>Ga0160439_1000109_pt1 | contig 68161 bp, 46 predicted proteins | sample HID1975M_E0MG_FD_108201 | JGI IMG/M metagenome (GOLD analysis project Ga0160439, IMG submission 108201) | Enriched soil microbial communities from UW Madison campus, WI, USA - HID1975M_E0 MG | ecosystem: Environmental > Terrestrial > Soil > Unclassified | place: USA: Madison, Wisconsin...
AGCAGGCCAGAACCCAAAGGAGAAAACCACGGGTTGACCCACCCGTGACACCCGAAACATAATCCGCAGACGGGTCACTTCTCGATGGAAAACCCGGGTCACTTCTCAGTGGAAATCAACAGCGCGCGTACTGGTCGATACCACCCGGCGGCAGCGTGACCTAGCCGAACGACTGGCCCATGCCGAACGGCGCCGTTTCGATCTGGGGTCGAGCGACTTCTTCCTGGTCAACAGCCGCGAGGAAGCGGCCACCGACGCCGCAGTCAAGCTGATCGAGGCACAGGCGCGCATCGCTGCGGCCCAGGCCGAAATGGCGGCGGCTACCGCCGATGACCGGGCGCTGGGACTGGATCGCAGCTAAGGGCGGTGCTGTGCCTTCGCCTCTTATATCCATGGCTATTGCAATCCCGCCCATGTCAAGGCACCCTGGCCTGTAGGCAGACAGAGACAGATCTGGAAACCGCTCTGCTTGGAGCCGTCCTCCCCAATCGCACCTGTGGTGCTTGTACGATCTGTTGTAGCATTCTTACGGTAGATACGCCCGATTTCAAGAATCCGGCCGGGGAGTCCTGTACAAATCTTTCTTCGCATGGATGCACTATTCACACCGAACGGCCGCACATCTGCCGGACCTGGTTTTGTGCCTGGCGCCGGATTGCAAGCATGCCCGATGAGGCTCGCCCGGCCAGATCGGGCATATTGGTGTCGCTTGATTTCGTCCGCGAGCCGCGCAACTGCTTTGAAGGTGTTTCCGTCATGGTCCGCATGCTGCCTGGCAGCGCGGCGATCGAGAATGGCATGGCGGGCACCATTTTGGACAGCCTCTGCGACCGGCTCGTGCCGGTTTGGTTCACCGACGGATCGAAGAAGATGTTGATGCATCCCGACAACAGCGTTGCCAGTCTCGTGCTGTCAGGCCGCGCGGCTCCCGCGCATTTGAGAGCCGAAGTTGGCGCCTTGCGAGAGCGATACGCAGCATTTGCACGGGGTAGCCAGCGTTGCCATCCATGTCCTTTCTGGCTGGCAGAAAGGGCAAACCTATCTGCGTCGCCAACTGTCACGCTCGGCAAATAGCTTCTGCATTTCTGCCATATTCTTGGTCCCCCAACTGCATAGTGGCTCAAGCGCCTGGGCGAGGCCCTGACCCAGAGGTGTTAGAGTATAGTCGACCCGTGGGGGCACTTCCTTATAGTCGGTGCGCAGGATGATGCCGTCGGCCTCCAACTCCTTCAACTGCTGGATCAGCACTTTGTCGCTGACGTCGCGGATCGCGCGCTTCAGCGCGCCATAGCGGTTTGGTCCCTGGAGCAGGAAATAGAGGATCAACGGCTTCCATTTGCCGGCAATGACCTTGAGCGTCGCATCGAGACCACATGTGAAATTGGGGGCAACGGTGCCAGGCGAGCAAAGCCCGGCGGACATGGGCGTGTCGGACATTGGCTCAGATGTTTCAGACATTCTTATACTTACCTAAAGGTGTATACTTGTTCATAGGTAGGTTCCTCTCCAGGTAGGTGCAACCTTGTATTTGGAGGCTCTTATGAACAGATTGGAAGGCAAGACCGCGATCATTACCGGCGGCGGCACGGGGATTGGCCTAGCGTCGGCCAAGCGCTTCATCGCGGAAGGGGCGTTCGTCTATATCTTCGGACGCCGCCAGGAGAAACTCGACGCGGCCTTGCGCGAACTTGGTCCCAATGCGCGCGGGGTGGCCGGTTCCGTCATCGACCCGGCCGATCTTGATCGGCTTTTTGCGGCAATGAAGGCGGAACGCGGAGCGATCGACATCCTCTTTGCCAATGCCGGCACCGGCGCGCTTGTCCCGCTGCAGGACATTACACCCGACCATTATGACGATATCTTCGATGTCAATGTGAAGGGTACGATCCTGACCGTGCAGAAGGGACTGAAGCTTATGGGGGCCGGCGGCACGCTTATCCTGACCGGTTCTACCACGGGCGTGATGGGGACGCCGGCTTTCAGTGTCTACAGCGCGTCAAAGGCGGCCGTGCGCAACCTTGCGCGCAGTTGGGCACAGGATCTGCGCGGGACGGGTATCCGCGTCAATGTTCTGTCGCCTGGGCCAACCTTGACAGAATTGGCGGCGAAAGTGGTGGGCAGGGATACGATGATCGAGATGGGCGCGACCACGCCGATCGGTCATGTGGGTGACCCTTCCGAAGTAGCCGCCGCAGCGGCGTTCCTCGCTTCGTCCGACAGCAGTTTCATGACCGGAAGTGAAATTTTCACCGATGGCGGGCTGGCGCAGATTTAAGTTTCCGGCGCAATCCCCGGCACCCGCGTGCCTGGTAGCGAGCGGGTGCCGGGTGGGCGGATCAGAAGGCGAGCCTCATTCCGATATTGGCTGACGCGCGACGATCGTCCTTGCTATAGGTCTGGGACGCATTGGCGAAGAGCGAGAGGGCCGAACCGACCCGTATTTCCGCGCCACCGCTCACGCTGCCGACCAGGCCGCCACGACGGGCGCCGAAGGATAGTAATCCCTGCTCCGACCCCGAGAAGCCCGCCAGCGCCTCGACCCTGCGGCCTTGAAGTTGATATTGCACGCCCAGTCGCATGAAGGGCCGGACGCCGGCATCGGAAGCGCGGCTGCGCCCAAAGGCGACGCCGCCGTCGGCGAACAGCGCGTCATGATCGTTCCTGCCAACGTCAAGCGCCCAGACGCTGCTGCTGCCTTCGCTGAGGCCCGTGCGGGTCGTTGCGACATAGGTGACACCAATATCCGGGTTTGCCGCCCAATCGCCGCCCAGCGCCGCCTCATAGGAAAGCGACAGGTCGCCGATCCAGTTCTTGAGGCGGAAGCGGCCATGCGCCTTGCTGCCGTCGGGCGTCAGGCGATCGGTGTCGGCGTCGAGTTGGTGATAGGCCAGCGTCGCGTCGAACCGCAGCGCCCGCAGCGCATAGCTGCCGGCAAGGCCAGCCAGCCAACCATCCGCATCGGTCTGCGATCCCAGCTGGCGCAGCGTCTGGCGGGAGTCGAGATAGCCGCCAAAGCCGGCAACCGACCAGCGATCGGTTCCGATGCCCAGGCCGCCGAGCAGGCCATAGCTGCGCGAACGACTGGCCGACAGGCCGGTCTGGTCATCCGCCGAGATCCGACCGAGGCCGCCCAGATACTGGCCGATGCTGAAGGCGCGGGGTGCTTCGTCCGCTGACAGGCGGGCAATGCTGCGCGCCGCATTGGCGATCGCAAGGCCATTCTCCACGCCCATCTGGGTGGCGGAGGCATAGGGTTCGGCGGTCAGACGCCCAAAGGCTGCCGCGCTGGATGCGCCCGATGCCGTTGCCAGCACGGGCAGGGCATCGATCAGCCCTTCGCTGGCCGTGCCCGATGCAATCACGGCATTGGTGTAGTCGATCGCCCGCTGGACCTGCCGCGTATAGCTGCCATTGTTGAGAAACTGGCCGAGCAGGCGGATGCGGTCATCGTCCTGGACGATGAAACCGAACAGCGAGTCGGGCTTCACGATTTCGCTGTAGCTGCCGGAAATGCCGCCATGGGCGATGATGAGATCCAGTGTGGTACCGGGCTTGATTTGCTGATCGGCGCTCAACACCAGCCTCGCACCCTGCGCAATCGTCAGTGTGCCGGAAATGACCAACTGATCGGAGACGGCGCGCGTCAGTTCCATCAGGGTGGTCGATCCGCCGGCCAGGGCGACATTGCCGGTAACGATCATCGTGCCGGGCGATGTGCCCGGGCTCAGCGTGCCTGCAACATGGATGTCGCCAATCACGGTGCCCGCCGATCCAAAGGTCGCCCCCTGGCGCACCAGGATGCTGCTGCCCCGAATGATCGAGCCGGCAAGACCGACCAGGCGACCACCACTCAGGTCGATCGCGCCGAGATCGGCGGTGCCCGACACAGTGGCATAGCCGCGGCCCATGTCCAGGCCAGCGATATTGCTGACGGTGGTGAAGCGCACAGGGGCGCTGGCGCTGCCGCCATGGAGCAGGATGCGATTGCTGCCCCCGCCGCCATCCACTGCGCCGGCGAACAGGCCGTTGATGGTGAAGCGATTGTCGCCGTCGCCGAAGGTCAGCCTATCGGCGGCCAGTGAAGCGCCGGTGGCGAGCGTCAGGTCGCCCTGCACGCTCAGGCTCTGCAGGGTGAAGCCGTTGACCAGGGTCAGCGTAGCGCCGCCCTGCGCCAAGAGCGCCTCGAACCCGTTCAGGCTATGGCCGTCCAGCGTCCGTGCATTGGCCAGCGCCAGTGACAGGCTGTCCTGGCCCGCGCCGCCCGACAAGATGCCCTGCCACAGGGCACCATCAGCGAGGCGCACGACATCGTCACCGCCACCCATGTCGATCTGCCCCAACAGCCGGCCGCTGGCTGCGATGTCGAGCTGTTCGCCGGTCTCGCCGAAGCGCAACGCGCCATCGGCACTGCCGAGCTGGCCAGTGACGGTCAGGCGGCCGCCAGCCAGCGAGATGGTCTCGAAGCCGATGGCGGTACCGGCCAGCGTGACCGGCCCCTGCGCGGTGAAGGTCAGGCTGTCCTGGCCCACGCCGCCATCATAGCGACCTGCCGCACGCGTCAGGTCGAAGGTCAGCGCGTCGTTGCCGGCGCCGAACTGCACGGCACTGACGTCGCCGGTCAGGCGCAGCTGCTCCTGGCCGTCGCTGCCCAATATCTGGCCGACGAATTGGCCGTTGGTGGCCAGGTTCAGGTTCGTGCCTAGCAGCGTGATCGCATCATAGCCCTGGCCAAGCCCCAGCGTCAGCGTGCCCTGTCCCTCCACGGACAATTGCTCGAAGCCGACCTGAGCACCGATGCCGCTGTGGTCGCCCGTCAACATGACGCGGTACAGATCGGTTCCGGCGCCGCCATCGACCAGGCCAGCGCTGCTGCGGGCGCCTTCGGTGAAGCTGTCATTGCCCGCGCCGAGCAGGACCGGGCCACCGATGACGCCGTCATTGACTATGCTGTCATCGCCGCCAGCAAGGTCGATGCCACCGCTGATCGTGCCGGCATTGCGCACGCCGTCATTGCCGGCGCCCCCGGTGATGGTGAAGGCGCCATCGCTGCTTAGCGTTTCGCCAGCCGCCACCGAGATCGTGCCACCGTCAAGGCCGATCGTGGCGAAGCTGAAGTCGCCCGAATAGGTGACATTGCCTTCGCCGATCTGGGCGAAGCGCTCGAAATTGACGAACTGGTCGGCATTGATCGCGCCGCCGCCGGTGGCATCGACGATGAAGCTGTCGGTGCCGGCGCCGCCATCGACGATGCCCTGCATGATCGCGCTGGCGAGCTGGGTGAAACTGTCATCGCCATCGCGCAGATAGACATCGCCGACGATCGTGCCGCGGTTGACGATCACATCGTCGCCAAAGCCCAGGTCGATCGACCCGATGATCCTGCCGCTGTTGCTGATGCTGTCCGCGCCATTGCCGACCGTTTGGATCGCACCGGCAAGATAGGAATTACCGAGCGCCAGGGCGAGATTATCGCCATTCGCAAGGATGGTCCCGGTGCCACCCTGAATCGTGCCGATATTGTCCAGTGTCAGCGCCGCATCGGTCACCCAGATCGCTGTCGACAGGGCACCGGCCGCCTCGATCGTCCCGCCTTCCACGTTGTTCAGGGCCAGCGTCGTCGTGCCATTGCCGGTCAAGGCGACGGCCGAGGAAGGCCTGCTGTTGATGAACAGGTCATCCGGGCCATCCATATCCTCGATCACGCCGTCCGCATTGGCACGGACCGTTCCGCTATTATCGAATGCGATGGCAACCGCCCGGTCTCCATAGCCCATGGACAAGTCCACGGCAGCGCTGCCGACTGCGCCGGTTTCGATCAGGCCACTATTATCCAGATGGTATGTGCCGCTCGCGGCATTGGTATAATATTGATTGCTGACCCGCAGGGCGACGCCGGCACCACTAAGGATGGAGCCGCTGTTGCTGATCGTCACCGGCGCGGTCGCATCGGGCGACAGGACGGCGATGATGTCCATCCCGCCATCGATCAGGCCGCCATTGCTGGCGGACAAGCCGGTGACGTTGATGCCCGTCAATGCCACGCCGATGCCCTGACCCTGTCGTGCGATAGTGCCGTTGTTGACGAACTGCAGGTTGCTGCTGGCAAATTGACTGACAGCCGGGCCAAAATAGGAGTCGGAGGATAGCGCAGTGATGCTTCCATCATTGACGACGCTGTCGAACTGTCCAATCAGGCCGTTGTTCAACTGGCCCCGGTTGGCGAAACTGCCCAGACTGCGCGCCAGATAGGATGGCAGCTCGCCGTAGAAATAATAGCTAAGGTCGGTCGTCACCATGTTGTCGAGCGACGCGTTGTTTATGATCATGCCCTCGCCGCCGACGAATAGATAATCGCTGGTACTCGTGCCTCGGGCAATGGTCAGGACAGTGCCGTTACCAGCCCCGACATAATCCAGTTCGAAGCTTCCGTCCGGTCGATCATCGAGCGCGATCGTCGCATCGGCTTCATAGATGCGACCATAAATGTCGGTGCCATTTCCGCCGTCAATCGTGCCGGTGACGCCCGAATTTTCGCCCACCTGGATGAAGATGTCGCTGGCCATGCCAAATCGCACATCGCCGTTCACGACACCGCCATCGGTATAGAAAAGACCACTCTGGAAGCCGTAATAGGCTGGCGCGAAGCTGACATTGCCATTGATGATGCCGGCATTGCTGACGCTGCCACCCGAGGAAAGGTAGATCGCGTCCTCGCCGCTACCGGTTTCGATGATGCCGCTGGCCTCATTCTGTATCGAGGCCGGATAGCTGTAAGCCGCGATCGCCGCCGCGTTTCGACTGCGGATCAGGCCTGAATTGGTCAGCGTCGATTTATTGCTAGCATAGTAGATGATCGCCTCATCTGCCATGTCGATGGTGCCGCTGTTGGCGATGCTGCGGGCATCGACAAAGGCATGAGAGGTGCGCGTGCCGATTTGCGTGATGGTTCCGCTATTGACGACATCATACACATTGTAGGTGGCATAGCTGCCTTCCAGTTCGATGCGCCCATTGTTAATCAGCATGCCGCCATAAGCGAGCGCGACATTGAACGCGTCGCCACCATTGGTTGCGGTATAGGCGGCCCTGATGGTGCCTTCATTCTGCAAGATGTCATTGTCATAGAGGGAGACGACGCCGAAACCGCCGCCCCAATAGTCATTCCTCGTGCCCGACAATGTTCCGCGATTGATGATGTGCAAGGCCGATGGGGCCTGCGCACTTCCCGACATGGTGTAGGTGCTGACCCTTTCGATTGCCGTTTCATTGGTCGTGCCGATATCCGCAGTCAGGTCGACCGTACCATTGCCCGCCAGCAGCAAGGGCAGGCTTTGGGGGTAGGGGGCGGTCAGCGTCAGATAGGCGTCGTCGACCAGTTCATAACCGGTCGTCGCAAATGGACCGACCGGGCCGATCATCGCCTGAACCTGGTCCGTCACCCGATAGCGCAACAGGCCGCGGCTGCTCTTCACGGTGCCGTTGATGCCGGCAAACTGACCGGGGCCGTCATTGACCAAGTCAGTTATCAGCGTGTCACCATAACCCAGTTCCAGATCGCCATTCAGAATACCGCCTGACAGCGCTACATAGATGTTATGATGTTCACTATCGGGATAGCGGGACGACAGAAAGCTGACATCGCCGTTGATCGTTCCGGCATTGATGACGGTCGCATTATAGACGTCGTTCGATCCATAAGAATCGCGGCCGGTGATTGCATGGGCTCCGCCGCCGGAGATCGTTCCTCCCGCCAGATTGGTCAGGACGGCATAATTGTTGAGGCCAATGGCGGTGCCGCCGCCTGACGCGCGGATCGTGCCGCTATTGTTCAAGGCATAGTTGAAGACCGCGCTGAAGGTCTCGCCCTCGATCAGGCCGCTATTGATCGCGGCGACATTATCAGCGCTGCCACTGAGAAGGACGCCGATATCGTTCGTCGATCGGATCGTGCCGCTATTGTCCAGCGAACCCCCGAACATCGACAACGCGGTACCGGTGGCGGTAACCGTGCCGGAATTGACGGTGGTGCCATCGCTGCTGACCCCGTTGCCGCTGGATCGGATCGTGCCGCTATTGTCCAGCGATCCATAGCTGCTCAAGTCAATGGCATATTGATAGCTTTGCGTCGGTTGGGCGTCGACCGTCCCCCGATTTACCAGGCTGGGTGCCCCTGTAAGCATGTAGGAACTGGCAAAGGCCGGACCATTCGTCACGACGGCGGTATCGTTTATAATCCTGCCTTGTCCCGCCAGGATCAACGTGCCGGGCGTGATGAAGCCGTCGGCAAGAGACAGGGTGGCGTCCTTGTCCGGCGCGATCCGAAGATAGGAGAACCCTGTCGGCAGCGTGATGGCAGTCGACAGGGTCAGATTGGTCGCCGAGGCAAGGATCAGGCTGTTATTATCGCCCGTAACGCTGATCGTGCCGGTTATCCCGGTTTGCAGCGTGGGGGTGCCGTCATAGCGTGCGTAGACTTCGTTACGATCGCCGCCCAGCGTCACATTTCCTTCGATCCGCCCTTGGGTGGAATCGATCGAACTGAAGAAAGAATAGCCGAAGGCGGGCATCGTCACGATGTCACCCGCGATCGTTCCCGCGTTGTTGAGCAGAAGGGCGTTGGCAGCGATCACGACAGGGCCGGCGGTGGAGATATGCCCGCCGGCAAGATTGTCTATGGCGATGCCCTGGCCATTTCCACTGTCCTGGATCGCTGCGCCGCTGCCGCCATTGGCGATCGTTCCGCTGTTGGACAAGGGTGCAAATACGGTCCTCAGATTGGCGATCGTCGCGACGGAGGACGTCGACCGGATGGTGCCGCTATTGGTCCAGCCATGGGGATAGGCAGCCGAATTATAGTCGCTCGTCTGATCGATCGCGCTGCGTGTGCCGCCATCGATCAGGCCGGCATTGTTCAGTCGGCCGATCGTGCCCACGATCGCACCGATGCTGCCCCCGTCCTCATTGTCGATCGAGGCGAAGCCATTGCGTGACGGGGTGATGGCCTGCATGGCGATGCCGTTGCTACCGCTGATCGTCCCGGCGTTGGTAAGGCTGATCAGAGCGGCGCCATACTCATTGCCTGCCGAGGATTCCGCAGTGATGCCGACAGTGCCGGCTATGCGTGCGCCGGAAGTGACGACGATATTGGCCTGCGTCCCATAAAAATCATAGAAACCTGGCTGGATCGACCCCGACAGGGTTGCAATCCCGCTATGGAGCCCGCCATCGACCTGGCCATCGACCATGATGGTCGTCAGGCGCGGCTGATAATTGTCCCCGGCGCCCAGGACATCGACGATGATCGCTGAACTGGTGCTGCCCATGACCTGTGCGGAACTTGCCACGATTATGGTGCTGCCGTCGGTGTCGATCCGCAGGCCATCGGCGTCAATACCCGAACATTCCGTTACGCCACTGGCGATGGTCGGATCCGGCGCGCATTGTGCCCAGGCTGGGGTGGCGGAGGCAGCAGCCATGGCCGCCATGCTGCTTCCCAGAGCCAAAGTCCAACGATGCGCCGACGTTATTGCCCGTCCAATCACTTGCCTGCCCCTGCAAATGTAGCGCTTGCGTAGCGCTTGAATTTCATCCTCGCAGAAAGGCATGACGGGTTGAGTTGCCATTGTCGAGATGTAAGTTCGGCGGGGCATCATGCCAGGATGATATTAACAATTTGGGTTAAGGCGATGGTCGTCGTTCAGATGTCATGATGTCAAACATCGATATTGCACTATATCTATAGCGGCTTCATTCCCATGTCGGGATTAAGGGTGGGGGCCATGACTGGGAAGTCATGCCCTCGCGACCATATATGTTTTTCAGGGCGGCAAAATAGCTGCGGTCGTCGTCCGCGCCATTTACCAAGATCCGGATCGCTGGTTCGCTGATTGCAGCAAAAAAAACCGCTTATCCATCCAGCCCGCGCAGTTTCCGCAGGTCGATGCCGAGCCGGCGGACCCGATAATAGAAGGTCTTGCGCGCCAGGCCGAGACGCTCGATCGCCTGGCCCATGTCGCCGCCCGTGGCCTGGATCGCCTCGATGATCGCCATGCGCTCGAACGCATCCATGCGTGCGTCGAGCGGCAGTGTCGCGCCATCGGTGGCGGGTTCCTGTTCCAGTCCCAGCGCCAGCCGTTCGGCCAGCCGCCCCAGTTCATGGACATTGCCGGGCCAGTCATGGTCGAGCAGATGGGCCAGCACTGCCCGGCTGACCGGCGGCACCGCGCGGCGGAAGCGGCGGGCGGCGGCGTCGAGCAGATGGGCGAAGATCAGCGGAATATCCTCGCGCCGTTCGCGCAACGGCGGAATGTGCAGCCGCACCGCCGCCAGCCGATAGAGCAAGGCCGGCTGGATCGCCGCCGCCTGCCCCTGCTGCGTCATGCAGCCGATCACGCGCAGATCCACCGGCTGCGGTTCGCGCGCGCCGACCGGGCGGACCAGCCGATCCTCGAGAAACTGGATCAGATGCGCCTGCAGCGCCGGCCCCGACTGGTCGACATCGTCCAGGAACAATGTGCCCTGATGCGCGCGGGCCAATCGGCCTTCCAGAGGCGCGCGCCCGGCCAGGCTTTCGCCATGCAGGCTGGTCTCGGCGATCGCATCGGGCACGGCGGCGCAGGCGATGCTGACGAACTGGGCGCTGGCGCGGCGGCTGCGCTGGTGGATCATGCGCGCGACCAGTTCCTTGCCGGTGCCGGTCTCGCCGTCGACCAATATGTCGATATTGGTGTCGGCCAAGGTCGCCACCATGTCACGCAGCCGCTCGATCGCCGGGGAATGGCCGATCAGCGGGGAGGGGACGGCGGTATCGACCATCGCGCGCAGGCGGCGATTCTCGATCACCAGCAGCCTCTTCTCGCTCGCCCGTGCGACCGAAGCCAGCAGGGCATCGGGATCAAAGGGCTTGGTGAGGAAGTCCCACGCGCCGGTCTTCAGCGCATCTACCGCCATCGGCACATCGCCATGGCCAGTGACCAGGATGACCGGCAGTTCCGCGTCGCGGGCGTTGAGCGCCCGGAACAGGTCGATGCCCGACATGTGCGGCATCCGCACGTCGCTGACCACCACGCCGGGAAAGTCCGCGTCGATCGCCGCCAGCGCGTCGGCGGCGCGGGCGAAGGCGCGGACATCATGGCCCGCCAGCATCAGCGTCTGCGCCATGGCGGCGCGCAGGTCATCATCATCGTCGACCAGGGCGATCGGACGCGGGGCCATGTCGGTCATGCGCGTTGCAAACTCAGCTGGAAATGGGCGCCGGCCTCGCCGGGCAGCAGGCGCAGCGACCCGCCCATATCGGCCATGATGTCGCTGGCGATGACGAGGCCGAGCCCGAGGCCCGATGGGCGGCTGGTGACGAAGGGGGTGAAGAGCTGGCCCTGCACCGATGGATCGATGCCCGGCCCATTGTCGATCACCGACAACAGCACCGTCTCCGCATCGAGCGCGACCGACAGGCGAATGGTCGGCGCCGCCACACCCTCCAGCGCTTCGAGTGCATTTTGCAGCAGGTTGACCAGCACCTGTTCCAGCCGGATCGTGTCGGCCATGACGCGCAGTCCATCAGGCAGGTCGGGCAGGTGCAGGTCGACCCGCGCCAGTCGCGATTTCAGGATCAGCACACTGCCTTCGATCGGTCCGGCCAGCGGGATGGCGGTGATCGCGCCGGTCGCCTTGCGGGAGAAACCGCGCAGTTCGGCTGTCACCTTGCCGATCCGGTCGGTCAGCCGCTCGATCGCTGCCATATTCTCGGCCGCCGCCTCGGCATCGCCGCGCTCGATCAGCAGCCGGCCATTGGCGGCATAGCTGCGGATTGCGGCGACCGGCTGGGCGGTTTCATGGGCGATGCCGGCGGTGATCTGGCCGAGCGATGCCAGGCGATTGGCCTGGCGCAACCCTTCGCGCAGCGTGTCGGCGCGCGTCTCGCTGGCGGCGCGCTCCTCCATCTCGCGGCGAAGTTCCTGCGTGCGGGCGGTGACCATCGCCTCCAGCTCGGTCGTCCGGGCGGCGGCCATGGCGGCCCGTTCGGCGCGGCGATGGGCGCGCTCGCGCAGGATCCAGATGCCGCCCGCCAACAGCAGCAGCAGCAGCAGGGTCGCCAGCCGCACCGTGCGCACGAAGCTCTCCACGCCCTGTAGCGGGGTCAGCAGGTTGAGCTGCCAGCCGGGTTCGCCCGCCGCGACCGATTGCCACAGCAGGCGGCGGCGTGGCTCGTCCGCGGGGCTGACGATCTGCCGGCCATCGGCGTCGCCCATGCCCTTGAGCGGCACCGGCAGCAGCGATCCGCCACCGGACTGCAATTCGGCGCGGAAGCGCTGCTTGGCCTGGGCCGACAGCGGATGAATGGTGGTGAAGCGCCAGTCGGGGCGGCTGGTGATGAGGATGATGCCCTCGCGACTGGTGATGAAGGTGATTTCGCCCAGTCGCGCCCATTGCTGCTCGATCCCGTCAAATTCCAGCTTCACCACGACATAGCCGCCGCCGCGCGATCGCCGCGACAGGTACATGCCGGGCCGTTCGCTGATCGTGCCGAGCGCGAATTGGGCGCCCGATCCATGGGCGGCGGCCAGCTTGAAATAATTACGGAACGAATAGTCCTGCCCGACGAAGCTGCGTTCGCTGCCCCAGTTGCTCGATGCGACGGTGCGCCCCGATGCGTCGAGGATATAGATTTGCGCCGCGCCGGTGGTGCGGGCCAGCGCCTGCAGCTTGCGGTCGAGCGCGCGCAGCGCGGCCTGCGATCCGGTGAGGCCCACGACCAGGTCGCTGTCGTCGGACAGGGCAACAGGCAGCAACCGGAACCGCTCGATCTCGCTCTTGAGATAGGCCTGACGCAATATGGCGGCGCCGCGCATCTCCGCGCTCAGCCGGGCGATGGCATTACGCTCGGCGACCTCGCCCGACAGCCAGAGCAGGCCGCCGGCCATGCCCAGAAACAGGGCGATCCAGAATAAGCGAGTCGGGAAGCGGGCGCCGATCATACCCCAGCATATCCCGCCGTCATGCGATGTGCAAATTTCTGCACATGATGCGAATATGGTGGGCAAATATATGCACTAGCGCACTCTCTTGTTATCATTATAATCGAGTTAATATATTGAATCATAACAATATAATCTCATTCCTTCTACAATTTGTCGCGCATGGCTGACGGCTCGATACTGGTCGCCTCAATTCCCGACCCGCCCAATCAAGAAGGCGGGAAGGCTTTTGGCGAGGGCCAGAAAGATAGCTGTCATGCAGATTTCCCATTTCCCCGACACGCCGGTCGCCCGGCGTCCCTGGTATCTTCATCTCTATGTGCAGGTGCTGCTGGCGATCATCGCCGGCGTGACGCTCGGCCATTTCGCGCCGCATCTGGGGGAGGCGATGAAGCCGGTCGGCGATGCCTTCATCAAGGCGGTGAAGATGGTCATCGCCCCGGTCATTTTCCTGACGATCGTCACCGGCATCGCCGGCATGCGCGACATTGCCAGCGTCGGCCGGGTCGCGGGCAAGGCCTTTGCCTATTTCCTCTTCTTCTCCACTCTGGCGCTGGTCGTCGGCATGATCGTCGCCAATGTGGTGCGACCGGGCGCGGGCCTCGACATCGATCCCGCCACGCTCGACGCCAGCAAGGTCAGCGAATATGCGGAGAAGGCGCATGACAGCACGCTGACCGGCTTCCTGACCGGCATCATCCCCGACAGTTTCCTGTCCGCCTTCGTCAGCGGCAATATCCTTCAGGTGCTGTTCGTCGCGATCCTGTTCGGGGTCGCGCTGGCGCTGATCGGCGATCGCGGCGCGCGCGTGCTCGACCTGCTCGAAGATGTCTCGACCGCCGTGTTCAAGCTGGTCGCGATCGTCATGAAAGCGGCCCCCATCGGCGCGTTCGGTGCCATGGCCTTTACCATCGGCAAATATGGCGTCGGCACGCTCGCCAATCTCGCCTTCCTGGTCGGCACCTTCTACCTCACCTCGGCACTGTTCGTGGTCGTGATCCTGGGACTGGTTGCCCGTGCCGCCGGTTTCTCGATCTTCGGCCTGATCCGTTACCTGAAGACCGAATTGCTGCTGGTGCTGGGCACCTCCTCGTCGGAAAGCGCGCTGCCGGCCCTGATCGAGAAGATGGAGCGGGCGGGCTGCCCCAAGTCGATCGTCGGGCTGGTCGTGCCGACCGGCTACAGCTTCAACCTCGACGGCACCAATATCTACATGACGCTGGCCGCGCTGTTCATCGCGCAGGCCACCGGCGTCGACCTGTCGATCGGCGACCAGATCCTGTTGCTGGGTGTCGCCATGCTCTCGTCCAAGGGGGCGGCGGGTGTGACCGGGGCGGGCTTCATCACGCTGGCGGCGACCCTCTCCATCGTCCCGTCCGTGCCTATCGCTGGCATGGCCCTGATCCTGGGCGTCGACCGCTTCATGAGCGAATGCCGCAGCCTCACCAACTTCATCGGCAATGCGGTGGCGACGATCGTGGTGTCGCGCTGGGAAGGGAAGCTCGACCGGACGAAATTGCAGGCGGCGATGCGGGGCGAGGGCGGGGCACCATCCCCGGCCGAGCCGGCGCTCGCCAGCGCCGTCCCGGCGGAATGAGGCGCGGTCCCCATGGTTCGTTTGTCCTGCGCGGTCCCGCGCCACCCCATCGCCGTCTCCGCTCTCACTTTGGCCACCCTGTTCGCTCGCCCCGCATGGGCCGACGATATGCCCGCTGAGCCCGCCAGCCTCTATCCCGCCGATGCCGTCGGCGAAGGATCATTGTCGGGCGGCTACGCCCTGTCGCGCTGGGCCGAGGACTGGCGCAGCAAGGCCGATCCGCAGCAGCGCGATGACCTGTTCGATCGCCTCAAATATCTGCCGCTCGACGATGATGGCGATATCTATCTGACGCTCAGCGGCGAGGCGCGGGTGCGGGTCAATTACACGACCAACCTCAACCTGCGGAATAGCGGCAGCCAGCGGCAGGACATCAACCGGCTGGTCGGTGGCGCCGACCTGCATGTCGGGCCGCATCTGCGCTTCTATGGCGAAATCGCCCATGGCGGCATGTCCGGCGACAATATCGGCACGCCGTCGGGATCGCTGCGCAATGATCTGGTGCTGCTCCAGTCCTTCGCCGAACTGAAGGGGCGGGTTGCGGGCATGGACCTGGGCCTGCGTTATGGGCGCCAGGAATTTACCGACGGTCCCAATCTGCTGACGTCGCAGCGCGACAATAATACGATCCGCTATGCGTTGAACGGCGTGCGGGCCTGGGCACGGACGGGATCGCTGCGCATCGACGCCTTCGATTTCAAGCCGACCGCGCTGGGCAATGGCGGCATTGACGATGACAAGGTCGAGCAGGGGCGGCGCTTTTCCGGCTTCACGGCAGGCATCCGCATTCCCGAAAAGGCGCTGGGCGGGTCGGAACTCTATCTCGATCCCTTCTTCTGGCGGTTGCGCACCAGCGAGGCGCTATGGGGCGGCGTGACTGGCCGGGTCGAGCGCTTCTATGCCGGCGCGCGCCTGTGGGGGGAGGTTGGCCCGGTCAATCTCGACTGGACCGTCAACCACCAGTTCGGCGATTTCGACGGTCGCGCCATCAGCGCCTGGCAGCTTTTCTTCAACCAGAGCTACAAGCTGCCCGGCGACCTGCCGATGGCGCCGCGCGTCGGTTTCCATGCCGATTATGCCAGCGGCGGCGGCACGTTTGAGGGCGGCACACTGAAGGCCGCCTACGCCCCCTTCGGCAACAATATCTATTATAGCTATCAGCTGTGCATGACGCCGACCAACCTCAAGACGCTGGCGCCCAGCCTGACGCTGTCGCCGCTCAAGGGGGTGAAGGCGACGATGGAATATCAGTTCGCCTGGCGCGCCGATGAAAATGATGCCGTCTATCGCGCCAACAAGTCGATCTTCGCCGGCACCCAATCGGTGCCGGGGCACAAGATCGGCGAATCGATCCGCGCCCAGATCACCTGGTCGATCACGCCGCGCCTGTCCTTTGTCGGCCGTTACGAGCATCTGGATGCAGGGCCGGTGCTCAGCCGCGCCGGCTATGGCAACAGCGATTATCTGGCCGGCTGGCTGAGCTTCCGATTCTGATGGGGTGGTGCGCATGACCTGACGGACAAGATTGGCGAACGCGCATCCGGCCGCCCGGCCCCTTTCCACGCAGATTTGGAATCCACGATCATGACATCCTCCTCCAGTCCGGCGGCACCGCGCCGCCGGCCCCTGTTCAAGAAGATCCTCCTTACCCTCGCCATCCTCCTCCTGGTGCTGGCGATCGCCGCCACCGCCTTCCTGTTCCGTCCGATGGCCTCGCCCGCCGGCAAGGCGGCCGCCAATGACAAGCCGGTCGATGTGCTGGTGATCGGCGGCGGCATCATGGGGGTGACGCTGGCCACCTATCTCCAGGAAATGGAGCCGGACTGGCGGATCGACATCTATGAGCGGATGGACAAGGTCGCGCAGGAAAGCTCCAACGGCTGGAACAATGCGGGCACCGGCCATTCGGGCTTTGCCGAGCTAAACTATACGCCGGAAAAGGACGACGGATCGATCGCGACCGAAAAGGCCGTCGACATTGCCGAGCAGTTCGAGATTTCGCGCCAGTTCTGGTCGCATGAGGTCAGGCAGGGCCGCCTGCCCAAGCCGACCGACTTCATCAACCCGACGCCGCATATGAGCTTCGTCTGGGGCGATGATAATATCGCCTATCTGCACAAGCGTCGCGACGCGCTGGTCAAGAACCCGCTCTTCTACGGCATGCAATATTCGCAGGATCCGGCACAAATCCGCAGCTGGGCGCCGCTGGTGATGGAGGGGCGCGACCCCCGGCAGAAAGTGGCCGCGACGTTCATGCCGCTCGGCACCGATGTCAATTTCGGCGTCATCACGACCCAGTTGACCAATGCGCTGACCCGCAATTCCAATTTCACCCTACGGCTTGGCCATGAGGTGCGCGGCCTGCATCAGAATGCGGACAAGAGCTGGAACGTCACCGTCCATGACCTCAAGCAGAACAGCGATGCCGTGGTGAAGGCCAAGTTCGTCTTCATCGGCGCGGGCGGTGCCTCGCTCAAGCTGCTGCAGATGTCGGGCATTCCGGAATCCAAAAATTATGCCGGCTTCCCGGTCGGTGGCCAGTTCCTGGCGTTCGAGGGGCCGGCCGCGACCAGCCGCCACAATGTGAAGGTCTATGGCAAGGCGGAGGCCGGATCGCCGCCCATGTCGGTGCCGCATCTCGACGCGCGCAAGCTTGACGGCAAGTCGGTGACCCTGTTCGGTCCGTTCGCGCTCCAGAGCACGAAATTCCTGAAAAATGGCTCGCCGCTCGATCTGTTCGCCTCCGTCTACAAGAATAATGTCGGCGGCATGATGAAGGTCGGCGCGGAAAATCTGGATCTGGTCCGCTATCTGGCGCAGCAGGCGACGCTGACCGACGCCCAGCGTCAGGCCGAACTGGTCAAATATTATCCCAACGCCAAGCGCGGCGACTGGAAGCTGATTACCGCAGGCCAGCGCGTGCAGGTGATCAAATATGATCCCAAGAAGGGCACGGTGCTGCAGTTCGGGACCGAAATCGTGACCGACAAGGACGCCAGCATTGCCGCGCTGCTGGGCGCCTCGCCCGGCGCCTCGACTTCCCCGGCGATCATGCTGGAAGTGATGCGCCGCGCCTTCCCGCAGCAGATGGCGACCAGTTGGAAGCCCAAGGTGGCGGCGATGGTGCCCTCCTATGGGCAGCAGCTCAACGCCAGCCCGGACCGCACCAACCGCATCCGTCGCATGACCAGCCAGACGCTGGGCCTGCCTTATATCGAGGTGCCGGCAACCCTGAACGGTGCGACGCCCGATGCCGGCGCCAGGGCGCCGGCGAAGCGTAACCTCAATTCGGAACAGCAGGCGCTCTGATCTTGAGCCGATCGGGATCGGCACGCCGTTCAGTCGGCACACCGATCCCGATAAGTGGCTGAGCCCCCTCTCTTATCTTTCCATACGCGGGTCGCGGCGGCGCGTTCTTGCAAATCGGCCAGTTGTGTACTAAATGGTACATAGCGCCGGAATAGCGGCGATCCGGTGACTGAGCGTCTCGCCCATTGCGGAACTTCATTCTCCGACGACCATAAGAGATGAAGGAGGTGCCGCGTGTCAGGCACGAAAATGCACGGCCAGCCGCTCGTTCGCGGTTGGCTGCTTCTGTTGGGGGCGGTGATCCTTGCCGCTGGCCTCTTTTTCGCCATCGGCGGCGGCAAGCTCGTCAGCCTGGGCGGCAGTCCCTATTTCCTGATCGCCGGCATCGCGCTGGTCCTTGCGGGCGGCCTCATCGCCCTGCGCAAGACCAGTGGTGGCCTGCTCTTCGGCGCAACCTTCCTGTTGACCATCTTCTGGGCGCTGTGGGAGGTCGGCTTCAGCTTCTGGCCGCTCATTTCCCGCCTGCTGGCAATCGGCGTCGGCGCGACCGTAGTCGCCTTGTCCTACCCGTTGCTGCGGCGCCGGGATGGTTCGGCACCCGCCTGGCGGCCGGCGCTGCTGGTGGCGGCGCTGGTCGGCCTCGGCTCGGCCGCCGGCGCGGCCGGCATGTTCATGGTCCATCCGACCGTGCCCTTCGCCGGGCAGGTGGCATCGCTGGTGCCGGTCGATCCGGCAGGCGAGCAGAAGGACTGGACCGCCTATGGCAACACGCCAGGCGGCAGCCGCTTCGTCGCGCTTGACCAGATCACCCGCGATAATGTCGACAGGTTGAAGGTCGCCTGGACCTATCGCACCGGCGACGTGGCGCAGAGCGACGGCAATGGCGCCGAGGACCAGAATACCCCGCTTCAGGTCGGCGACACGCTGTTCATCTGTACTCCGCACAATAATGTTATCGCCCTCGACGCCGATACCGGGCGCGAGAAGTGGAAGGCGCTGATCAATGCCAAGGCATCGGTCTGGATGCGCTGCCGGGGCCTTGCCTATTTCGACGCGCATGCGCCGATCCAGCAGCCCAGCCTGCCCGGTGCGACGCCGGTAACGACGGCGACGGTGCCGACCGGCGCTGCCTGCCAGCGCCGCATCCTGATGAACACGATCAATGCCGAACTGATTGCGCTAGATGCCGACACCGGCAAATATTGCGCCGATTTCGGCACCAATGGCCGGGTCGACCTGAAGGCCGGGCTCGGCGATGCGGCCGATCCCCAATATCAGCTCACCTCCGCGCCGACGCTGGCCGGCACGACCGTCGTGGTCGGCGGCCGCGTCGCCGACAATGTCCAGGTCGACATGCCGGGCGGCGTGATGCGCGGCTTCGACGTCATCACCGGCAAGCTGCGCTGGGCCTTCGATCCGGGCAATCCGACGATCACCGGCACGCCACCGGCGGGCAAGACCTATGCCCGCTCGACCCCCAATGTCTGGGCCGCCATGTCCTATGATCCGGCATCGAACACCGTGTTCATGCCGGTCGGCAGCGCCTCGGTCGATCTCTATGGCGTCACCCGCAGCGCGCTCGATCATACATATGGCGCGTCGATGCTGGCGCTCGACGCCACCACCGGCCGCGAGAAATGGCATTTCCAGACGGTCCATAACGACCTTTGGGATTTCGACCTGCCGATGCAGCCGAGCTTCGTCGACTTCCCCGTCGATGCGGCGCGCAAGGTGCCCGCGCTCGTCTTCGGCACCAAGGCGGGGCAGGTCTATGTGCTCGACCGTGCCACCGGCAAGCCGCTCACCAACGTCAAGGAAGTGCCGGTCAAGCCGGCGAACATTCCGGGCGAGCCCTATTCGCTGACCCAGCCCAAGTCGCTCGGCATGCCGCAGATCGGCGTCGGTCCGCTGGCCGAGGCGGACATGTGGGGCGCCACTCCGTTCGACCAGTTGCTCTGCCGCATCGCCTTCAAGGGCATGCGCTATGAAGGGCTCTACACCGCGCCGGGCACCGACAAGTCGTTGAGCTTCCCCGGATCGCTGGGTGGGATGAACTGGGGCGGCATCTCGACCGACCCGACCAGCGGCACCATCTTCATCAACGACATGCGCCTTGGCCTGTGGGTGCAGATGTTCCCGCAGACGACGGCGCAAAAGGGGCAGTCGGGCAGCGCGGGCGAAGCGGTCAATACCGGCATGGGCAGCGTTCCGCTGAAGGGCACGCCCTATTCGGTGGTGAAGGACCGCTTCCTGTCGGCACTGGGCATTCCCTGCCAGGCGCCGCCTTATGGCACGCTCACTGCGATCGACCTCAAGAGTCGCGCCATCAAATGGCAGGTGCCGGTGGGCACGGTGCGCGACACCGGGCCGATGGGCATCCGCATGGGCCTGCCGATCCCGATCGGCATGCCGACGCTGGGCGGTACGCTGGCAACGCAGGGCGGCCTCGTCTTCATCGCCGGGACGCAGGACTTCTACCTGCGCGCCTTCAATGCGGCGACCGGCGCGGAAGTCTGGAAGGCCCGTCTGCCGGTCGGCAGCCAGGGCGGGCCGATGAGCTACAAGTCGCCCAAAAGCGGCAAGCAATATGTCGTCGTGACGGCGGGTGGCGCGCGCCAGTCGCCTGACCGGGGCGATTATGTGATCGCCTACACGCTGCGCTGAACCATGGGCGGAGCGGCCCGGTGCCGCTCCGCCTGTCTGTCGTCATCCATCATGTCACCGCGCGCAGCTTTGCCGCGCGGAAGGGAGGGGCTTTGGCCCACTATCTTCACCTCCATGCCCGCCTGACCCTGGCGACATTGCTGATCCTGCTGCCGGTCGCGGGCGCCCATGCGCAGGAAGTCGCGCCCGAAAAGAAGGTGTCGGCGGCCCCGCGCGAGACGCTGACCGGCGACTGGGGCGGGTTGCGCACGCGGCTGAAGCAGGCGGGCGTCACCGTGCGCGCGGACTATGTCGGCGAAGCCTTCGCTGCGGTCGATGGCGGCCAGCGGCAGGGCAGCGCCTATACCCAGCAATTGCGCGCCAGCCTCGATTTCGACATGGACCGGATCGCCGGCCTGTCCGGCGGCATCGTGCATGTCACCATCAACGATCGGCGCGGTGTCGGCCTCTCCTCCGACATCGTCGGCAATCGCCTGCCGATCCAGGAGGCGGCCGGCGGCAATTATACCCGTCTGTCGGAACTCAGCTACGAACAGAATATCGCCAATGGCCGGCTCAACCTGAGGCTGGGCTATTTCGCCATGGGCAATGATCTGGGCGGGATGATCCTGGGCTGTAATTTCGTCAATGCGGCCTTCTGCGCCCATCCGCTGTCGGAATCGGGCAATAGCGGCTGGTATAATTATCCCAATGCCCGCTGGGGCGCGGCGGTGCGCTATCGCATCCGGCCGGATCTTGCGGTGCGCACTGGCGTCTATCAGGTCAATCCCCGCCTCAACGATCCCGACAATGCCTTCCGGCCCTTTGCCGGCGGCACGACCGGCGTGCTGCTGCCGCTGGAACTGGAATATGATCCCGGCATCGCACCGGGCAGCCATGTGCTGCCGGGCCATTACAAGATCGGCGCCTATTATGACACGTCACGCGCCGCCCGGCGCGGGGAGCAGGGCATGTTGCGTGGCCGCTATGGCGTCTATGCGCTGGCGGACCAGATGATCCTGCGCGAAGGGACGGGCAATCGCGGCCTTTCCGTCTTCGCCCAGTTCACCGCCAATCCGCAGGCTTCGGCCCAGATCACCCACTGGTATGCCGCCGGTCTGGTCAAGACGGGCACCTTTGCCGGCCGGGACGCCGACAGCATCTCGATCGGTATCGTCCATGCGCAGGTCAATCCGCGCCTGCGCCGCGTGGCCGCCGATGCGCAGGATATCCCCGGCGGCTATGCCGCGCTGCCGGTGGGGGAGACCGCGATCGAGATGAGCTATGGCATCCAGTTGCGCCGCTGGCTCAGCATCCGGCCGGACGTGCAATATATTCTCGATCCCGGTGCCTTTTCCTACCGCCGCACCAATGATGCGCTGGCGCTGGGCGGCCAGGTCAAGATGCAGTTCTGATCCGGTCCATGTCCTTGCCTCACCCCTCAGGGATCGGCCCGGCAGTAGCGCAGCACATTGTCGATCACCTGCGCGCGGCGCCGCTCGGCCGCCGCCTCGCTGGTCATGTCGACGCCGAAGATCGCGTGGAAACTGTGGCGGTTGGACACGAAGTAGAAGGCGAGGGCGCTGATCGTCATGTGCAGGTCGACCGCGTCCAGCCCGGCGCGGAAGCTGCCATCGGCCATGCCGCGATCGATCAGCGCCTGGGTCTTGGGCAGGACGATCTCATTATGTCCTTCGGAAATCTCGCCGACATGCGGGCCGCCCCGGATATTCTCGTCCATCACCAGCCGCACCAGTTCGGGATGGTTGAAATGATAGTCGAAGGTAAGGGCGGTCAGCCGCTCCAACGCGGCAAGCGGCGGCAGGTCGCCCAGTTCGGCCTCCAGTTCGGCCGATCTGATGCCGCGATAGGCTTCGGTCAGGACCGCGCGATAGAGCCCGTCCTTGCTGCCGAAATGATAGTAGATCATCCGCTTGGAGGTCGCGGTGGCGGCGGCGATCTCGTCCACCCGCGCGCCAGCATAGCCTTTTTCCGCGAAATGCCGGGTGGCGATCGCGACGATGTCGCGCCGGTTGCGCTCGGTGAAATTCTGCTTGTCCACGCCTCGCTTTGCGACGCCGGGCCGCCTATTGCAATGCACAACCGGCGCGCCGCAGCGCGATCCGCCGGCGAGCCGATCGAGGAGGAATGCGCTTGATCCCCGACAAGAAGACCCAGATCGTCATCGTCGGCGGCGGTGCCGCCGGCCTCGAACTCGCGCGCAAGCTGGGCGCCCGCTACGGCCGCAAGCGGCATGACATCATCCTGATCGATCGCAACCGCACCCACATCTGGAAACCGCTGCTGCACGAGGTCGCGACCGGATCGCTCGACGCCAGTCTGGACGAGGTCGGCTATCGCAGCCACTGCCACCGCTGGGGCTATCGCTATCTCTATGGCACGCTGCAGGGCATCGACCGGGCAGCGCGGCGGGTCCATGTCGCGCCGGTGTTCGATCCCAAGGGGCGCGAGGTGGTGAGCGCCCATTCGGTCCGCTACGACTATCTGGTGCTGGCCTATGGATCGGTCACCAATGATTTCGGAACGCCGGGCGTCGCCGACAATTGCCTGTTCCTCGACAGCCGGGCGCAGGCCGACAGCTTTCGCGACCAGTTGCTCGACCATTGCCTGCGCGTGTCGCGCGCCATGTCGGCCGATCCCGCGTCGGACGCGCGGGTGCGGATCGCGATCGTCGGCGGTGGCGCCACCGGGGTCGAACTGGCGGCCGAACTCTATAATGCTGCCGATGCGCTGGGCTATTATGGGCTGGAGGTGTTCGATCGCCAGCGGCTCGACGTCACCCTGCTGGAGGCCGGGCCGCGCATCCTGCCGGCCTTGCCCGACCGGCTGGCCGACGCCGCGCGGGAGGAACTGGAGGTGCTGGGCGTCAAGGTGCGCGCCGGCGTCGCCGTCACCGCCTCCACGCCGCAGGGGATGGAAACGAAGGATGGCGGCTTCATTCCCGCCGATCTTCAGGTCTGGGCCGCCGGGGTCAAGGCGGCGGCAATCCGCGATGGCCTTGATGGGCTGGAACTCTCCCGTGCCGGGCAGGTGATCGTGCGCCCGACGCTCCAGAGCCTGGCCGACGACCGCGTCTTCGCGATGGGCGATTGCGCCTCCTACACGCCACAGGGCGCCGATCGGCCGATCCCGCCGCGCGCGCAGGCCGCGCATCAGATGGCCGACACGGTGTTCGCCAATCTCGGCCGGCTGATGGCCGATCGCCCGCTCAAGACCTTTGTCTACAAGGATCATGGCTCGCTGGTTTCGCTCAGCCGCTATTCGACGGTCGGATCGCTGATGGGCAAGCTGGTCGGCGGGCGCATGGCGGTGGAGGGGCGGCTTGCCCGCTTCGTCTACATGTCGCTCTATCGCATGCATCTGCTCGCCGTTCACGGCAAGATACGCGGCCCGGCGCTGATCCTGGTCAGCCATATCAACCGCTTCGTGCGCCCGCGCCTCAAGCTGCATTGAGGCCGGGTTTCAGCTATTCCAGCCCGGCGACCAGCCCGTCGATCGCGCCCTGGAGGATGTAGCTGGCGGCGAGCTTGTCGACCAGTTCGTCGCGACGGGCGCGGCTGGCGTCGGCCTCCAGCAGGGTGCGGGTGACCGCCTGGGTCGACCAGCGCTCGTCCCAGAGCAGTACCGGCAGGCCGATGTCCGCGACATTATGGGCAAAGGCGCGGCTGGCCTGGCTGCGCGGGCTGTTGGTGCCGTCGAGATTGAGCGGCAGGCCGATGACGATGCCCTTGACCTGCTGCTGCGCCATGAAGGCTTCGAGCGCCGGCTTGTCCTTGCTGAACTTGCCGCGATTGACGGTGTAGGCCGGGCTGGCGATCGACCATTCGGCATCGCACAGGGCCAGGCCGATCGTCTTGGTGCCCACATCCATGCCGATCAGGCGGCCGCCCTCGGGCAGGGCTGCGCGAAATTGCGCGCGGTCGGTCGTGACAAGTTTCATGTGTCCCCTGAACCTGATCGTTTGAGGTGGAAGCGCGTTGCGCTTCCGCCGATAACGTGAATCAGGTTCTCTTCCTTGTTTCTAGACCTTGATTCACGCTTCAAGCGGGTTCGGCTTGCAGCGATCAAGGTCTAGTGCGTCTTGGTAAAGGCCGCCAGTCGCTGGCGGGCGTCGTCGCGCACATTGCCCCAGAACAGGCTGTAATCATAGACGTGATAATTATTGCCGGGCAGTGTGTACGGCCCCATGTCGACCGGCTCGCCGATCATCAGCACGCCGCTGGTGTCGCAGCGGGCAGGCACGATACCGGCGACCAGATGGGCCGGCTTGTCGGCGGCGCGGGCGTCGAGCGTGCCGATATTGGCGCTGGCGGGGGCATTGCCGTTGAAGGTGCCGGTAATCGGATTGGTGCAGAGCATGTGCGTGCCCTTGCGCGGCTGGCCATTGAGGCCCTGCTTGCGCTCGAAGCTTTCGACCACGGCGGACGGATCGGCCGGCTCGGCATAGCTTTGCCAGCTGACGATGCAGTGCGACTGGTCTCGCCTGGCGCAGGCGGGGAAGCCCAATGCAGGCAGGTCTGCCTCGACCGAGATCGGCCAGCCCACGGCATAGATGGCCGCGATCCGGTCGGCGACCGGCTTGCCCGCTACCTGTTCGCGCACCAGTTGTAGCAGGTGGCGTGACCCCTGGCTGTGGCCGGCCAGGATCAGCGGGCCGGTGGGATTGGCCTTGAGGAAGGCGGCGAAAGCCTGCACCACGTCGCGATAGGCGGCGGTGAGCGCCTGGTCGCCCTCCGCTTCGGTGGTGAGGAAGGCGCCATAATTGGCCTGGCGATAGCGCGGTGCCCAGACATTGCCGGCGGCGCTGAAGGCGCTGGCCTGGCTCAGCACGAAGCGGCGCGCGGTCGCATTGCTTTCCGCATCGTCCAGCGGCGCATTCCAATGGGCATTGCCGAGCGGTGTCACATAGCTGGTCGGATGGATGAAGAAGATGGCCGCCGTCTGTTCCAGCGGGGCGAGCTTTGCCGCGCCCTGCGGCGTCCAGAGCGCGGGATTGTCCTTGGTCAGGTCGGGGCGGGCGATCCACATTTTTGGATCGTCATAGGCGTTGGCGGGCAGGGGCTGGAGCGGCTGGAACGCCTCGCGCGGGACCATCACCGCACGGATCAGCTGACTGCCCCAGACGCGGTAGGCGAGCAGCATCGCGAGTACCAGCACGATAAGGCCAGCGACGACATAGAGGAATTTGCGGGCCACTTGCTCTCGTCTCCATCCCTGTGCGGGGATCGCCCCGCCTTCGTGCGGCCTGTCTGGCCCATGCGCAGCGGTCATGCAAGATGGGGGCATGCAAGATGGCGGATGGTGCAGCAGGACACTTGAAGCGGACTGGTGCGGGTGCTAGCGGCTTGGCCCATGTCGATAGACCTTCAGACCGTGAAAAAGATCGCCAGCCTCTCGCGCATTTCGGTGACCGACGCCGAAGCCGAAGCCATGGTGCCCGAACTCAACAATATCCTTGGCTGGGTGGAGCAGCTGGGCGAGGTGGACGTGACCGGCGTAGAGCCGATGACGGCCGTCATCCCCAACCATCAACGGCTGCGCGATGACGTCATTACGGACGGCAATGTGCGTGACAAGGTATTGGCCAACGCGCCGCAGGCCGAACATGGCTTCTTTGCGGTGCCCAAGGTGATCGAATAATGACCAATTTGACTGATCTGACGGTCGCGGAAATCCGCGACGGCTTCCGCGCGGGCGATTTTTCGGCGCGCGAAGTGGCCGAGGGCTTCAACGCCAATGTCGCTGCCGCCAAGGCGCTGAACGCCTTCATCGTAGAAACGCCCGAAAAGGCGCTGGCAGCGGCTGATGCCGCCGACAAGGCCAAGGCCGCCGGCGAGACGCTGGGCGCGCTGGCCGGCGTGCCGATCGGCATGAAGGACCTGTTCTGCACCGAAGGCACGCAGACCACCGCAGCGTCGCACATGCTGGAAGGCTTCGTGCCGACCTATGAATCGACCGTGTCGGGCAAGCTGTGGGCCGCCGGCGCCGGTATGCTGGGCAAGCTCAACCTCGACCAGTTCGCCATGGGATCGTCCAACGAGACCAGCTATTATGGCAATGTGATCTCGCCCTGGCGCCGCAATGATGGCGGCAATGCCGCGCTGGCGCCCGGTGGCTCGTCGGGTGGCTCGTCCTCGGCCATTTCCGCGCGGCTCTGCCCGGCGGCGACCGGCACCGACACCGGCGGCTCGATCCGCCAGCCCGCCGCCTTCACCGGCATCAGCGGCATCAAGCCGACCTATGGGCGCTGCTCGCGCTTCGGCATCGTCGCCTTCGCCAGTTCGCTGGACCAGGCCGGGCCGATGGCGCGCACCGTGCGCGACAATGCGATCCTGCTGGAAACCATGTCGGGCTTTGACCCCAAGGATTCGACCAGCCTCGATCTGGCCGTACCCCAGTGGGAAGCCAATCTGTCGAGCGACCTGAAAGGCAAGAAGGTCGGTATTCCCAAGGAATATCGCCCCGATGGCCTGAACGCAGAAATCTCCGCCATGTGGGATCGCGGCATCGAATGGCTCAAGGACGCTGGCGCCGAGGTGGTGGAAGTGTCGCTGCCGCATACCCAATATGCGCTGCCGACCTATTATATCATTGCGCCGGCCGAAGCCTCGTCGAACCTCGCCCGCTATGACGGCGTGCGTTATGGCCAGCGCGACCTGCCCGATGGCGCAGGTTTGCAGGACATGTATGCCGCGACCCGCGCCGCGGGCTTTGGCCCGGAAGTGAAGCGCCGCATCATGATCGGCACCTATGTGCTGTCGGCCGGCTTCTACGACGCCTATTACACCCAGGCGCAGAAGGTCCGGGCGCTGATCGCGCGCGATTTCGAACTGGCGTTCGAGAAGTGCGACCTGCTGCTGACGCCGACAGCGCCGAGCGCGTCCTTCGCGCTGGGTGAGAAGCAGGCCGATCCGCTGGCCATGTATCTGAACGACGTCTTCACCGTGCCGGCCTCGCTGGCGGGGCTGCCGGCGATGGCGATTCCGGGCGGGCTGGATGCGGCCGGCCTGCCGATCGGCCTGCAGGTGATCGGCAAGGCGCTGGACGAACAGACCGTGCTGAACGCCAGCCTCGCCATCGAGGAAAGGGCCGGCTTCACCGCGCGGCCGGACAAGTGGTGGTAATGGCCTGATCGAAGTGTTACCTTGGTAACACTGGAGATATGACGATGAACGCGCCGCGCAAGATCGAAACCGGAACCATGACCAGCAAGGGGCAGATACTGATCCCCAAGGCCATGCGGGACGCGGCCGGTCTTGTTCCGGGGCAGCCCTATAAGGTGCTTGTCAATGAAGCCGGGCAGGTGGTGGTCGCTCCTCTGGGTTTCAGCCCGGAAGAATCCGCCGAACGGGTACGGCGCGTGCGCGAGGCTATTAACGCAATCGCGGGAAAATATCCCAACCCGGACGGGATGAGCACGGACGAATATATGCGGGAGATACGGGGTAATTACGAGCCGTGATCCTCATCGATTCCAATGTGCTTATCGATGTTCTGGATCGAGATCCAAAATGGTTTGAATGGTCTGCCAGCAATATCGATCGAGCCGCTTTTGGTGCTTATCTGTTCGTCAACCCCGTTGTGGTTGGCGAAATGGCGCCAAGGTTTGAATTGCTGGATGATTTGCGCGTGATATTGGCTGCGATGCTCATCAGTGTCGAACCATTGATGCCGGAAAGCGCATTTCTGGCGGGGCGGGCATTTGATGTCCATCGCCGTAGAAAGCAGCCGGGCGCCGCCAAATCTATCCTGGCCGATTTCTTCATTGGCGGTCATGCCCAGGCCGCCGGCGCCACAATCCTGACGCGTGACCCGCGTTTCTACAAAAGCTATTTTCCCGGCGTGCCGTTGATCACGCCTTCAAAGGACGACTGATGACTGAATCAACCTATCGCATCCAGGGCGCAACCGGCGAGTGGGAGGTCGTGATCGGCCTGGAAGTCCATGCGCAGGTGACGTCGAACGCGAAGCTGTTTTCCGGCGCCGCGACGGCGTTCGGCGCGGAACCCAACACGCAGGTCAGCCTGATCGACGCGGCCATGCCCGGCATGCTGCCCGTGCCCAACCGCGAGTGCATCCGCCAGGCGGTGCGCACCGGCATGGCGATCGACGCGCAGATCAACAAATGGTCGCGCTTCGACCGCAAGAATTATTTCTATGCGGATCTGCCGCAGGGCTATCAGATCAGTCAGCTCTATCACCCGATCGTGGGCGAGGGGCAGATCGAGATCGTCCTGGATGAGAAGAACCCCGAGGCGAGCACCAAGGTGATCGGCGTCGAGCGCATCCATGTCGAGCAGGATGCCGGCAAGCTGATGCACGACCAGCATCCCACCAGCTCCTATGTCGACCTCAACCGGTCGGGCGTGGCGCTGATGGAAATCGTGTCGAAGCCGGACATGCGTTCGCCTGCCGAAGCAGGGGCTTATCTCTCGAAGCTGCGAACGATCCTGCGCTATGTCGGGTCATGCGACGGCAATATGGATCAGGGCTCGATGCGCGCCGACGTCAATGTCTCCGTGCGTCGTCCGGGCGAAGAGTTCGGCACCCGCACCGAGACCAAGAATGTGAACTCGGTCCGCTTCGTCATGGCCGTGGTCGAGCATGAGGCGAACCGCCAGGTCGACGTGCTGGAAGCCGGCGGCAAGATCGTGCAGGAAACGCGCCTTTACGATCCGGATCGCAACGAGACCCGCTCGATGCGGTCGAAGGAAGATGCGCACGACTATCGCTACTTCCCTGATCCCGACCTGTTGCCGCTGGAACTGGACGACGCTTTCCTGGAAGCATGCCGCCAGTCGCTGCCCGAACTGCCGGACGCGAAGCTGCGCCGCTATGCGCAGGATCTGGGCCTGTCCGCCTATAATGCCGCGACCCTGACCGCCGACGCCGACACGGCGCGCTGGTTCGAGGCGCTGCTGGCCGAAGGCGCGCGCATCCAGAAGAAGAGCGAGGGCGAGGTCGCCAAGGCATCGGCCAACTGGCTGCTGTCGGAGTTGTATGGCGCGCTCAACCGCATTGGCAAGAGCCTTGAAGAAAGCCCGGTAAGCCCCGAGGAAGGTGCTGAATTGCTGGCGCTCGTAGCCGATGGCACGATCAGCGGCACGATCGCCAAGCAGGTGTTCGAGATCATGCTGGAAACGGGCGACAAGCCGGGCAAGATCGTCGAGGAAAAGGGCCTGAAGCAGACCTCAGACACAGGCGCGATCGAAGCCGCGGTGGCCGATGTCCTCGCCAAGAATGGCGACAAGGTCGAGCAATATCGCAGCGGCAAGGAAGTCTTGTTCGGCTTCTTCGTCGGTCAGACGATGAAGGCGATGCAGGGCAAGGCCAATCCCCAGGTCGTCAACGAACTGGTGAAGAAGGCGCTCGCCGGCTGAGGCCGATTCTCCATGGCCTTTCGTGATTGAGGGGGAGCGGCCTGATGGCCGCTCCCCCTTTTCGATCAGGCCTTCTTCTTCAATGCCATGGATTTGCGGGCATTGTTGGCATATTCCTCGAAATTCTTCTTGAAGACGCCAACCAGTTCGTCCAGCGCGGCCACGGCGTCCTCGCCTTCCTTTGCCGGGAAGAGCGACAGGCCATTCCCGCCCCAGGCCTTATATTCGAAGTCGATCTTCTGGTCGTTGCCGAAGTCCCGAACCATGAACAATGTCTTGAGCGAGCGGCCATAGATCGCCGCCTTGTGATACAGGACATCGGCGGTGATGAGTTCGGAGTAGCAGGCGGCGGTGGAATCGGACCGGCGCGTCTTCACCTTGTTCATGGTCTTGCGTTCAAGCGGCGCTTCATGCCGGATGATGACCGTTCCCGGCTTCAGTTCCAGCAACGTAGCCAGGTCCAGCGACTGGAGCGCATCGACCTGGCTGGGGCTGTCGAGCGCACTGGCCATCTGTGCCTTGTTGCTGGCATCCTTGCCGGCGTGCAGGGCGGCGTCGAGCAAGCCGCCGCCAAGCAGGCCGGTTGTCACGGAGGCCATGCGTTCAGCCGGCCATATGTGCAATTCGCAGGCCGGCGATGGAGCCTCGGCCGTCTGGGCCTGGGCGGCACCGGCAAGCGTCAGCGATGCCAGACCAACCCAAATGGTCTTCAACATAATCATTTCCCCCAATTGTCGTGATAAAAGCTGTTTAGTTACGTGTCCTTACCGGGCGACGCAGATATTCCCCGAATTTCTCGACATCCTGTTGGAACGCCGATTTGAGGTCCGTCAGGGCTGCATCCTCTGCCTCCGCCGTTTGCGGCGGAAACAGGGTGAGCCTGGCCATCGTCCAGGTGCCGAAGCTGCGTCTGGCGATTTGCTCCGATCCGAAATCGCGGAACCGGAACAATATCTTGAGATAGCGGCCGGTGACGACATCCTCCTGAAAGATCAGGTCGTCGATCATGAATTCGGCGTAGCAGATCGGTCCGTCCGGCCGGATGCGGCCAGCGGTCGAGCGCATCGTCCGGCTGTCCAGCGATTCATCATGCAGGACCAGTCGATGGTCAGGCAGGCCAAGCCATGACGCCAGCGGTAGCGAAGCGAGCAATGTACGTTGTTCGGCCGTCGCAAGCGGATTGGCATTCATGGGCTTGTAGCCCTCGCGTCCCTGGACGGCACCATTGACGATGCCGCCATGCAACCAGCCATGATAGACCGATCCCAGGCCGCTTCCCGGCCAGACATGCAGTTCGCATGGCTGTTGACGATCTGTATCCGCCGGCGCGGTTTCGGTCTGCGCATGAGCCAGCGACATTGCTGGAAGCCATATGCCGACAAAAGTCGCGCATAGGCGAAAGATTCCCCCCATTCATCCCCCGTTTAGGCCCAAGAGCCTGATTCCCCGCTACTTATTCAGCACGGGGCGATGCTGCCCGCAAGATGTCAATGAAAGGAAGGCGAGCAGAATTTCGCAAAAAAAGGGGCGCCGCTCGGGTGAAACCCATGCGACGCCCCTCTTTTTTGCCTTGGCGTCCCTTGGGGAGGAACATCATGCCGTGGCGCAACTGGCGGACCGGGAGGGTCTGTGGGGTGTGGCCCGCCAATTTCTTATTCAGACGTCACAGGACGAAGTTAACCGTCGCCCGGAATGAGATTGCGACGTGATTTTGTTGTTCTTCCGCACCGAATTCGCCACCGACGCGGAACGTGTCGGTGCCGCCATAGAGGCGAGCCCGGCCGGTCCAGCCGCTGGTGCGCTTGTCGGCGACCAGGACGAAGTCATCGCCATCCTTGAAATGGGCGACCGTGTCGCCGAGGGAGCCGCCGATCAGCTGGCGGCGACCGCCTTCCAGTTCGATCCGCGCCCAGCCATCCTCGCGATTGAGGCTGCCGAAATCATAGCCGGCGGCGATCGTGCCGTTGGCGGTCATTTCGTCGCTGGTACGGCCGTCGACCGTCAGGTTGAACGCGTCGCCACCGCCGCTTTCGCTATAGCCGCCTTCCTTCAGGCGATAATAGTCGATACCCACGCCCGGACGCAGGCTGAAGCGGTTGAACTGGAGCTGGTAGGACGCCCCGGCCGTGGCCGAATAGAGCTTGCCCGACCAGTCGCCGGTCGCCTTGCGCACGACATCGTCCAGGGTGAAGTTGCGGGTGCCGTCAAAGTCGATATGTGCCGCCGAAACGCGCGCGAAGGCCTGGAGCGGACCCCAGCTGCCGCGCCAGTGGGCGGCCAGTTCGAACTGGTCGGAATCCGCCGAGCTGTTGGAGCTGTCGCTGGTGTCCCGGCCATGGATATAGGCGAAGGAGCCACCGAAGGCGCCAAGATCGGTCAGATATTCGACGCCGCCGCCCGCGCCCCAGCCATTGATGTCGTAGGAGGCGGTGTCACCGATGCTCTTGGAACTGCCGAACGCCACCTGCTGCAGCCAGAAGCCGAGCTTGCCGTCCTTGGTGCGATAGATGCCGTTGGGATCGGACAGGATGCGCGCGGTCGCCCGCGAGCCGGCGGTGACGGCTTCGAAGGTGCTGCCGGAATGTTCGGGCAGCATCTGACGCAGCGCGCCGTTCAGCGTCTTGCCGTCGGTCACGTCCAGATAGGCCGACGCCATCGAGCTGTCATTGTCGAGCGCGTTGAAGATCGCCGAATAGGCCCTTGAAAGCGAACCGGTCAGGCCCAGTTCCGACGTGGTCTTCGCGGCGATCGACAGGGTCACGTCGCCAGTCGTCGTGTCACTGGCGACGCTGCCCTTGAACATATAGGGCAGCAGGGTCGCGCTATCGAGCGCCGGGGTGCCGGACAGCGAAGCGGCGCGGACGATGACATAGTCGCCTTCCGATCCGCCGACCTGGGTCAGCGCGACCTTCACCTTGGAGCCGCTGGCGAAGCTGGCGGCGCCGGCCACGTCATAGACGGTGTTGGAGCCGTCGGCGCCGTTGATGGTGACGCCCAGGGTCGAGCCCGAGGACGCGCTGAGCGAGGCGAGCGCGACCGAACCGGTGTTGCTGGCAGCCAGCGTGCCGCCGTTCAGCACCAGCGCCATGTTGCCGCTGTTGCTGATCGCGCCCGTATAGCTGGACGTGCCGTTCAGCGTCATCGTGCCGCTGGCGCCGCCAAAGTCGAGCGCGCCGGTGACGCTGGCGGTATCGGCCAGGGTCAGGGTGGCGCCGGTGCCGGCATAGCTGAGATCGCCGGTCAGGGTCGAGCTGCCCGAGAGCGACAGGCTGTTATTGCCCGCGCCCAGGCTGACATCGCCCACGATCCGCCCAGCCGACACCGTCATGACGTCATTGCCCGAGCCGAGCTTGACGTCGCCGATGATGCTGGGCGCGGTCGCGGTCGAGGAGGCGAGCGCCTGGGTCAGCGTCACGCCGCTGCTGTTGGCGCTGAGGTCGATGGCGGTGTTGGTCAGGCCCCCGGTCGCCGAGATGGTGCCGGTGTTGCCGAGGCTGGAGACGGTGCCCGAGGAATCCAGGATCGCGATCGCGCGGCCCTTTTCATCATCGGCGGCGACCGCGGCGACGGTGCCGCTGACCTTGACCGAATTCACCTGTGCCCCGGCATCGATGACCAGGCCGCGCGACGTGGTGTTGGCGAGCGCGGCGCCCGAAGCGGCGACGGTGCCCGAAATCTCGATCGCGTCGCTGGTGGCGCCCGAACCCAGGCGCAGGGCGGTGGCGTTGCTGTCATAGGAGATCGCAGTGATCGATCCGGCGACCAGCACGCCCTTGGATATGTCGACATCGCCGCCCAGGCCGCCGATCACCATCGCATTGGCGTCGACGCCGTCATAAATGCCATAGCCAGCGATCGCGCCGCGCACGACCACGCCATAGCCCGAACTGTCGCCCTGAACCACGCCGATGCTGGTGTCGGCCGTGGCCGATCCGATCTGGACCGCGGCCGCCGAGCCATAGTTGATGACCGTGGCGGTGGTTTCGGTGCTGTCGAGCAGGCCGTCATCATCGATGTCGGTGTCATCGTCGTCGTCATCATCGCTGGCGGTCGGCGCAACGTCGAACACGATGCCGCCGCTGACATTGCCGGCGATGACAAGGGCGGGGCCGCCCTGCAGCAGGTCGTCGGCGTCGAGCTTGGTCACATCGCTGGGCCGGGTGGTGGAGCGATAGCCGGTGCTGACGATCGTGCCCTGGATCTTCACCGCGCCATCGACATCGCCGAGCAGGGCGACGGCGGTGCTGTTCGCGCCCTTGGTGCTGATCGCGCCGCGGATCGTGGCATTGCCGTCGATATCGTTGGCGACCACGCCATAGCTGTTGTCGCCGGTCACGGCGATCGTGCCATAGGTCGACAGATTGCCGATCAGGGTCGAGTTGACGCGGATGCCGGCGCTGTTGTTGCCTTCGATCGAGATCGTGCCGGTGGTGTCGATATTGCCGGTGTGGGCCGCGCCGGATTCGACCAGGATGCCATTGCGGTTCGTCCCTTTGGCGAACGTGCCGTCAATGTCGCCGTCACTGTCCGTGTCGGTGGCGGTATAATCCTCTGTCAGCGTGATCGTGCCGCTGTTGGTGATGTTGCCGGTGGTGCCGGCCTTGACCAGGATGCCGGTCGCGTTGTCGGCGTCGTTGATGGTCAGGCCGCCAGCATTGCTGACAGCATTGTTGCTGTCCATCGTGATCGCAGTGCCGCTGGTCAGCGTGATGCTGCCCGCCGAACTGACCGTGATCGCGTCGGCCGCGCCCGAGGCGATAGTGGAGGTCTTGACGGCGGTGGTGGTGGATGAACCGATCGTGGTTTCCGCCGCGGCGTTGGTCGCGCTTAGCGCCACCAGAACCGGGGCGATGGCCGTGCAGGCCAGCAAATGTCGCATGATATCTCCTCTGAATGCCGCGCCGTTTGATGGGCGCGTACATGCGGGAGGGACGGCGCCGCCGTGCCGGTCCCGTCAGGGAAAATGCGACGCAGGAGATTTAGAAGGCGAAATCCAGGCCGATGCGCACGGTGCGCGGACGCAGCGGCGTATAATAATCGGTGCGCAGGTCGAAGGGCGTGCCGAGCGAGAAGCGATTGCCATCGCTGTCGAGGATGTTGGTCAGTGACAGCGACAGTTCGACCGGTCCGCGCGTCACGGCGGCGGACAGGGTCGTGTCGACATAATCGCCCTGTTCCCGGCCCAGTATCGGCCCGACACCCAGGCGCGACTTGCCGACATAGCGGGCCGAGGCGGACAAATGCAGGCGCATGGCGTCGCCCAGCAGTGCGCGATAGTCGGCGGCGATGCGGCCGCCCAGATTGGCGACATTGGGCAGGGTCAGCGATCGGCCATCAAAGGAAAGGGCGCGCACGAACTGGGTCGGTTGCGTCAGGCGGCTGTCATTATAGATGATCGAGCCGTCCAGCGTCAGCGGGGCGATCGGGCGGACGACGATCCGGCCCTCGACCGTATAGATGCGCCCGTCGCCGATATTGGCGGTGGTCGGCAGGCCGATGCGGTCGGTGACGTCGGCCTGGATGTCGCGCCAGTCGGTATAGGCGATATTGCCGCTGAGCGCGACCGTGTCGCGGCCCGGCACGCCCTTGCGAAAGCCCAGTTCCATGGTCGAGATGCGATCATTGCGGAAGCTGCGCGCGCGTTGATCGTCGACCGCCAGCCCGCCGGGGCGGAAGCCCTGTTCGAACCGGGCATAAAGGGTGAGCCCCTTCACCGCGTCGCTGAGCAGCGAGAAGGAGGGGAGGAAGATGGTTTCGGAGCGATCGGCCTGCGCCTCGGCACGGGCAAGGTCGGCCACGGCTGAGAGCATCGCCACCGGATCGATCGCCTCGCCGGTGAGGCGGCTGTTGGTCAGGCGCCCGCCGACGGTGGCGACCAGCCCCTGGAGTGGTTCGAACGAGGCTTCGCCAAACAGCGTCGCTTCCTTGATCCGATTGCGCACGCCGGTCGCGGTTGCCGCCTGGCCGCGGCCATAGATGGGAACGCCGGGCAGGATCTCGATTGCCGGCGCGCTCATCGGGCCATAGCCGGTCAGCGACCGCTGGATGGTCGAGCTGCTTTCCAGATAGGAAACACCCAGCAGCCAGCCCAGGCCATTGTCGAGGTCGCGGACCAGCCGGTTCTCGGTCGAGAAGAGCTCGACCTTGTTGCGCTGGCGGAACAGGGCGGGGGCGCCGCCCGGCTGGGTCGCATCATAGCTTTCGGCCAGCACGTTGCGGACATAGCCGGTCGAGGAGACGAGGCGCAGGTCGTCCCATTGATGCTCGATCCGGGCATTGGCCAGGACATAGTCGGAATGATAGGGCTGGGCGACGCTGGACGCGCGCTCCAGGCGGCCGACGTCATGGCTGGCATATTGGGCATCGTCGCCCTCGATATGCTGGTAGGCGGTGCTGAGATCGATCGTCCAGTCGTCCGCCGGCGCGATCCGCAGCGTGGCGCGGCCGCCATAGGTGCGGGTGCGATTGACGTCATCCTTGTCGCGCAGGACATCGTCGATATAGCCGCCTTCCTGCACGCCATAGCCGACGACGCGCAGCGCCACCTTTTCGGCCACGATCGGCAGGTTGAGGATGGCCGACAGGTCGCCGCCCGGATCGCCATGCTGGGTCGCCGACACGCCGGTCGAGATCTGGCCGCCGAACTGCGCGAGATTGGGGGCGTTGGGGACGATGCGGATGATGCCGCCCAGCGAACCCGCGCCATAGAGCGTGCCCTGTGGCCCTTCCAGCACCTCGACCCCGCCGATATCATAGAGGCGCAGGTCCGGGTCGGGCGCGGCATAGTTGAGGCGCATGTCGCCCAGATATTGGCCGGTTGTCGCCTGGGTCGGCCCGGCCACGCCGGAATCGGCGATGGCGCGGATGAACAGCTTGTTGCGGCCGGCGCCGGCATGGGTGGAACTGAGGCTGGCAACGCGCGAGAGGAGGGCGGCCGTGCCCTGCGCCGCATCGGCGGTTTCGAACAGGCCGCCGGTCACGGTTTCGACCATGCCGGCATAGCGGGGCAGGGGAATGTCGCGCTTGGACGCGGTGACGATGATGTCGGCCGGCGGTTCCTGCGCAACGGGCGCTAGCTGCGCGGCGGCGGCTGGCGTGGGCGATGGAGGCGAGGCGCTCTTGCGGGCGCGCACGATGCGCCAGGTACTGGCATCAATCTGCTTGGCCTTGGCGCCGCTGCCGCGCAGCAACTGGGAAAGGGCGCCCGCGGTCGACAGGCGGCCCTTGATCGCGGGGGTGGCGATGCCGGCCAGCGACTGGTCCGACATGCCGATGCTGGCGCCGGTTTGACGGCCGAGCGCCACCACCGCCTCGCCCAGGCGTCCCGGGGCGAGGTCGATCGATTGTCTGTCCGCCGCTCGCGCGGGCGATGCGGCCGCTATGGCGAAGGCGGTGACGAAAAGGACGTCAGTTCTGCGACCCATCCCCTTCCTTCAGCAGCCATCCATTCCCCTGTCGGATGGCAGACAGCCCCATCAGGGGCGCGGCAGCAGCGAAGAAGCGGGACGGATCCCGTTCCAGCCGGATCGTGCCGGTAAAGCGCATGGCGCGAGCACCGGGCGTCGCGGCCAGAGTTACGCCCAGCGAGCGGGCGATGTCCTGCGTCACGTCGCCGACGGGCGCGTTGGCGTAGATAAGCTGGCCCTGGCGCCAACTGGCGACGGCCTGCGGCGCGACGTCCATCACGCGCAGCCCTTCGGCGCCGTCGCTCAGCGCACGGCCGGCGGGCAGCGCGATGGCTTCGGCCTGCGGATTGTAGATCACCTTGCCCTCGGACACGCCGATGCGGGTCGCATCGCCGCTATGGACGATGTTGAAGACGGTGCCGGCATCCTCGAACACGGCGTCGCCGACGGTCACGCGGAACGGATCGGCGGCGTCATGGCGCACGGTGAAGGCGGCTTCGCCGGCGTCGAGCGCGGCAAAGCGCGCATTCTTGCGGTCGAGGCGCAGGCTGGTGCCGCCGTTCAGTTCGATCCTGGTGCCGTCGTCCAGTGCGATGCTGCGGGTTTCGCCGGGGCGGGTGGTGATGCTGTAGATATCGCTGCGGCTGAGCAGGCCGACCGAGACCGCGGCAACCAGCGCCGCGGCGATCGCGCCGCCGCCGATCCAGCGCAGCGTGTGACGAACGCCCGGGTCATTGGCGGCGACAGGCATGACGACGGGCTCTGCCGGAACCATGTCCGCCAGGTCCGCGTCCGCCGCCATCAGCACATCATAGGCGGCCGCGCGCTCGGGATCGCCCTCCAGCCAGATGGTGAAGGCGTCCCAGTCGTCAAATTCGGGATCGCGCGTGCGGATGACCCACCCGAGCGCCTCCTCGTTCATCATGGCCTGTGCCCTGTTCATTTCTTGCCCCTTGAAGAGCCAGACGCCGCCGATCCGCTCATTCCGTATCCAGACTTTGCTTGAGCGCAAGCATCGCGCGATAGGCCTTTTGCAGATCCTTCTCGACCGTGGTCAGGCTGACCCCCAATTCCTCCGCGATCAGCCGCTGGCCGACCCCCTCTATGCGGAAACGGCGGAACACCAGTTCGACGCGCGGGCCAAGATCGGCCAATATGCCCCGCGCCTGTTCCAGCCGCTGATTGAGGATCATGCGTTCGTCCACCGCCAGATCGTCATTCGGGTCGGCCATCACCCCGCCGGCCCCTTCGGCCCAGTCCTGCTCGCGCCGTTCGCGCCGGGTGGCGGAGCGATAGCGATCGAGCATGAGGTTGTTGGCCATGCGGTAGAGATAGGGCAGGGGATCGGCGACCGGCCCCAGATCCTTGGCCTCCAGCTTCATCCACATGTCCTGCAGCAAATCTTCTGCATCCTCACCCGCACCGCGCGCGCGCAGGAAGCGCAGCAGAGCAGCGCGATTCTGGAAGAAGATAGCAGAAAGGCCCGTGGCCATGCCTGTGGTGCGTCCGGTATTGGCGATCAGGCGGGTTGCCATAGAGGCAGGGGTGGGGTCTTGGCAATGGCAAGGCACCGATGGACCGGTCATGGCCTGAAATCATTTACCTGACGCGCGGCTTGCTCTAGCCCGGTCCGCCTATGGCAGGAGCGGACATGGCGATAGCGAAGGTGACGGATGCGGCGGCGGCACAGGCGGCGGGAATGGATTCCGACCGGCTGGATGCGCTGATCGATCATCTGGACCGGACCTATGTGCAGAGCGGCAAATTGCCGCACATGCAGATGCTGGTGTCGCGCGACGAGGTGCCGTTGCTGTCGGTCAGCCGTGGGCAGGCGCGGGCGACCGGCGAGCCGTTGCAGGCCGATGCGCTGTTCCGCATCGCATCCATGACCAAGCCGGTCACCAGCGTCGCCTTCATGCGGCTAGTCGAGCAGGGCCAGGTGGCGCTGGACAATCCGGTGACCGATGTGCTGCCCGAATTTGCCGATCTGCGGGTCGGTGCGGACGGGCGTGGACGGATGACGCGCCCGATGCGGATGATCGACCTGCTGCGCCATACATCTGGCCTGACCTATGGGCTGCAACGCCAGACGCCGATCGATGCACGCTATCGCGAACTGGGACTGGACGAGTTTCAGCAGAAGCGGTCGTCGGACGCGTTCATCGCTGACCTCGCAAGCTTGCCGCTGGAGTTCTCACCGGGGGATCGGTGGAATTACGGCGTGTCCACCGATGTGCTGGGCGTGATCGTCGAGCGTCTGTCGGGGCAGGATCTGGAGCGCCATTATCGCGAGCATATCTTTGCGCCGCTTGGCATGGAGGACACATTCTTCACCATCCCGCCGGACCGGATCGACCGTCTGACCGACGCCTGGCGACTGGAGGATGACCGGCTGAAGCTCAAGGATCGCGGCGCGCGCACCAGTTGGCGGCGCAAGCTGCGCTTCCGTTCGGGCGGGGGCGGGCTGATTTCCTCCACCGCCGACTATCATCGCTTTGCCCGGATGCTGCTGCGCGGCGGCGAACTGGATGGCACGCGGCTGTTGCTGCCCGAAACGGTGGCGCAGATGCGGACCAATCATCTGCCCGGCGGCGGCGATCTGGCCAGCATGTCGCAGGCGATGTTCAGCGAAGCGGATTATGCCGGCGTCGGTTTCGGCCTGGGTTTCGCGATGACGCTGGCGAACCAGCAATTTTACTGGGGCGGGGTGTTTTCGACCTATTTCTTCATCGATCCGGTCGAGCGGTTGATCGGCCTGTTCATGACCCAGCATCTGCCGTCCAGCACCTATCCGGTGCGGGCGGAACTGCGCGCCGGCATCGGGGCGGCGATCCTCGAGCGGCGCGGCCAGGGCTGACGACGGCCAAGCCCGTAGAAAGAAGCGGGAAAAGTCCATGCTGCGCTGCAAAAAAATGGATTGGCATGGCGAAGCGCGCTGTGCCATCATCCCCGGTGACTCATAAAGGGGATCCCGGCCATGAATCTCAAGGGCGAGACGCAGCTTCCCAAGCCGGCACCCCGGCAGGTTGATCCGCAGATTCTGGCCCATGAGATTGTCGAGCGATTGACCTATCGCATCGGCAAGGATGCCAAGGCGGCCAAGCCGCATGACTGGTTGCACGCCGTCATCCTTTCGATCCGCGACCGGGTGATCGACGCATGGATCGAGTCCACCCACAAGACCTATGAGGAGCAGGGACGCCGGGTCTATTATCTGAGCCTGGAGTTCCTGATCGGCCGGCTGATGCGCGACGCGGCATCGAATATGGAAATGCTGGACGATTTGCAGGCGGCGCTCGACTCGCTCGGCGTCGACCTCGACCTGATCGCCGCGCTGGAGCCCGATGCGGCGCTGGGCAATGGTGGCCTCGGGCGCCTCGCCGCCTGCTTCATGGAGAGCATGGCGACGGTCGATATCCCGGCCTATGGCTATGGCATTCGCTATGTGAACGGCATGTTTCGGCAGGAGATCAGCGACGGCTGGCAGGTGGAACTGCCGGAAAATTGGCTGGCGCATGGCAATCCCTGGGAGTTCGAGCGGCGCGAGGCGAGTTACGAGGTCGGTTTTGGCGGGCGCGTCGATCCGGCCGAGTGCGAGGATTGTGGGCCGCACCAGATGAACTGGCGCCCGGCCGAACGGGTGATCGCCACCCCCTATGACACGCCGATCGCCGGCTGGCGGGGCACGCGGGTCAACACGCTGCGCCTGTGGGAAGCACAGCCGATCGACCCGATCCTGCTCGACAAGTTCAATGCCGGCGACCATCTGGGTGCGCTGTCCGAAAGCAACCGGGCCGAGGCGCTGACCCGCGTCCTCTATCCCGCCGACAGTTCGCCGGCGGGGCAGGAATTGCGGCTGCGGCAGGAATATTTCTTCTCCTCCGCCTCGCTGCAGGACATCGTCCGCCGGCATATCCAATATTTCGGCAGCATCCAGACGCTGCCCGACAAGGCGGCGATCCAGCTCAACGACACCCATCCGGCGGTGGCGGTGGCGGAACTGATGCGCATCCTGCTCGACGAGCATGGGCTGGATTTCGACGAGGGCTGGGACATTACCCGCCGGACCTTCAGCTACACCAATCACACTTTGCTGCCCGAGGCGCTGGAAAGCTGGCCGGTCCCCCTGTTCGAGCGATTGCTGCCCCGGCACATGCAGATCGTCTATGCCGTCAACAGCCGGCTGCTCGCCGAGGCGCGCAAGTCGGCCCAGTTCGACGATCATGCGATCGGCACCATCTCGCTGATCGACGAGGGGGGTGAGCGGAGGGTGCGGATGGGCAACCTTGCTTTCGCTGGGTCGCACAGCGTCAATGGCGTGTCGGCGCTGCATACCGACCTGATGAAGGTCACGGTCTTTGCCGATCTGCACAAGCTCTATCCGGCGCGGATCAACAACAAGACCAATGGCGTCACCTTCCGCCGCTGGCTGATGCAGTGCAATCATGGACTGTTCGAACTGATCCGCGAGGCGATCGGCGACCGTTTCATGGACGATGCCGAGGCGCTGCGCGAGCTTGACAATTTCGCCGACGACACTGCCTTCCAGGAGCGGTTCCTGGCGGTGAAGCGCTTCAACAAGGTCGCGCTGGCCGATTTGCTGCGCAAGCGGATCAATGCGCGGATCGACGCCGACGCGCTGTTCGACATCCAGATCAAGCGCATTCATGAATATAAGCGGCAACTGCTCAACATCATCGAGGCGGTGGCGCTCTATGACCAGATCCGCTCGCATCCGGAAAAGGACTGGGTGCCACGGGTGAAGCTGTTCGGCGGCAAGGCGGCGCCCAGCTATCATAATGCCAAGCTGATCATAAAGCTGGCGGGCGATGTCGCTCGCGCGATCAATCATGATCCGTCGGTGCAAGGGCTGCTGAAGGTGCAGTTCGTGCCGAACTATAATGTCTCCATGGCCGAGATGATGATCCCGGCGGCGGACCTCAGCGAACAGATATCGACCGCCGGCATGGAAGCGTCGGGCACCGGCAACATGAAATTTGCGGTCAATGGTGCGTTGACCATCGGTACGCTGGACGGCGCCAATGTCGAAATGCGCGACCATGTCGGCGAGGACAATATCATGATCTTCGGCCTGACCGCTGCCGAGGTGAACCAGCGCCGCGCCGAGGGCTATGATCCGCGCGCGGCGATCGAGCAGAGCCGGGAACTGAGCCAGGCGCTCAATGCCATTGCCAGCGGCGTCTTTTCACCCGACGACCCCAATCGCTACAAGGATCTGATCCAGGGCATCTACGACCATGACTGGTTCATGGTGGCGGCCGATTTCGACAGCTATGCCGCTGCGCAGCGCCGGGTCGATGGCATCTGGCAGGATCAGGCATTGTGGGCGAAGAAGGCGATCCACAATGTCGCGCGCATGGGCTGGTTCTCGTCCGACCGGACGATCCGCGAATATGCCGCCGACATCTGGAAGATGGGATGATAATGATGGCCGTAGTCGGCGGAGACGGGAGATAGGAGCGTGCTGACGCCGGAGCAGATCGACCGGCTGGTCGAAGGGCGGGATGCCGATCCCTTCGCGACGCTTGGCGTGCATCCGGCCGATCCCGGCAGCGACAAGGCTGGTTTTACCACCTGCGTATTGTTGCCCGATGCCGTGGGCGTCCATGCGCTGACGCTGGATGGCAAGCCGGTCGGCGAACTGGCGCTGATCCACCCGGCCGGGCTGTTCGAGGGCAAGGTCAAGATCCGCAAGCGCCAGCCCCTGCGCTACGAGGCGCAATATGCCGATGGCGGCACCTATGCGACGATCGACCCCTATGGCTTTGGCCCGGTGCTGGGGCCGATGGACGATTATTATTTTGCCGAAGGATCGCACAAGCGCCTGTTCGAAAAGCTGGGCGCGCATCCGATGGAGCATGAGGGCGTGGCGGGCACCCATTTCGCGGTCTGGGCGCCCAATGCCCGGCGCGTGTCGGTGGTCGGCGACTTCAACCGCTGGGACGGGCGGCGCGCGGCGATGCGGCACCGGCAGGATGCGGGCGTGTGGGAAATCTTCCTGCCCGAAGTCGGCATCGGCCACCCCTACAAGTTCGAGATTGTCGGGCCGGACGGCGTGGTGCTGCCGCTCAAGGCCGATCCCTTCGCCTTCCGATCGGAACTGCGCCCGTCGACCGCGTCGATCGTCAACGGCCCGCCGGCGCATGTGTGGGGCGATGCACGACACCGCGATTATTGGCAGAAGGCCGATGCGCGGCGCCAGCCCATTTCCATCTATGAGGTGCATGCCGGGTCATGGCAGCGCGACGAAAATGGCGAGTTCCTGCATTGGGATGCGCTGGCCGAGCGGCTGATCCCCTATGTCGTGGGCATGGGCTTTACCCATATCGAATTGCTGCCGATCAGCGAATTTCCCTATGACCCAAGCTGGGGCTATCAGACGCTGGGCCTCTATGCGCCGACAGCGCGTTTTGGCGATCCGGCAGGGTTCGCCCGCTTTGTCGACGGCGCGCACCGGGCTGGGATCGGCGTCCTCCTCGATTGGGTGCCGGCGCATTTCCCGACCGACGAGCATGGCCTGGCCCGGTTCGATGGCACCGCGCTTTATGAACATGCCGATCCGCGCAAGGGGTTCCAGCCGGACTGGAACACGGCGATCTATAATTTCGGCCGGCGCGAGGTGGCGGAATATCTGACCAACAACGCGCTCTTCTGGGCCGAACGCTATCATGTCGACGGGCTGAGGGTCGATGCGGTCGCCTCGATGCTCTACCTCGATTATTCGCGAAAGCCCGGCGAATGGATCCCCAACGACCATGGCGGGCGGGAGAATGTGGAGGCGGTCGCCTTCCTGCAGGGGATGAACAAGGCGCTCTATGCGGCCTCTCCCGGCGTGATGACGATCGCCGAGGAATCGACCAGCTGGCCGCAGGTGTCGGCGCCGGTGCATCAGGGTGGCCTCGGCTTCGGCTTCAAATGGAATATGGGCTTCATGCACGATACGCTGCGCTATCTGGCGCGCGAGCCGGTGCATCGGCAGCACCATCATGACGACATCACCTTCGGCCTGCTCTACGCCTTCAGCGAGAATTTCGTGCTGGCGCTGAGCCATGACGAGGTGGTGCATGGCAAATCGTCGCTGCTGCACAAGATGGCGGGCGACGACTGGCAGAAATTCGCGACATTGCGGGCTTATTATGCCTTCATGTGGGGCTATCCGGGGAAGAAGCTGCTGTTCATGGGACAGGAGTTTGCCCAGCGTGGCGAGTGGAGCGAGGAACGGGCGCTCGACTGGCACCTGGTCGATCATGCACCCCATCATGGGGTGCAGTTGCTGGTGGGCGACCTCAACCATCTCTACCGATCGCGCCCGGCGCTCCATGCCCGCGACTGCGAGGTGGAAGGGTTCGAATGGGTGCTGGTCGATGGCGCGGCGGACTCAGTCTTCGCCTGGCAACGGCGGGCGCCCGGTTTCGCGCCGATCGTCGTCATCAGCCATTTCACCCCGGTGCTGCGTCATGGCTATCGCATGCGGTTGCCGGCCGGCGGCCGCTGGCGCGAGATACTGAATACCGATGCGGGCGAATATGGCGGCAGCGGTGCCGGCAATATGGGTGTGGTCGAGGCCGATGGAGAAGGATGGGCGAACATAACCATTCCACCCTTCGGAACCTTGATGCTGGAACTGGACTATTGATACCGACGGACGCGTGCAGGCGGTCGCGGGCACGAGAGAGGAGCCCTAATGCAACAACGCAATCAGCCGATCGCGCGCGACGCCATGGCCTATGTGCTGGCCGGCGGGCGCGGCAGTCGCCTCGCCGAGCTGACCGACCGGCGGGCCAAGCCGGCGGTGCATTTCGGCGGCAAGGCGCGGATCATCGACTTTGCGCTGTCCAACGCGCTCAACAGCGGCATTCGCCGCATCGGCGTGGCGACCCAGTATAAGGCCCATTCGCTGATCCGCCATTTGCAGCGCGGCTGGAACTTCCTGCGTCCCGAGCGCAACGAGAGCTTCGATATCCTGCCCGCCAGCCAGCGTATTTCCGAAAGCCAATGGTATGAGGGCACGGCCGACGCGGTGTTCCAGAATATCGACATCATCGAAAGCTATGCGCCGGAATATATGGTCATCCTGGCCGGCGACCATGTCTACAAGATGGACTATGAGCTGATGCTGCAGCAGCATGTCGACAGTGGCGCGGATGTCACCGTCGGCTGCCTGGAGGTGCCACGCAAGGAAGCGGTCGGCTTTGGCGTGATGCATGTCGACGAAGCCGACGTGATCACCGCCTTTGTTGAAAAGCCCAAGGATCCGCCCGCTATTCCCGGCCAGCCCGACATGGCATTGGCGTCGATGGGCATCTATGTCTTTCGCACCCGATTCCTGATCGAGCAACTGTGGCGCGACGCCGACGACAGGACCAGCAAGCGCGATTTCGGTGGCGACATCATCCCCTATATCGTCAAGCATGGGAAGGCGGTGGCGCATCGCTTTTCCAGCAGTTGCGTGCGCGCGGAAAGCGAACTGGTGCCCTATTGGCGGGATGTCGGTACGATCGACGCCTATTGGCAGGCCAATATCGACCTGACCGACGTGGTGCCGAGCCTTGACCTCTATGACCGGAGCTGGCCGCTCTGGACATATTCGGAAGTCACGCCGCCCGCCAAGTTCGTCCATAATGAGGAAGGGCGGCGCGGATCCGCGACCAGTTCGTTGGTGGCGGGCGGTTGCATCGTGTCGGGTTCCTCGCTGCATCGCAGCCTGCTTTTCTCGGGCGTGCGCACGCACAGCTTCTCTTCGGTAACGGAGAGCATCATCATGCCCGATTGCGAGATCGGGCGTGGCGCGCGGCTGCACAAATGCGTGGTCGATTCCGGTATCAGCATCCCGCCTGGCCTGATCATCGGCGAAGATCCGGCCTTCGACGCGCAGCATTTCCGTCGGAGCGACAGTGGCGTGTGCCTGGTGACGCAGCCGATGATCGATCGGCTGGTAGCCTGAAACGAAGGATGACGATGAAGCTTCTGTCGGTTGCGTCCGAAATCTATCCGTTGATCAAGACCGGGGGGCTGGCCGATGTGGTCGGCGCGCTGCCCGCTGCGCTGGCCGGCCATGATGTCGAGACCCGGACGCTGGTGCCGGGCTATCCATCTGTGCTGTCGAAGCTGGGCAAGGCCAAGGCTGTTCGGCGGTATGACGGGTTGTTCGGCGCCTCGGCGACGGTGCTGGCCGGCAAGGTCGGCGACCTTGACCTGCTGGTGCTGGATGCGCCCGATTATTTCGCGCGCGAAGGTGGTCCCTATGGCGACCATGGCGGCAATGACTGGGGCGATAACTGGCGGCGCTTTGCCGCGCTGTCGCGCGCCGGCGCGGACATTGCGGCGGAGGGGGTGAAGGGCTGGGTGCCCGATATCGTCCATGTCCATGACTGGCAGGCGGCGATGACCGCGGCCTATATGCGTTTTGGTCCGGCCCATGCCGTACCGCGCGTCGTCACCATCCATAACCTGGCCTTTCAGGGGCGGTTCGGGCCGGAGATTTTCGCCCAGCTGGGCCTGCCGGCCGAAGCCTGGGGCATGGACGGCGTAGAATATTATGGCGGCACCGGCTTTCTGAAGGCGGGGCTGGTGTCGGCCGACGCGATCACTACCGTCAGCCCGACCTATGCCGAGGAAATCCGGTCGCCGGTCCATGGCATGGGGCTGGACGGGCTGATCAACGGACGCAGCGACAAGCTGCACGGCATATTGAACGGCGTCGATACCGACATCTGGAACCCGGCCGAGGATGCGCTGATCGCGCGGCGTTACAGTGCGCGCGGCCTTGGCGGGCGCAGCGCCAATCGCCGGGCGCTGGAAAAACGCTTTGGTTTGCAGCGCGACGATGCGCCGATCTTCGTCATCATCAGCCGCCTGACCTGGCAGAAGGGCATGGACCTGATGATGAACGCGATCGACCATCTGGTCGGGCTGGGCGCGAAGCTGGCGGTGCTGGGATCGGGCGATCATGCGCTGGAGGGCGGTTTCCTGGCGGCGGCGGACCGGCATCGCGGCCGGGTGGGCGTGCAGATCGGCTATGACGAGCCGCTGTCGCATCTGTTGCAGGCCGGCGGCGACGCGATCCTGATCCCGTCGCGCTTCGAGCCGTGCGGCCTGACCCAGCTTTATGGCCTGCGCTATGGCTGTGTGCCGGTGGTGGCGCGGGTCGGCGGCCTGGCCGATACGGTGATCGACGCCAATGAGGCGGCGGTGAGCGCGGGCGTGGCGACCGGCATCCTGTTCGCTGGCGACGATCCTTTGGCGCTGCACGGTGCGATCGCGCGGACGGTGCGATTGCATGATGAGTCGGAGGCCTGGCAGGCGATGCAGCGCGCGGGGATGCGCGCGGATTTCAGCTGGACCCACAGCGCGGCGCGCTACGCGGCCCTCTATCGCAGCCTGTTGGAGCGTGAAGCCGCATGAGCGCGGGCGGGTTCGGGCCGGTGATCGATGCCGGCGGAACCCGCTTTGCCGTCTGGGCGCCGGAGGCAACGCAGCTCTGGCTCTGCCTGTTCGATGCCAACGACCGGGAAACGCGCCTGCCGATGGCGTGGGGAGAGGATGGCGTCTGGCAGATCCATGCGCCGGGCGTCGGTGCCGGTGCCCGCTATGGCCTGCGCGCCGATGGCCCTTATGATCCCGATAGCGGCCTGTGGTTCGACCCCGACAAGCTGCTGCTCGATCCCTATGCGCCGGCGATCGACCGGGCCTTCGTCCATGATCCGATGCTGGCCGCACCGCGCGGGCAGGGGGAGGATACGGCGCCGCTGATGCCCAAAGGGGTGGTCGCCGCGCCGTTGCCAGCCGTCGCTTCGGCGCCGCCGCAGTTCCAGCCGGGCGGGCTGATCTACGAATTGCAGGTGCGCAGCTTCTCGCTGCTGCATCCTGACGTGCCCGAGGCGCAGCGCGGCACGATCGCCGCGCTGGCCCATCCGGCGGTGATCGATCATCTGCAGAAGCTGGGCGTCGGTGCGGTCGAACTGATGCCGATCAACGCCTGGATCGACGAGCGACATCTGCCGCCGCTCGGCCTGCGCAATGCCTGGGGCTATAATCCGGTCAGCTATTTCGCGCTCGATCCGCGACTGGCGCCCGGCGGGCTTGCCGAATTACGGGAGACGACGGCGGCGCTGCACGATGCGGGGATCGGCGTGATCATGGACATGGTCTATAATCATGACGGCGAAAGCGACAGGTTGGGGCCGACCTTGTCGCTGCGCGGCCTCAATGCCCGCGCCTATTTCCGGCATGAGGCGGACGGGCGGCTGATCAACGATACCGGCACCGGCAACAGTGTGGATTGCAACCAGCCGATGGTGCGCCGGCTGATCCTGGAATCGCTGCGCCATTTTGTGGTGCAGGCGGGGATCGACGGTTTCCGCTTCGATCTGGCGCCGGCGCTGGGGCGGCTCGCGGACGGGTTCGATCATGATGCGCCGCTGCTGGCGGAGATGCGCGCCGATCCGGTGCTGGGCGACCGCATCCTGATCGCCGAGCCCTGGGACATAGGGCCGGGCGGCTATCAACTGGGCCGGTTCGGGCCGCCCTGGCTGGAATGGAATGACCGCTATCGCGACGATATGCGGCGTTTCTGGCGGGGCGACGCTGGCACGATCGGGGCCTTTGCCACGCGGCTGGCGGGATCGTCGGACCTGTTCGAGGGCATCACCCGCAGTGTCAATTTCCTCGCCGCCCATGACGGCTTCACCCTGGCCGACTGCACCGCCTATGCGGACAAGCATAACCTCGCCAATGGCGAGGAAAATCGCGACGGGCATGGCGAGAATTTCAGCTGGAACAATGGCGTGGAGGGGGCGAGCGCCGATCCGGCGGTGAACGCGGTGCGGCGGCGCGACATCAAGGCGCTGCTTTCCACCCTCTTCTGTTCGCGCGGCACGATCATGCTGACAGCGGGCGACGAGTTCGGGCGCAGCCAGATGGGCAATAATAATGCCTATGCGCAGGATAATGGCATCAGCTGGATCGAATGGGATGCGCGCGACCGCGAGATCGAGGCCCATGCCTTTGCGCTGGGGCAGTGGCGACGGCGTTGTGCCGAGCTGACCGACGTGGCGCTGCTGGGCGAGGGCGATGTCGCCTGGCTGGATGAGGGCGGACAGCCGCTCTCCGTCGCTCAATGGGAAGACCCCGCGCGGCGGCGGCTGGTGCTGCATTTCCGGGATTCGGGCCTAAGCCTCTGCATCAATGGCGCGGAGGGCGATTTTCTTTTCGATCTGCCGGATGGCCCCCTGATGGTGCCGGGGCGCAGCGTGATGCCGCAACGCCGTAGCGTTATCCCGGAAGGTGCGGCCGCGCCCGATTGATGCGCGGCGAGCCAGCCGCCATCCTGCCCGCCGATCGGGGGCTTCCTTCGCCCGCCAAAGCATGGCTAAGCAGGGGCAAAGGGAGCAGGACGACAGATGACGGAAGCAGGATCGGCGGCAGGACCGGGATCGGACGAGGAACGGGATCTGCTGGGCGGGCGCTGGCTGACGGGCGATACGCCCTATGGCGCGATGATCGACCGGTTGCGCGATTTCCTGGATCATGTCGCGGCGGCCAAGCTGGACGACGCTACGGCGCAGGCGCTGGACGCGGACCTGGCCGCCTGGACGCAGCGGCTGACGCCGATGGTGGCGGATGAGGCGCATCGCATGTTCGGCCGGGTGCGCGACGCGCCGGGCCATGGCCAGGTATTTGCGCCGGCCTTCATCCCCGATCAGATGGGCGACGATTCGCTCCATGCCCGCGTCACCTTTGGCGCCTTCCATCTGGGTGCCAACTATGCCGCCCATGGCGGGGCGGTGGCTTTGCTGTTCGACGAGATATTGGGCCTGCCGGCGAATATGAGCGCGCAGCGCATGGCGCGCACCGCCTATCTGCATGTCAATTATCGGGCGATCACGCCGATCGACAAGGAATTACAGGTCAGCGCCTGGGTCACCAAGGTCGAGGGGCGCAAGCGTTTCGTGCGGGGCGAACTGCGGGACGGCGACATAGTGTGCGCCGACGCCGAGGGGCTGTTCATCGAATTGCTGCCGCATCAGCAATAAGGCGGGAACCATCGTGGCACTGGCCCGTTCTGTTGCATGAGGCCGCCGCACTTCCCCCCGCTCGGGCGGTCTCGCAGATCGGGCCCGTCGACATCCCCCCGTCGACGGGCCTTCTCTCTTTTCAGGCCATATTGATCAGCGCGCCGTCCTGCGCGGCGGACTGGCGGATCGCGTCGAGTAGCGCCATCGCCGCGACTCCGTCATGAAAGGTCGGGATCGGGACGCCATCGGGCATCGGCCGACCTTCGACGCCGGCACGCAAGGCTTCGCACAGGCGGATGAAGGGGGCGAGTTCAAACAGCATCGCCGCCTTGCGTGGGTCGTCGGCTTCGATCGGCGGCAGGCCAAGGTCGGCATCGACCGGCAGGTCGCGCACGCCATCACGGTCGGCGATCCTGACCACGCCCTTGTCGACCCAGAGCGTGCCATGGGTGCCGGCGACGCGGCTCACATTCTCGGACGGTCCCCAGACGCCGGCGCTGTGCTGGAGTACGCCCTGCGCGCCATTCTTCATGCGGAAGCGGACGATATAGCTGTCCTCCGCCGCGTCGGCCGGGCGATCCGACACGGTGGGCAGCGTGGCGCTGAGGCTGTCGACCTCGCCCAGCCAGACGCGCAACTGGTCGACCAGATGCGAGCCATGGGCGCCGAGCCAGCCGCCGCCCTTGCCGGCATCGAACCACCAGCGCGGCATGCGGGCGGCAGGATTTGCGACGATCGGCAGGACGCTGGACAGGGTCACATAGCGCGGATCGCCGATCAGCCCGTTGGCGATGGCGCGGCCGATCATCGCGCGATCGGGTGCCCAGCGGAACTCGTTGCCGATCAGGTGCGTGATGCCGGCCTGCTCCGCCGCCGCCAGCATCGCGCGGGCTTCGGCCAGGTCGGCGGCCATCGGCTTTTCGCAGAGGATGTGACAGCCGCGCTCGATCGCGGTCAGGGCGAGGGCGGCATGGGTGGCGGGCGGCGTGGCGATCGTTACCACAACCGCGCCGGTGCGGTCGATCGCTTTGCCCAGATCCGTGAAGATGTCAGCGATGTTGACAGCATCGGCACGGCGGCGGGTGCGGTCGGGATCGGTGCCGACGAGGCCCGCCACCTCGAACCCGGCGGCGCGCAGGGCGGGCACATGGATGCGGCAGCCAAATCCGGTACCGACGACGATCGCGCGGGGGGCAGGGGGCATGGTTGGTCCTTTCGGGCGGGTCAGGTGGCGGGAACGGCGGCGAAAAAGTCGATCCCGGCCTGGGTCGGGAAAATATATTCGAGATAATGGCCCAGCTCCGGCGCATCGACGAAGCAACTGTCCATGAAGCCCGGATTATGGCTGACATGGGGGACGGGCAGGCCGTCGGCCTGCGCGCGGGCGAGCAGGGCCTGCCACTGCGCGGCGTCGTGGATCAGATAGCCCAGATGATGATGGCGCATCTGGAAGGCATCGCCGGGGGCGAGCCGGTCCATATAGATGGCCGATCCCGGCCCGGAGGCGGTCAGCAATTCATACATGACCGGGCCGACCCAGGCCAGTTCGACGCGGATCTGGCCGCCCGCCGCCAGCGGTCCTTCGAGCCGGCGGAAAGCGCCTATGCCATAGCGATCGGCCAGGATCGCCTGTGCCCGGTCGATATCGTTGGTCGCATAGGCGATCTGGAAATGGTCGGCGCGCAGCACGCCCGATGCCGGGTCGACAAGCGGCGATGGTCGGCGCAACAACATGGGCGCTATCCTCTCGGCATGATCCCGTTCGCGGGATTCGGCATGAAGATAGTATATGCTATCTTTATGGGGCAAGGCGCGTGCGCCCTGATCCGCCCCGGCGATATGGGACGATGATGATGCAGGAAATCGGCGTGGGCCTGATCGGCTATGGGCTTGGCGGGCGGGCGTTCCACGCGCCCTATGTGCTGGCGACGCCGGGCATGGCGCTGCGCGCCGTCGTCTCGCGCGATCCGGCCAAGGTCCATGCCGGCCTGCCGGGCATGCAGGTGGTGCCCGATGTCGATGCGCTGCTGGCGCTGCCGGGGATCGACCTGGTCATCGTGTGCAGCCCCGATGAACTGCATGCCGATCATGCAATCGCGGCGCTGCGGGCGGGCAAGCATGTGCTGGTGGACAAGCCCTTTGCCACCACGCTGGCCGATGCGCGCCGGGTCGCGGCCGAGGCGGAAGGCGCGGGCAGGTTGCTGGCGATCTTCCAGAACCGGCGCTGGGACGCCGATTTCCGTACCCTGCGCCGGTTGATTGCCGAGGGGCGGCTGGGCGAGATCATCCAGTTCGAAAGCCATTTCGACCGCTGGCGGCCGACCCCGGTGACGACCTGGAAGGATGCGCGCGCGGCGGGCATCTGGCAGGATCTGGGGCCGCATCTGGTCGACCAGGCGCTGTGCCTGTTCGGCAAGCCCGAAGGGGTGAGTGCGGATATTGCGGCTTTGCGCGAAGGGGCCGGATCGCCCGATTATTTCCATGTGACGCTGCGCTACCCGCGCCATCGCGTGCTGCTGCATGCGACCAAGCAGGCGGCGGCGCATGGGCTGCGCTTCGTCGTCCATGGCACGGGCGGTAGCTGGATCAAGAATGGGACCGACGGGCAGGAAGCGGCGACGGTCGCGGGCCATCGGCCGGAAGGGGCGGACTGGGGTGTTGATCCGCTGCCGGGCCATCTGACCGATGCGGCGGGCGATAGCCATATGGTCATGAATGAACGTGGCGATTACCGGCTGTTCTGGCAGGCGCTGGCCGATGCGATCCGGGGCGAGGGCGCCAATCCGGTGCCGGCGGACGAAGCGATCGCGGTGATGGAGATATTGGAAGCAGGCTTGCGCAGCAACGTGGAAAGGCGCGAAATCCGGCCCTGACGGGGTTGAAGATACATAATCCGGAAATATTTGGGCGAAGGGGGATTAAAGCGATCACTGAGGCGTAAGTGACGTATGAAACCCACGCCGCCCAAGGTCGTCGACCTGCTGCCCGCGCTGATGCGCTATGCCCGTCGACTGACCGGCAATGAAAGCGATGCCGAGGATCTGGTACAGGATGCGCTGGTGCGCGCCTATGCCAATGCCGACAGCTATCAGCGCGGTCGGCCACTGCGCGTCTGGCTGTTTTCCATCCTGCACAATGTCTTCATCAGCGGAACCCGCCGGGCGGCCGTGCGGGAACGGTTCCGCGCCGATGCCGTGGCGCAGGGAGAGCCGATGGCGGCACCGGCGCAGGAACAGATGGTGCGGCTGCACCAGATCGAGGCGGCGCTGACCGCCCTGCCGGAGGAGCAGCAGACCGTGCTGCACCTCGTCGCGGTCGAGGGCCTGTCCTATCAGGATGCGGCCGACGCGATCGGCATTCCCATCGGCACGCTGATTTCGCGCCTGTCGCGCGCCCGCGCCAAGCTGCGGGCGCTGGAAGAAGGCGCCCCCGTCGTGCGCCCCGGCCATCTGCGTGTCGTGAGGGATTGAGCCATGGCTGAACTCATCATCACCGAATGCGAATTGCACGCCTATGTCGACGATCAGCTCGACGCCATGGGACGGCTGGAAGTGGCCGATTATCTGGTGCGTAACCCTGATGTCGCCGCGCGCGTGCTGGCCGACCTGTCGGTGCGCGACGCGATGCGGGCGCTGGCGGAGCGTGACGATCAGCCGGTGCCGCAACGCCTGCACGACAGCGCCCGCAAGGTGGAGGGGGCGCTGCACCGCAGCCGCCTGTTTCGCCGGTTGAGTGGCGGGCTGGCGATGGCGGCGGGCATCGTTGCCGCGGTGGCGCTGGGCGTGGGCAAGCTGAACATGGGCGTGGCGCCGACGGCGCAGGCAATGCCGGTGTTCATCGAGGAGGCGTTGATGTCGCACAAGACCGCGCTGGTGCGGTCGCACATGAAGTCGCAGCCCGAAATCCCGCATTTCGACCCGGCCGATGTCCGGTCGGCCACCCATATCAACGTGCCGGTGCTGCCGGCTGGCTGGCGGGTGCTGGACGTGCAGCTCTTCCCGTCGGACTATGGGCCGAGCCTGCAACTGGTAATCGACGCGGGCGAAAAGGCGCCGGTATCGCTGTTCGCGGCGCGGGCCGTCACCGGCCTGCCGGAAACGCCGCGCACCCAGGTCGTCGATGGCGAGACCATCGCCTACTGGGCCCGCAAGGGTACCGTCTATGTGCTGACCGGCGTGGAATCCCAGGATTTCCTGCAGAAGCACGCGGCCGATCTGGCCAATAATCAGGACGCATGAATGAGCATTGATCTCTCGCAACAGACCGGCGCGCTGCGCCGGCGGGCAGATGTCTGCGTCATCGGCGCGGGCGCGGCCGGCATCACCACCGCGCGCCGGCTGCTGGCGGCCGGGCATCAGGTGCTGCTGCTGGAAAGCGGCGGGCTGGACTATGAGCGGGAAACCGCCGACCTCAACGCCGGCAGGAATGTCGGCCAGGCCTATTATGATCTGGACGATGCGCGGCTGCGCTTCTTTGGCGGCACGACGGCGATCTGGGGCGGGCGCTGCGCCACGCTGGACCCGATCGACCTGCAGCGCCGCGACTGGGTGGCGGGATCAGGCTGGCCGCTGTCCTGGGACGAGTTGCAGGACTATTATGGCCAGGCACGCGGCATATTCGAGATTGGCGACGAGCCGGCGAGCGCCGACGCGCTGAGCGCCCATGGCGTGCCGCTGCCGGGGTTCGATCGGTCGGAACTGCACATGCCGGTGTGGAATTTCGATCCGCGCTTCAACCGCTTCACCTTCGACGCGTGCCAGGACCTGCGCGACCATCCGCGCTGCGAGATCATCACCCATGCCAGCGTCACGCGGATCGTGACCAGGGATGGCGCGATCAGCCGGATCGAGGCGAAGGCGCTGGCCGGCGCGCATCTGCATGTCGAGGCGCGCGCCTTCGTGCTGGCGGCCGGCGGGATCGAGAATGCCCGGCTGCTGCTGGCGTCGAACATCGGCAATGAGCGCGATCAGGTCGGCCGCAACTTCATGGAGCATCCCCATGCGCGCGGCGGGCGGATCGTCGATGCCAGGGCCTGGCCGCTGCTCAAGGCGTTCGGTCGGCGGCACCGGATCGGCGGCCATGACATGGCGGCGCTGATTACCCCGTCGGCCGATCTGCAGCGGCGCGAGGGGCTGCTCAACAGCTCGCTGACCATCGTCGGGCGGCAACCGGCGCGGGCGTCGCAATTCTGGGGCATGCGCGCCTATGGCTCGCTCAAGCACGACATGTCGCCGACGCGCAGTGGCCGGCGGATGTGGATGATGACCAAGAAGGCGGCGACCTGGGCGCAGCGCCATGTCGATCCGCTGCGCCCCTGGCTGCTGCACAAAGCGGGCAAGCTGGAGATCGCGCTGCTGGTGCGGGCCGAACAGGCGCCCAATCCCGACAGCCGGGTGTTGCTGACCAGGGAGCGCGACGCGCTGGGTGTGCCGCGCGTGGCGCTGGACTGGCGGCTGTCGGCGATCGACAAGCATAGCGTGACGGGACTCGTCGATGGCCTCGGCCGTGAACTCGAACGGCTGGACATGGGCCGGGTCGAGCGGGCCGACTGGCTGGACGAACCGGGCGAGCTGTGGCGCAACGATCCGCTCATCTCTTCCCATGCGATCGGCGGCTATCATCATATGGGCACGACCCGCATGGCGACCGATCCGCGCCAAGGCGTGGTGGATGCGGACGGGCGCGTGCATGGCCAGGCCAATCTCTATGTCGTGGGGTCGTCGGTTTTCCCGACGTCGAGCTGGGCCAATCCGACACTGACCATCGCCGCGCTGGCGCTGCGCACGGCCGATCGGCTGTCGGTCGCGCTCAACCGCCCGGTGGCGCAGCCGGTCCGGGTGCCGGGACTGGCCAAGGCGTCGTAGCGCTCGCTTTGAGGTTCGCCGAATGGCGGCGATGGGTGGTTCGCAGAGGGTCCGGTTTCGGAAACATGACTGGTGATAGCTGACGCTACGCGGAGAAAAATCGTTCGGAACAATCGCCCTAGTAGCAGACATTCACCCCCAGAGCCGCCCGCACAAGAAAATGGAAAGCTCTCTTGCGTGCTGACCCCAGTGGAAGTGATGAAGCCGAAACGCAAAGTGCGCGTCATCGATGCTCACATGCTCTGCGAACCAAATCACTTCGCGCATATCCAGCGTTAGGTCTGCTAGATCATCGATGGCGTCCGCCGTCATCAGTGCATCTTCAAGCGGTTTGGTCGGGTCAGCAACTGGATAATAGCCGAAATGCGGGAAGCGTTCGGCCACTTGTCGGTAGAGGGACGCGCCATCCTGTCGCGGCGCGTCGATCTCTGCATCCGTAACATCGCCACGTGGGGTCTCATGATACGCAGCGACGAGCCGGTCTAACGCTTTCAACAAAGTGTCATCGCTGGGAGGGTTCCCATCCCATACAGTCGCGAGAAATTCCTGAGCCGTAGCGATAATTGGCGAAGACTTCATGTGCGTCTGATCGCACGAAAGCGCAGCCTGCTCAATGTCGGCTTTCCACCACATTAGATCATTCAGCCTGCGATTTGCCATCTGAACGAGTGGCGGGTCTCAGGCATAAGGACGACATGGCCGAGTAACCACTTCTGGTCGCTTCCAGACCATCCTCCCCTTGCAGGGGAGGATTTTGCCGCCGCTCTTGGTCGTCTGTAAACCGGCCGAATTTGTCCGCGTCACCTGAGGCAGGCGCTCAGGATGCACTTGGTCGAGAAACGGCCAGCGCGGTTTTCTGGTTTCTCGACAGGCTCGAAACGAACGGATGTGGGAGCGTGCGGGCCGAGGGGGTCAGTCCACCGGGCCGTGGAATTCGGCTTCGACGATGCCGAGGTGCCAGCCGGGCGGGACGGCGTCTGCGCCGGTGTCGCCGGCCTGGCGGGCGCTGGCGAGTTCCACGACCTTGCCGAAGGCGTCCTTGTCCTGCACCGGGCCAGTCTGGCGGATGCGCAGCGTCTGGCCGGTCGTGGCGGGGAAGCGCAGCGTGGTGTAGCCAAGCTGCCGCTCGGTCTCGCCGCGCCAGACACTCTTGCCGTCGATCGTCAGTTCGAGCGGATAGGCACGCGAGCGCCAGCCGACCAGCTTCAGGTCGATTTCGCTCAGGCGCACCGGCGCGGCGAAGTGATATTCGATCCAGCCATTGTCCGGCTTGCCGTCGCTCGCCCAGCGGGTGAGTTCATTGTCGTCGACGGTGGCACCGGCATCGGCCTGTCCTGAACCGGCGCGGATATCCTGCGCGAGGAAAGTGGTGCGGTGCGGGGTGAAGCTGGACGTGACAGGCGTCGGGCCACGCACCAGGCTGCCGGGCTGGAAGGCGTCGGCGAAATCGGTGGACAGGCCATTCCTGGCAGCGGCGGGCAATCTGGTCGCGATCGACAGGCTGGCGGATCTGAGGCCCGGCGCGGTCGCGGTGAGCGATACGGTGCCCGTCTTCGTCCCGGCGCGGATCAGGACGCGGTTGACGCCGCCCTCCAGCGGCAGGTCGGGCGAGAGGATATAATTATCCTCCTCGCGCGCGGTGCCGGCATAGGAAGTGGTGCCGTCGGCGCCATGCGCCTTGGTCACGACCGCTTCGCCTTCGGTCTGGCCGGCGCGGACCTTGCCCTGGCTGTCGCCCTGGGCAATGCCGCCGCGCCAGAGCGCCGGTCCTTTGAGATCGAAATGGACCTTGCTGGCATCGACTGGCACGCGGCGGCCCTGGGCATCGACCGCCTCGACATCGACCAGCGCGATGTCGGCGCCGTCCATGACGAAGCCGCGCGGCGAGACATGGGGGGTGAGTTTCAGCGCGACCGCCGGGCCGGTGGTGGAGAGGCTATATTCCGACGTCTTGCCATCGGCGTGGGTGGCGACGGCGCGGAGCGTGCCGGGGGCGAAGGCGATATTTTTCCAGCTGAAGAGGAAGGTATCGCTGCGCTGCCCCTTGCCGAGCGAGCGGCCGTTGAGGAACAGCTCGACGCTCTGCCCATTGGACACGACGGCCATATCCTTGACGGTGCCGGGGGCGTAGTTCCAGTGGCCGATGATGTGGGTGGCGGGCGTGACGCTGTCGACCCAGTCGTTCCACATCACCTGATGCGCGAAAAAGCCCTGTTTGGAGATGCGCACGGCGTCGACCTCGCCCGAGCGGCGGTAATTATTGTCGCCGCGATAATGGGTGTTGCTGTCCGACCAGATGATGTTGACGCCGCCCGAACTGACGCGGGTGCCGGTGCCCGGCCGCATGACATAATAGTCGTTCCAGCGCTTCACATCCTCGATGGCGTGGCTGTCCTGGTTGCGATTATAGGCGGGCGCATCCTTGTGGAAGGGCGGGGTGAAATCGTCCTGATAGGCGCGGGCGGCTTCGTCGCGGCTATATTCCATCGACCACATCGGATGTTTGGCGCTCTTGTTGATATACATCATCTCGCCGCCATATTCGGCGATGCGGCTGTCCAGCATCTCGCGCGATCCGATGGCGCGACCGCCATGGGGATCATACAGGTCGCGGATCGCCTTCATCTCCGCCATATGGTCTTCGCTGATATTCTCGTTCCCGCTTTCGTAGAAGAGGATCGAGGGATTGTTGCGATTATAGATGATCGCGTCGCGCATCACCTCCTTGCGCTGGTCCCAGCGGCGGCCGGTCACGTCGCTTTCGGCGTCGCCCGCCGGCATTGCCTGCATCAGGCCGACGCGGTCGGCGGATTCGATATCCTGTTTCGACGGGGTGACGTGCATCCAGCGCACCAGATTGCCGCCGCTCTCCACCATCAGCGCGTTGGAGAAATCGCTGATCCAGGGCGGGATGGAGGTGCCGACGGCGGGCCATTCGTTGGAGGTGCGCTGGGCATAGCCATGGACCATGATGGTGCGGCCGTTGAGGTCGACCTTGCCATCGCCAAAGCGGGTCTGGCGGAAGCCGGTCCTGGTGTCGACGCTGTCGATGACCTTGTCCTTGTCCATCAGGCTGGTCGTCACGGTGTAGAGATAGCCATAGCCCCAGCTCCAATAATGGAGGTCGGCGACCGGCGCGGCGGCGGCGAGGGTGGCACTCTGGCCGGGCGCGATCGAGGCTGCCGCGCTGTCGAACCGGGCAATGCGGCGGCCGGCGGGATCGCGGATCTCGACGCGGAGCGACAGGGCGCGGGCGGCGGCGCTGTCGTTGCGGACCTGGCTTTCGGCATGAATATTGGCACGGCGGCCGGCGATGTCGAAGCCGTCGGCCCAGACATATTGGCCGGTGGTGCCGAGCGACGAATAGAGCGGCAGCGTCTGGTAGATTTGCCCCGTCAGGTGGAGCCGGACATTCTTGGTAATGCCGCCATAATTGACGTTGAAATTGTCATTGTTCCACTGGAAGCCGCTGCCGGTGGCGCGTTCCTTATATTTCCAGTCATTATCGACGCGCACGGCGATGACATTGTCGCCGGGACGCAGTGCGGCGCTGATATCGGCGCCGAAGGCCATCACGCCATGTTCGGACAGCGCAACCGAGCGGCCATTGACCCAGATCTCGGCGGCCTGGCGCACGCCCTCAAATTCCAGGAAGGCCTTGCCGCGCGTTGCGCCGGCGGGGAGGGTGATATGCTTGCGATACCAGATGATGCCGGTGGACAGCGCCTTGATGTCGCGGGCGAAGGCCTGCGTCTCGTTGAAGGCGTTGGGCAGGGTGACGTTCTGCCAGCCCTTGTCGTCAAAGCCGGGCTGCTGCGCGCCGGGTTGGTCACCGGTCGTCATCAGCCAGCCGGGGTTGAGATTATAGGTGTGGCGCGGCGAGGCGGTGACGGTGGACGCGTCATGGGCGGCGGCAGGGACCGAGGGGAGGAGCGGCATCAGTGCCAGCAGGGCCAGGCCACCCCGCAACTGACGCACCCGTGCGCCGACAGCCGATTTCCGCTTCATGCCCTTGCCCTCTCCGATATTGGTCAGGCCACTTTGAGCGATGCCGGACGAAGGGTCAATAGATATCCCTAAAAATGGATATGTGATCCATATATTGGTCAGTCAGGTGGGTGGCGCGTGTGGCGCCACCCACCCGATCAAGGGTCAGCGTTCGCCCTGCTTGCCGGCGCCCAGATAGAAGCTGGTGTGCGGCGGCTGATTATAGGCGGTGTTCTGCCAGGCGACGCCGAGGCGATAGACCGGATCCTGCATCAGCGTGACGAAGCGGTGCGTGGTCGGATAGGGGGTGGTGTAGATACGCAATTCGCGATTGTCGGCGCTGCGCCACACCACTTCCTCGCGCCAGTCGCCGATCAGGTCCGCCTGGAGCGCCGGTGTCGCCTTGGTGCCGTTGTTGGACGACAGGCCTTCGGGCGAGAGCAGGGGGATTTCCTTGCCATTTTCCCAGTCCCATTTGGAAATGGTCGTCTTGTCGAGCAGTTCGCGCAGCAGGTCGCCGTCCCACCAGATGGCGAAGTTCATCTGGCGCGGGCGCGGGCCGACCGGCTTGCCTGCGACGTCGAACAGTTCGGCCGAACTGGAGTTCCAGAACTCGGCACCCCAATGGCGCGGGTCGATATCGGCGGCGACGCCACGGCCGGTATCCTGCTGGGCGGGGGTGGTCCAGAGCGGCTGGCCGGTGCGCGCGTCGAGCAGGGCAGAGCCTAGCTGGCCGTTGCTCTTCACATCCTCGAACACGCCGAATTTTTCGATACCTGGACGGGCGGGATCGAGGTCGCCGACATGCATGGTGTCGCCATGGAAGAACGGCTGGGTCCACAGCCCCTTGCCATCGTCATCGACCGCCATCGAGCCGTAGATCACCTCGTCCCGGCCGTCGCCATCGACATCGGCGACCGAAAGCTGGTGATTGCCGCGGCCGGCATAGTCGGCCTTGCCCGGCTGGCTGCTGTCGAACAGCCAGCGCTGGGTCAGCTTGCCATCGCGCCAGTCCCAGGCGGCGATCGCGGTGCGGGCATAATAGCCCCGGCCAAAGACCATCGAGGGCAGATGGCCGTCGAGATAGGCGACGCCGGCCAGGAATCGGTCGGATCGGTTGGCATAGCCGTCGCCCCAGCTTTCGGTCAGCTGCGCGGTCGTGGGATTGCCGCCGGGATAGCGCGGCGGATCATAGGGGGCGGTGGCCAGTGCCTTGCCGGTGAGGCCGTCGAAGACAGTCAGATATTCCGGCCCCTTGACGATGCGGCCCTGCATCGGCGCGACCTTGGTGCCATCGGGCAGCACCTTGGCGCCGGTGCGGTCGCGCTGCGGCACTTCGCCATCATGGCCGCGCCAGTCGGCCCTGGCATCGCCGATCACCGTGCCGGTGCCGTCGACCGTGCCGTCGGCGGTCTTCATCGCCACTTCGGCGCGGCCGTCGCCGTCGAAGTCGAAGGCGAGGAATTGGGTATAATGGGCGCCGGCGCGGATATTGCGGCCAAGGTCGATGCGCCACAGCCGCGTGCCGTCGAGCCGATAGGCGTCGAGGAAGACCGGCCCGCTATAGCCGGCCTGGCTATTGTCATGGCTGTTGGTCGGATCCCATTTCAGGATGATTTCATAGCGGCCGTCGCCGTCCAGGTCCGCCGCGCTCGCATCATTGGCGGTGTAGCTGAACGCCTCGCCGGCCGGCGTGACGCCGTCGGCGGGGGGCGTCAGGGGGATGGAGAGATAGGATTTGTCCCACATCATGGCGGGGGAGGGCGCGCTCCTGTCGCCGATCCGCTGCACCGCATAGCGGCTGGTCGCGCTGCCCTTTTTGTCGACGAAGGCGGTGGCTTCGCCGACGCGGCTGTCGTGGATCGGCTTGCCGTCGCGCAGCAGGCGGAAGCGGATGGTGGCGGGATCATCAGCCAGTAGACGCCATGTAATGAGCATGCCGCCATTATGCGCTGGTAGCGCTACCGCTCCCCGATCAAGTCGTTCGGCCGCTATACGGGCATTGGGACCAGTGGCCAGCGCCATAGTCGAAGACGCCAGAGCCAGCGCCAGGGTAAAGGCCCGTATAGTGGTGCGCATTTGCATCAATCTCCCCTCAGGATCACTACTGATCCAAATATTAGAATTGCATCCCACATATAGGTTCAGTAACTCTCCGTCTAGAAACTGATTCGACGACCGTGGGGAAACGGAGTCGGTCATGGGGTGTTCTGGGAGAGAGGGGATCGGCTATGCGCGAGCATACCACTGAAAGCGTGCAACATTTTTCCAACATCGCGATGGTTCGCCGGACGCTGAAGGGCGCTTCCGCCCTCGCCATGGCGGGCACCATGCTGATGTCGGCATCGGTCATTGCTCAGACAAATGACGAAGGCGAAAAGAAGCAGGGCGCCGCTTCGGCAGCCGATATCGTCGTCGTCGGCACCCGCGCCTCGCTCCAGTCGGCGATCAACCGCAAGAAGGCGGCCAACACCGTCGTCGACTCGATCGTGGCCGACGACATTGCCAGCTTCCCCGACAAGAATATCGGTGACTCGCTCGCCCGCATCACCGGCGTCCAGTTGAGCCGCGAATTTGGCGAGGGCAACCAGATCTCGATCCGCGGTGTCGAGCCCGACCTCAACCGCGTCGAGATCAACGGCGTCAGCCAGGTCAGCGCCACCGGCACCCGCGCCGGCGACTTCCGCGAAATCGCGGCCGAACTGGTCAAGTCGATCGACGTCTACAAGGGCTATGCCGTCGACCTGACCGAAGGCGGCATTGGCGGCACCGTGCGCGTCGAAACGCGCAAGCCGCTGGAATTGAAGGATCCGCTGATCTCGATGGTCGCGTCGGGCCAGCATCTGGACCTGACCGAAACCTGGAAGCCGCGCCTGACCTTCTTTGCCGGTGCGCCCAAATTCCTGATCGATGGCCTCGGCATCCTGGTTAACGCCACCTATAGCGACGTCGATACGCGCCAGGATTATATCAGCAACACCAACTGGTCGCGCCTCGCTGATTTCGACCATTCGACCGAGAAGACGGTCGCGAACCCGCTCTACGCCAATTATAACAGCTATGAGAGCTGCGCCGGCGTTGGCGGCGCGACCACGGCAGCGGCGACCGCGAACCGCCTGGCCTGCGAAACCCAGTTCTTCGACTGGGCGCCGACCGTGCCGCGCTATCGCCAGTGGGTGCGCAACGACAAGCGCATTTCGGGCGACGTGACGCTGCAATATCAGGTCGCACCCAATTTCCGCGCTTATGCCAATGCGCAGATCAACCTGCGTAACCAGAAGCTGCAGGACACCAACTATTCGGTCGACCTGACCCGCATCGAACGGTTCAACCTGGATCAGCAACTGGCGGCTGGCCTGAATGGCGCGACCTCGCGTCGCCGGGTGCAGCAGGGCACCTCGACCGTCAACGAGAACCATGTCGTCACCGGCCTGACCACCGCGCTCAATGCGGTGAACATCGGCACGGCTGCCAATCCCAACTGGAATGGCGCAGCGAACATCGTCGGCGTGCAACGACGCGACTTCAGCTATGATCAGGACAGCAAATATTTCTCCGGCGGTTTCACCTGGGAGCCCAATAGCCGTCTGAAGATCGACGTGATGGCGTCGCACGCGACCGCCCATACCGATCAGCAGACCAACCTCATCTCGCTGGGCACCAGCGTGTCGGGCATCTCGATCGACCGCAACAATGATCAGGGTCTGCCGGTCTTCAGCTTCCCGTCCAATTTCGACCCGTCCGATCCGGCGGTCTATGCCGACTTCACCCGCACCGGTGCCAACGGCCAGGTGCTGCCGGTCTATGGCCCCGCGCTGCAATATCGTCCCGGTGAGTTCAACAATAGCGAAGACCAGTTCAAGGTCGATGTGGACTGGGAAATCGATCACCCGATCGTCAGCAAGTTCGAATTCGGTGCGCAGGGCCGCAAGCAGAAATTCCTGAACTATGCCGGCGGCGGTTCGGTGCTGCTCGACCCCACGACCATGACCTATCAGTCGTCGGCCAACGTGTCCTACACGACCAATATCGTCGATAACCCGACCCAGGTCCGCAATGGCAACACCTGGTATATGACGCCTGCGCAATATACCGCGCTGATCGGGGCGATCGGCGGAACGACCGGTGGTGCGCCGCTATTTTCCGGCCTGAAGGGCGCGCCGTCCGGCATTCCCAGCGGCATTGCCTTCCCGAACTTCAATGCCGAGGAACTGGCGAAATTCTACGACCTGTCGGGCTTCGACCATGATCTGGTGCGCGAAGCCGATGGCTTCCCGCAGGTGCCCAGCGCCAAGGTCGACGAGACCGTCCTGTCGGGCTATGTCATGGCCGATATCGACACCGAAATCTTCGGCATGCGCCTGACCGGCAATGGCGGTGTCCGCTGGACCCACACCAAGGATACGGGGCTTGGCACCAATGTCAGCCGCGTAACCCGGTTCAATTCGACGGGCGGCACCGAGACGGTGGTGCTGGCGGCACAGGCGGTGACGATCAGCAACACCTACACCGACATCCTGCCGGCCTTCAACGCGAACCTGGAACTGGCTCGTGACCTGTTCCTGCGCGCCAACTGGGCCAAGAATCTGGCGCGCCCGCGCCCGACCGATCTGGTGCCGAACATCAACTGCCTGGATGACACCACCATCACCGGCACGGACGATACCTGCACGGCCGGCAACCCGGACCTGAAGCCCTATCGCGCCGACCAGTGGGAAGTGAACCTGGCCTGGTATCCCAATGCCGACACGATGCTGAGCCTGGGCTACTGGAAGAAATATGAGTCCAGCTTCGTCATCCCGAACGTCGTTCGCAACGGTGTCGACCTGTTCAAGGACGGCAGCAGCTATACGGTGCGTCAGCCGGTCAACGGCTTCGGCGCCCTGCTCGACGGGATCGAGGCCAATGTCCAGACGGCCTTCACCTTCCTGCCCAAGCCGTTCGACGGCTTCGGCGCCAGCGCGAACTTCAGCTATTCGCGCGCGCTTCGCACCAACCTGACCAACAGCGCGACCGGGACCGAGTTGAAGGAATATCCCGGCATGTCGAAATATACCTACAATGCCAGCGTCTTCTACGACAAGGACTGGCTGAACTTCCGGCTGAGCTACAATAAGCGGTCCAAGTGGCTGGCGACGGTGATCGACGCCAACAATGGCAACAACCCGCTCTATCGCAAGGCGGAAGGTTATCTCGACGGCAAGATCACGCTGCGCTTCCCGGAATATCATTTCAGCGTCTTCCTGGAGGCGCAGAATTTGAACAAGGAGTTCACCAAGCTCTACATCAACAAGGATATGCCGGTGGATGTGGCCTATCCGGGCCAGCGCTTCTTCGTTGGTGTTCAGGGCAAGTTCTGATCCCATCTCCCTTTGGGGAAAAGGCAAAGACGCGGTTCCGGGCATGTCCCGGGGCCGCGTTTTGCTTTGTGTGGCGCTGCCATCTCGGGCGGAAAGGGTGGGAAAGACAGTTGTGAAGGATCAGGATTCTAGTTTAGGCCCGAAGCATTGGGTTTGAAAAACGGGGGAATATATGTCGAGCAATTTTGCCGTCGAGCCGGGCAATGATGTCGATATCGGACAGCATAACAATGTCACTGGCGCAGTGATCGGCAAGGGCAACCGGATCCGGATCGCGCCGACCATCTATCGGCCGCATATCGACCTCCGCGTTAGGGGTAACAATAACAATATCGTCATAGGGGCAAATAATGCCGCAAAAAGCTTGACGATATTTGTTGGAAACCATTTTCCCGCCAATGATGTCAATATGACGATCGGCGACGATTTCAGTTGCGAGCCGGATTGCAAGTTTTTCGTCTTCAATTCGAACAATGTGGTCACGATCGGGAATGACTGCATGTTCTCCAACTCTATCATTCTGCGGGCCGGCGAGTCGCCGCATCTGATCTTCGACGCCGCAACCGGGGATTATATTGATGTGTCCGAAGGAATATTCATCGGCGATCATGTCTGGGTCGGCGAACGGGCGTACATCACCAAGCGGGTGACGATTCCTAATGAATCCATCGTTGCCGCCTGCGCGGTCGTCACGAAGCGCTTCGATGAGGAAAATTGCGTCATTGGTGGCAACCCTGGCAAAATCGTCCGCAGCGGTGTGAAGTGGGTCCGCAATCATTCGAAATTCGTCGAAGGCGACAAATATCAGCAGGGCTATAAACGGCATCACGACTGATTGGAGAGGGCCTGCTCGTCCGGACCGGCCCGCAATGCGGATAGGTGACGCGCCCGCCGGAATGGCCGGGGTGCGCCCCGGATCTTCGCAGCGGGCGCGTCGCCCGTTCGATATCATATGAGCGCGCCATGTCCTGTTGTTTGTCGGCACGACATTTGTGCGCGGCGCGCAGGAATGGCGCGGGCAGGCAGAATCGATCGGGCGAGGGTGCGACTGGATCAGGTAATATCGCGATATTTGGGGGTGGTGAATCCAGCTGGGTTCGAACCAGCGACCTACTGATTAAAGGAGCGAAGGTTGTGGTGTATTATTGTTTTTATCAGGTGTTTAACTGCATCCATTTTTAGGATGAGTATCAATACGCCACAATGAAGATCAACGGTTTGGGAGGGTTCGACTCACATATTTGGCACGGATCTATCTAGAACTGCTTTGGAAAAATTGCGGAACGGCGCTATCATTACCGCATTCCGTAATTTTTCCAAAGTAGTGCTAGCCGGTTCGCGCGGACGATCAGTGACGCGCCCGTTGCTCCATTCAAAAGGCCATTTGCCTTGCCCGAAATTTACCGTGGTTCAGGGCTTCCTTTGCCGGTTGTGGAGGGCAAGCGGCCGTTCGACCTATCGACGTGGCCGTCGGTCAGGACGCTCAATTATTGCATTTATAGCCTGTGACCTGCCCCCCGAAGGGTCCCTCATTCTGATGTAGAGTCTGCCCACGAGGAAGGAGCAGACGCCTGAGGAAGAGCCGTTTCACCGAGGCGCAGATCATCGGGATGATCAAGGAGCAGGAGGCTGGACTTCCAACGGTGGAGGTTTGCCGCAAGCACGGGCTATGCACGGCGACCTTCTACAAGCTGAAGGCGAAGTACGGGGGCATGGAGGTATCCGACGCCCATCGGTTGCGGCAATTGGAGGACGAGAACGGCAAGCTGAAGCGGCTCTTGGCCGACAGCATGCTGGACAACGCGATCCTGAAGGATCTGCTGGGAAAAGGCTGATGACGCCGGGCCAGCGGCGCGACGTGGCGCTCGGTGTGATGCGGGACTACCAGGTTTCGCAGCGTCGGGCCTGCGTGCTGATTGGCGTCGATCCCAAGACGGTCAGGCGCGAACGCCCGCCGGATCACGGAGCCATCCGCGAAGCCATGCGGGAGATCGCAGGGCAGCGCCGTCGGTTCGGCTATCGCCGGATCGGCGTCATGCTGGAGCGCAAGGGCATGAGCATGAACCACAAGAAGCTCTACCGGCTATATCGGGAAGAAGGGTTGTCTGTGCGCCGACGGCGTGGCCGCAAGCGTGCTCGGGGCAGTCGGACGCCAGTGCCGGGGGCACTTCATCCCGGTGACCGCTGGTCGATGGACTTTGTCGCCGATACGTTTGGCGCATCGCGCAAATTCAGGATTCTGGCGATCAACGATGATTGCTGCCGGGAGAACCTGTGCTTGGCCGCGGACACCAGCATCTCGGGGTCTCGGGTGGCGCGCGAACTGGATGCGCTGGTTCGCCTGCACGGGAAACCGGCTTGTATTGTCAGTGACAATGGCACCGAATTTACCAGTCGGGCGATCCTGGAATGGGCCGGCAAGAACCGGGTCGAGTGGCATTACATCGATCCGGGCAAGCCTCAGCAGAACGGCTTCATCGAGAGCTTCAACGGCTCATTGCGCGATGAGCTGCTCAACGAGGAACTGTTCGACAGCCTGGCTGACGCCCGCCGGAAGCTGGCCATCTGGCGCTACGACTA
>Ga0160439_1000112_pt1 | contig 66612 bp, 75 predicted proteins | sample HID1975M_E0MG_FD_108201 | JGI IMG/M metagenome (GOLD analysis project Ga0160439, IMG submission 108201) | Enriched soil microbial communities from UW Madison campus, WI, USA - HID1975M_E0 MG | ecosystem: Environmental > Terrestrial > Soil > Unclassified | place: USA: Madison, Wisconsin...
CGCTGCCGGTGCGGAAGAAGCCCCACCATATCCCGGTGCAAAGCCCTGTCTCCTGATCGACGCGGAAAAGTGGGATGACCGTGAGTGGCTTGCCGAGATCGTTCGTATCACAGCCCAGGAATTACCTGCTCCCAAGGTCAGGACCAAGCGCAAATCCGGTTGATGCAACGCCCTGCAGAAGCCCGTGTTCGTTAAACGAATGTCCGCCCTTGCAATGTGCAAGTGAATTCCTGACTGTCCGGGACAGGTCGACTTCGAAAGGCAGTGGGTAGGACGTGCCCAATCTATTCAACCTTTAAGGCGCTTGATCTGATTGAGCAAAACGCTGGAGGAGCGAGCGTAATTCTGCGCTTTTCACCATGTCGATAATTTGTCCCGCTAAAATCCATTGCCTTTGCCGGAAGTCTATCTCTGGCCAAGTCTGGAGCTCTACCGTCACATGCATCGGGAACGTATGAACCGGGATATCGATCGCGCCCCATATCCGACCTTCCTTCGCAGATAATATGTCTCGAATGGTGTTTCCGCGATTGAGCCTATCACGCCGGCCTTCCGCGAAGGCCTCCCGCGCCGCCGAAGCGTGAGGTAACATTCCGCTGACCGTTCCCTTTGGCAGCACCCAGCGTCCCTTTCTTCGAGAGGTGATGAGCAACAGGGAAAGCCTACTGGCCTCATCTAGACGAAAAGGAATGGCTGCCGACTGTATCTTCTTCATGTGGGAGAATGTAGTTAAGCCGCGTGCATCCGCTACACATATTCCAACGGCCAGCAGCGGATTTAGTCCGTATCGGCCCTCCAATTTCCTATGAATCCAAAATGCCAAATGATGGTTGATAACGCTACCACATTTTGATGGATCGCGATCGGACATGCTATCGATGAATGTTTCCAATGGGAGCGTCTAGCCGACTGGTCGATGTGTAACAGACTAAGGACCGGTTCCGTGGGCAACGAACATTCCAGCGTCCGCACGGGAATAGCGCAGGGCGGTCGCTAGACGCCATTGGCAAATGGCGTTGGCTTTATATACTTTTGAAAACTGCAAATGGCGATCGATTTGGCCGAATTTGACGGCGTTTGTCGTAATCTGTCGTATCACGCAGCCGCGCCTTTTACGCGATCATTCAACTGTTCCGACCGGATCAACACGGCCGGGCAGGAGGCTGACCGTGGCGCCCACAAAACTGCTTTTCGGGCAAATACTGATAGCGCTGATCATCGTTTCGGCTGGCATTTGGCTGGCGACCCGGTGGGTCGCCGTGATGCTTGGCCATCAAGATGCGCTTGGCCCATGCTGGTTCACGCTAATCGGTTGGCCGGTCTACAAGCCTTGGTCTCTTTTTGTCTGGTGGTATGAGTTCGACGCCTACGCACCGGTGGTCTTCGACAAAGCAGGAAGCCTGGCTGCTGCTAGCGGTCTGATTGCATGTGGGGCGGCGATAATGGGCTCGGTCCTGCGAGCACGGCAAGCCCGGCATGTGACGACTTATGGCTCAGCGCAATGGGGCGGGCGCCGAGAGATTGCGAGAGCGGGCCTGAGGGGCTTCTCGGGAATTGTACTGGGTCAAACTGAGGCGACATATTTGCGCCACGACGGGCCTGAACATGTCCTGGCATTTGCGCCTACCCGATCGGGAAAAGGCGTCGGGCTGGTAGTCCCGACGCTGCTTAGCTGGACCGGCTCGGCGATCATCCACGACATCAAGGGCGAGAATTGGTCAATCACCGCTGGATGGCGGAGCCGCTTTTCCCATTGTCTCCTGCTCAACCCAACCGACCTGCGATCGGCTCAGTACAATCCGTTGCTGGAAGTCCGGCGCGGCGACAATGAAGTGCGTGATGTGCAGAATATCGCCGATATCCTAGTCGATCCCGAAGGCGCTCTTGAAACCCGCAATCATTGGGAAAAGACCAGTCATTCGCTGCTGGTGGGAGCGATCCTCCACATACTCTACGCTGAAGAAGAAAAGACGCTGGCGCGCGTCGCGAACTTCCTCTCGGACCCGAAGCGTAGTTTCGTCGCGACATTGCGGCATATGATGGCGACTAACCATCTGGGTGATGAGACGGTGATCCGGACGCATCCGGTCGTCGCATCGGCCGCGCGCGAACTGCTCAACAAGAGCGAAAATGAGCGTTCTGGCGTGCTTTCGACGGCCATGTCGCTGCTGGGCCTCTATCGCGATCCCGTTGTCGCTGCGATCACGTCGCGCTGCGACTGGAGAATTTCCGATCTTGTCGAGGGGAAGCAGCCATGCTCGCTGTACCTCGTCATTCCGCCTTCAGACATCAGCCGCACCAAGCCGCTGATCCGCCTGATCCTCAATCAGATCGGGCGCCGGCTGACGGAACGGCTTGATCAGAGCCCGACTCAGCATAACCGCCACAATCTGTTGATGATGCTGGATGAATTCCCCGCTCTTGGCCGCCTCGACTTTTTCGAGACGAGCCTGGCTTTCATGGCCGGCTACAAGATCCGGGCTTTTCTGATCGCGCAGAGCCTCAATCAGATCGAAAAGGCCTATGGCGAATATAATTCGATCCTCGATAACTGCCATGTCCGTGTCGCCTTCGCGACCAATGACGAGCGCACCGCCAAACGCATTTCCGACGCCCTTGGAACCGCGACCGAGCAGCGCGCCATGCGCAATTATGCGGGGCACAGGCTCGCCCCCTGGCTCGCCCATGTCATGGTCAGCCGTCAGGAAACGGCGCGGCAATTGCTGACACCGGGCGAGGTCATGCAGCTAGCTGATGATCAGGAACTGGTTCTTGTCGCCGGCCATCCGCCCATTCGCGCTCAGAAGCTTCGATACTATCAGGACAGCAATTTTGCCGCGCGTGTCCTCCCGGCTCCCAAGCTGCATCTGACCGGCTACGCGGATCGACCTGCGACCCGACCGGATGACTGGCGAGAACTTCATGCTTCAGCCGGCCGTCTGCCTGCTCCTGAACAATCGATGCCGCCTGACGACGATGGAATGGAGCAGCAACGCCATCCGGCATTGCCCGAAGTCGGGGATACGGATCGCGATCATGAACAGCCCGAGCCGGACCGCGCGCTGACGGATGATGATGACCTGGCAGCGGACCAGCGGGCAATGGCGCAGGCGAGGGCTTTGACCCCGATTGCCCAGAGCTATGCGATCGAGGCGTCCGATCATGATCCCCGGCTTGGACTGTGAGACAGGCCATGAAGATACGCCAAAATCTCTACATCGATCGCGACATTTGCGAAGAGCTGAGCCGGCTGGCGCGTGGCCATGTCGGCAACAAGAGCCGGCTTGCCAATGATGCTTTGCGCAGCTGGCTCGAATTGCGCCGCAGCAGCGAACTCGACAGTCAGTTCAAGCTTCGGCTCGACAAGCTGTCCCGAGAACTGGACGCCGCCCGGCGGGACATCGATCTTCTGGTCGAAAGCCTCGCCTTGTTCATCCGGTACGAACTCATGGTGTTGCCGCCGCTTGCTGAAAGCGATGTCGCTGGCCGTGCTCAGGGGCGCGAGCGGTTCGAGGCCTTTGTGACCCAGGTCGGCCGGCAGCTCGCGAGAGGCAAGCGCATCGTCGGCGACTTTCCCAAGAGCGAGATGAGCCGTGGATGAGAGCCTGAGCGACATGATCACGGGCGACGAGCCCGCTGCCCGCCGCCGGGTGATGCTGCGCTCGGCGATGGGACCGGCGATCGCCGCCGCTCTTGCCGATCCTGCCGTGGTCGAGATCATGGTCAATCCAGACGGTCGGTTGCGGCTCGACCGGCTCGGCGAAGGGCGCGTGACCACCAACACCGTGCTGGACCGGGGCGAGGTCGAGCGCATCATCAGGCTCGTCGCCGCGCATCTGCGCGCGGAGATCCATGCCGGCGCGCCGATCCTGTCGGCGGAGTTGCCTGCATGGGAGAAAGGACGGGCAGGGGAGCGGTTCGAAGGCATCATCCCGCCGATCGCGGAAGGGCCCTGTTTTGCTATTCGCAAGCCTGCGAACCGACTCTATGCGCTCGCCGACTATGTCGCCGACGGCATCATGTCGCAGGCCGCAGCCGACATATTGTGTGTCGCCGTACGCGCGCGGGCCAATATTCTCATTGCCGGCGGAACCAGCTCTGGAAAGACGACGCTCGTAAACGCGCTGCTGCGGGAGATGGGCGAAGCACAGGAACGGCTTGTCCTGATTGAGGATACAAGGGAGCTTCACAGCACAGCGGCCGATACCGTTGCGCTACGTACGCGAAGCGGTACCGCCTCCATGACCGATCTGGTTCGCTCGACGCTGCGGCTTCGCCCTGACCGGATCATCGTCGGGGAGGTGAGAGGGCCCGAAGCGCTCGACATGCTCAAGGCCTGGAATACCGGCCATCCCGGCGGCATCGCGACCGTACACGCCAATAGCGCGCTCGCCGCGCTCCACCGGATCGAAAGTCTCATTCAGGAAGCGGTCGCGGTCGTGCCCCGGCAACTAATCGCCGAGGGCATCAACCTCGTCGCCTTTCTCGAAGGGCGCGGCCAAGCGCGCCGTCTTGCCAGCATTTTGCGCATCCATGGCCTTGGAACCGACGGTTCTTACGCATGGACGTCCTGCCTTCCCGACCAACCATCGAAAGGAACCAGACCATGATTCGTCAATATTCGCTTCGTCCCCGGATGGTTGCAGCTGCCATCTTTGCAGGGGCGGCCTTCCTGGCGGTGTCGGCACATGCCGCCGGCTCCGGGATGCCATGGGAGGAACCGTTGCAGCAGGTACTGGAATCGGTCCAGGGCCCTGTTGCCAAGATCATGGCAGTCATCGTCATCATCTCCACAGGCCTGGCGCTGGCATTCGGCGAAGGCTCGGGCGGTTTTCGTCGCCTCATCCAGATCGTCTTCGGACTTTCGATCGCATTTGGCGCCTCTTCCTTCTTCCTTTCCTTTTTCAGCTTCGGCGGCGGAGCGCTGATCTCATGAGCGTGCCGGAGGGCTACGAGGTGCCTATACATATAAGCCTCACTGTCCCGATCCTGCTTGGTGGGGCCCCAAGGGGGCTCGCCATCATCAACGGGACTTTGTCGGCAGCGTTTGGCCTTGGCCTCCAGCAGTGGCTGACCGGCATCGCGATATGGGCGCTCGGCCACAGCCTGGCGGTCTTCATCGCCAGGCACGACCCTGATCTCGTGCCGGTGCTGATGCGTCACATCCGCCAGAAGGGCTATCTGTCATGCTGAATCTCGCGGAATATCGGCGGCGTTCCGACCGTTTGGCGGACCATCTGCCCTGGGCATGTCTTGTGGCGCCGGGCATCGTCCTCAACAAGGATGGCAGCTTCCAGCGAAGCTTCCGTTTCCGTGGCCCTGACCTGGAAAGCGCGACGGAAGCAGAGCTGATATCCGCCTGCGCGCGCGCCAATAATGTCCTGCGCCGGTTCGGCAGTGGCTGGGCGATATTCTTCGAGGCAGACCGCCGCGAAGCGTCGGGATATCCGCCAGGAGACTTTCCCGATCCCGCCTCCTGGCTCGTCGACCAGGAGCGGCGCGCTGCGTTTCTTGCAGAGGGGCAGCATTTCGAGAGCCGTTATCACGGGACTTTGCTTTGGATGCCCCCGGCCGACAAAAGCGAGGCGCTTGGGCGCAATCTGATCGAGAAGGACGGCGAGGCCGGCGGCCGCGACTGGCGTCAGGCCCTCGCGGGCTTTGCCGCCGACACCGATCGCGTGTTCGATCTGTTCGCGGCGTTCATGCCTGAGCTGGCGCCGCTCGATGATCAGGACACTCTGACCTATCTCCATGGCACGATTTCCGAGCGTCGGCACCCTGTCCGCGTCCCATCAACCCCTGCCTATCTGGATGCGGTGCTGGCGGACACGCCGCTGGTCGGCGGTCTCGAGCCAATGCTTGGGAAGCTCCATATCCGCGCGCTGACCCTGCGCGGATTTCCGAACCTCAGCCGGCCGGGACTACTTGATGCGCTCAACAATCAGGATTTCGCGTATCGCTGGATGACCCGCTTCATTGCGCTCGACAAGGTCGACGCGACCAAGGCGCTGACGCGCATTCGCCGCCAATGGTTCAACAAGCGCAAGTCCCTGACGGCGTTGTTGCGGGAGGTGATGTATAATCAGCCGGCCCAGTTGCTCGACACAGATGCCGACAACAAGGTCGTCGACGCGGATCTCGCACTGCAGGCACTGGGCGGCGACCACGTCGCATTTGGCTACATGACCACGACCATCGTCGTGGCCGATGAAAAGCCTGCACGAGTGGAAGACAAGGTCCGGGGGGTCGAACGTATCGTCAATAGCCTCGGTTTCACGTCCATTCGCGAGAGCGTAAACGCCGTCGAAGCCTGGCTCTCGAGCCTTCCAGGCCAGATCTATGCCAATGTCCGTCAGCCGCTGATTCACAGCCTCAATCTCGCCCATATGATGCCGCTGTCAGCCATCTGGGCCGGACCGGCGGAAAATCGCCATCTTGCCGGGCCACCCTTGCTCCAGGCGCAGACGCAGGGCGCTACCCCGTTCCGCCTTTCCACCCATGTCGATGATGTCGGCCATATGATGGTGGTGGGGCCGACGGGCGCGGGCAAATCCGTCTTTCTGGCGCTGATCGCGATGCAATTCCGCCGCTATGCCGGCTCGCGCATAATTTTCTTCGACATGGGACTTTCTGCGCGGGCGTCGATCCTGGCAATGGGCGGCAGCCATCACTCTCTGGGTGCTAGAGCCGGAGACGCGCTGGACCTTTCCTTTCAGCCGCTTCGCGCGATCGATGACGAAAAGGAGCGTGGCTGGGCCGCAACCTGGATCGCCGGGCTTTTCGCCCAGGAAAAGCTATTGATCACGCCTGAGGTGAATGAAGCCCTATGGTCCGCGCTATCGAGCCTGGCGACGGCACCGCCCGAACAGCGGACCCTTACCGGCCTTTCGCTGATGCTCCAGTCCAATATTCTGCGATCTGCGCTCGCACCCTATTTGCTCGACGGCGCGCATGGCGGCTTGCTTGACGCGGCGCAGGAGGAACTGGGCGAAGCTGATGTCCAATGCTTCGAGACCGAGGCGCTCATGGGCCATCAGAAGCTCAGCGCGAGTGTGCTCACCTATCTGTTCCACCGGATCGAAGCGCGCTTCGATGGCCGCCCAACATTACTCATTCTGGATGAAGCGTGGCGGCTGCTGGATGATCCGATGTTCGCGGGACACATACGCGAATGGCTCAAGACGCTGCGCAAGAAGAATGTCGCAGTGGTCTTCGCAACCCAGAGCCTTGCCGACATCAGCGGCAGTACGATCGCGCCAGCCATCATCGAGAGCTGCCCACAGCGCATATTCCTGCCCAATGCGACGGCTGCCGAGCCGCAGTCGCGCGAGACCTATCTCCGTTTCGGTCTCAATGCCCGCCAGATCGAGCTCATAAGCTGCGCGACACCGAAGAAGCATTATTATCTCCAGTCCCGTCGCGGAAACCGGCTCTTCGAACTGGGGTTGGGACCGGTTGGCAAGACCCTTTGCGGCGCCTCTGATCAGGCCGCGCAGGATCGGATCACGGCGATCCTAGCCACCCACGGGCGCGAGAATTTCGCTGAACATTTCCTCCGCAGCGCTGGCTTTCCAGAGCCGCAGGCACTGCTCCGCCAATATTCCAACGCGAACATGATGGAGAAATGACATGTCCATGCGTCACCCTGCATTTCCTCGTGCTGCAAAACTGCTGTTGAAGATTGCGCTGCTCTTCCCGATCGCGGGCGCACTGAGTGTCGCGCCTCCCGCTCAGGCGATCCCGGTATTCGACAGCGCCAACTACACGCAGAATCTGCTGACGGCCGCCCGCACGCTGCAGCAGATCAACCAGCAGGTCCAATCGCTTCAGAACGAAGCCACGATGCTGACGAACATGGCTAGGAATCTGAGCCGCGCCAGCTTCCCCGAGATTCAGGCAATCAGCCAGCGATTGAAGGAGGTCGAGCAGCTGATGGCGTCAGCACAGGGCATTGATTTTCGGATCGACAGCTTCGAGACGCAGCTTCGGCGGCTTTATCGCACAGATTTCGATAGCACGCTGCAAAAGGACAGGCGTCTGGCGGATGCGCGCTTGCGGTTCGATGCTGCCATGCGGGCTCATGAACAAAGCATGCGGATGCAATCGAAGATAGTGAGCGCTCTGGCCGACGACGCTGTAACCCTCGATGCCATCGCTGCTCGCAGCCAGCAGTCGGAAGGGGCGCTACAGGTCGGGCAGGCCACCAACCAGCTCCTGGCGCTCGCTGCCAAGCAGCAGATGCAACTCCAGACGATGATGGCCGCGCAGTATCGCGCCGATGCGATGGAGCAGGCGCGCCGCACGCAAGCCCAAGCCGACGCCCGAACGGCGGCCAAGCAATTCCTTGGCACCGGCAAGGCCTATTCGCCCAATTGAGATGAGGCAGCACCGGTCCCGCCGCTTTCTCGGCCGAATGCTGCCTCGTCGCGGAGCCTCGCGCATCGCTTCCCTCAGCGAGGCTCCGCGACACCGCCTTTCAGACCGGCAACCAGGATATCCTTGCGATGAACGATCTTAGCGTCATTGACCGGTTCCTTGCGACCTTCATCGCCTATATCGACAGCGGCTTCGGTCTGCTGGGCAGCGATGTGCGGTTCCTGACTGCGACCCTGATCGGCATCGATATGACGCTCGCTGCCCTCTTCTGGGCGATGGGCGGAGAGCAGAATGTGCTGGGCAAGCTCATCCGCAAGATCCTTTATGTTGGCGCCTTCGCCTTCATCATCAACAGCTTCTCCGCGCTCTCGACGATCATATTCCGATCCTTTGCCGCCGCCGGCGTGACGGCGGGAGGCGGAAGCCTTCCGGCAGATGATCTTCTCAAGCCTGGAAGGCTCGCCGGAACCGGCTTCGAGGCGGCCTGGCCGCTTCTCGATCAGGCCTCGGACATGACAGGCTTCACGAGTTTCTTCGACAATTTCCTGACGATCGCGATCCTTCTCTTTGCGTGGGCGGTCGTGATCCTAGCATTTTTCATCCTCGCCGTTCAGATGTTCGTGACGGTGATCGAGTTCAAGCTCGTCTCGCTCGCCGGCTTCATCCTGGTCCCCTTTGCCCTGTGGAACCGAACCAGTTTCCTGGCCGAACGGACTTTGGGGCATGTCGTGAGTTCCGGCGTGAAGGTGATGGTCCTTGCCGTCATCGTCGGTATCGGCGCAAATTTCTTCGGCGAGTTCGTTGCCGCCCTGCCAAGTTCCGAGCCTGATATCGGCGCGGCCATGAGCCTCATGCTGGCAGCCCTTGCGCTGTTTGGCCTTGGCATATTCGCGCCCAGCGTTGCCTCGGGTCTCGTCGGTGGGGCGCCCCAGCTGGGCGCTGGCTCTGCCGTCGCCAGTCTCGCGGGCGCTGGTGCTGCCGCAGCGATCGGCGGAGCGGGGATTGCGGGCGCTGCACGGGCATTTGGCGGGGGCGCCCTGTCGGCGATCCGCAGCGGCACGGCCATGGGCGCTGCCGCCCGGGCATCCTATGCGCTGGGACAGGAAACTGCCGGTTCGACGAGCGTCGGCGCGGGCATGGGCGGGATTGCCCAGGCTGTCCGCGGCGTCGCGTCACGCAAACTCTCCGACACCCTGGGCTTCGACGAGGCGGTGGCGAGAGGACAGGACGTCGCCTGGAATAACCGTGCATCGCGGCAGTCTAGCGGCGGCGCGGCTGACGATCCTGCACAGTCACGTCCAGAATGGGCGCAGGTCATGCAGCGTCGTCAGGACAGCCGCCACCATCGGCATCTTGCCGCGCAGGTCGTGCGCGAGGGAGATCGCGGCGGCGCTGCCGCCTTGCCTGACATTGCGGAAAAGGAGGATTGAGCCATGTTCTTCAAACGTGCTGCGCAGCGCTATGCGCAAACACCGCATCCCGTTACGCCCTATCAGCGTGCGGCACAGGTCTGGGATGAGCGCATCGGAAGCGCGCGAGCCCAGGCTTATCACTGGCGACTGATGGCGCTTGGAAGTCTGGGCTTGTCGGCGCTCATGGCGGCAGGGCTCATCTGGCAGTCGCTCCAGAGCCGTGTCACGCCCTATGTCGTCGAAGTGGATCGGCTCGGCGAAGCCCGCGCGGTCAGCCCCGCCGACGCCGCCTATGATCCGACCGATCCCCAGATTTCCTGGCAGCTCGCGCGCTTTATCGAGAATGTGCGCGCCGTTTCGCTCGATCCCGTGTTGATGCGCCGTGCCTGGCTGCAGGCTTATGATTTTACCAGTGATCGCGGTGCCCTCTATCTCAATGATTATGCACGCGCACGCCAGCCATTTGCCCGTATCGGCGATCGCACTGTCTCGGTCCAAGTGACCAGCGTTCTGCGCGCGTCCGATCGATCCTTCCAGATCAAATGGTCCGAGACGGAATATGAGCGCGGTGCCCGGACGGGCACGTCGCGGTGGACCGCGCTGCTGACCATTTCACGCCAGCGACCCATTTCCGCGGACCGCCTCCGCCGCAATCCGCTCGGCATCTACATCGATGCGATCGACTGGAGCCGCGAACTCGATGATGGCGAACCAGTGTCGCCGCCGGTCGATCAGACCAATGCACCGTCGGTGCATATGCCCTCAACCGATTTCGGGAACATGGAGGCACGGACATGAAACAGGCTTGGTTTTCAGCTTTCGCCATCGTCTCGCTCGCGCCCTGCCACGCGTTGCACGCAGAGACGCGGTCCAAAAGCGCCGCGACCGTCAGCAGCACTGTGCTAGGCGCGCCGGAGCGGGCTGCTTCGGGACAGCTCGCAGGCGCATTCCAGATCTATCCCTATGTCGAGGGAACGATCTATCGCATCATGACCGCGCCGGAACGCGTAACCGACATCGTGCTCCAGCCCGGCGAGGCACTGGTCGCGGTCGCGAGCGGTGACACGGCACGCTGGGTGATCGGAGACACAAGCAGCGGCTCGGGCACGCACAAGCGGACCCACATCCTGATCAAGCCGGCCAGCTCCGGCTTGCGGACCAATCTGCTCGTGACGACCGATCGACGAAGCTATCATCTCCTGGTGACCAGCGCGCGGGAAACTGCGCTTGCCGGCATCTCCTGGACCTATCCCCGCGATGCCTTAATTGCGCTGCGTGAGGCAGAACAGGCGCAGCATCGCGTCGAGCCCGTCACGTCAGGCCTTGCCCTCGAAAAGCTAAGCTTCGACTATCTCATTTCAGGGGATCAACCGGCCTGGCGTCCCTTGCGCGCATTTGATGATGGGCGGCAGACCTATATTGAGTTCCCGCCGACGATCGGGGTCGGCGAGGCGCCACCGCTGTTCCTCATCTCGCAAGGCGGTGAAGCGCAACTGGTCAATTACCGCATGCGCGAGCGCTATTATGTTGTCGATCGGCTCTTCGATCAGGCCGAACTGCGTCTGGGCACAAAGCGCCAGCAGATCGTGCGGATCACCAGGCGCGATCCACTCTCAAGAAAGGCGCGGCCATGAGCGAGGTGGCTGAACGCGCGCCGAAGGCTGACGGGCATGACGCGGCGGAGTTGCCGGACGTCCAGGAAAAGGTCGATCCTGAAACCCTGGCACTTCGTGCAAAGCCGCCGCGGACCATCCGTTTTCGCAAAAATGCACTGATCGGCGGCGCAGTCGGCGTAAGCCTGCTTCTGGCTGCGGCGGGCTGGTTTGCCCTGGAGCCCGGCAAGCTCAATCTCGCCCCCGCGCTGAAGGAGGTCGAGAGCAAGGGGGAGGGCGGGAACGAAGCGCTTGCTGGACTGCCCCGCAACTATGCTGACGTGCCTCAGCTCGGTCCGCCTCTTCCCGGCGATCTTGGCCGCCCCATATTGCGCAAGCAGGCGCAATTGGAGCAAGGACCGCAGGACGGCCCGACTGGCGCCGCAGCCCTTCGAGATGAGCAGCTTCTGGAAGCCAGAATGGCGCGCGAGCAGGCGGCCGCCGACCAGCGTGCGGCTCGGCAATCCGATCTGATCGCGACAGCCGCCGAGAACAAAGGAACCGCGGACCGTCCGTCCGTTGGTGCGCTGTCCCAAGAGCAAGCCTCGCTGCCTGAGCCGACGGTGCAAACCCAGCCCGCATCGGGAACACAGGAAGCAAAGGCGCTCTTTCTCGAGGACACGGACAGAGGCGCGGATCTCAATCCGCACAGCCTGACGGCTGCCCCATCGCCATATATGCTGTCCGCAGGATCGGTCATTCCTGCCAGCCTCAGAACCGGACTGCGATCGGATCTTCCTGGTCTCGTGGTCGCGCAGGTTACCGAGCATGTCTATGACAGCGCCACGGGCCGCATCCTGCTCGTCCCCCAGGGCGCGCGGCTGATCGGGCGCTATGACAGCGTCGTGGCATTCGGCCAGAGCCGGGCGCTCATTGTCTGGCAGCGGATCCTGTTTCCTGACGGCAAATCGATCGGACTGGATAATGCGCCTGCGACAGATGCTGCGGGTTATGCCGGCCTTGAAGACAAGGTGGATTTCCACAGCTGGCAATTGCTCAAGGGCATTGCCGCCTCTACGCTGCTGGGCGTAGGCGCCAATTTGAGCTTCGATGGCGAGAGCGATCTTGTCCGGGCTTTGCGAGAATCTGCTCAGACCGATAGCGCCCGAGCCGGCGATCTGATCACCAGCCGCAATCTGTCAATCCAGCCGACGATAACAATCCGACCCGGCGCGCATGTGCTGCTGCTGGTCCATCGCGACCTCATTCTCTCACCCTGGCAGGAAGGAAACCCCACGCCATGATCGAGCTCAAGCTTCCCAGGATACCCGACCGGACGCCGGTCAAAATCACCATCGCCATCATGCCCGGATTGCATGACACCCTGCGCGATTATGGCGCGTTCTACGAAAAGGCCTATGGCAGAGAGGAGCCGGTTGCCGAGCTCATTCCCGCCATATTGGCAGCCTTTCTCGATAATGACCGGGCTTTCGTTCGTGCGCGCGAAAGCCTCAAGCGCGATCGCCGCGACTAGCGAAAAGCTCGCCCATGTCGGACGATCCCCGCATACTTACCTTGCGACAGGCCGCCGCTTTCCTTGCCCTTCACCCCAATACGGTTCGCTCGCTTGTGCGCGCCGGGCAGCTTCCAGGAGCGAAAACCGGGCGCAACTGGCGCTTCATCGTGACCGACCTTGTTGCCTGGATTCGGACCCGCTATCCTGAGCGCGCACGGGTGCAGTTGAGTGCCGACGATAAGGAGGCAACATGGCACTCTATCGACGTGCAAGCACATATTATGTCAAACTCACAGCACCAGACGGAACGCCAGTTAGACATTCTACTGGAACGACCGACCGGAAAAAGGCCCAGGAATATCACGACAAGCTGAAGGCCAGGCTGTGGGACATTGCCAAGCTCAAGGAAAAGCCGACCCGGACCTGGGACGAGACGGCTTTGCGGTGGCTCAAGGAAAAGAAGCACAAGAAATCCTATCAGGATGATGTGTTCCGGATCCGGTTCTTCACCCGTTTCCTGCGCGGCAAGACATTGGATATGGTGAGTCGGGACATGATCGATGGCATCATTTCGACCCATCTCTCCGCAAAGGCAGCGCGGACCCGAGACCTTTACGTAGGGCTCATTCGGGCCATGTTTCGGATCGCGATGCGGGAGTGGGAGTGGATCGATACGATGCCCGCGTTCAAGACCTATGGGAAGGGCTTGAAGCCTCGCGTGCGGTGGTTGACCCGCCCGCAGGCCGATCGTCTTCTTGCAGAGCTTCCGGCCCATCAGCAGGACCTGATGCTGTTCGCGCTCGCGACCGGGCTTCGGCAGGGTAACATCACGGGATTGACCTGGGATCGGGTCGATCTTTCCCGCCGCATCATCACGATCGAGCATGGGGACACGAAAAATGGCGAAGCTTTGGGCGTCCCGCTCAATAATCTCGCTCTATCGGTTCTCGAACGGCAGTCAGGGCGTCATCCGACTCGCGTTTTCACCTATCAGGGGAAACCCATCAGGCAGGTGAATACGAAGGCCTGGAAGAACGCCGTCAAGCGGGCTGGAATCAAGGATTTCCGCTGGCACGATCTGCGTCACACTTGGGCGAGTTGGCTTCGGCAGAATGATGTGCCCACCTGGGTGCTTCAGGAACTGGGCGGCTGGAAATCTGAGGTGATGGTGCGCCGTTACGCGCATATGTCAGTGAAGCATTTGCAGCCCTATGCCGACCAACTGATTTTCAAGGACACAAAAGCGCCGAGCCAAGTGTCTGAGAAGATTGAGGCGGGTGGACCCAAAAATGGACACAGGGCAGGGCCTCCGCGGCTCTACCTTGTGGAGTGAGTTTGGTAACTCACTGATTCAACTGTGAGAAAATGGTGAGTCCAGCTGGGTTCGAACCAGCGACCTACTGATTAAAAGTCAGTTGCTCTACCGACTGAGCTATGGACCCCCTGTCGAGACCGCTCGCACTAGTGGCGCGCGCGCGGCTGGTCAACCTCTTGTGGCACGATGATAGGTCGCTTTTCGCAAAAGCGCGTGCAGATGCCGCACGCTCTGCCCGGAAGGCGGGGATTTCCAGTCGGGCGCAATGGCGCAGAGCGGGCGCAGGACGAAGTCGCGCTGGGTGAAGGCGGGGTGGGGGATGAGGAGGTCGCGGCTGCGCCAGCGCCCGCCCGACCAGAGGATGATGTCGATGTCGAGCCGGCGTGCCCCCCATCGCTGGAAGCGGCGACGGCCGAGCCCGGTCTCGATTCCCTGCAGCGCGGCCAGCATGGCGGACGGGGGCAGGACGCTGTCGACCAGCAGCGCGGCATTGGCGAAGCGGCGGCGCGAGGGGCCGAGCGGCGGCGTCTCGATCGTCGGCGACAGGGCGACGACATCGCCCAGCGCGCCGATCCGACGCACCGCCTCGGCCAGCAGGTGCGGCGGCGTCAGCCGGGCCGAGAGCGGCCGGTTCGACCCGATCGAGAGCGCATAGAGGTGGCGGCTTGTGTCCGGCATGGTGCAGCGCCTATCTGAGCGCCATGATCCTGCAAAGCCCCCATCATAGCCCGCTGGCATCCAGCGAACCGCCCCGCGACTGTCCGCTCTGCCCGCGCCTGGTCGCGCTGCGCGCGGAATGCCGGGCGGAACATCCCGACTGGTGGAACGCGCCGGTGCCCGCCTTTGGCGATCCGATGGCGCGGATCGGCATCATCGGCCTGGCGCCGGGCAAGCAGGGCGCGAACCGCACCGGGCGGCCCTTCACCGGCGATGTTGCGGGCGACCTGTTCTTCGCGACGCTCAAGAAATTCGGCCTAGCGCAGGGTAATTATGAAGCGCGGGTCGATGACGGGCTGGAGCTACGCGACGCGATCATCATCAATTCGGTCCGCTGCCTGCCGCCGCAGAACAAGCCGGTGCCGGCTGAAGTCCATGCCTGCCGTCCCTTCCTGGCCGACGGCGTGGCGCAACTGCCGCGCGCGCAGACCTTCGTCGCGCTGGGCGAGATTGCGCATCAGTCGGCGGTGAAGGTGCTTGGCGGCAAGCTGCCCAAGGCGCGTTTTGCGCACGGGGCGGAGCATCGCATGCCGGACGGGCGGATGCTGATCGATAGCTATCATTGTTCGCGCTACAACCAGAATACCAACCGGCTGACGGCGGAGATGTTCGAGGCGGTGTTCGCGCGGGCAGTGGAACTGGCGGGGCTGACGTCCGCCAATTAGGCCCGGTGCGGGCCGAACAGGATGATGCCGGCGCCGACGAGGCTGAGCGTCACGCCGGCCATGTCCCATCGGTCCGGCCGCACGCCCTCCACCAGCCAGAGCCAGAGCAGCGCCGAACTGATATAGACGCCGCCATAGGCCGCATAGGCGCGGCCGGCGGCGGCCGCATCGACCAAAGTCAGCAGCCAGGCGAAGAGCAGCAGCGACCCCGTGCCGGGGATCAGCCACAACATCGACTTGTCCATCCGCAGCCAGGCCCAGAAGGCGAAGCAGCCGGCGATTTCGGCCAGGGCGGCGGCGATATAGACCAGGATCGAGGGCATCAGCCGATCCTGGTCCGGGTAGCGGACACTATCAGATATCCTGCGCGATACGGCCGTACAGTTCGGGGCGGCGATCGCGGAAAAAGCCCATGCCGGCGCGGTGGATCTTCGCCTTGGCGAGGTCCAGCGTGGCGACCAGTGCGCCATTGTCCTTCGCGTCAGCATCAGCGAGATAATCGCCCCATTCGTCGCTGATGAAGCTGTGGCCATAGAATTTCTGGCCTTCTTCCTCGCCGATGCGGTTGGCGGCGATCACCGGCATGCAGTTGCTGACCGCATGGCCGATCATCGCGCGGCGCCACATGCGGCTGGTGTCCAGATCCGCATCATAGGGTTCGGAGCCGATCGCGGTGGGATAGAACAGCATTTCCGCGCCCATCAGCGCCATGCAGCGCGCGGTTTCGGGATACCATTGGTCCCAGCAGATGCCGACGCCGATGGTGCCATATTTGGTCGGCCACACCTTGAAGCCGGTGTTGCCGGGACGGAAATAATATTTTTCCTCATAACCCGGTCCGTCGGGAATGTGGCTCTTGCGATAGACGCCCATGATCTCGCCTTCGTCGTCGATCATGGCCAGCGAGTTGTAATAATGATGGCCGTCGCGTTCGAAATAGCTGGTCGGGATATAGACGCCCAGATCCTTGGCCAGCTTGCGCATTTCCTGCACGGCGGGGTGCTGCTCGGTCGGCTGGGCGCGGTCGAACAGGGCTTCGTCCTCTTGCCGGCAGAAATAATGGCCCTCGAACAGTTCGGGCGGCAGGATGATCTTCGCCCCGCGGATTGCGGCCTTGCGCACATGATCGGCGACCATGGCGATATTGTCGGCCATGTCGTCCGAAAAGGCGAGCTGCAGGGCGGCGACGGTCACGCGGGTCATTCATCACTCCATGATGGGTTCGCCGCGCGATATAGGGGCTATGGCGCCGCCGCGCTACCGGGAAGCGCCTACAGCAAGGAAGCCGATTGCTTGAGCACCATGGCGCACATCTTGCCCTTGGCATCGCCCTTCAGGCTGTCGAGCGAGATGTCCTTCTTGCCGGCATGGATGATGCCGGTCTCGCCAGACTTGAATGCACCCGAGCCCTTCACGCCCGGTTTCTTGTTCAGCTTGTCCAGCATGGCATTGGCACTCGTCGCGTCAACGAGCCGGTTCTTGACGCAATAGCCCAGCACGCCGGCGGCATTGTCGGCGCCCATGCCGATGATGCTGGGCAATTGAGCGGTGCCGGCGCTGGTGGCCAGCAGGATCAGTGAAGTGGCAAGGATCGGACGAAACATGGGGCAATGCTCCTGATGCCGGGCGATGCTGCGTCGCCCGGCCCGGAAATTGCGCCCGCATGAGCATCCCCGCAACGGGGGACTAACCCTTAGACCAGCGAGGGCATCTGCTGGCTGCAGCAATGGAAGCTGCCGCCGCCCGACAGGATCGCGTCGCTGCGCAGGCCAACGATCCGACGCTCCGGGAAGAAGGGGGCGAAGGCGTCGAGCGCCGCCTGGTCATTGGGCTGGCCATAGATGGGGACGATGACGGCGGCATTGCCGACATAGAAATTCATGTAGCTGGCCGGGATCGCCTCGCCATCGACCAGCACCAAGCCGGGCGAGGGGATGTCGACCACGTCGACGCCATGCGCCTTGGCGCGGGCGCGGGCGTCGGCATAGATCGCCGTGTTGGGATCGTCCGGCGTGGTCGCGATCGGCAGCGCCAGCTTGCCCGGCGCGACGAAGCGGGCGAGATTGTCGACATGGCCGTCGGTATGGTCGTTGAGCAGGCCATCGCCCAGCCACAACATGTCGGACAGGCCGAGCGCGCCGGCCAGCAGCGTCTCGATCTTGCCGCGATCCAGATCCGGGTTGCGATTGGGGTTGAGCAGGCATTGTTCGGTCGTCACGAACAGGCCGGTGCCGTCGGTGTCGATCGCGCCGCCCTCGAACACCCAGTTCTGGGTGGAGGTCGTCATGCCGGTGGTCGCGGCCAGGCGCGCGCCGATATCCTCGTCGCCGGGCATCTGATATTTGCCGCCCCAGCCGTTGAAGCCGAAATCGACCAGTGCGCGTTCCCCCGTGACCCCGTTCAGCACGGCGATCGGCGCGGTGTCGCGCAGCCATACGTCGCCCAGCCTGTGGACGGCGATGGTGACACCCGGTGCCACCAGGGCACGCGCAGCGTCGGCATCCGCCTCATTGGCGACGACCAGCCGCACCTCTTCGCCCTTGCCATCGGCATGGAGCGCGCTGGCGAAATCGGCGATCTGGCGGCGCGCGCCGTCAAAGGCGCCGGGCCATTCTTCCGGGTTGGTCGGGAAGCCGATCCAGGTCCAGTCGTGCGGCGCCCATTCGGCAGGCATGCGAAAAGTCATAGATTTGTCCTTGCCCGGCGCGCTGGCCGGTCCGAGATAGCGGGAGAGATGTTGCGCGCTCCATAGCGCAGGGTCGCGGGTCTGGACAGAGGGTGTAGCGGGTGAAGAAGAGCGTATCGATCATGCTGGCGGCGCTGTTGCTGGGCGGGGCTCCGCTGGCGCAGGCGGCCGACCTGCCCGAATGGCTGACCGGCGAATGGCAGCAGGAACGGGGCGATCGCTGGACCGAGGAACTCTGGTCGCTGCCGCGCGGCGGGGTGATGATCGGCATGGGGCGCAGCGGGCGGGGCGAAAGCCTGCAAAGCTGGGAGGTGATGCGGATCGTGCGGGCGGCGGATGGAACGCTGACGCTGCATGCGGCGCCGGAGGGCGGCAAGGAGACGGTCTTCCCCGTGCTCGAACAGGGCGTGCGCGACATCAGCTTCGCCAATCCCGACCATGATTATCCCCAGCGCATCCGCTACTGGCGCGAAGGCCGCCTGTTGATGGCCGAAACCGCGATGATGGACGGCAGCAACGCCCAGAACTGGACCTATGCCCCGGCGGGGCAGTGAGGGGGCAGGTTGCGACCATCTCCCGTCATTGCGAGCGTAGCGAAGCAATCCATGTCTCGCCGGTGGATTGCTTCGCTACGCTCGCAATGACGATGTTGGGCTTGGCGGCTAACGACCAAGAGCAGACATGTTCCCCCTCCCGTAAACGGGAGGGGGCTAGGGGGTGGGCTGGACGTTGCGCAAGCCCACCCCGCTGCGACTAACGCGCTTCGCGCGCAAGTCTCGCTGCCCCTCCCGTTTACGGGAGGGGAATGGCGGGAAACCACCCATCCAAGCCCTACGGCCGTTTTCCGCCCGGATGGCTGCGCTGGGCTTCGGTCAGGCTCTGGAGGGCGCGGCCTTGCATGTCGATTTCGCGCTGCTCTGAATAGCTGAGGCCATCGCGGGCGCTGCGATCGGCCTGGGCGTCGGCGCGGTCGGCCTCGCGGCGAAGCGCGCGCGCCTGTTTCCTGCTGAGCGTGCCGCTCTTGCGCCCGTCCCGTATATCCTGACGCGCACGGTCCAGTTCATAGTCGCCTGCGGGCCGCGGTTCGACCCGGACATTGACCGGGCCGGGGGTGGGGGTCGGCTCCGTCTTGGGCGCGATCTGCGCGGGGAGCGTGGCCGGCAGGGCGAGGGCGATCATAAACAGGCTGGGCAGGGCAAGGGGGATGCGCATGGCGTTGCTCCTACAGGACGGGGCAAGGTCAGCCCGAAGTGCTGAACCCGCGCTGAACCTTCAGCCGATGATGTGCGGTACGAAGCGCGCGGCATTGCCGGTGATCGGCCCATCCTCGCGAATGCCCATGCCGGCCGGGTCGCCATCCACCACCCAACTGCCCAGCACCGGCCGCCGGTCGCCTGCACCGGGCAGGGTATAGAGCCGCTGGTAGACGTAGCCTTCCTCGCCATAGTCGCCGCCGCTCTGCGTGACCGTTTCGCCATTGCGGACGATGCGGATATTGGCGCCTTCGCGGGAGAGCAAGGGCTTGACCACATGGTCGCCGGTCATGGCCACGCGGCTGGCCTCCAGCAGATTGGGGTGGCCGGGGAACAGATCCCACAGGATCGGCAGGATCGCCTTGTTGCTCCAGATCATCTTCCAGATCGGCTCGATCCAGAGCGTCGTATCGAGACTTTCGATCACCTCCTGGCCGAAGGGTTCGTGGACGATCCATTCCCAGGGATAGAGATGATAGAGCGCGTCGATCGGCCGATAGTCGAGGTCGACGAAGCGGCGGCGGGCGCTGTCCCAGCCAAGATCGGTCGCCAGGATGCGTTGCGTGTCGATCCCCGCTTCCCGCGCCGTGTCCGCCATATAGGCAACCGTCACCGCATCCTCGCCCATATTGCCGTCGACATAGGTGAGGTGCAGCATGGACGTGCCACGCGGTGGGGCGATGGCGCGCCATCTGGCGACCAGCCGCTCATGCAGGCTGTTATACTGGTCGGCGTGCGGGAAGACCGCTTCCTTCCAGTCCCACTGGATGACGGATGCCTCCAGCAGGCTGGTCGGCGTGTCGCAATTGAATTCGAACAGCTTGGGCGGCCCCGCCCCGTCATAGCCAAGGTCGAACCGGCCATAGTTGAGCGCGGCCGGCTCCCCGTCCCAGCTTTGCCGGATCGGTTCGTGGCAGAAATCGGGGATGCCGAAGTCGCCGAGCAGATCATGGTCCAGAACATGCTGGCCGGCGGCGATGAACAGGCGGTAGAGTTCGGCCGTCGCCGTCTCGATCGTCTCGACCTGCGCCGGGGTGAAGCGCCAGGCGGCGCTTTCGTCCCAATAGGGGCGATCGTTCGCGCCGTGCCAGACGAGGCCGAGCGATTCCACCCGCGCCTGCCAGGCCGGGCGCGGCGTGCAGTCTATCCGTTCCATCAGGACAGGCCGGTGCGGCCGGACAGGCCAAGGCCGCCGCGCGTCACCGTGGCGGGCGATGCCTCGCCATAATTCCGGCCGAAGCTGGGGGCGATGGAGCCGCCGCCGAGCGGTTGGCCGACCCGTGCGACCGTGCTGCCCCGATTGAGATAATACCAGAGGAAGGCGCCACTCGCGATGCCGCCGCCGGCATGGGAGCGACAATTGCTGTCATCCACCCGGCGCCCTTCCGCGTCGCGGCAGACGCGCACATCGGCATTGGCGGTGTCAGGTTCGCGCGCGCAACCGGAGACGAGCAGCGCGGCCGCGACGGCGGAGGTGATCGGCAGGACGCGCCGGTCGAATGTCTGAGTCATGCCGACAGTATAGACGGCAAGATGAAAGGCTGGCGACAGGCTTTTGTCCGTCGCCAGCCTTTGCCTTCACTTGCCCGCGCGGTCCTTGTCCCGGATGGCGCGGAATTCGTCGCCATCGACCCAGTTGGGCCAGTCGCTGGTGTTGGCCAGCGCGCGGCCGACGTCATAATAGAGCTTCAGGTCGGCGGCGACGCCGGTCCAGTCCCAGTTGGGATCATATTCGTCCTTGGGACCGTGATAGCGATGCTCGGTATAATCCTCGGCCGCGGCCATGCCGGCGGCGGTGCCGCCCTTCACCAGATCCTCGCCGCCCTCGAAATAGAGCATCGGCAGGCCGTGCTTGGCGAAGCTGAAATGGTCGGAGCGGTAATAATAGCCCTTTTCCGGGGTCGGCTCGAGCGTCGCGACGCGGCCTTGCGCCCCCAGCGCGCGGTCGAGATAGGCGTCGAGCTGCGACTTGCCCTTGCCGATGACGACGACATTCTTGGCGAGGCCGGCGACGCTCAAGGCATCCATGTTGACGCCGCCGACGGTCTTGCTGAACGGGAAGACCGGGTTGCTGCCATAATAGGCCGAACCCAGCAGGCCCGATTCCTCGCCGGTGACGGCCAGGAACACCTGGCTGCGGTCGGACGGGCCGGCCTTCACATTGGCCTGGGCCAGCGCGACCAGCGCGGCGGTGCCGGTGGCATTGTCGACCGCGCCGTTGCAGATATCGTCGCCGTCGGGCGCCGCTTGGCAATGGCCCAGATGATCCCAATGGGCGCTGTAGAGCACATATTCGTCGGGGTGGGTCTTGCCCGGCAGCAGGGCGACGACATTCTTCGACGCATGCTTGCGCAGGTCATTGTCGAACGAGACATTGGCCTTGATCGCGCCCAGCGGCACGGCCTTGAAGCCCTTCTGCTTGGCGGCGGCCATCTGCTGGTCGAGGTTGAGGCCGGCGTCGGCGAACAGGGCGGCGGCCTTGTCCTTCTGGATCCAGCCGATCGCCGCCGACTGGTCGGCATTGCCGCCCGGATTGTCGGCGACATGCTGCGACCCGGTCCAGCTCGACTGGACGACGTTCCAGCCATAGGCGGCCGGCTCGGTGTCATGGATGATGATCGCGGCGGCGGCACCCTGGCGCGCGGCTTCCTCGAACTTGTAGGTCCAGCGGCCATAATAGGTCATGGCGCGGCCGTTGAACGGACCGGCCAGGCCCGGCGTCTGATAATCCGGGTCATTGACCAGGATCAGCACCGTCTTGCCCTTCACGTCGAGGCCCGCATAGTCGTTCCAGCCCTTTTCCGGGGCGTTGATGCCATAGCCCACGAATACGACCGGGCTGTCCTTGACCTCGATCCTGGGCTGGGTGGTGCGATAGGTGCCGATCACCATTTCCGGGCCATAGGCGGCGGTGATCGGGGCCTTGCCGCCGGTGAAGCTGAGCGCCGAGACATTCTTGGCGGTGATCTCGACCAGTGGCACGTCCTGGAACCAGCTGCCCTTGTTGCCGGGCTTGAGGCCCAGTTTCTCGAACTCCGCGGTCAGCAGCGCCAGCGTCTTTTCCTCGCCCACGGTGCCGGGCGCACGGCCTTCATAGGCGTCGGACGAAAGCTCCTTCACCAGCCGCTTCATCGTGTCGATCGAGGGGGCGGCGTCGCTCTTGGCGGCCGGGGCGGCCAGCGCGACGGCGGGCGTCAGAGCAGGAGCGGAAAGGGCGAGAACGGCGGCGATCGCCGCGACGGAGCTGCGCATGGAGGGAACCCTTGTCTTTATGGAATGCGCCTGATGCCACCGCCACGGGCCGAGGGCAAGAAATGCCGATTGTCACATTTGTTGCACTTGGTTAGCAATCGGGCCGGGGAATTTTGGGGGAGTATTTTTACATTATGAATTGCGTTGCAAACACGGTGCGTCTCGGCGCGCTGATGGGTTTCTGTTCCTTGTCGACGATCGCCCAGGCCGAGCCGGATGTGCTGGCCAAGGCCTTTGGCGCGCGCGAGACGGTGATTTCCGCCAGCCTGTCGCCCGATGGGCAAAAGATCGCGCTGGTCACGGCTGGCGCAGGGCGAACGACCCGCACCTATGTGCTCAATGCGCAGGAAGGTGCGGAACCCAAGGTGGTCGCCGGCGCCAGCGGCAAGCCGGAATATCTGTATCGCTGCAACTGGGCTTCGAACGATCGGCTGGCCTGCACCATCGGCGGCGAAAGCCGGGTCGGCGACGATGTCTATGGCTTCAGCAGCGTCTTCGCGGTCGATGCAGCCGGCGGCAATGTTCGCCCGCTCAGCAAGCGGCATGGGGAAAATGCCCTGGGCTTCGACCTGCGCGGCGGCGAGATCATCGACCTGACGGCAGGCGAGGAAGGATCGGTGCTGATGACCCGATCCTATGTCCCTGAAGCGAAGGTCGGCAGCCTGATCGATCAGAAGCTGCAAGGGCTTGGCGTCGATCGTGTGGATACCCGTACCGGTGGATCCAAACGCATCGAACAGCCCCAGACGCTGGCGGTCGAATATATCTCGGACGGTCGCGGCACTGTTCGCGTCATGGGCCTTCAGGAAAATAAGGGCTCAGGCTATGCCAAGGGCACGATCCGCTATCTCTACCGTCCCCTGGGCAAGGGGGAATGGAGCGACCTTGCAACCTATAATTTCAGCGATCGCACCGGCTTCAATCCCTATGCGGTCGATGCCGAGAAGAATATCGTCTATGGTTTCGAACGGATCGATGGCCGATCGGCGCTGGTCAGCATCGAACTGGATTCGGGGTTGAAGAAGTCGGTCGTCTATGCCCATCCGACGGTGGATGTGAATCGCCTTGTCCAGGTCGGTCGGGAACGGCGCGTCGTGGGTGTCGGCTATAGCGAGGACGATTATCGGGTCGTCTATTTCGACGAGCAGGTGAAGGCGCTGGTCGCGTCGCTCGGCAAGGCGCTGGGCGGCAAGGCCGTCTATATTGGCGACATGAGCCAGGATCGGCAGCGCATTCTGGTCTGGGCCGGCAGCGATACCGATCCCGGACAATATTATCTGTTCGATCGCGCCGCCAAGAAATTGTCGCCGGTGATGCCGGACCGCCCGGAACTGGCGGGACAGGCCCTGGCACAGATGAAGTCGATTTCCTACAAGGCGTCGGACGGCACCGTCATCCCCGCCTATCTGACCCTGCCGCCGGGCAAGGATAGCGCAAGGGGACTCCCGGCGATCGTGATGCCGCATGGCGGACCCGAAGCACGTGACGAATGGGGCTTTGACTGGCTCTCGCAATATTATGCCGCGCGCGGCTTTGCCGTGATCCAGCCGCAGTTTCGAGGGTCGGCGGGCTTTGGCGAACAATGGTTCATGCGCAACGGCTATCGTTCCTGGCGGACGGCGATCGGCGATATCGTCGATGCGGGGCGCTGGCTGGTGACGGAGGGCGGCGCCGATCCTACGAAACTCACCATATTGGGCTGGTCCTATGGCGGCTATGCGGCGCTGCAGGCGCAGGCGATCGATCCCAAATTGTTCAAGGCGGTGGTGGCGATCGCACCTGTCACCGATTTCGCCGATCGTATTCGACGGTCGCAATATAATGCGGATTATCTGCTGCAGCAGAAGCGAATGGGCACCGGCAGCGACGCAGCGGACGCATCGCCGATCAACCATGCCGCTGAATTCCGTGCGCCGGTGTTGATGTTCCACGGAACCGACGATGGCAATGTCGACATCAGCCAGGCGCGTGCGATGCAGTCCAAGTTGGAGGGCGCGGGCAAGCGCAGCCGGTTGGTCGTCTATGACGGCCTGACCCACGGTCTGAACGACAGCGACGCACGGGCAGACATGCTTCAGCAGAGCGCCGATTTCCTGCTGCAGGCGGGGAAATAGGAAAAGGAAAGGGGAGGCTTCGGGCCTCCCCTTTTTTGTCCTGCGTCCAGGTGAGGTAATGGCCAAAGAAAAGGCCAAAAGAAAAGGGCGGTCCCTTGCGGGGCCGCCCTTCTCCAAATTCTGTCCGGAAGGACCGATTAGCGCGAATAGAATTCGACGACCAGGTTCGGTTCCATCTTCACCGGGTAGGGCACTTCGTCCAGCGTCGGAACGCGGATGTAGGTGACCTTGGTGGCGCCGTCGGGGGCGACATAGTCGGGGATGTCACGCTCGGGCAGGCTCTGTGCTTCCAGAACCAGCGCCATTTCCTGCGCCTTCTTGCCCAGGGTGATTTCGTCGCCCGGCTTCACCAGACGCGAGGCGATGTTGCACTTCACGCCGTTCACATAGATGTGGCCGTGCGAAACGATCTGGCGAGCCGAGAAGATGGTCGGCGCGAACTTGGCGCGATACACGACGGCGTCCAGGCGGCGCTCCAGCAGGCCGATCAGGTTCTGGCCGGTGTCGCCCTTCATGCGGCTGGCTTCGAAATAGTTCTTCTTGAACTGCTTTTCGGTGATGTCGCCGTAATAGCCCTTCAGCTTCTGCTTGGCGCGCAGCTGGATGCCGTAGTCCGACATCTTGCCCTTGCGGCGCTGGCCGTGCTGACCGGGGCCATATTCGCGCTTGTTGACCGGGCTCTTCGGGCGACCCCAGATGTTCTCGCCCATGCGACGGTCGAGCTTGTACTTGGCGCTAGAGCGCTTCGACATACCTAATTCCTTACAACTGCATACTACGTTATCCGCCCTCCAGATCCGATGGACCGAGGTCCGCGCACAGCGGAGGGCGAAGGCTTCCCGGTCATCGCCTGTTTCCATATTTCAGGGACAGGGCCGCCGCTTCACCGGGATGCGGGGCCAATCGCGAAGGCGCGCCTATGGAGAAGGTGGGGTATTATGTCAAGCCCGGACATCTGTCGCGACTGGGGCCTCGACAGGCCGGGGGGCGGGCCTTAATCCGGCGGCCATGAAGCCCGAAGACTATACCAGCATGATCGAGGTGCGCGCCGGTGTCGACGCCCTCGACCGCCAGCTCGTCGCCCTGCTCGACCAGCGTTTCGCCCATATGCGCGCCGCCGCCCGGATCAAGCCGGATCGCAGCGCCGTGCGGGACGAGGCGCGCAAGCGCCAGGTGATCGACAATGTACGCGCCGAGGCCGAGCGCCTGGGCGCCCCCGGCGATGTGATCGCGGACCTGTGGGAGCAACTGGTCGAAGCCTCGATCGCCTATGAAATGGCGGAGTATGACCGCACGCGGGGTTAACGCTCGCGCGGCCGGTTGAGGTGGGACAGCACGCCGCGCAGCGTGCGCACCTCCAGATGGTTCCAGCCCGGCTTGGTCAGCAGGTTGCGCAGCGTCAGCTTGGTCGCGGGCGCGCGGTCGGGCGGGAAGAAATAGCCGACCTTCTCCAGCAGCGTGTTGAGCTGCAGGATCATGCCTTCCAGCTCCTCCTGCGGCGCGGGTTCGCCCAGCTCGGTCACGGTCGGCTGCGCCAGATTGGCCTGCTTGGACCATTCATAGGCGCACAGGATCACCGCCTGGGCGAGGTTCAGCGAGCCGAATTCCGGGTTGATCGGCACGGTCAGGATCTTGCGCGCCAGCGCGACATCCTCCGTCTCCAGCCCCGAGCGTTCCGGCCCGAACACATAGGCGCAGCGGCCCTGTGCGGCATGGATTTCCTGTGCCGCTTCCTCGGGCGTGACCACCGGCTTGGTGACGCCACGCTTGCGCACGGTGGTGGCATAGACATGGGCGCAGTCGGCGACCGCATCGGCCAGCGTCTCATAGACCTGCGCCTTGTCGAGGATGAAGTCCGCGCCCGCCGCCGCCGGGCCGGCATCGGGATTGGGCCAGCCATCGCGCGGGGAAACGAGCCGCATCTCGGCCAGCCCGAAATTCAGCATCGCCCGCGCCGCCTTGCCGATATTCTCGCCCAATTGCGGGCGGACCAGGACGATGACGGGGGGGAGGGGGGAGGTATCAGTCATAATTCCGTTCGTCCTGAGTAGGGGCTGAGCCACCTCCGCTTCCGTTCGGTTCGAGCCAGGGTCGAGCGAAGTCGAGACCCGTGGTCGAGAACGCGCAGCATCCGAGACCGCTTTCCAATCTCCCCTTATCAGGGCTTCCTTCTTCTTGCGGGACCAGTCCTTGATCTGATGTTCACGCTCCAGGGCGTCAATCCGATCGGGGAATGTCTCGCTGAAAACCAATTCGACCGGACGTCGGTCGTGCGTGTAGCCGGCAATGGTGCCGCTTTGATGCTGGGCTATCCTGCGCTCCAGGTCATCGGTGTGACCGGTATAATAGCTCCCGTCGGAGCAGCGCAGGATATAGACCCAGAAACTCATTGCGCGCGCGGTTCTCGACAGGCTCGAACCGAACGGACCTTGGGTGTCCGGCGGGCGAGAGTGATTTTACTCACTCCCGACCTCCTTCACCGTGCTCGCGAAATCCTCGAAGTCGCGGGCGTCGGTGAAGTCCTTGTAGACGCTGGCGAAGCGGATATAGGCGACGCTGTCGAGGCGCTTGAGCCCTTCCATCACCATCTCGCCGATCGATCGCGCCGGGATCTCGCTTTCGCCGCTGGTTTCCAGCTGGCGCTGAATGCCCGAAATCAGCTTCTCGATCCGGCTGGGGTCGATCGGCCGCTTGCGGCAGGCGATGCCGATGGAGCGGGCCAGCTTGTCGCGCTCGAACGCTTCCTTGCGGCCCTCGCTTTTCACCACCCAGATGTCGCGCAACTGGATGCGTTCGAAGGTGGTGAAGCGCGCGCCGCAGGCTTCGCACTGCCGGCGACGGCGAATGGCATTGCCATCCTCCGTCGGCCGGCTGTCCTTTACCTGGCTGTCCTCATGGGCGCAGAAGGGGCAGCGCAAGCGGGCTTACCCCTGATAGATGGGGAAGCGGGCGCAAAGCGCGGCGACACACTCGCGGACGCTGGCTTCGACGGCGGCATCGCCATGTTCGCCATTGTCACGCAGACCTTCCAGCACGTCGGCGATCATGTCACCGATATCCTGGAACTCGGCGACGCCGAAGCCGCGGGTGGTGCCGGCCGGCGAACCGACGCGGATGCCGCTGGTCTTGGTCGGCGGCAGCGGGTCGCCCGGCACGCCATTCTTGTTGCAGGTGATGAAGCTGCGTTCCAGCGCCTCGTCCGCATCCTTGCCCGAAATGCCATAGGGGCGCAGGTCGATGAGGGCGAGGTGGGTGTCGGTGCCGCCCGAGACCACGGCCAGGCCGCGCTGCTCCAGCTTGCCGGCCAGCGCCTTGGCATTGGTGACGATCGCCTGCGCATAGGTCTTGAATTCGGGCTGCAACGCTTCGCCGAAAGCGACTGCCTTGGCGGCGATCACGTGCATCAGCGGGCCGCCCTGCAGGCCGGGGAAGATCGCCGAATTGATCTTCTTCGCGATCGCTTCGTCGTCGGTCATGATCATGCCGCCACGCGGGCCGCGCAGCGTCTTGTGCGTGGTGGTGGTCACGACATGGGCATGGCCGAAGGGCGAGGGATGGGCGCCACCGGCGACGAGGCCGGCGAAGTGGGCCATGTCGACCATCAGCAGCGCGCCGACCTTGTCGGCGATCGCGCGGAAGCGGGCGAAGTCGATCTGGCGCGGATAGGCGCTGCCGCCGGCGATGATCAGCTTGGGCTGGCATTCGATCGCCTGGGCCTCGACCGCGTCATAGTCGATGACATGGGTGTCTTCGCGCACGCCATATTGCACGGCGTTGAACCACTTGCCCGACATGCTGGGCTTGGAACCGTGGGTCAGGTGACCGCCGGCGTCGAGCGACAGGCCCATGATGGTTTCGCCGGGCTTGACCAGCGCCAGCATCACGCCGCCATTGGCCTGTGCGCCCGAATGGGGCTGGACGTTGGCGAACTGGCAGCCGAACAGTTGCTTCGCGCGGTCGATGGCGAGCTGTTCCACCACGTCCGACGGGGCGCAGCCCTGATAATAGCGCTTGCCCGGATAGCCTTCGGCATATTTGTTGGTGAAGACGCTGCCCTGCGCTTCGAGCACGGCCTGCGACACGATATTTTCCGACGCGATCAGCTCGATCTGGGTCTGCTCGCGCTTCAGTTCCTGGGCAACGCCGGCGAACACGGCCGGATCGGCAGCGGCCAGGCCTGCGGTGAAATAGCCTTCGGGACGAATGTCCGACAGGTTGGGCTGGGTGAGGGTTTCGGTGCTCATCTCAAGTCCTTTCAGAGCGCGGGCTGGGACAGTTTCTCGACGCGGCCGGCATGGCGGCCTCCGCCGAACTCGGTGGTGAGGAAGGCGGTGACGCAGGCCTTGGCCATGTCGATGCCGGTCAGGCGCGCACCCATGGCCAGCACATTGGCGTCATTATGCTCGCGCGACAGCGCGGCCGACAGCGGTTCGCCGACGAGGGCGCAGCGGCAGGCCGGGTTGCGGTTGACGGCGATCGAGATGCCGATGCCCGAGCCGCAGAGCGCGATGCCGCGTTCCGCTTCGCCCGATGCGACGGCGGTCGCGAGCTTGTAACCAAAATCGGGATAATCGACGCGATCGGCGGTGGCCGGGCCGAGGTCGGCGACCTCATGGCCCTCGTCGCGCAACCATTGCGCAAGTTCGGCCTTCAGGTCGACGGCGGCATGATCGGAAGCGATGGCGATTTTCATGGGTGCGTTCCCCTGCGGCTTGGGGTGATTCGTTTCTGCGCGCCTCATAGGGGCATGGGCCGCCAATTGCCACAGTCCAGCTAGGCGCCTATAGACTGGCCCATGGCGGGCATGATCCTTTCGATATTGATGCTGGCGGGTATCCTGCTGACCGGCGGGGGAATTTACGCGATCGTGAAGCGCGGCGACCGCAAGCGCGGGGTGCTGATGATCGTCGCGGGGCTGGTGATGTTCGGCAATGTCGCGATCAGCGCGATACCGATGCCGCCGCCGCAGCAGGCGCGCTGAACGGCGGGCAGCAAGAAGGGCGCAACCTTGCGGTCGCGCCCTGTGCTTGTTTCGGGTGGCCGGATCAGGCGGCGTCGCGATCCTTGTTGATGTCGACCAGATGGCCGCCATTCACGGCGATCTTCTTGGGCTTCATCGCTTCGGGCACTTCGCGCACCAGTTCAATCACCAGCAGGCCGTCGGCCAGGTCCGCCTTTTCGACGCGGACGAAATCGGCCAGTTCGAAGCGGCGTTCGAAGCTGCGATTGGCGATACCGACATGCAGGAACTTGGAACGGTCGGCGTTGGTCTCATCCTTGCGGCCGATCACCTGGAGCAGATTCTGCTGGGCGGTGATGTCGATTTCCTCGGGACGGAAGCCGGCGACGGCCAGGGTCACGCGGTAGCGGTCCTCGGCCAGGCGTTCGATGTTGAAGGGCGGGTAATTGTCGCCCTGTGCCAGACGGGCGTTATTCTCGATCAGGTCGAACAGACGATCGAAGCCGACGGTCGAGCGGCGATAGGGGGTAAGGTCGAAACCACGCATGCTCATAATCTCCAACAGAGCAAAATGATCCTGCCGGACCCGGTCTTCGGCGTCCGGCCTATGCTTGCGCCCGGCCCCATGTGGCGGCCGGACGGGATTGATATGGTTGGCTCTTTGCGTTGTTCAAGAGGGGGCAGGGGCGAAGCATCGCGCGGCCTGTCCTACAGCGCCCGCGGGCGATAGACTGGCGAGAAGAGGGCGCGGAAAATGGACGGGAACGTAACAAAATTTCCGTCTTGAATCCGAAAATGTCAAGATGTGCGGGAAATATACGAAGTTGAACGGGGCGGGCGCCCAAGAGTCGGCGAACAAAAAAGTGCCCGGGCCGCTTTCGCGATCCGGGCACTTAATGGACGATTGCTCGTCTCCCCCTTGGCCTGCCTCTACCGACTTCTCAGCCCCCTAAGCTTGAAGTGGGAAGCAGTATCCCTGAACCACGGCCTTTTGCCTGTGCCTCGGGAGCCTTGCTATGACTGGCGCAGCCTGCTGTCACGGGCAAAATCCGGCCGCTGTGATTTTCTGTATCGGCCTGTGTCCCGTGTGCAACAATTCCGCAATCCTTGCCGTTAAGGCTCAGCCTGCTAGACCGGCCGCATCACCACCAGAAGGGCCATTCGCGCCACCATGATTCTATCCCGCTACGAACGCATGATCGCCAAGCGCTATTTGCTGCCGGGCAAGGGGGAAGGCTTCATCTTCCTCGTTGCCGGCATCAGCCTGGCCGCGGTCATGCTCGGAGTCGCCGCGCTCATCATCGTCATGAGCGTCATGAACGGGTTCCGTGCGGAGCTGTTCGACAAGATTGTCGGCCTCAACGGCCATGCCGTGGTGCAGGGCTATGGCGGGCGCCTGCCCGACTGGCGCGATGTGCTGAAGGAAGCCAAGGCGACGCCGGGCGTCACCAGCGCGACCCCGCTGATCGAACAGCCACTGCTCGGCCTTTATCAGGGCCGGGTCGAGGGCGTGCTGGTGCGTGGCATGACCGTGCCCGACATTCGCAGCAACACGACGCTCAAGGGCAAGGTCGTCGCCGGCGATCTCAATGCGCTGACGGCCAATAGCGAGAAGGTCGGCATCGGTGTCCGCCTGGCGGAAAATCTGGGCATCCAGGTCGGCGACCATATCAGCATCATGAACCCGGCTGGCCGCGCGACCCCGTTCGGCACGATGCCGCGCCAGATATCCTATCAGGTGGCGGCGATCTTCGAGGTCGGCGTCTATGATTATGACAAGGCCTTCGTGGTCATGCCGATCGAGGATGCGCAGACGCTGTTGCTGCTGGGCGATGTCGTCAGCATGATCGAGGTCGAGACGGTCAATGCCGACAGGGTCGGCCAGATATTGGAACCGCTGGCGGCCAAGGTCGCGGGTCGCGCCGTGGTACAGGACTGGCGCCAGATGAACGCCAGCCTGTTCGAGGCACTGGCGGTCGAGCGGGTGGCGATGTTCGTCGTGCTGTCGATCATCGTGCTGGTGGCGGTGTTCAACATCCTGTCCTCGCTCATCATGCTGGTGCGTGCCAAGACGCGCGACATCGCGATCCTGCGCACCATGGGGGCGAGCCGGGGCGGACTGGTCAAGATCTTCATGACGGTAGGCGTCACCATCGGGACGCTCGGCATGGCGGCAGGCATGGTGCTGGGCTTCACCTTCCTCTTCTTCCGCCAGAGCGTGGTGAATGTGATCCAGTTCGTGACGGGGCAGAATCTGTGGGATCCCTCGATCCGCTTCCTGACCGAATTGCCGTCCAAGCCCGATCCGGTCGAGATCGTCATCATCTGTCTGATGGCGCTGGTCTTCAGCTTCCTCGCCACCCTTTATCCGGCCTTCAAGGCTGCCAATACCGATCCTGTCCAGGTGCTGCGCTATGAATGATGTCCTCAAGGTCAGCGGCCTTTCCCGCAGCTTCACCCAGGGCGGCGTCACCATCGACGTGCTGCGCGGCGTCGACCTGACGGTCGGGCCGGGAGAGATCGTGGCGTTGCTGGGACCGTCGGGCTCAGGCAAGTCGACCTTGTTGCAGGCGGTCGGCCTGCTGGAAGGCGGCTTCGACGGATCGATCCGCATTGCCGGCGAGGAAGCGGCGAAACTCGACAATGACGGGCGGACCCGCCTGCGCCGCGATGCGCTGGGCTTCGTCTATCAGTTCCACCACCTGTTGCCCGATTTCAACGCGACCGAGAATGTCGTGCTGCCGCAGGTGATCCGCGACGCGACCATGGCGGCGGCGCGGACCCGCGCGGAATCGCTGCTGACGGCGCTGGGCCTGGGCCATCGGCTCGACCATCGGCCGAGCCAGTTGTCGGGCGGCGAGCAGCAGCGCGTGGCGGTCGCCCGCGCACTCGCCAATCGCCCGGCGCTGGTGCTGGCGGACGAGCCGACCGGCAATCTGGACGAGCGCACCGCCGACGTGGTGCTGGCCGAATTCCTGCGCCTGGTGCGGGGCGAAGGATCGGCGGCGCTGGTCGCCACCCATAATGAGCGGCTGGCGCAGAAGATGGACCGGGTCGTCCGCCTGCACGAAGGGCGGCTGGAAGAGGCGTCAGACCGGTAACAGCCCCTCGCGCGGGGTCGCGACCATGATCTGGTCGCGGCCATCGCCCTTGGCGCGCAGCAGCGCCGCGTCGGCGGTCGTGACCAGCCGGGTGGCAGGACCATGGTCGGGGCAGGCGGCGAGGCCGAACGAGGCGGTGATCGGCCCCAGTTCCTGACCGCGATGTTCGACCCGCAGGTCGCGGATGCGCTGCTGGATCTGGGACGAACGGGCCAGCGCCTGCTCCAGCGTGAAGCCGGGCATCAGCAGCACGAATTCCTCGCCGCCCAGGCGGAAGGCGAAGCCCTGTTCGCGCAGCGAGTCGCCCAGCACGGCGCCGACCGCGCGCAGCACCGCGTCGCCGGCATCATGGCCATAGCTGTCGTTGAACCGCTTGAAATGGTCGATGTCGACCATCAGGCAGGCGAGCGGGGCATGGTTGCGCTCCGCCTCGTCCACCAGTGCTTCGAACATGGCGTCGAAATGGCGGCGGTTGGGCAGGCCGGTCAGTGCGTCGGCCATCGCCATTTCGCGCAGTGCATCGCGCAGGCGCAGATTGGCGAGCGCCAGGCCGATATTCTCGGCCAGCATCTCCAGATATTTTTCGGCCCGGTCGAGATGTTCGGCATCCATGTCGCGGGTCTGTTCGAAATAGAGCAGGCCGATGCTTTCGCCCTGCGCCGCCAGCGGAATGCAGATGGTCGGGACGGCGGTTTCGCCCTCCAGATGCTCGCAGGCAATGTCGACCATCTCGCCGCGCGGCTTGTGGACCTGGCCGCGCCGCAGCGCCCAGCAGGCCGAAGCGGGGAAATCGCTGCGCGACTGTCTGGGATCGAGCCAGTCGCAGGCTTGCAGCATCATGTTGCGACGGATGTCATGGATATAGAGGCGGCCGGGAAAATCGGGCGTGATTTCCGGGGTGAAGCGACGCACGACTTCGACCAGGTCGGCGGTGCTGTCGCAGCCCTGCAATCGCTGGGTCATGCGCGACAGCAGGTCGCGCATGGTGCGGTCGACGTCGCGCTCCTGCTCCAGTCGCTGCCGTTCCAGGCCATTTTCGCGGAAAATGCGGATCGCCTGCGCCATGTCGCCAATCTCGTCCACCTGCGGGAAATCGGGCGGCACCGCCGCGAAATCCTGCGCGGCGAGGCGGGTGACGACATCGCTCAGCCGCACCACCGGATGCAGGATGCGCTGCTTCAGCACGAAATAGAGGACGCACAGGAACAGCAACGCGGTAACGCCCAGCATGATTTCCGACATGGTCCGCCACTGGCGTGCGGTATCGGTCGCACCCTGCACCGCCGTGTCGGTGCGATGGTCCAGCATATATTGGAAGCGTCCGACCTGGGCAGCCACCCGGTCGAGTTCACGGCCATATTCGTCGCCGAACAATATGGTGCGGGCGGTCTTGTCGTCACCGGCCTGCGCCGCCTTGATCGCGACCTCCTGTTCTTCGGCCAGGGCGTCCGACCACTGGATCGCCTGACGCAGGGCGTTCAATTCATTCTCGTTGGCGCCGGCATCCTTGAGATGGCGGATGCGATCCTCGACCGATCGCAGCGCTTCCTTTTCACGGCGATAGACGACCAGATGGCTGGGATCGCCGGAAATGACATAGCCGCGCGCCTGTTCGGTCAGGCGATAGACATCCTCCTCCAGCGTGGAGGTCAATTGGTCGAAGGTGGCGCGCTGGGTGACGGCGGCGCGTTCGCGCTGCTCGGCCCCGGAGGCGAACAGCATCGTCGTGCCCGATGCCAGGGTCAGCAGGACGGTGGCCCCATAGGCCCAGTTGGTGATCGTGGATAAACGCATGGTGGCGCCTAACCTAGGCCCGATAACTTGGCAATTCGTTACGCCGGCGACCTGGTGACATTGCCTATTTTGCGGCGAGCGCGGGCCTTGGCAAGCGACAAGTGGTGATCTTGTCCACAGCTTTTCGTAGGCCGGGACTGGCGCGCCGGCGCGGGCGTCGTTAGATTGCCGCGATGTCTCATTCCGCCTTCGTACCGCTGCGCATCTTTTCGTCCTTCACCATGCTCGAAGGGGCGATCGACCCCAAGAAGATCGCCAAGCAGGCCAAGGCCCTGGGGTTTCCGGCGGCGGCGATCACCGACCGCAACGGCCTTTATGGATCGATGGCCTTTTCCGATGGTTGCAAGGGCGAGGGCGTGCAGCCGATCGTCGGCGCCATGCTGGGGGTGGCGCGGCCGGGCCGGCCGTCCAACGCGCCGGCGGTGCATGACTGGATCGCCCTCTATGCGCAGGATGCCGGCGGTTACGACAATATCTGTGCGCTCGTGTCGATGGCGCATCTCGACCGGCCGCTGGAGGAAGTGCCGCATGTCACGCTCGACATGCTGGAGGGGCGGACCGACGGCGTGATCGCGCTGACCGCCGGCGGGGAGGGAGCGATCGCCCGCCTGTTTGCCGAGGATCAGCCCGACGCCGCGCTCGCCTATGCCGACCGCTTGCAGGCGCTGTTCCCCGATCGCCTCTATGTCGAGATATGTCGCCGGCTGGACCCGGTCGAGGGCAAGGCGGAGCCGCAGCTGCTCGACCTGGCCTATGACCGCAATCTGCCGCTGGTCGCGACCAACCCGACCTGCTTTGCCGAACCGGAATTTCACGCGGCGCACGACGTGATGCTGTGCATCGCCGACAGCGCCTATGTCGAGACGCCCGATCGCCGCACCAGTTCGCCCGACGCGTGGATGAAGCCGGCGGCGGAGATGAAGCGCCTGTTCGAGGATCTGCCCGAGGCGCTGGCCAATACGCTGGTCGTGGCCCAGCGCTGCGCGGTGATGGCGCCCAAGCGCAAGCCGATCCTGCCCAGCCTGGCCGGCGATATAGAGGGCGAGGGCATCATGCTGCGGGATCAGGCGGCGGCCGGTCTCGATGCGCGTCTGGAGAAGCTGGGCATCACCAGCGCGGAAGGGCGCCAGCCCTATCTCGACCGGCTGAAGTTCGAGACCGACATCATCATCCAGATGGGCTTTCCCGGCTACTTCCTGATCGTCGCCGACTTCATCAAATGGGCCAAGGACCATGACATTCCGGTGGGGCCGGGCCGTGGTTCGGGTGCCGGATCGCTGGTCGCCTGGGCGCTGACCATCACCGATCTCGACCCGTTGCAACTGGGCCTGCTGTTCGAGCGCTTCCTGAACCCGGAACGCGTGTCCATGCCCGACTTCGACATCGACTTCTGCGAAACCCGGCGCGGCGAGGTGATCCGCTATGTCCAGCAGAAATATGGCAGCGACCATGTGGCCCAGATCATCACCTTCGGTAAATTGAAGGCCCGCGCCGTGCTGAAGGACACCGGCCGCGTGCTGCAGATGAGCTATGGCCAGGTCGACCGCCTCGCCAAGCTGGTGCCCAACCATCCGACCGATCCCTGGACCCTGGAGCGGTCGCTGAACGGCGTCGCCGAGTTCAAGGCGGAATATGACAATGACAATCAGGTCAAGCGCCTGATCGACTATGCGATGAAGCTGGAGGGCTTCCCGCGTCACAGCTCCACCCACGCGGCCGGCGTGGTGATCGGCGACCGGCCGTTGAGCCAGCTGGTGCCGCTTTATCGCGATCCGCGATCCGACATGCCGGTGACCCAGTTCGACATGAAGTTCGTCGAGGGCGCGGGGCTGGTGAAGTTCGACTTTCTCGGCCTCAAGACGCTGTCGGTGCTGCAGAAGGCGGTGCAACTGCTCAAGGGGCGCGGCGTCACGGTCGATCTCGACACGCTCTCCTGGGACGATGCCAAGGTCTATGAACTGCTCCAGCGTGGCGACACGGTCGGCGTGTTCCAGCTGGAATCCGAAGGCATGCGCAAGACGCTGGCGGCCGTGCGTCCGACCAATTTCGGCGACATCATCGCGCTGGTGTCGCTCTATCGTCCCGGCCCGATGGACAATATCCCGATGTTCGGGCGCCGCAAGAACGGCCAGGAAGAGATTGAATATCCGCACATCCTGCTGAAGCCGATCCTCGAAGAAACCTATGGCATCTTCGTCTATCAGGAACAGGTGATGCAGGCCGCGCAGATCCTGGCCGGCTACAGCCTTGGCGACGCCGACCTTCTGCGCCGCGCCATGGGCAAGAAGGTGAAGGCGGAGATGGACGCGCAGCGATCGCGCTTCGTCGAGGGCTGCGCCAGGAGCGACATCAAGCCGGCCAAGGCGAACGAGCTGTTCGATTTGATCGACAAGTTCGCCGGCTACGGCTTCAACAAGTCGCACGCCGCCGCCTATGCGCTGCTCGCCTATCAGACCGCCTGGCTGAAGGCCCATTATCCGGCGGAATTCTATGCCGGGTCGATGGCGTTCGATATCCATCTGACCGAAAAGCTGACCGTGTTCGTCGATGATATGCGGCGCATGGGCATGACCTGCCTGCCGCCCGACCTGAACCAGAGCGAGGCCGACTTCACCGTCGAGGCAGTGCCGTATGAGGGCAACGATCCGCGCCTGGGCTTTGCCGTGCGCTATGCGCTGGGCGGCCTGAAAGGCGTGGGTGAGAAGGCGATGGAACTACTGGTCGCCGAGCGCGCAGCCGGCGGGCCGTTCAAGACCCTGGACGATCTGGCCGACCGGATCGAACCGCGCCTGCTCAACCGGCGCCAGCTCGAAAGCCTGGCGGCGGCCGGCGCGTTCGACACCATCCATGCCGACCGGGCCGGGGTGCATGCCGCCGCCGAGACGATCCTGAGCGTCGCGGCGAGCGCGGCGCAGGCGCGCGAAAGCGGGCAGGGTGGCCTGTTCGGCGATGTCGAGACGGCGCATGACGATGTCCGCATCCCGCCGCATCAGGCCTGGACCGTATCGGACCGGATGGCGCAGGAAAAGGAGGCGTTCGGCTTCTATTTCTCGGCCCATCCGGTCGACCGCTTCCGCCATCTGGCCGATGCGCGGGGCGCGAAAAGCTATGGTGAAATCTGTTCGCAGCCAATGGGCATGCCCAATGCCGAAGGGCGGGTGATGGGCATCATGGCGGCAATGGTCGAGGATGTGCGCTGGCGCGAGACGCGGCGCGGCGCGCGCTATGCCAACGCCACCTTCTCCGACCAGAGCGGCCAGTTCCAGGCGAGCTGTTTCGACGAGGATGCGTGCAAGCAGATCGAGGAACTGGCGCGCGAGGGCGATTGCGCGCTGCTGCATGTCGAGCTGGATCGCCTGCCGGGCGAGGAAACGCCACGCGTCACCGTGCGCCGGATGGAGCCGTTCCGCGAGATCGCCAACGTATCGCGCATGGAACTGGTGCTGGATATCGAGAAGGTCGAGGCCGTGGCCAGGCTGGCGGCGATCCTTTCGGGGAGCCGGGGCGGACGGTGCGAGGTGTTCGTCCGCGCGCCGGTCGGCAACGGCAAGGCGGCCCGCGTCTTCCTGGGCGACGATTTCACGCTGGGCGCCGATCAGGTCGACGCGATCAGCGGCATTGCCGGGCTGACCGTCCATAATCTGGCGCGGATGGAGGCGAAGTCGGACGGCTATCGCACCCGCAACCGCCGATCGGCCATGCGGCTGGTCGGCTGATCCCGCCCGTTTTCCAGTCTGAGGAGAAATCCGTGTCCGAAGCGACCCTGGCTCTGGTCCATGCCTATTATGACGCCTTCAACCGGCAGGATGCCGAAGGGATGCTGGCGCTGCTGACCGATGATGTGCGGCACGAGCCGAGCCAGGGCGTGGCGCGCATCGGCAAGGCGGCCTTCGCCGATTTCCTGGCCCATATGAACCGTTGCTATGCCGAGACGGTGATCGACCCGATCGTGCTGGCGAACGCGGAAGGGACGCGGGCGGCGGCCGAGTTCATGCTGGACGGCCGCTATCTGGTGACGGACGAGAGGCTGCCGCCGGCCGCTGGCCAGACCTATCATCTGCGCGTCGGCGCCTTCTTCGACATCGTGGACGGCCGCATTGCGCGCATTTCCAACCATTATAATCTGGCCGACTGGATCGCGCAGGTCGAGGCGGGCTAAGAGTCCATTTGAAAAATGCGCGAAAGAACGCATTTTTGATACGGCACCGGCCCACGCCCCCATCCGACCACCCAGATATGCTACCCTGATGGGCGGTCGGGTTGGGGCGTGGGCCGGTGCGGATGCGCCAGAGGCGCATTCCAAACAAGATTCTGCCTGCCGCCTGTCCGGTCGCCATCCCATACTGAGGTATCCTTGACCCAGATCCGCGTTGCCGCCGCCCAATATCCGATCGAGCAGGTGCAGAGCTTTGCCGCCTGGCAGGAAAAGCTGACTCGCTGGGTCGAGGAGGCGGCCGCGCTGGGCGCGACGCTGGCGATCTTCCCGGAATATGCGGCGATGGAGCTGGCCGGGATCGATCCCGAGCGGGCGGCGGACCTGACCGCCTCGCTCGACCTGGTGATGCAGTTTGGCGAGGCCTATGACCGCGTCCATGCCGAGCTTGCGGCGCGGCTGGACATCATGATCCTGGCGGGGAGCCGGCCGGTGCGGGAAAGCGACGGGCGGATCGTCAATCGCGCCCGGCTGTTCTGCCCCGACGGCACCACCGGCCATCAGGACAAGATCATGATGACCCGGTTCGAGCGCGAGCGCTGGGGCATCAGCGGCGGCGACAGCATCAACCTCATCCACACGCCGATCGGCCCGGTCGGCATCTCGATCTGCTATGATGTCGAATTTCCGATGATCGCGCGGGCGCAGGCGGAGGCTGGTGCCAAGCTGATCCTGACGCCGTCGGCCACCGACACGATGCAGGGCTATTGGCGGGTGCGGATCGGCGCGCAGGCGCGGGCGATGGAAAATCAATGCTTCGTCGTCCAGTCGCCCAGCGTCGGCATGGCCCCCTGGCTGCCCTGCATGGACGAGAATTTCGGCGCCGCCGGTGCCTTCGGCCCGCCCGACGGCATGATGCCCGACGATGGCGTGATCGCGCTGGGGCAGGCGAATAGCCCGGCCTGGGTGGTGGCGGACATCGACATGGCCATGGTCGACCAGTTGCGCGCCGATGGCACGGTGCTGCCGTTCCGCCACTGGCCCGAACAGCATGTGCCCTTCCACATCATCCAGAATGGCGCGGGGTCGGACGTGATCGCGCAGATGGCCAGCGATGCCGCGCGCGACGATGCGCCGGCCGCGCCGCAAATCGAAGATCAGGAGATTGCAGAATGACCGAGCCGTCGATCATCGTCGACCGCGTGACCAGCGACGCAGAGGGGCTGGAGGCGCTGGCGACGCTGCGCATCCGCATCTTCCGCGAATGGCCCTATCTCTATGAGGGCGATGCCGCGCATGAGGAGGAATATCTGCGCGCTTTCCTGGCGAGCGACCGGGCGACTTTGGTGCGGGCGCGGATCGGCGAGGAGCCGGTCGGCATCGCCACCGCGTCGCCGCTGGCGGGGCAGCCCGACAGCCTGGTCGCGCCGCTGGTGGCGGCCGGCGTCGATGTCGCGCGCAGCTTCTATTTCGGCGAATCCGTGCTGCTGCCGGCCTATCATGGCCGCGGCATCGGCCATCTCTTCTTCGACGCGCGCGAGGCGGCAGCGCGCGACGCTGGCGCTGATTTTGCGATCTTCTGCGGCGTGGTGCGCCAAGAGGACGACTCGCGCCGCCCGGCCGATGCCCGCGACCTTGCCCCCTTCTGGCGCAAGCGCGGCTATGCGCCGATCGAGGGCGCGCTGTGCGAGATGAGCTGGAAGGAAATTGGCGGCAGCGAAAAGGTCAGCCACCCGATGCAATTCTGGATGCGGGCGCTGTAAGGGGCGGGGCCGGGTCTTTGGCCGGGCCAGCCGTGCCGTTATAGCGTTGCACTATGCGACTGGTCTGGCAGGATCGGCGCTCCACCACCAGAAAAGCAGGAGTGGGTGCATGATCATCTATGGCGCGCGGCCGTCGCCCTTTGTACGCAAGGTCATTGTCTTTGCAGCGGAAAAGGGGATCGACGTGGAGGTGCGGCCGGCCGGGTTCGGCAAGGGCGGCGCGGAGTTCGAGCGGGCGTCCCCCTTCGGCAAGATCCCGGCACTGGTCGACGGCGATTTCGCGATCAGTGATTCGACCGCGATCATAACCTATATGGATGCGCTGCACCCCGATCCGAACCTGATCCCGACCGAGCCGAAGGCGCGGGCGCGGACGATATGGTATGAGGAATTTGCCGACACCATCGCCCAGCCGGTGGGCGTCGACATCTTCTTCAACCGGGTGGTCGGCAAGCTGCTCGACATGCCGCACGACCCGGCCCGTGCCGACCGGGCGGAGGCGGAGAAGATGCCGGGCATCTATGATTATCTGGAAGCGACATTGCCGGAAAGCGGCTGGCTGGTGGAGGATCGCTTCACCCTGGCCGACATTGCCGTCGCCTGTCCGCTGATCAATGTCTGCTATTGCAGCAACGGGTTGAAGGACGGGCGCTGGCCCAGGGTGAAGGCCTGGCTCGATCGGCTGCGGGCGCGGCCGAGCCTTGCCGGGGCGATGGCGCAGGAGGCGCGGATGCTGGGCAAGGTGGAATAACCCATATGGAACATTATTCTTGACATCGTCACGCTGATCGGGCAGAGAAGAAGAAAGTCGATCATTGCGAGTCGCCGGCATCGAGCGGTGGTGGCGCGATGGGGCGGCTGGGCTTTGCGAACCCGGGTCTTCGGGGGCGGCTTTCGGGCTGGGCTTTCGGGCTGGGCTTTCGGGCTGGGCTTTCGGGCTGGGCTTTCGGGCTGGGCTTTCGGGACTGATGTTTGAGGGCTTGGGCTTTCGGGAAGCCGGCGCCTCGATGGGGGGCTGACGGATATTGCCATCAGGTGAGGCGAAAGGGGCTGGTCCGGTTGGGCCGGCCCCTTTTGCGTTGGGCGTGCCGGCGAGGTGGCGCCGGGGCTGCTGCCGATGGCGGCATGCGGGCGCGGGACGGGGCGATGGTTCGGGACAATCTGGGGAGAGGGCGATGGGCGCGCGAAAGGGGGCGGCCAGGCGGCCGGCGCGGGTGGTGCAGCGGCAGGCGGCGGGCGACGGGGTGCGGACGCAGGTGCGCAAGGCGCGGCGGGACGCGTGGAGCAAGGTGGTGCGCGCCCGTTTCCTGGCGGAACTGGCCGAAACCTGCAATGTCAGCGAGGCAGCGCGGACCGTGGGGAAGAGCCGGCAGGCGGCCTATGGCCTGAAACAGCGCGACGCGGAGTTTGCGCGCGGCTGGGACGCGGCGATCGAGCAGGGCTATGGCGAGATCGAGGCGATGCTGATCCGGCTGGCGCTGCAGGGCTGCGAGAGCGAGGAAATCATCGCGGATGGCGAGGGGGCGGTGAAGACCCGCAAGGTCAAGCGCGCGCCCAATCCGTCGCTGGGGCTGCAATTGCTGAAGCTGCATGCCGCCCAGGTCGCCGCGCGCCGGGCGGCGCGGGGCGATGTGGCCGGGCCGGGTAGCGCCGAGGCGATCGCCAGCGTCGAGCGGGTGCTGGCGGAAGTGCGCCGGCGACGCGCGGCGGCGGGGACGTGAGGGGATGGGCTATCCAGGCCTTCATTTTGGCGTGCGGAAAACGCGGAGGACGAGGAGGGCGGTTAGGAAACGGTCCTGTATCTCGTCATGCCAGCGAAGGCTGGCATCTCAGGCCCGCGCACGCGAGGTAGACGGATAGCGCGAGACGGCTCGCCTCCTTCTGCCAGCGTCTGAGACCCCGGTTTTCGCTGGGGTGACGGAGTTGGGTGGGAAGCGGACGCCCCAATCCCACACCGTCATCCCCGCGAAGGCGGGGAGCCATCTCCTCAGCGTTGCACCTGACGCAAGGTCAGGAGATGGGTTCCCGCCTTCGCGGGAATGACGAAAAGGGGTGGCTTCCTGCCATTCCCCTCCCGTAAACGGGAGGGGCAGCGAGACTTAGGCGCGCAGCGCGTTAGTCGCAGCGGGGTGGGATTTCGCAACGTTCAGCCCACCCCCTTGATGGGAGTCACGCGCCTCCCATCAACCCCTCCCGCCTGCGGGAGGGGGAACATGTCTGGAATTGGTCGCAACCCGTCGATCCCTGTTGGCGTCATCCTGACTTTCGTCAGGATGACGAAGATGGGAATGGCCGCTCCTGGTGGCGGCCCGCCCTTCGTGCGGCGGGCTTTTGCTGGCGCGCGGTTCTTCTGATAGGATCGGCGCGAGGCTTTGGAGATCGGGCGATGCTGGTTGTAACGATCCTGTTGGCGGCGGTGGGGGCGATGATCGTGCTGTCGGCGCGCGCCGATCGGCGGTTCCGCGCGATCGACCGGTTGCCGATGCAATGGACGCTGACCGGGGCGGTGAGTTGGCATGCGCCGCGGGCCGTTGCGCTGGCCTTCACGCCGGTGCTGGGGACGATCCTCATCATGGTGATCGGCGCGATGGCGCTGTGGGTGCCGCCGCGCCCCGGGCAGGAGGGGCTGGTGTTGCCGGTGCTGCTGGCGATCGTGGCGGGCATGGTGGCGATCCATGCGCTGCATATCTGGATGATCGGGCGCTGGGCGAAGGCGCGGCACTGAACCGGCATTGGGGCTGAGGAGGCGAGGATGCGGCGTGTGACCCGGAACAGGATGGCGTTGCTGCTGCTGGCGCCGATGCTGATGCCCGCTGGTGCGATCGCCGCGCCGCCGACAAGCTGGGCGAAGGCAGGCGTGTCGCTGGCCGACTATGCCGGCGATGCAGGGGCATGCGCCGACGCGACGCGGGACAGGGCGGTGACGGTGCGGCCGGAGACGGCGCAGGCGCTGGATGCGCTGAGTTCGGTCGACCTGGCGATGATCCTGCGGACCTATGGGGGCGGGGGCGATGCCAGCGCGCAGATGGCGGCGGCGAATATCGGCATGCATCATGACGCGGCCAATGTGGCGCGGCGGACGGCGAATTTCGGGGCGAAATATCAGGCGATGACGCGCAGCGACGTGCGCGCGCAATTGCAGGCGGCGCTGGACCAGTGCCTGGTCGAGCGCGGCTATGTGCGGATCATGCTGACGCAGGATCAGGTGCGCGGTCTGGCGAAGCTGAAACGCGGGACCGCCGAGCGCACCGCCTATCTGCATGCGATCGACAGCGATCCGGCGGTGATCGCGGTGCAGCGGGTGATCGAGGAATAGAGGCCGTCGGGAATGTCGAACAATCGACATTATCGTGCGATGGCCAGTAGACGATGGATGATTTTTCGATGCTGACGAGAATTTCTTCTTAATATTTCCTACACTGACTGCCTATAACCGCCTCTGTAGGGTGAAATTCTGTGGGGGGTTTCGGTGTTCGGCAATATTGTCGTTCGCGTGCGCAACGTGCGTGCGGGACATTCCGGCGATTTTCGGCATTCATGGCCGGTCATGCTGCTGGCAATGCTGATGGCGATCCTGCTGGCGGCCGCGGCGACGGTGCAGTCATTCCGCGTCGACATCGTCGATCTGGCGCCACTCTATATCGCAATCATGATATTCTTGGGTTGTGGGCTTCATCTTCTTCGCCGCACGCCATCGCGCGATGGCGCCGCGGCAGAGCGCGCGCGGGGCGGGCAGCGGCTGGGGCATATGCTGGTGATCACCGGCCTGTTCTACTTCATGGCGGCGACCGCTGCACTGGGCTGTGCGGCCCTGGCGCGAACGGCCCTGCCCTATGCGGATGGGGTACTGGCCGCGGCGGACCGCGCGCTATATTTCGACTGGTTGGCGATGATGGCGTGGTTTCAGGCCAGTCCGCGGATCGCGACATTATTGATACACGCCTATGCCGCGATCAACTGGCAACCGCAACTGGCGATAGTGCTGCTATGTGGGCTGGGGCATCCAGCGCTGGCCTATCGGTTCATGACCGCCTGGGGCATATGCCTGTTGCTGACCATATTGGCATTCCCCTTCTTTCCGGCTGTGGCCGCATTCCATTATTATGATGTCGATCCGGCGCAGATGCCGGGTGCGACCGCCTGGGCATCCTGGCATTTGGAGACGTTGATGGAGGGGCTGCGGTCCGGGGCCAGGGCGACGCTGGATGGCGACGCGCTGACGGGGATCATCACCATGCCCAGTTTCCATGCGGCATCGGCGATCCTGCTGATATTTGCCTTCTGGCCCTTTACCTGGCTGCGCTGGCCGTTCCTGGTGCTGAACATGGTGATGTTCGCATCGGCGGTGCCGGTCGGCGGTCATTATCTGGTGGATACGCTGGGCGGCCTCTTGCTGGCGCTGATCGCCATTGCGGCGGCGATCGCCGTGCATGGCCGGGGCGCGGATATCCGTCTCGATTGGAAGGCGATCAGGCGACCGATCCGGCGACGGGAAGCGGGGCTGGCGTCCATCTGACGGTGGGGGCGTGGCTGTCGATGTCGGGCGATCAGATGATTTTACCTGGCGGGAAAAGCCTCTAAGACACTGCTCCCATGAAGAAACTGATCCTGCTCGCCGCCGCTTCGGCTTTTGCAACCCCCTTGCTGGCGGCGCCGGCCGCGCCCGCCGCGCCCGATGCGGCGCGGTTGAAGGCGACGGTGGAGAAACTGGTGAGCTTCGGCACGCGCCATACGCTGTCGAGCGCGACCGACCCCAGGCGCGGGATCGGCGCGGCGCGGGCCTGGGGCAAGGCCGAGTTCGAGAGGATCGGCAAGGGCTGTGGCGGCTGTCTGAGCGTCGAGACGGTGGCGGATCGCTTCACCGGGCCGCGCGCGCCCGATGGCGTCGAGGTGGTCGATGTGCTGGCGATCCAGAAGGGTAGCGGCGATCCGAACGAAGTCGTGATCGTCGCGGGCCATATCGACAGCCGTGTGACCGACGTGATGAACATTACGAGCGATGCGCCGGGCGCCAATGACAATGCGTCGGGCACGGCGCTGGTGATCGAGGCGGCGCGGGTTCTGGCCGGGCAGAAATTCAACGGCACGATCGTCTATGCGCTGCTGTCGGGCGAGGAACAGGGGCTGTGGGGCGGCAAGCTGCTTGCCAGCACGGCCAAGGCGCGCGGCTGGCATGTGCGGGCGATGCTGAACAATGATATTGTCGGCAATACGGTGGGGCAGAATGGCCAGGTGGTCGCGGATCGCGTGCGGGTGTTTTCCGAAGGCATTCGCGCGGGGGACGACGCCAAGGCGAATATGACGCGCCGGGCGATCGGTGGCGAGGATGACGGCCCGTCGCGGGCGCTGGCCAAGGCGATCGACGGCATTGCGCAGGCGAACCCGAAGATCGGGCTGGAGGTGCTGGCGGTGCGGCGGTTCGACCGGTTCGGGCGCGGCGGCGACCATTCGCCCTTCCTGGACCTGGGCTTTCCGGCGGTGCGCTTTTCGGTGGGGATCGAGAATTATGACCGGCAGCATCAGGACCTGCGCACCGAAAATGGCCGGGTCTATGGCGACACGGTCGACGGCATGGACTTTCCCTATCTGGCGAAGGTGACGGCGCTCAATGTCGCGACGCTGCGGCGACTGGCCGATGCGCCAGCGGCGCCGGCGACGGTGTCGCTCGATGGTGCGCTGTCGATGGACACGCGGGTGTTCTGGGACGCGGTGCCGGGGGCGACGGCTTACAAGGTCTATTGGCGGCGCGCCGACAAGCAGGACTGGAGCGACAGCCGGGTCGTGACCGGCGGCACGCAGACGGTGCTGAAGGATATCGTGGTCGACGATCATTTCATCGGCGTCGCGGCGGTGGCCAAGGACGGGGCCGAGAGCCTGGTGACGTTCGGCGGGATGGCGCCGCGTAAATAAGCGGGGCGGCTTCGTCCCCGGAAAGGGGGCGGTGATGCAGATGGCCGATTGCGACTGGGTCGAGCAGGCGGCGGCCTGGCCCGAACTGGCGCGCTGGCTGAGCGTCGAGGCGGCCGAGCGGCTGGGGCAGGACTGGCATTTCCTGGCGCGGCCGGCGCAACTGGCGCCGGCGGGCGACTGGCGCATCTGGCTGATGATGGCGGGGCGCGGTTTCGGCAAGACGCGGGCCGGGGCGGAATGGGTGCGCGCCATTGCCGAGCGCGATCCCGAGGCGCGGATCGCGCTGGTCGGCGCGACTTTGGGCGAGGCGCGCAGCGTGATGGTGGAGGGGGCGAGCGGCCTGCTGGCGGTGGCGCCCTAGTGGGCGAGACCGGCCTATGCCCCGGCGCTGCGCACGCTGACCTGGCCCAATGGCGCGCAGGCGCGATTGTTCGGCGCGGCCGAGCCGGAAAGCCTGCGCGGGCCGCAGTTCAGCCATGGCTGGGCCGACGAGATCGGCAAATGGCCGGGTGGGCAGGCGGCCTGGGACAATATGATGATGGCGATGCGGCTGGGGCGTGATCCGCGCGTGGTGGCGACGACGACGCCGCGCCCGGTGCCGCTGGTGCGGGCGCTGGTGGCAAGGGAGGGCACCGATGTGGTGCTGACGCGGGGGCGGACGGCGGACAATGCAGCGCATCTGGCAGCGGGCTTCGTCGACGATGTGACGCGGCTTTATGGCGGCACGCGGCTGGGGCGGCAGGAACTGGACGGCGAACTGATCGAGGAGGCGGAAGGCGCGCTATGGACCCGCGCGGGGTTGGAGGCGTGCCGGGTGCGGCATGTGCCGGGCGCGCTGGTGCGGGTGGTGGTGGCGGTCGATCCGCCGGCAACGGCCGGCGGCGATGCGTGCGGCATCGTCGTGATCGGGCTGGGCGGAGACGGGCGCGGCTATGTGATCGCGGACGCGAGCGTGGCGGGTTGCTCGCCCGAAGGCTGGGCGCGGGCGGTGGCGCAGGCGGCGCAGGGCCATGGCGCCGACCGGGTGGTGGCCGAGGCGAATAATGGCGGCGACATGGTGGCGAGCGTGCTGCGTGCGGCGCAGGAGACGCTGCCGCTGCGGCTGGTCCATGCCAGCCGGGGCAAGGCGGCGCGGGCCGAGCCGGTGGCGGCGCTCTATGAGGCCGGGCGGGTGGCGCATCGCGGGGCTTTCCCCGAGCTGGAGGACCAGATGTGCGGGCTGCTGGCGGGGGGCGGTTATGTCGGGCCGGGGCGCTCGCCTGATCGGGCGGATGCGCTGGTCTGGGGGCTGAGCGAACTGATGCTGGGGTCGAAGGGCGAGGCGCGGGTCAGGGGGCTTTGAGGGGGGGCGATTGATTTTCGCGCGGAGACGCGGAGGCGCGGAGAAGGAGGGAGGGGTGGTTTACTGCCATTCCCCTCCCGTAAACGGGAGGGGAAGCGAGACTTATGCGCGCAGCGCATTAGTCGCAGCGGGGTGGGCTTTGGCGACGTCCTTCCCACCCCCTAACCCCCTCCCGTTTACGGGAGGGGGAACATGTCTTCTTCTGGTCGCTTCTCGCCAATTTCCAACGCCGTCATCCTGACGAAAGTCAGGGTCGATTCTGTGCTATGGCAGGGGGCAGGCGCTGAATGGATCCCGGATGAAGTCCAGGATGACGGCGATCACGTAGCTTGCTGAAGTATATAGAACAGAGAGGTATGAGCGCAAAATGCGTGAATGGGGATGCTCGTTTCTCTTTGCTGTTTTGGCTGCCATCGTCATCATGTGGTGGGTCTTAATGGGCTATATCGTTGAAATAATGTCACAAAATATCGCAATTCTGCTTGTCGTGTGTGCATTTCCCCTGTCGCTGATGTGGGTCCGATGGGCTTACGGGAAGACGCGTCGCTGAATGGCGGCGTTCTTGGCAGACAAGGTGCTATCCACATATGCGGGACTTGCTGCCATGTCCCTTCGCCATTTGCCGCGCAGATGGTTCCCTCCCCTTGTCGGCGAAAGGTCATGGATGGGTGGGGCAATATTTGGTTTCAATGTGAGACCTTTATTCCTGGGGCTGTGGGCGCTACATCGAAGCGTCATGGGCCGGGCTTAGGCTGGCGCATCTTTGGAACAAGGATTTCTCATGCTGATCGACCGTCTGAACTGGCGTTATGCCACCAAGAAGATGAACCCGGACAAGGTGGTGGCCGAGGACAAGGTGGAGCGCATCCTGGAGGCGGTGCGGCTGGCGCCGACGTCGAGCGGGTTGCAGCAGTTCGAGGTGATCGTCGTCACCAACAAGGATTTGCGCGCCAAGATCCGGGCGATCGCCTGGGACCAGGCGCAGGTGACCGACGCGTCGCATCTGGTCGTCTTTGCCGCCTGGGACAATTATACCGCCGACCGGATCAACGGCATGTTCGACCTGGTCAATGACGAGCGCGGCTTCCGCAACGAGGGCTGGGAAGCCTATCGCCAGATGCTGCTTAACACCTATCCGCAGCGCGACGCCCAGACCAATTTCGAACATGCCGCGCGCCAGGCCTATGTCGGCCTTGGCATCGCGCTGACCGCCGCCGCCTTTGAAGAGGTGGACGCGACGCCGATGGAAGGTTTCGATCCGGCTGCGCTGGACGAGATACTGGACCTGCGGGCGCGCGGGCTGCGATCGGTGGTGGTGATGCCGCTGGGCTATCGCGCCGACGAGGGCGACTGGCTGGTCAATTTGAAGAAGGTGCGGCGGCCGGCCGCCGACTTCATTTCGCGCATCGACTGATCGGTCCCGGATAGGGATTAACCGCAATAGGCGGCGGTCCGTCACGGCCCCTATATGGGGCTGTGAACAAGGAGGATGGGCGCCGGAACAAGGCGCTCTCCTGCTTCGTTTCGCACCGATCAGGAGTGACGGACATGAAGATGGTCAGGATGATCGCGGCGGTGGCCGCTGTTACGATGGTGGCAACCCCGGTGCTGGCGGCGAGCCTGAACAGCAAGGATCGGGCGCGGGTGGCGCGGGCCGATCCGCGCGACCGCGACGATGTGCGCTATTGCCTGCTCCAGGGCAAGAAGGGCCGCGACAAGGGCACCGCGATCGGCGCGGGCGTGGGCGCGGGCGCGAGCATCATCGCCGGCGGCGGCGTGGGCGAGACGGTGCTGGCCGGTGCTGGTGGCGCGGCGGCGGGCCGGATCATCGGCAAGGGATCGGGCACCAATTCCCGCTGCGACGAGGTGCTGCGGCGGAACAGATGATCCGGGCGTGAGGCCGGACGAAAGGGGCGCGGATTTCCGCGCCCTTTTTCGTGGGCGACGTCAGAGGCTGGCCGCCAGTGCGCGCAGGGCGGCGTGGGGCGAGGCGGCGAGATGGTCGCGCATCATGGTGCGGAAGGCGGGGGTGGCGCTGGTCGCGGCGGTCTGCATCCAGTGGGTGGCGGCGGCGATGTCGCCGGCGTCGGCGCGCAGCCGGCCATGGTTGAACTGGCCGCGAAAATCACCGCCCTCTGCGGCGATGCGATAGCATTGCGCGGCGCGGTCCATGTCGCGGGGGAGGAGGCGGCCTTCCTCATGAAAGGCGCCGAGGAAATTGATCGACTTGGCATGGCCGAGGGCGGCGGCCTTCTGGAACCAGCCGAGCGCAGCCTGTTCATCCTGGGCCACGCCGGCGCCGAGGCCGAGCGCGCTGCCCCAGTTGTACATGCCCCAGTCGAGGCCGGCCTGCGCGGCGTGGCGATAGCAGGCGGCGGCCGCGACCGGATCGACCGGCGTGCCCCAGCCTTTCTCATGGCAGCGGCCGACCATGTTGATCGCCATCACATGGCCCGAGGCGGCGGCGAGGCCGAACTGGCGGAAGGCTTCGGCGGGGTCGGCGGCGATGCCCTGACCGTCGAGCAGGAGCTGGCCATAGAGCGCCTGGGCGTCGGGCAGGCCGGCCTGCGCACCGGCGCGGATCAAGGCGGCGGCGGCCTGCGGCGAGGCGGCGAGTTGCGCGCGCATCTGGTCGGCGGTCTGGGACAGGAGGGGCGAGGGGGCGGTCATCGGGGAAAGGTCTCTGGATTGGATATTGCGACTGATTAGCAGAGTGATGCGTCGCTGGAAACAGGGTGGCAATATTTTGGGCGGGTCGGTCCGAAGGGCGTGCCCCTCTCCAGGTTTCGGCAGGCGGCTGGCGCCGCTTTCCAGCTTTTGGCAGGCGGCTGGTGCCGCGGGCCTCCACTATCCTCTCCCCGAAGGGGCGAGGATTTTTGTTTATGGGGATGCTCCGATGAAATGGTTCGGGATGAAGGGGGCGGCCATGGAGGCCGGGCGGCCGGTGCTGGCGCGGGCCTGGGGATCGGGCGCGGTGGCGTTGGGGGAATGGCCTGCCAGCTATGAGGCGCAGCTTCGCGCCGGGGTGATCGGCAATCCGGTGGCGCAGCGGGCGATGCGGCTGGTGTCCGAAGGGGCCGGGGCGTGCGTGCTGAAGGTCGGCGGGGTGGATGCCGGGATGGATGGTGAGGCGGCGGCGCGGATCGGTGCGCTGGTGGCGCGGGCGTCGGCGGGGCAGGGCCTGATCGAGACGCTGGCGAGCCATGTGCTGCTGCACGGCAATGGCTATGTCCAGGTCATCGCGGGTGCGGACGGGATGCCGGCCGAGCTGTTCGCGCTGCGGCCCGAGCGGGTGAGCGTGGAGGCGGATGCGCGCGGCTGGCCGGCGGCCTATCTCTATCGCGTGGGTGAGAGCGTGACCCGGCTGTCGCCCGAGGATGGCGCCGGGCGGACCAGCCTGCTCCATATCCGCGCGCTCCATCCGCTCGACGATCATTATGGCCTGGGCTGTGTCGGTGCGGCGGCGGGGGCGGTGGCGATCCACAATGCCGCCACGGTGTGGAACAAGGCGCTGCTCGACAATGCGGCGCGGCCTTCGGGCGCGATGGTCTATGCGCCGGGCGACGGATCGGTGCTGAGCCCGGAGCAATATGAGCGGGTGCGGCGCGAGATGGAGGCGGCGTTCAGCGGCGCGGCCAATGCCGGGCGGCCGATGCTGCTGGAGGGCGGGCTCGACTGGCGGGCGATGAGCCTGTCGCCGGCGGAGATGGACTTTGTCGGATTGAAGGCGGCGGCGGCGCGGGAGATATCGCTGGCCTTCGGCGTGCCGCCGATGCTGATGGGGCTGCCGGGCGACAATAGCTACGCCAATTATCGCGAGGCGAACAAGGCGCTGTGGCGGCAGACGATATTGCCGCTGGTGGGGAAGATCGGCGCGGGACTGGCGCAGGGATTGCAGGGATGGTGGCCGGGGCTGAGCCTGACGCCGGATCTGGACGCGGTGCCGGCGCTGTCGGACGAGCGCGCGGCGCTGTGGGAGCGGGTGGCGGGGGCGGATTTCCTGACGCCCGAGGAGAAGAAGGCGATGCTGGGGATCGCCTAGCGCTGGCAACTGCCCTGTGCGGTCCAGCGGCCGCCACTGTCGAGGCAGCGATCCTGGGCGAGCCAGTCGCTTTGCCAGAGGCAGAGGGCGGCGGCGATCAGGACCAGCAGCGCGCCGAGCAGCGCCCGCTTCATAAGGGCTGGGCGAGGCTGTCGAGGCGGCAGAAGCCGCCGTCGCCGTTCCAGCTGCCGCCCTGCAACAGGCAGTCGCCGGCGCGGAACAGGCCGAAATGCCAGGCGATGAGCCCCAGCGCGAGGATGACGAGGGCGATCAGCAATTTGCGAGGGGTGCGCTTCATGCGCGCCCAGATAGGGGCGCGCGGCGCCCAAGGGAAGGTGGGGCCATGAAAGAGGAGATGCTGGCGCGGCTGGTGGCGCAGGCCGAGGGCGCGGGGCTGCCGGGGCGGGGGGATATCGTCATGATCCGGGCCCTGATCGAGGAGGCGAGCGAGCTGGGCGCCGGGCGGGCGCTGGCGCGGCTGGGGCTGGAGGACCGGCGCGCCGAGGCCGACATGCGGGAATTGCGCGAGCTGCTGCGCGCCTGGCGCGACGCGAAGAAGGCGGCGCGCGGGGCGGCGATCGGCTGGGCGGTGCGGATCGTGATGGCGCTGCTGCTGCTGGGGATGGCGGTGAAGATGGGGTTGATCGGGCTGGTGAAGGGATGAGCGGGCGGGACGCAAATGGCCCGCTGCGCTTTGCCGGCTATGCGGCGATCTTCGACCGGGTGGACCGGGGCGGCGATGTGGTGCGGCCGGGCGCGTTCGGCGCGGTGACGGCGGCGCACCTGCCCTTGCTGTGGCAGCATCGGCCCGGCGCGCCGATCGGCCGGATCGAGATGGCGCGCGAGGACCAGCGCGGCCTGCGGGTGATCGGCCGCGTTTCGCGGGCGAGCGCGGCCGGGCGCGAGGCGGCGGCGATGCTGGCGGCCGGCGCGGTCGATGGCCTCAGCTTCGGCTATCGGGTGAAGGCGGCGCGGGGCAGGGGGCCGCGCGAATTGCTGGCGCTGGAGCTGGTGGAGGTGAGTCTGGTCACGCACCCGATGCAGCCGCTGGCACGGGTGATCGGGGTGGAGGGAATGGCTTTACAAAAAGGGGATGGCCGTTGAACATCGGCGCATGGATGAAAGTCGCTACCGTTCACCGCGTAATTTGGATGAAGCCATCGCATCTGTGCAGCCGGCATGGTCCAAACGTATCGCCAAGATCCTTTTGCCCCTGAATTTCCTGCTGGCGGTATTTTGCGTTTCGACCCAGTCCACCAGGCTGTTCTACGTCTGCTTGATCGTGACTGCGATCGTCATGGCCATTCATATCGGCTTTTCGGTGCGCATCTTTTTCGATCGGGATTGATGAATCACACCCCTAGCCATTCCAGGCCGTCGGGTAGCGGGTCGGCGCTATAGTCGAGTTGCAGGACGCGGCGGTGGCGCGGGTTGGTGGCGGCGTCGGAGGCGTGGAGGATCGGTGTGGCGTAGAGCCAGATGTCGCCCCGCGCCGCGAGGCAGGGCTGGATGCCGCAGCGGGCGACGAGGGCGGCGACCTCGGTTTCGGCGACGCGGCCATGATGGTGGGAGCCGGGCGCGATCAGCAGCGGGGCATTGTCCGCACCGGCCGGATCGAGATGGAGGCGCAGCGTCACCATCGCGTCGAGCAGCGACTGGGGCAGGGCGACATGCTGGATGCCGGACTTCATCGTCCAGGGGCCGAAGCCCGGCATGTCGATGCGCCGGCGCACGGCGATGGTGCGGTCCTGATGCCAGCCCAGCGCCCAGTTGGTGGTGGCGCTCTTGTCGAACAGGATGGCGCGGACCGGGCGGCTGGCCGCGCCCTGATGCACGGCGGCATGGCGGCCGATTGGGCCGGTCGGGCCGAGCAACGGACCAAGCGCGGGCAGGCTGGCGAGGCGCAGGCCCGGCTGGTCGGGCGGCAGATGAGCCAGGGCAGCTTCGATCGTGGCGAGATCGGCGGGGGACAGCGCGGCGGGGAGATGCTGGGCGCCGTGGGTGGCGAGGGTGAGGGGATTCATGGTCTGGACGATCGGCGTGGGATCAAGCGCGGGTCGTGTTGAAGCGGGCTTCACCAATGTTCCCCTTATGCCGGGACGCGAAGACCCAGACGAGGATGCTGGCGCCAAGAGTGCAGGCCAGGACGATCATCATCGGGCCGAACCCACCACCAAAGATCGCGCTCTTTTTGACGGCATAAGCGAAAGCTACGCCGGTGAGCAGGACGGTAATCGTTCCGCTCATTGCCGGGGAGGGATCAGGACTTGCTGTCTGGTCATGGCGATCCAGCCAGGATTGAATCAAGATAAGCGTCAGGAACATCCAGTAAATGCCATCGCCGATATGGCGTACCTGCCTGCCGACGACCGGTTGGGTGAAGTCGATATAGGCAAGCAGGATCAACGCACCGATCGACATGAACAGCAGCGATCGAACGATGTGCTGGATGGGCGTGCGATAGCGGGAAAGCCAGTACATAGCGCGATGCTAAGGTGATTTTGGGGCGGCGGCAATTCGGATCGCCTCCCCCTCATCCAACTTCGCCTGGGCGGCTTTGCCGCCAAGGCTTCGTATCCTTCTCCCTCAAGGGAGAAGGAAAAGGCGGGCGGTTCCATTGGGGGCCGCCCTTTTTCTTTGGGAGACGGGCATGAGCGAGACGGTGACGGACGGGCTGGAGGGGGCGTTTGACGCTGTGCTTCAGGGCGAGCGGATCGCGGCGCTGGAGGCGCAGCTGGGGGCGATGCGGGTGCAGATGGGGCGGCCGGCGCTCGATGGGGTGAAGGGGGGCGAGGTCGACCCGGCGCGCGGCGCCTTTGTCGAGCGCTATCTGCGGCAGGGGCTGGAAGCCGGGGTGGAACTGAAGAGCTTTTCCGGCGCCAGCGGGGCGGCGGATGGAGGAACGGGCAGCGCGGCGGCGGGCGGCGATTGTCGATGCGCTGGGCGAACAGGGCGTGGCGGCGGCGATCGAGGGCGAGGCGGTGCGGGCGTCGGCGTCGGGGCTGAAGGCGCGCTGGATGGCGGACCTCAGCCTGCGCGAGGCGGGAAGGAGCAGGGCATGAGCGCAGAGGTGGCGATACGCAGCGCGGTGATCGCGGCGCTGAAGGCCGACAGCGGCCTGATGGACCGGCTGAACGGCCTGTTCGACGGCGTGCCGGCGCGGGCGAGCGCGCCTTATGGCGTGGTCGGCGAATGTCTGGGCAGCGACTGGGGCGCGAAGGATGTCGAGGGGCGCGAGCTGCGCCTGTCGATCAGCCTGCATGACATGGCGGAGACGGCCGGGCGGCTGGGCGAATTGCTGGCGCGGATCGACCCGGTCATCCGCCTGGCGCAGGCGAGCGGATGGCGGATCGTCACCGCCAGCCTGTTGCGGTCGCGCATCGCCCGTGCGGGCGAGCGCGGCTGGCTGGCGGTGGCGGATTACCGCATTCGGGTGGTGCGCGAGAGCAGCAGCGCCTGATCAGCCGCCGGGCTTATTATATTCCTCATATTCGCCGATGATCTTGTCGACATATTCGGACACCTGATCGTCGGCATCGGCCTGCGCATCCTTGTCCGACATGCCGTCGGCCTTGCCCTGCGCGAGGATCGCGGCGCGGAAGGTGGCTTCCTTGTCGGCGCAGACCTTCTTCAACTGACCCTGAAATTCGCCGAGCGGCACTTTCTTGTCGAGCGAGGGCTGGACCTGAGCCGAGAGGCAGCCGGCAAAAGCCTTGCGCGCGGCGCCGATGGCGTCGGCCGAGGGCGCCGCCGCGAGCATCATCAAGAGGGGGGCAACCACGAGCATCAGACCTCTCCTTTAATCCGCGTTTTAGAACGCTTTGTCTGACGGGAGAATGCGCCATGGGCGTCGAAAAAGGAAGTGCGTTTCTGTTGAAGGTGGGAAATGGCAACGTCCCGGCAACATATGAGACGGTGGCCGGCATGCGCACCACGCAGCTGTCGGTGAATGGCGAGGCAGTCAACATCACCAGCAAGGATTCGGGTGGCTGGCGCGAGCTGCTGTCGGGCGCGGGGGTGCGATCGGTCAGCGTGTCGGCGGCCGGCATCTTCACCGGATCGGCGGCCGAAATCCGGGTGCGCAATCACGCGCTGGCGGGCACGATCGAAGATTATGAGCTGAGTTTCGAGAGCGGCGAGCGGATGCGCGGCCGCTTCCTGGTGACGCGGCTCGACTATGCCGGCGACTATAATGGCGAGCGCAACTATGCGCTGAGCCTGGAAAGCAGCGGCGCGGTGGTGAGCGAATGAGCGGCGGGGCGGTGAACCCCGCGCGGGGGGAAGCGGCGCTGGATCTGGGCGGCGAGACGCTGGCGCTGCGGCCGAGCTTTGCCGCGCTGGTGGCGGCGGAGGAAGAGCTGGGGCCGTTGTTCGCGCTGGTCGAGCGGGCGGCGGACGGCAAGCTGACGCTGGCCGAACTGGTCGGGCTGTTCTGGCATTGCCTGGTCGATCGCGAAGCCCTGCATGGCAAGGGGCTGAGCCGGGAGGCGCTGGGCGAGGCGCTGCTGGCGGCGGGGCTGGCGCGGGCGACGCCGGTGCTGAAGGCGATCTTGCAACAGATATTGGCAGGGCGATGACGCGCTTTGCGGAAGGGGCGGGGCAGCTGGCGGGGGTCGCCGGCTGGCTGCTGGGGTGGCGGCCGGACGAGTTCTGGCGCGCCACCCCGGCGGAACTGCACGCCGTGCTGGCGGCGATGCGCGGCGAGGACGCGCCGGTCGACGGGGTGGATGCGGGGGCGCTGGCGCGGCTGATGCAGGCGATGCCGGACTGACCAGGATCAGAAAATGGGGAGCGCCATGGACGAGGACATCGAGACATTGGTGGTGCGGGTGCGGGCCGATACGCAGGGGTTGGCGCGCGATGTCGAGGCGATGCGGGCGGGGCTGGAAGGGCCGCTGGGCGAGGGCGCCGACCGGGCGGGGCGGCGGATCGAGCAGGGGCTGTTGCGGGCGGTGCGCACCGGCAAGTTCGGCTTCGAGGATCTGCGGCGGATCGCCTTGTCGGTGCTGGACGAGATTGCGGCGAGTTCGCTGCGGTCGGCTGTGGGCGGCGGCGGTGGCAGCGGGGGCGGGCTGGTGCAACTGGGGGCGTCGCTGCTGACCAGCGCGCTGGGCCTGCCGGGGCGGGCGACCGGCGGGCCGGTGGCGCCGGGACGCGCCTATATGGTGGGCGAGCGCGGGCCGGAACTCTTCGTGCCGACCGCGAGCGGGCAGGTGGTGCCGGGCGGCGGTGGTGCGCGTGACGTGCGGGTGAACATCGCGGTGCAGGGGCGAGGGAACGAGGGCGAGGCGCGGCTGCTGGCGCGGAGCGCGCGGCAGGTCGCACGGGCGGTGCGGGGGGCGCTGCAATGAGCGGGATCGATTATTGGCTGGCCGATGGAGGCCCGGCACATGGACGCGGGCAGGAGAGCCGCTTCATCAAGCGGTTCGATCCGATGTGGTGGACGGTGAATTTTCCCCGGCCGATGATGGCAAGCGTGGTGACGAGCGCCCCCGATGCCCTGCGCGCCGATGCCGTGTTCTACGGCTCCGGCGATCTGGCGGGGCTGATCTGGGACGCGGCGGACCAGTGGAGCCATCCGCTGCTGGCCTATGAGACGGCGCGGGATTTCCGGCAGTGCGTGCTGCGTTTCCGCTGGCGCAGCGGCGGGCTGCGGCGGCTGGACGAAACGCATGGAGCCACGCTGACGATCGAGGGACGCGATGCCGAGGGTGCCCCGCGCGCCTGGTATGTACGGCTGTGGAACTATGCCAGCGGCGAGCCGGAAGATGCGGAGATATTGCTGGATTTTGCTGCGCTGGAGGGCGGGTTCCGCTTGCCCGACGATAGCGATCCGGTCTGGGCGGGGGATGTCGACCGGATGTTCATTTCGCTGGTGGCGCCGGCTTATGATGCGGGCGATACCGGCTTTGCCGCGCCGGTCGAGGGCTGGGCGGAACTGAGCGACATCGTCTGCGACGGGGCGGGATCGGTGCTGGCGGTGGGTGACGTCATGCTGCCGGAACATGGGCTCAGCATGGCGACCGGCTATGACGATTGCTTCAACCAGACGCCCGAGCGGTTGGTCGCGGCGATCCATGCGCTGGGCTATCGCGGGGCGATCAACCATTATGTCGGGATGAGCCATTATTTCCGGCTCGAACGGCTGGGCGCGGGCCTTTATGTCAGCCTGGCCGGCGGGGTGCTCAATGCCCCCTGTGCCGTCTGGCATGCCGACTTTGCGCGACGGGCCAGGGCGATGGGGCTGGGGATCATCTGGTCGCTATCCTATGAATTGTTCGACGCCCATTGCTGGAACGACTGGAAGCAGAGGGCGGGAAATGGCGACCCGGCGCTGACCGGCTGGTCGCCGCCATCGACCCTGTTGTCGCCAGCCCATGGCGGGGCGATGGGCTATTTGCAGGCGGTGGCGGGCGCCTTTGTTTCCATTGCCCTGGACGCGGAGATTCCGATCCTGTTTCAGGTCGGCGAACCCTGGTGGTGGGTGATGCCGGCGGATGGGCGGATCTGCCTCTATGACGATGCGGCGCGGGCGGCGCTGGGCGGAAGTCCCGTGTCGATCGCCGATGTGCGTGGCACGCTGAGCGCGGCGCAATGCGATCTGCTGGACGATGCGGGCGCGGTGCTGGCGGCGTCGACGGCGGCGCTGTGCGCGGCGGTGAAGGCATTGGCGCCGGACGCGGTGACGCATCTTCTGGCCTATCTGCCGACGGTGCTGGACCCGCTGGCGCCCGAGGCCAAGCGGGCGAACATGCCGGTCGGCTGGGCGGCGCCGGCGTTCGATGTGCTGCAACTGGAAGATTATGACTGGGTGACGCAGGGGCGGACCCGACTGACCGAGCGGGGCGTCGAGATGGCGACCGCGCGGCTGGGCTATCCGGTCGAGCAGCAGCATTATTTCGCCGGCTTCGTGCTGTTGCCCGAGCAGGCCGACCAGTGGCGCGCGATCGCGACGGCGGCGCAGGCGTCGGTCGGGCGTGGCACGGCCGCGACCTATATCTGGGCGCTGCCCCAGGTCGCGCGCGACGGCTTTACCTGTTTCAGACTGGATGGGGAGGATGCGATGCAGGCCTTTGACGATGTGCGCTTTCCAATTGCGATCGGGCGGGAGGCGAGCGTGGCGCCGGCCTTTTCGACCCAAGTGGCCGAAAGCCCGTCGGGCCATGAGCGGCGCAGCAGCGACTGGGCCGACGCGCGCCTGTCCTTCGATGCCGGGCCGGGGGTGCGGTCCGACGCGGACATTGCCGATCTGATCGCCTTCTTCCGGGCACGGCGCGGGGCGGCGCGCGGCTTTCGCTTCACCGATCCCTATGACGATAGGAGCGGGCCGCCGGGCACGGCGCCGGGACCGCTGGACCAGCGGCTGGGCAGCGGCGACGGGGTCACGACCGACTTTGTGCTGATGCGCCATTATGGCGGCGGCGCGGACGCGCAGGCACGGCGCATCACCCGGCCGGTGGCGGGCACGATCCGCGTGGCGATCGACGGGGTGGAGCAGTCCGATGGCTGGCAGCATGTCGGGCTGGGGATGATCGCGTTCGATGCGGCGCCGGGTGACGGCGCGCTGATCACTGCCGGCTATCGTTTCGACGTGCCGGTGCGCTTTGCCGAGGACCGGCTGGAGATTAATCGGGCGACCTTCGCTGCCGGGGAAGCAGTGTCGGTGCCGCTGGTGGAGATACGCGAATGAGCGGGGGACTGGAGGAGGCGCTCTGCACGCTGGCCTTTTGCTGGCGGCTGGAACGGCGCGACGGGGTGGCGATCGGCCTGACGAGCCATGACCGCGACCTGGAGGTTGACGGGCTGCGCTATCGCGCGGCGCCGGGCATGACGCCATCGGCGATCCGCAGCAGCATCGGGCTGGAGGGCAGCGACAGCGATGTCGCCGGCGCGCTGGTGGCCGATGCGATCAACGAGGCGGACCTGATGGCCGGGCGCTGGGACGGGGCGGCACTGGAATTGCGGCTGACCCAGTGGGAGGCGCCGGGGGCGCTGTGGCGGCTGCTGGCGCGCGGGACGATCGGCGCGGTGGCGCGCAAGGGCGGCACGTTCAGCGCCGAACTGGTGGGCGCGGCGGCGGCGATGCTGGCCGAGCCGGTGGCACCATCGACATCGCCCGATTGCCGCGCGACGCTGGGCGACCGGCAATGCCGGGTGGCGATGGCCGGACGTCGGCAGATCGTGGCCGTGACGGGCGTGGTGGATGCGGTGGCAAGCGCGGTGGGGCTGGAGGCGGGCATCTATGCCTATGGCATGATCCGCTGGCTGACCGGCGCCAATGCCGGGATCGTCCAGGCGGTGGTCGACAATGATGCAGGCACGCTGCGCCTGGCCGATCCGCCGCCTTTCGCGGTGGAAGCGGGGACGCTGGCGCTGCTGACGCAGGGGTGCGACCGGCAGTTGGCGAGCTGCGCGGCGCGCTTTGGCAATGCGGTCAATTTCCGGGGCGAGCCCTATCTGCCGGGCACCGACCTGTTGACCCGCTATCCCGGCGGATGAGCGGAGAGGCGATCGCGACGGCGGCGCGCGCGCTGGTGGGCGTGCCGTTCCGGCTGCAGGGGCGCGATCCGGCGCTGGGGCTGGACTGTGTCGGGCTGGTCGGGGCGGCGATGCGGGCGGCGGGATACGCACCGATGATGCCGGGCGATTATGGGCTGCGCTTTGGCGATGACCGGCGGGCGGACGACTGGGCGCGGGCGGCGGGGTTGCGGTCGGTGGCGGCCGGGGCGGTGGGCGACATGATGCTGGTGCGGCCGGGCGCGCTGCACCGGCATCTGCTGATCCTGGTGCCGGGCGGCTTCGTCCATGCCCATGCCGGGTTGCGGCGGGTGGTGGAGACGCCGGGCGCGCCGCCCTGGCCGGTGCTGCGCATCTGGCGGGCGTGAAGGGGAGGGACGGATATGGCGACGATGGTGCTGACCGCCGTGGGGACGGCGCTGGGCGGGCCGATCGGCGGCGCGATCGGCGGGCTGATCGGCAATGTGCTGGACCGGGAAGTGCTGTTCAAGGCGAAGGGGCGGGAGGGCGCGCGGCTGAGCGACCTGCAGTTGCAGACGTCGAGCTATGGCACGCAGATGCCCCGGCTGTTCGGCCGCATGCGGGTGGCGGGCACGGTGATCTGGGCGACGGACCTGCGCGAGATCCGCACGAAAAGCGGCGGCGGCAAGGGGCAGGGGAGCAGCACGAGTTACAGCTATTCGGCGAGTTTTGCGGTGGCGCTGTCGGCGCGGGGCGTGCGATCGATCGGGCGGGTCTGGGCCGACGGCAATCTGCTGCGCGGGGCGGCGGGCGATTTCAAGACGCAGGTGGGGGCGTTCCGCCTGCATGATGGGGGCGAGGATCAGACGCCCGACCCGCTGATCGCGTCGGCGCAGGGGGCGGACATGACGCCGGCGCATCGCGGCATCGCCTATGCGGTGTTCGAGGATCTGCTGCTGTCCGACTATGGCAATCGCATTCCGTCGCTGACCTTCGAGGTGGAGGCGGATGCGGGCGCGGTGACGATCGATGCGATCGTTGGCGCGCTGAGCGAGGGGCAGATGGGCAGCGGGGTGGTGGCGGAGTTCGAGGGCTTTGCCGCGAGCGGCGCGGATCTGTCCGAAGCGATTGCGCCGCTGGTCGACGCCTATGGGCTGGGGCTGTGCGGCGACGGGGGGCAACTGGTGGGCGAGGCCGGATCGGCGGTGGCGCTGCTGGACCCGGCGACGCGGTGCAGCCGGATCAATGGCCGGGCGATCGATCCGGTCGAGCGATCCGGCGCGGGCGCGGACAGCGTCGCGCTGGCGCTGTCGGTGCGGCATCATGATCCGGCGCGCGACTATCAGGCCGGGGTGCAGCGGGTGACGCGGCCGGGGCCGGGGCGGATCGAGCGCGGGATCGAACTGCCCGCGGTGCTGAGCGGCGGGGCGGCGCGATCGCTGGCCCGGCAAAGGCTGGACGGCATCTGGGCCGGGCGCGACCGGATGGCGCTGCGCGGCGACTGGCGGGCGCTGGAGCTGGAGCCGGGGATGATCGTGGCGCTGGCCGATGCGCCGGGACTGTGGCGGATCGAGGAACGGGAATGGGAGGCGATGGCGGTGCGGCTGGCGCTGCGGCGGCTGGCGGGGGCGGGCGCGCGGGCGCCGGGCAGCGTGTCGTCCGGCCAGATCGTGCGGCAGGTGGATGCGCCGCATGGCCCGACCCGACTGATGCTGGCGGACCTGCCGCGCCTGACCGAGGGGGTGGCGAGCGGGCCGCAACTGGTGGCGGCGGCGAGCGGCGGGGCGGGCTGGCGCAGTGCGGCGCTCTATGCGCTGGATGCGGGCGGGACCGCCGAGCCGATCGGGCGGACGGCGCCGCGCGCGGTGATGGGGCAGATCGACGCCACCTTGCCGCCGGGCAGCACGTTGCTGCTCGACACTATAAACAGCCTGTCGGTGACATTGCTGGCCGAAGATATGGAACTGGTGAGCGCGGACGGTGCGGCGTTGGCGCAGGGGCGCAATCTGTGCCTGGTGGGGCAGGAACTGATCCAGTTCGGCCAGGCGGTGCCGACCGGGCCGGCCAGTTATCGGCTGGAGGCGCTGCGGCGCGGGCTGCGCGGCACCGAATGGGCGATGGCAGGGCAGGGGGCCGGCACGCCCTTCCTGCTGATCGAGGCGGACCGGCTGGTCGATCCGCTGGCGGCGGCGGGGATGGAGGGGGATATCGGCGCGACGATGCGCCTGCTGGCGATCGGCATTGGCGATGTGGAGCCGGCGACGGCGGAGACCGCGATCAGTGGCGCGGCGCTGGTGCCGCCGGCGCCGGTGCATCTGAACGCCGCGCCGGACGGGACGGGCGGATGGCGGATCGGCTGGACCCGGCGCAGTCGGGCGGGGTGGCGCTGGACCAGCGGTGGCGAGGTGCCACTGGCCGAGGAAAGCGAGCGTTATGAGGCGCGGGTGCTGAACGGCGACCGGCTGGTGCGGCGGGCCGAGGTGGTGGAACCGGCCTGGACCTATGATGCGGCGATGATCGCGGCGGACGGGGCCAGCGGGCCACTGACCATTGCGGTGCGGCAGATCGGCACGCGGGCGATCGGGCAGCCGGGCATGATCGACATGGTTCTCTAAGGAGGCGAGGATGACGAACGAGACGAGCGATCGCTGGGCGCTCCCACTGCTGCATGCCGGGCAGGCGCAGAAGGAAATGATGCATAATGAGGCGCTCGCGCGGATCGATATGCTGTTGCACGGGGTGGCGGAGAGCGCCGACCTGGCTATCCCGCCGATAGCGCCAGTCGCCGGGCAATGCTGGATCGTGGCGGCGGGCGCGAGCGGCGGCTGGGCCGAACGGGAAGGGCATGTGGCCGGCTGGACCGAGGGCGGCTGGCGCTTTGTCGCGCCGCGCGCGGGATTGCAACTGAGCGTGGCGGATCGCGGTCATGTCATGGCGCATGACGGTACGGCATGGCGGAATGCGGCGGTGCGATCTGACGGATTTTTTGTCGATGACCAGAAAATTGTCGGCGCGCGCCAGGCCGGGATCACGGCGCCGGCGGGCGGCACCACCGTCGATATCGAGAGTCGTGGCGCAATTGCCGCGATATTGGCGGCTTTGCAGGCGCACGGCCTGATCTCCATGTAATTCTGGAGTATCGGCGATCTTTTCATGGAGAGGCGTAGCTATTAGCTTGGAGGAGAGCCTAGGGGATGTCCCTACTGCGTTATTTTTGCAACGGTTTCACGAATTGTGGACTTGCCATGAAACCTTCTTGCCGATACATGGTTTCAGCAGTCCTTCGTGACACTTTTGAAAGGGGAATCCAAATGCGGAAGCTTGCCCTCGCGGCTGCGCTTGCGACCAGTGCCCTGGCCACCCCGGCCTTGGCGCGCGACAATAGCTGGTATGTTGGCGTAGACGCCGGCGTGCTGCTGGTCGAAGATCAGGACCTGACCTTCTCTTCCATCCCGCCGGCTGGCTCGACCGTTCCGACGATCGACTACCACAAGGGTTATGATTTCGACGCCAATATCGGTTACGACTTCGGTGGCTTCCGCCTCGAAGCCGAAGCCGCCTACAAGCGTGCGAAGATCGACTTCGACAAGACCGGTGGTGGCTTCGGTGGCGCCGCTTCGGCACTCTCGTTCATGCTGAACGGCCTGCTCGACTTCGGTCCCGATGATGGCCTGCAGGGCTTCGTCGGCGGCGGCGTCGGCGTGTCGCGTGGCAAGCTCGCCAGCGACATCGTGAACGACAGCGACACCGGTTTCGCCTGGCAGGCGATCGCCGGCGTGCGCTACCCGGTCACCAACAATGTCGATATCTCGCTGAAGTATCGCTACTTCAACCAGGACGACATCAAGCTGATCCCGGCTTACCAGAGCATCTACGGTCAGGCTGGTTCGGAAGCCGAAACCAAGCTGCGTACCCACAGCCTGCTGCTGGGCATCACCTACAACTTCGGTGAACCGGCTGCGCCTCCGCCGCCTCCGCCGCCCCCGCCGCCCCCGCCGCCCCCGCCGCCGCCTCCGCCGCCCCCGCCGGCGCCGGAATGCTCGCCTGGGCCGTACATTGTCTTTTTCGAATGGGACAAGTCGGACATCACGCCTGACGCCGCCACCATTCTGGACAACGCGGTTTCGGCCTACAGCGCTTGCGGCAACGCCCAGGTCATGCTGGCCGGTCACGCTGACCGTTCGGGCGCAGCCTCGTACAACGTCGGCCTGTCGCAGCGTCGCGCTGACGCCGCCAAGGCTTATCTCGCCTCGAAGGGTATCCCTGACGGCGTGATGACCACCCAGGCCTTCGGTGAATCGAAGCCGCGCGTCGACACCGCGGACGGCGTTCGCGAAGTCCAGAACCGTCGCGTGGAAATCACCTACGGTCCGGGTTCGGGTCAGTAAGTTATTTCCGTCCTTCGGGATGGAATATGAAGAGGGGCCGGTCGCAAGACCGGCCCCTTTTTCTTGTCCTGCGTTGCGCACTGGCCTGCCGCGATCCGGGCGGAACGGATATCTGTCCGGCGTGTCATGTGCTTCCAAGCCAGGACGGAGCGGTGATCGGAGCATGCCCGACCGCTCATGCCCCGTCGCTCATTTGCAATTCGCTTTTTGCCGGCGTGATTCCGATGTGGCTTTGGCCAGGATTGGTATCGGGCGTTGGCTTGATGCGTGAGTGCGCGATCTCAGGGCATCGCCTTTGGTCGGGCCTTTGGATCGGTGAAGGACGGGCGTCAGGATGGATGCCATGCTATCCCTCTGCTTTTATTGCGAACGATATGCAGAAGGATCATGACAAACCGGATCGGATCGGCAACAAAGACGCGTCTGCCGCGTTCGCGCAGTTGTTTCCGTGATCGGGAGTTTGCCATGAAGACCGCCGCCCTGTTCCTTGCCCTGCCTCTGCTCGCTTCTGTGGCCGCCTGTGCGGCGACAAGCCAGAGCGCGTCCCCCGCGCCGACGGCCAAGGCCAAGCTGGCTGCCGGCGACGGCAGCGCGCGCGGCACTGCGGTCGTGACCCAGGCGGGCGATGGCCTGCATGTCGTGGTCAAGGCGCAGGGGCTGACGCCGGGCATCCACGCGGTGCATATCCACACCACCGGCGTCTGCACCGGCCCGAACTTCACCAGCGCGGGTGGCCATTGGAACCCGACCAGCCACCAGCATGGCAAGGATAACCCGCAGGGCATGCATATGGGCGACATGCCCAACATGCAGGCCAAGCCCGACGGCAGCGGCGAGATCGAATATGTGGTGCCGGGCGGCGCGATCAGCGACGGCGCGGCGCCGCTGCTGGATGCCGATGGCGCGGCGATCGTGATCCATGCCCAGGCCGATGATTACAAGAGCGACCCGACGGGCAATGCCGGCGGCCGCGTCGCCTGTGGTGTGCTGAGCATCGGCTGAGGCCTGATTGCCCTCGGCGTCCGCGTCAATCGTCGCGGGCGCCGGGATGACCGTCCGCGCGATAGGTTTCGACTACATGATAGCTGGAGCCGGCATGGCCGAGCCGGCTTTCGTAGAGGCTGAATTCGTCCACGGTGAAGGCGGGCGAGGCAAGGCCGGCGTGGAGCGCCAGGAAGGGCGCGATGTCGCCGCCGTACCGGCTGAAGCGGGCGAGGGTGATGTGCGGCAGATAGGCGCGGGTTTCGACCGGGATTCCGGCCGACACGCAGGCGCGATCCACCTTGGCATGAAGATGGGCGAGCGGATCGCGTGGCTGCACCCCCGCCCATAAGGTATCGACCACGCCGCGCCGGTCGAAATAGCCGGCACCGGCGAGCGCGATGGCGAATGGCTGGAAGCGGACGCCGGCGAGCGCGTCGGCAATATCATCCGCCTGATGGCGATCCACTTCCCCGATGAAACGCAGGGTCAGGTGCAACTGGCCATCATCCTGCCAGCGCGCGCCGGGAATCCCGGCCATCTGGGCCAGAAGCTGGCTGCGGATCGTGGCGGGCGGACGGATGGCGACGAACAGGCGGTGCATACGGGGTAGATAGGGAGAAAGGGGGCTTGCGGATAGGGGCGGGGTGGCTTTGCCATGGTCGGGCTTTGACGGCTGACGACCATCTCCCGTCCTTGCGAGCGCAGCGAAGCAATGACGATGTCGGACCTTGACGACTGACGACCAATTGCGGCGGTAAAATCCTCCCCTGCAAGGGGAGGGGGACCACGAAGTGGTGGA
>Ga0160439_1000113_pt1 | contig 66544 bp, 62 predicted proteins | sample HID1975M_E0MG_FD_108201 | JGI IMG/M metagenome (GOLD analysis project Ga0160439, IMG submission 108201) | Enriched soil microbial communities from UW Madison campus, WI, USA - HID1975M_E0 MG | ecosystem: Environmental > Terrestrial > Soil > Unclassified | place: USA: Madison, Wisconsin...
GACCAGGACGCCGCCGAGGTCATGGCCAAGGAGGCCATCGACGCGGTGCTCGACCTGGAGAAGATGGGCCTGCCGTTCAACCGCACGCCCGAGGGCCGCATCGACCAGCGCCGGTTCGGTGGCCACACCCGCAACCACGGCGAGGCGGCGGTCCGTCGCTCCTGCTACGCCGCGGACCGCACGGGTCACATGATCCTGCAGACGCTCTACCAGCAGTGCGTGAAGAACGAGGTCGAGTTCTACAACGAGTTCTACGTCCTCGACCTGCTGGTGGACCACGACCTCGCAGCGGGCCACGTGCCCGAGGGCGAGGAGGTCACGGTCAGCGGCGTCGTCGCGTACGAGCTGGCCACCGGCGAGATCCACGTCTTCCGCGCCAAGTCGGTGGTCCTGGCCACGGGCGGCGCCGGCAAGATCTTCAAGACGACGTCGAACGCGCACACCCTCACCGGTGACGGCATGGCGCTGGCGTACCGCCGCGGCATCCCGCTGGAGGACATGGAGTTCTTCCAGTTCCACCCGACCGGCCTGGCGGGCCTCGGCATCCTCCTGTCGGAGGCCGCCCGCGGCGAGGGTGCGATCCTGCGCAATTCCGAGGGCGAGCGCTTCATGGAGCGCTACGCGCCGACGATCAAGGACCTGGCCCCGCGCGACATCGTCGCCCGGTCCATGGCCAACGAGGTGCGCGAGGGCCGCGGCGCGGGACCGAACAAGGACTACGTCCTGCTGGACCTGACGCACCTGGAGCCGGCGCACATCGACGCCAAGCTCCCGGACATCACCGAGTTCGCGCGCACGTACCTGGGCGTCGAGCCGTACACGGAGCCGGTGCCCGTCTACCCGACTGCGCACTACGCGATGGGTGGCGTCCCGACGAACATCGAGGGCGAGGTCCTGCGCAACCAGACCGACGTCATCCGCGGCCTGTACGCCGCCGGCGAGGTGGCCTGCGTGAGCGTCCACGGCTCCAACCGCCTGGGTACCAACTCGCTGCTGGACATCAACGTGTTCGGCAAGCGCGCGGGCATCTCTGCCGCCGGCTACGCGGCCCGCGCCGACTTCATCGAGCTGCCGGAGAACCCGGCCGCGGACGTCGAGGCCGGCCTGGAGACCATCCGCACCCGCCCCGACGGCGAGCGCGTGGCCGACATCCGCAAGGCGCTGCAGGAGACGATGGACGCGAACGCGCAGGTGTTCCGCACCAAGGACTCCCTGACGCAGGCGCTGGACGACATCAAGGACCTGGCCAAGCGCTACCGCGCGGTGTCCGTGCAGGACAAAAGCCGCACGTTCAACACGGACCTTCTCGAGGCCGTCGAGCTGGGCTTCCTGCTGGACATCGCGGAGACCGTCGTCGTCGGCGCCCTCAACCGTGAGGAGTCCCGCGGGGGCCACTTCCGCGAGGACTTCCCGAACCGCGACGACGCGAACTTCATGCACCACACCATGGCGTACCGCCGGCCGCTGCAGGACGGCGACCACCGCCAGTGGGGCACCGACGGCGACGGCGACAAGGACGGTCGCTTCGCCTTCACCGAGGTGTTCGACGGCTACCAGCTGGTGCTGGGCAGCAAGCACGTCAACGTCACCCGCTACCAGCCGATGGAGCGTAAGTACTGATGACCGCCGTTCTCGAGGACGCCCCCGCCGAGGTCGGCGCCATCCCGTCGTTCACCGTCACGCTGCGGGTGCTCCGGCACCTCCCCACGGATGACGGTGACGCCACCATCGACCACTGGGACGAGTTCCAGGTCTTGTGCCACGGCACCGACCGCGTGCTCGACGCCCTGCACAAGGTCAAGTGGGAGCAGGACGGCTCGCTGACGTTCCGCCGCTCGTGCGCGCACGGCGTGTGCGGGTCGGACGCGATGCGCATCAACGGCCGCAACCGCCTGGCCTGCAAGACGCTCCTGAAGGACCTGGACCCGTCCAAGCCCATCACCGTCGAGCCCATCAAGGGCCTGCCCGTGGTCAAGGACCTCGTGGTCGACATGGAGCCGTTCTTCGCCAGCTACCGCGAGATCATGCCGTTCCTCATCACCACCGGGAACGAGCCCTCCAAGGAGCGCCTGCAGTCCGCCAAGCAGCGCGAGCGGTTCGACGACACCACCAAGTGCATCCTGTGCGCCGCGTGCACGTCGTCGTGCCCCGTCTTCTGGACCGACGGCCAGTACTTCGGCCCCGCCGCGATCGTCAACGCGCACCGGTTCATCTTCGACAGCCGCGACGAGGGTGGCGCCCAGCGCCTCGAGATCCTCAACGACAAGGAAGGCGTGTGGCGCTGCCGCACCACCTTCAACTGCACCGAGGCCTGCCCCCGCGGCATCGAGGTCACCAAGGCGATCCAGGAGGTCAAGCGCGCGATGATCACCCGCGCGTTCTGACGTCCCCCGACGAAGGCCCCGCCACGTGCGGGGCCTTCGTCGTCCCCGCCTAGGGTGGGCGCATGGACACGCCCGACGAGATCCCGCTGCCCGGTGGGAACGTCGGTGGGGCCGTGCTCGTCGGGGACACCGTCCGGCGGCCGACGGGGCCGTGGACACCGGCGGTGCACGAGCTCCTGGCCTTCCTCACCGACGCGGGGCTGCCGCACGTGCCGCGGGTGCTGGGCATCGACGATCGCGGGCGCGAGATCCTCACGTACCTCCCCGGTGAGGTGGTGCCGATCGGCGAGCGGGACCTCACGGACGGGCAGCTGGCGTCCGCCGCGCGCTGGCTCAGGGAGTACCACCGCGTCGTGCGTGGGTTCCCCCGCTCGTCGAGGCGCTGGCGGTTCGTCGAGCGAGGCCTGGAGCCCGGGGAGATCGTCTGCCACCACGACTGCGCGATGTACAACCTGGCGTTCGACGGCGACGAGGTGGCGGGCGTTTTCGACTGGGACGTCGCCGGACCGGGCGTGCCGATCGACGACCTGGCGATGCTGGCGTGGAACTCGCCGCTGCTGCGGCTGGGGGCGGATCCCGACGAGGCCGCGCACGGGCTCGTCGTCATCGCCCGGGCCTACGGCGACGTGGAGCCCGGCGCGATCCTCGACCACGTCACCGCGCGCATGACGGCGGCGACGGACCGCATCGAGGCCGGCCAGCGCGCCGGCGACCCGGGCATGCTGCGCCTGGGCGAGATCGGCGAGCCGGCAGCGACCCGTGCCCGCCTGCTCACGCTGGCGAGAAACCTCCCCGCGATCCGGCGCGCCCTCGCGCCGACCGCCTGACCGGTCAGGCGTCCTTCGGCGGTTGGGGCGGGTTGGCGACCCAGGCCGCCGCCAGCAGGACGATGCGGGAGATGAGGTTGACCCACAGCAGCAGCGTGACGATGACGACCGCCCCCGCGAACAGCGGGTTCTTGCTGACGCTGCCCGCGACGACGGACGTGCCGAGGAATCGGACGATCCCGATGCCCACGCCGGCGATGACGGCACCCCACAGCAGGTCGCTCCGCGGCGGGTGCTCACCAGCCAGCACGCGGATGATCAGCAGGAACGTCGCGGCGTCGACGACGAACGCGACGACGATGCCCACAGCCTGCAGGACGAAACCGGAGCCGTCCGTCCACCCCACCGCCTGCAGCACCCACCGCGTGGCCGAGCCGGCGGCGGTGGAGACGAGTGCCGACAGGAGCACCGCGAACGCCAGCCCCGCGAGCCCGCCGAGCTGCGCGAGCTTCTGGCCGACCGCGCTCCCGCCGCTCTCCTCGGCGAACATGGCACGCACGCCGGTGCGGAGTGCGGCCGTCGCCGACAGAGCGGACAGCAGCAGGACGACGACGGCGATGATGCCGGCGAACGTCAGGCTGCCGGACAGCTGCAAGGAGTCGGGGTCGATTCCCCCCGCGTCCTTGTCGCCACTCGTGTTGATGAGGCCCGGCAGCGAGTCGTTGACCGCGTCCAGGACCTTGTCCCGCAGCTCCTCGTTGTTGCCCAGGACCGCCATGAAGATCGTGTACCCGATGGTCAGCCCGGCGAACACGGCGAACAAGGCGGCGTAGGCGATCCCCCCGGTCAGCACCCCGCCCCCGCGCGACCCGAAGCGCGCGTTGGCCCGCGCGGGCCTCGTCGCCTGCCACCAGGCGAGCAGCGCCTTGACCCGGCCCATGAACGACGTCGGCGATGCGGCGGACGCGTCGTCCGCGGGTGCCTGCTGGTGCGCGCGGCCTGCACCGACGGGTTCGCTCATGCCCCGACCCTAGGACGAGGCGCTGACCTCGGCATCCGCGGGCGAGCCGGTCAACCGGTGGCTGCCCACCGTCCGCCACACGCCGTCGTCGCCGTGCTGGTAGCAGTCGAAGCTCTCGACGAGGAACGAGGCGTCGAACGTGGCGAGCTCGTCGATGGCGTCGTCGAGCTGGGCGTCCGCGAGGTCGTGCGCGACGGTGACGTGCGGGTGGTACGGGAAACGCAGCTCCTGGGCCAGCGGGCCTCGGCGGATCTGCGCCTCGAGGAGCTCGCAGGCGGACAGGCCGTCGGCCACCTGCACGAACGCGACCTGGGACACCGGCCGGAACGTGGCCGTCCCGCGCAGCCGCACCTGGAACGGTGCCGAGCGCGCGGCGACGGCGTCGAGGTGGGCACGCACGTCCGCACCGTCAGAGGGCGCGAGCGCCGTCGGACCGATCAGGGTGATGTGCGGCGGGATGAACGCGGCCATCGGGTCCCCGAACCGGCCGCGCGCCTCCTGCAACGCCGACCCGTGCGGCTCGGGGATCGTGACCGCGATCCCGATGACGAGCTGGTCGCCGGATCGCTCCGGCAGCCTCATGCCCCGACCCGCGCGCGGCGACGGCCCGCGAGCAGGCCCGAGCGCTCGTAGATCCGGTCGAGCGTGACGGCTGCGATGTCGCGGGCCTTCTCCGCGCCGACCGCGAGCACCTCGTCGAGCGACGCCGGATCGGCCAGGTACCCGTTGACGCGGGCCTGGTATGGCTCGAGCCACCCGACGACGACGTCCGCCAGCTCGACCTTCAGCTCGCCGTACCCGCGGCCGGCGAACGATGCCTCGACGTCCTCGACGGTCCGACCGGTCAGCGCCGAGTAGATCGTCAGCAGGTTGGAGATGCCGGGCTTGGCGGCGGTGTCGAACCGGATCTCGCGCTCGTCGTCGGTCACGGCCGAGCGGATCCGCTTGGCGACGACCTTCGGGTCGTCCATGAGCTCGATGAGGCCGTTCGGCGACGCCGCCGACTTGCTCATCTTGGCCGTCGGCTCCTGCAGGTCGTAGATCTTGGCCGTCGACTTCACGATGTAGGGCTCGGGGACGACGACCGTCCCGGCGCCGAACCGGGTGTTCAGACGCTGCGCCAGGTCGCGCGTCAGCTCGAGGTGCTGGCGCTGGTCCTCACCTACGGGCACCAGGTGGGTGTCGTAGAGCAGGATGTCCGCGGCCATGAGCACCGGGTACGTGAACAGCCCCACGGTGGTGCCCTCGACGCCGTGCCGGCCCGACTTGTCCTTGAACTGCGTCATCCGGCCGGCCTCGCCGAAGCCGGTGTGGCAGGACAGGATCCACGCCAGCTCGGCGTGCTCGGGCACATGCGACTGCACGAACAGCAGGCTGCGCTCGGGGTCGACGCCCGCCGCGAGGTACTGGGCCGCCGTGCGCCGGGTCCGGTCGCGCAGCACCGCGGGGTCGGGCGCGACGGTGAGCGCGTGCAGGTCCACCACGCAGTAGATCGCCTCGTTGCCCTCCTGCAGCGCCACCCACTGCGTCAGGGCCCCCAGGTAGTTGCCGAGGTGGAGGGAGTCCGACGTGGGCTGCATCCCGGAGAAGATGCGCGACGAGGAGGGCGGCACAGCCATGCGTCCATTCTGTCAGGTGGAACTGGTGGATCGGACCGAATTCATCCGGTTTGGTGCAGGAGGCTCAGGTCGCCTCGGAGTCGAACGGTGCACGCCCCGTGGGCGACGCCTTGGCGAGCGCGACGGCCGGCGCGACACCTGCGGCGGCCTGACGGGGGTCAGGCACGAGACCCGGCTCGGGGTCCATCAGCGCGTCGCGCACGATGCGGCGCGGGTCGTACTGCCGCGGGTCCAACGATCGCCAGTCGACGTCGAGGGCGTCGTCGCCCATCTCGGCGTCGATGCGCCCCTTGGCGTCCTTCATCCACACGCGCGCCTTGCGCACGAGCGCACCCAGCTGCTCCGCGTAGCCGGGGAGCCGTTGGGGCCCGATGACGATCGCGGCGACCAGCAGGATGACGATGAACTCGCTCCCGTTGATGTCGAACACCGGCCCAGGTTACCCCCGCCGCATGAGCGTGCCGATCAGTTCCCGGCCTCGTCGAGCGTGACCCGGACCGTGCGGGAGTCCTTGCCCGTGCGGACCTTCAGCTCGACGACGTCGCCCGGCTCGTGCGCACGGATCGCGACGATGAGCTCGTCCGGATCGGTGACGGGCCGGCCGTCGATCGCCAGGATCACGTCGCCGGCGCGGATGCCCGCCTTGTCGGCCGGGCCGCCCGCCGTGACGGGGTCGCCGCCCTGCTGCGCGTTCGCGGACACCTTGACGCCCTCGCCCGTGTACGACTGGTCCAGCAGCACCCCGATCACCGGGTAGGTCGCGTGCCCCGTCTCGATGAGCTGCTCCGCCGTGCGGCGGGCCTGGTTGGACGGAATCGCGAAGCCCAGCCCGATGCTCCCGCCGGTCCCGTTGAGGCCGCCCGGCGGCTGCGCGATCGCGGAGTTGATGCCGATGACCTCACCAGCGCCGTCGACGAGCGGTCCCCCGGAGTTGCCCGGGTTGATCGCCGCATCCGTCTGGATCGCGTTGATGAACGCCGTGTCGGTCGCGTCGCCCGCGGACACCGGCCGGTTCTTCGCGCTGACGATGCCCGTCGTGACCGTCCCGGCCAGCCCGAGCGGCGCTCCGACGGCCACGACCGGGTCGCCGACGACCACGTCGTCGGAGTTCCCCAGCACCAGCGGGTCCAGGCCGTCCTCGTCGACCTTCACCACGGCCAGGTCGTAGTCGGAGGTGCGGCCGACGATGCGCGCATCGGCCTGGTGCCCGTCCGCGAAGGTGACCGTGAGCGTGCCCGCGCCGTCGGCGGTGCTCGCGACGACGTGGTTGTTGGTCAGCAGGTAGCCGTCCTCGCGCAGCACGAACCCGGTGCCGGTGGCCGTCCCGTCCGAGCTCGTCGCCTCGATCGAGACGACGCTCGGCAGGATGCCCGACGCGATGCCCGCGACCGACCCGGGGTCGCGCAGCGTCGAGCCGCTCGCCGCGGACGTCGGCAGGTCGGCGGACGTCAGGTGGTCGTCGTGGGACAGGTTCCCGCCGACGAGGCCGCCGACGACCCCGGCGGCGAGCGCGAGCAGCAGCATGGGCACGACCCACACCACGGACATGCTGCGCCGGGCCTTGGACCGGCGCACACGGACCACGCGCTGCGGCTGGTCCGGTGCCGGCGAGCCGGGCGGCCACGTCTGGTGCGCACCCGCGTGCGGGGCGTGCGGCGCCTGGATCCCGGGCGCGTGGGATCCCGGCGGCTGGGCCGGCGCATGCATGGCGGGCGGACCGAACACGGGCGGTGCCGCCGGCGGCACCGACGCCGTGCTCGGGCTCGGCGCCTCGGCGGCCTGCGCCGTCGGGCTGGCCGGGGGCTGACGCGTGACGGGCGGCGCGAACAGAGGAGCCTCGGGCGGTGCCGGCTCAGCCTCAGGAGCAGGCGCGGCAGCGGGTGCGGGTCGGGGCACGGCCGGGCCGGCCTCCGGCTGTGCGGGCTGTGCGCCGGAGTGCTCGTCGGGCGTCGTCATGGCTGGTCGAACACTCCTGTCACGGTGGACCACCCGCGCGAGATGCGGGCCGGGACGCCGTCGTCGTAGGCGCCGCCCGGGAACTGTCCCACGAACTCGTGGGCATCGCCCGACTCCTGCCCCGCCACCACCTGCACCACCGTGCCGCCCGACTGCCAGGCGACGTGCCACGGCTGCTCGGAGAGCACCGCGACCTCGCGGTCGCCGAGGGTCTCGATCTGCGCGCCCGCCAGGTGGGCGGTGTCGAGGCGGCCGGCGTTCTCGGTCACGACGACCGGTCCGGCCGCACCGGTGACGTCGATCTCGATGCCACCGTCGGCGGTGTAGCGCACGGCGCTCACCGACCACCCAGCGGCGAGGCGGTCGGGGAACGGCCAGCCGTTGTCCCCGAGCCAGGTCACGGCGTCGCTCCCCGCGGCGTCCACGAGGTCGTCGTCCGCCTGCAGCGAGACCGAGCGGACCTTGCCGTCGTCCGGCTGCACGGACGCGTGACCGAGCAGCTCCAGGTCGGCGCTCAGATGTCCCTCGGGCGTCATCGCGGGCCGCGCGCCCAGCACGAACAGCATGGCGGCGACGGCCCCCATCCCGGCCACCGAGCCGACCACCATGCGCGGTGCGACGCGACGCAGCGGCACCTCGCCGCACAGTGCGGCACCGGTGCGGGTCCCCCACGCCCGACGGGCGGGGCCGCGGTGCAGCCCGTAGGAGCCGACGTCGTACGCGGTGCGGCGCGGGGTCGTCGCGAACGGGTCCGCCGCCTGGGGTGCGAACGCCGGCGGTTCGCTCGGCGCCAGGGACAGCAGCCGGTCGGCGAGGTCGGCGTCCGGGAAGACGTCAGCGCCGGCCGACGACAGCGCGGCACGCGCCGCTCGTGCGGCCTTCAGCTCGGCCGCGCAGTCCGGGCACGCGGCGACGTGGGCAAGGGCGCGTTCCGCGGCCGCCGGCGGGAGCTGCCCGTCGGCCAGGGCGCTGATCCTCGATCCGAGGTGGCTCACGCGCGCACCTCGTCGGGCGCGTCCAGGAACGACTCCGCAGCGCGGGTGACGTCTGGCGCCCTGTGCTCGAGCGAGACCCGCAGCCGCGCCCGCGCGCGGTGGATGCGCGAACGCACGGTGCCGAGCTTGATGCCGAGCGTGACGGCGATCTCCTCGTACGACAGGCCCTCGATGTCGCACAGGACGACCGCGGCGCGGTACTCCGGGGGCAGGTCGTCGAGCGCCTGCTGGATGTCGCGGTCCAGGTTGCCGTGCTCGAACGCGCGCTCGGGGGCGGCCAGCTGGTCGCCCGACGCGTAGCGGTCGGCCTCCTCGCCCATGGCGTCCATGCGGATGCGCTGCTTGCGGCGCGCCTGGTCGAGGAACAGGTTGGTGGTGATGCGGTGCAGCCAGCCCTCGAACGTGCCGGGCTGGTAGGTGTGCAGCGAGCGGAACACGCGGACGAACGTCTCCTGCGTGAGGTCCTCGGCGTCGGCCTTGTTGCCCGTGAGGCGGTACGCGAGCCGGTAGACCCGCGCCGAGTGCTCGCGCACGATCTGCTCCCACGACGGCGGCTGCCAGCCGGGGTGCGGGGCGGACTGCGGGGTGGACGGCACGGGACTCCTCGGATCGGTACGTCGACGTCCAGTGTCCCAGGTGCGGCCCTGATGCGTCGCATCGGGTGCAACGCCGCACGCGCCCGGATAGTTCCGCGTCCGTCGTCGGGCCCGCGCGCGGGACTACGCTGGCGCCTGACCCGGAGGCATCCCGCGCCGGGCACGCGCACCCGACCGGGAGGTCGTCATCTCCAGCGACAAGGCCAGCAGCTGGGTCTACAGCGAGGAGTTCGTCCAGCAGGACGACGTCCTGGCCCGCGCGCGCGAGCGTGCCGGCCAGCTCGGGTGCACCCCCGTCCCCGCCGGCGCGGGCGCGGCCCTGACTGTCCTGGCCGCCGCGGTGGGCGCGAAGGCGGCCGTCGAGATCGGCACCGGTGCGGGCGTCTCGTCGCTGCACCTGCTGCGCGGCATGCCCGCCGAGGGTGTGCTGACGACCATCGACATCGAGGTCGAGCACCAGCGCGCCGCCAAGGAGGCGTTCGCCGACGAGGGTCTGCGGGCGACGCGCACGCGCACCATCTCCGGCCGCGCGCTCGACGTGCTCCCCCGCCTGACCGACGGCGCGTACGACCTGGTGCTGGTGGACGCCGACAAGGAGAACGCCGCCGCCTACGTCGAGCAGGCCGTCCGCCTGCTGCGGTCCGGCGGAGTGCTGGCGGTCGCCGGCGCGCTGTGGCACGACCGCGTCGCCGACCCCGCGCGCCGCGACGAGACGACGACGGCCGTCCGCGAGCTGGGCCGCACGGTCCGCGACGACGACCGGCTGCTGTCCGCGCTGCTCCCCAGCGGCGACGGCCTGCTGGTCGCGGTCAAGCGCTGATCATCGCCACCGCGATGGATCAGTCGACTCGAGCTGAATCAGACGGTTGCGGTCGACTGATTCAGCACCGAACCGACTGATCGTCGCCCGGCTGCGTCAACCCAGGTCGGCGAGGTAGCGCAGCAGGAGGCGGGCGCCGAAGCCCGTCGGGCCCTCGGTGACCTCGTGCCGGTCGGCGGACGCGCGGGCGGGGCCGGCGATGTCCAGGTGCGCCCAGGCGCGCTTCCCGACGAAGTGCCGCAGGAGCAGCGCGGCGGCGATGGACCGCGCGCCGACGCGGGTGTCCGACGGCACCTGGCGCAGGTCCGCGATCGAGGACTGCACCGACTCCTCGTACTCGTCGACGAGCGGCAGGTGCCACAGCAGCTCGCCGGACGAGGCACCGGCGGACTCCAGCGCCGCGACGAGCGCGTCGTCGGTGCCGTACAGCGCACCGTGGGTGCGCCCCAGTCCGACGGCGGCCGCGCCGGTCAGCGTCGCGACGTCGACGAGCACGTCGGGATCGAGCGTCTCGTCGGCCCAGGCCAGCGCGTCGGCGAGGACGAGGCGGCCCTCGGCGTCGGTGTTCGCGATCTCGACCGTCGTGCCGCCGTACATCCGCAGCACGTCGCCCGGACGGTACGACGAGGCACCGAAGTGGTTCTCCGCCAGCGGCATGACGGCGGTGACACGGTGCCGGACGCCGGCCTCGGCCGCCCCCAGCACGGTGGCCAGCGCGACCGCAGCCCCCGTCATGTCCGACTTCTGCGTCACCATCGACTCGCGCGGCTTGATGCTCAGGCCGCCCGTGTCGAACGTGATCCCCTTGCCGACGATCACCACGTGCTTGCCGTTCGCCGCCCCCTCGGGCACGTAGCTCACCGTCACCAGCCTCGGCGGCGACGCCGACGCCGCACCGACCGCGAGGATGCCGCCGAAGCCCTCGGCCGTGAGCTCACGGGTCGAGCGCACCGTCGTCGTCAGGCCGGCTCGCGTGGCCAGGCGCTTGGCCTGGTCGGCGAACCACGCCGGGTTCTTGATGTTGGAGGGCGTCGACGCGAGGTCGCGCACGAGCCAGGTCGCGGACGCGGAGCTCGTCGCGGCGTCCACGGCGGCGGCGACGCGGGTCCCGTCGCGGCCCAGCAGCACCAGCGTGCCGACGTCCTTCGGCTGCACGCTGCCTGCCGTCGGCTGGGCATAGGCGGCCAGCAGGTAGCCCTCCGTCAACGCGCGCGCGGCCTCGGCGACCTGGGACGCCGTCTGCCGCGCCTGGGCGCCGACCGTCGTCACGACGCGGTCGAGGCCACGCGCGGCGCGAGCCAGCGCGGCCCCGGCGCGACGAAGGTCGGTCGCATCCTGCGTCCCGACGCCCACCAGCACGATGCGCGGCGGCAGCTCGGTCCACGGGAGGGTGACGGCCGTCCCGACCGGACGCGGGAGCTGGAGGACGTAGGTCTCGCCCGCCGCGCCGGTCTGACCGGTGCGGTCCGCGATCTCCGCGAGGTCGATCCCGTACAGAGCGGCGACCTGCGCGGCGCCCTCGCCGGGCTGGGCACCGGTGTCGCCCTCGACCGCGGGCAGCAGCGGCACGGCGACCGCGTCCGCGCCGCTCCCGGCGAGAACGTCGGCGACGGTCGTCGTCGGGCGACCGCCCCTGCCGCCACGCGCGTCACCGTCGGCGAGCGCATCACCCGCCAGCACGACCTCGGGCAGCGGACGCCCGATGGTCGTGCGAGCACGGGCGGACGGACGGGTACCGTCCGTCTGCCCGGCGGTCCTGCGGTCGCTCGCGCGCGCCATCCCGCTCGTCAGGAGACGACGGCGGTGAGGGCCTCGCCGAGCTCGGCCGCCTCGGTCGCGTTGAGCTCGACCACCAGACGTCCACCGCCCTCGAGCGGGACGCGCATGACGATGCCGCGGCCCTCCTTGGTCACCTCGAGCGGTCCGTCGCCGGTCCTCGGCTTCATCGCGGCCATGCGGGGCCTCTCCTTCGCCTCGTTCGTCCCGGCAGGCCGCATGGGCGCGTTCGCACGCACTCCACCTGCGGCCCAGCTGCCGGTTGTCCGTCGACCATCTTAGTTCACGGAACCCCCACATCACCGCGCGAGCGGCGTCGGGTCACCCGGGCGCGCGGGTCACGGCGGCCATCCGGTGGGCCCCTGGATGCGCCACATGTCCCAGATCCAGACGCACTGCAGGTACAGCATCGCGACGACGACGAGGGTGAACCACGCGCGTCGGGCGACCGCCGGCCGGGTCACCACGCCCGCCGTGATGGTCGCCATCGGGAACGCGAGCAGCATGAACCTCGCCAGGCTGCTGCTCGGCTCGACGGCGCCGGCGATGTAGAGCAGGTAGGCGGCGGGCCACACGTGCAGCTCGGGGCCCAGGCGCCAGGCGGCGGGCACGACGAGGACGGCGACGACCAGCGCGAACGAGCCCCACATCACCCACGGCGCCAGGTCGCCGAACCAGAACTGCGTGACGTAGCCCCACGAGCTGAACGGCTTGACCGACCGGACGCCGCGCCACGCCTCCTGGGTCAGGAGGTAGCCGTCCTTCTCACCGGTGACCCACCCGCAGATCAGCGGCCACGCGACCCCGGAGATGCCCGCGGCGACGGCCAGGCCGCCGAGCGCACCCACGTCGCGGCCCGTGAGCGTGTCGCGGCCGGCGCGGGACTCCCGCCAGCGCACCAGCGCATGCACCACGATGACGACGGCCATGGGCAGCGCGACGGCGCGCGTGAAGCCCAGCGCGATCACGACGAGCGCCGCCTCGAGGTACAGGCGCTTGAGGAGCAGCAGCAGCGACGCCGCGATCAGCAGCAGCGCGAGGGACTCGGTGTAGCCGATCTGCAGCACGACGGCCGTCGGGAAGACGCTGACCAGCGCGACCGACGCCAGCGGCAGACCGGGCCGCGCGGCCACCGCGCGTGGCGCACCGATGCGGACCAGCGGGTGGATCACGAGCATGGCGCCCGCACCCAGGACCAGCGCCAGCAGCGGCGCCACCTGGTAGTACTCGCCGCCGGTCACGGTCATCAGGCCGCGCACCATCATGGGGAACAGCGGGAAGAACGCCCACGGGTTCTGCCGCACCAGCCCGTCGTCGCCACGCGGCAATTGGGAGGGGTAGCCGTTCTCGGCCACCTGCCGGTACCAGTCCGCGTCCCACCACTTGCCGGTGAACTCGAGGTACGACGGGTGCGCATCCCCCCAGTAGCTCGCCTCCTGGCGGCTCGCGGTGAGCATGAGGACGATCGCGCTGAACAACCGGGCCGCCGCGTACACCGCGAGCACCTGCACCCACCACGGCCAGCCGCGGGGGTCGTAGACCCGACGAGCAACGGGGGACGGCTCCGCGACGGCGTCGTCTGGCACGTCGGCGTCGAGCACGTCAACGTCGAGCACGGCGTCGTCGAGCACGGCCTTGTCGAGCACGACCTGGTCCTCGGGAGGTGTCCCGCTCGTCGGGCGCGCGGGGTCCGCGACGCCGGGCTGCTCGCTCACACCAGCCCCCGGACGGCTCGCTGCGGCGCACGGTCGCCGCGGACCGCCGCGACCATGTCGAGCGTGCGGCGGGTGGCGCGCACGTCGTGCACGCGGAACACCCGGGCCCCGAGCCAGGCGGCGACCGACGTCGCGGCCAGGGTCCCCTCGAGCCGGTCGTCGGCCGGCAGGTCGAGGGTCTCACCCACGAAGTCCTTGCGTGACAGCGCCATGAGCACAGGATGGCCCAGATCAACCAGCGCCTGGGTGCGCCGCACGAGATGCAGCGAGTGCCAGGTGTTCTTGCCGAAGTCGTGGGTGGGGTCGACGAGCACGCTCGCGGGGTCGATGCCGAGCGCCACGGCCCGCCGCGCCCCGGCGGAGACGGTCGCGACGACGTCGTCGACCACGCCGTCCAGGTCGTCGCCGTACGCGACGCGGAAGGGGTCGGTGCGCGGGACCGCGCCGCCGGTGTGCGAGCAGACGATGCCGAGGCCGCGTTCGGCCGCGACCTCGACGAGCTCGGGGTCGTGGCCGGCCCACGTGTCGTTGACCAGGTCGACGCCCTCGTCGGCCGCCGCGCGCGCGACGGGCGCCCGCCACGTGTCCACGCTGACCAGCAGGTCCGGGTGGCGGGCGCGGACGCGCGCGACGAGCGGCACGACGCGCGCGATCTCGTCGGCGACGGACACCTCCGGACCACGCCCGGCCCGCACACCGCCCAGGTCGACGATGTCCGCGCCCTCGTCGGCGGCGCGCGCGACGGCCTCGTCGGCAGCGTCGTCGTCGCCGTACCGGGCGGCTGCGTAGAACGAGTCCGGCGTGCGGTTGACGACGGCCATGACGACCGGGTGGTCAGGTCCGAACGTGCGGTCACGCAGGCGCAGGTCGGCACCGCGGGCGGGGACTCCCGCGATCACGACGAGGCGTCCTGCGCCGCCTGCTGGTCACGCGCGGTGGCGTCGACCGCTGCCTGCTCGGCCGACCGCAGCTCCGCGTCCCGCGCGACGACGATCTCGATCGCCTCCTGCGCCGTGTCGACGACGCGAAGGAGCTCGTGGTCCGTCGGCCCGATCAGCCCGCGCTCGACGACGGCTCCCGTCACCCAGTCGAGCAGCCCCTGCCAGTAGTCGCGCCCGACGAGCACGATCGGGAACTCCATGACCTTGTGCGTCTGCACCAGCGTCAGCGCCTCGAAGAGCTCGTCGAACGTGCCGAACCCACCGGGCAGCACCACGAACCCCTGCGAGTACTTCACGAACATCGTCTTGCGGGCGAAGAAGTAGCGGAAGTTCACGCCGAGGTCGACGTAGTCGTTCATGCCCTGCTCGAACGGCAGCTCGATCCCGAGCCCGACCGACAGCCCGCCTGCCTCCTTGGCCCCCTTGTTCGCAGCCTCCATGATCCCCGGTCCCCCGCCGGTGATCACGGCGTAGCCGGCGCGCGCCAGACCTCCGCCGACCTGCTCGGCGAGCGCGTAGTCGCCGTGGTCCGGCTTGGTCCGCGCGGAACCGAAGACGCTGACGGCGGGCCCGACGTCGGCCAGGGCCCCGAAGCCCTCGACGAACTCGCTCTGGATGCGCATGACGCGCCACGGGTCACCACTCAGCCACGACGTGTCGCCGGCGCCGCTCAGCAGCCGCTGGTCGGAGGTGGTGGTGGGGATCTGCTGGCCGCGCAGCAGCACCGGACCCTTGCGATAACCGTGCCCGGGGGCCGGCTGACCGTCGTCGCTCATGGCGTCGACTCTAGGTGTCTTCGCCGACAGAAGCGGTCAGGTCGCGGTGAGCCAGGCGCGCTGGGCGTCGTAGGACGTCCGAATCTGGTCGACCGGGCACCGCTCGTCCACCTTGTGCGCCAGCATCGGGTCGCCGGGCCCGAAGTTCACGGCCGGGATGCCGAGCGCGGAGAAGCGGGCGACGTCGGTCCAGCCGAACTTCGGCGCGACCTCGCCGCCGGTCACGCCCAGGATGGCCGCGGCGAACTCCTGCGCCGCCGGTGCATCGAGCCCGGGACGCGCACCGGGCGCGGAGTCGGTGAGCACCACGTCGTAGCCGTCGAACAGCTCGACGACGTGGGCGAACGCCTGCTCCACGGTCTGCGACGGCGCGAACCGGTAGTTCACCGTGATGACGCAGCTGTCCGGGATGACGTTGGGCGCGACACCGCCGGTGATGACCGTCGCGTTGAGGCTCTCGCGGTAGGCCAGCCCGTCGACGTCGACCGTGCGCGGCTCGTACGCCTCGAGCCGGCGCAGCACCTCGCCGGCCGCGTGGATCGCGTTGACGCCCGCCCAGGCGCGCGCCGAGTGCGCCGCGACGCCCGTCAGTCGCACCTCCGCGCGCAGCGTCCCGTTGCAGCCGCCCTCGATGCCGCCGTTCGTCGGCTCCCCCAGGACCGCGAAGTCGGCCGCGAGCCAGTCCGGGTGCTTCTCGACGAGCCGGGCCAGGCCGTTGAGGCTCGCCGCGACCTCCTCGTGGTCGTAGAAGACCCACGTGACGTCCTTCGTCGGCGCGTCCACCGTGGCCGCGAGCGCGAGCTGCACCGCGACGCCCGCCTTCATGTCCACGGTCCCGCGCCCCCACAGCTCGCCCTCGACCAGCCGCGTCGGCAGGTTGTCCGCGATCGGCACGGTGTCCAGGTGCCCGGCGACGACGACGCGCGACGACCGCCCGAGGTTCGTCCGCGCGACCACCGCGTCCCCGTCGCGCAGCACCTCCAGGTGCGGGTACGCCCGCAGCGCCTGCTCGACGGCGTCGGCGATCGCCTTCTCGTCGCCGCTCTCCGACGGCAGGTCGCACAGCGCGCGCGTCAGCTCCACCACGTCACCGGTCAGGTCGAGAGTCACGCGCCCGACCCTACCGACCGCCGCTCCCACGAGCGATGGCCCCCCCGTGCGCGTCGGGCGGTGCGAGCGCGGTCGGGTGGATCGTTCGCCGCCGTTCCTGGTACCGGTGAGTAGGGATCGTTCCGGGCGTGCACGTCGCCTAGGGTTGCGGGCATGACTTCACGCACCGCCTGGGGCTTCGGCCTGGCGACCGTCACCGTCGACGGCGACACCCTGGATACCTGGTACCCGGCTCCCGCGCTCGGCGCACCGACGGACGACGACGTCCCCGCCGAGCTGACCGCGGCCGAGCGCACCGACGAGGCTCGGGGCGTCCGCGTCGTCGTCGTCCGCACGGTCATCGACCTGGACGAGGCGCCGGCCGACGTCCCCGACGCCTACCTGCGCCTCCACCTGCTGTCGCACCGCCTCGTCGCGCCGCACGGGCAGAACCTCGACGGCCTGTTCGGCGTGCTGCCCAACGTGGTGTGGACCGACCGCGGCCCGTGCGCGGTCGCGGGCTTCGAGGCCACGCGCCTGCGGCTGCGCACGGCGCACGGCGTCGCGCCCACCGTGCTGGGCGTCGACAAGTTCCCCCGCATGGTCGACTACGTGCTCCCGACCGGCGTGCGCGTGGCGGACGCCGACCGCGTCCGGCTCGGCGCGCACCTGGCGTCCGGCACCACCGTGATGCACGAGGGCTTCGTCAACTACAACGCCGGGACGCTCGGCACGTCGATGGTCGAGGGCCGCATCTCGGCCGGGGTCGTCGTCGGCGACGGGTCCGACGTCGGCGGCGGTGCGTCCATCATGGGCACGCTGTCGGGTGGCGGGCGCCTGGTGGTCTCGGTGGGCGCGCGGTCGCTCCTGGGCGCCAACGCCGGGCTGGGCATCCCGCTCGGCGACGACTGCGTGATCGAGGCCGGGCTCTACGTGACGGCCGGCACCAAGATCACGCTCGTCGGGTTCGGCGACGACGAGGGCCGCGTCATCAAGGCGCGCGAGCTCGCGGGCGCGAACGGCGTGCTGTTCCGCCGCAACTCGCTCACGGGTGGCGTCGAGGCCGTGGCCCGCTCCGGTGCGGGGGTCGAGCTCAACACCGCGCTGCACGCCAACTGACGGTGGCCCGTCGCCCGCCGCGCAGCCGTCGCCGGTGGCGCGGGCTCGCGGTGGTCCTCGTCGTGCTCGCGCTGCTGGTCGTGGCCGTCGGCGGGGTCGTCGCGGTGCTCGACAACCGCCACCCGGCGACGCCGACGGCGCAGGTCTGCTTCGCGGGCCAGGGCGACGACCAGTACGCGCTGGCGCCCGCGCAGGCCGACAACGCCGCGATGATCGCGGCGGTCTCGGTCCGCCGCGGCCTGCCCGCGCGCGCCGCGACCATCGCGATCGCCACCGCGCTGCAGGAGTCCCGCCTCATCAACATCGACTACGGCGACCGCGACTCGATCGGCCTGTTCCAGCAGCGCCCGTCGCAGGGTTGGGGAACGGTCGAGCAGATCATGGACCCGATCTACGCCACCAACGCGTTCTACGACGTGCTGATCAAGGTCGCCGGCTACCAGGACCTGCCCGTCACCGAGGCCGCCCAGGCCGTCCAGCGCTCGGCGTTCCCCGAGGCGTACGCCCAGCACGAGCCCCGGGCGCGCGCCTGGGCCTCGGCCCTCACCGGCTACTCGACCGCCGACCTGCGCTGCGACCTGCACGAGGCCGAGCCTGGCTCAGGCTCGGCCAAGGCCGTCCAGGCGAGGCTGCGCCGCGACTACGGCAAGCTCCCGACGAAGGTCACGGCGCCCGCCGCCGACGCGAAGACCGGGGCGACGATCACCGTCGACGCGCGGTCGCTGGGCGACGACGCGCGCTCGAGCTGGTCGGTGGGTCAGTGGGCCGTCGCGACCGCATCGGAGCTGGGCACGGTCGCCGTCGAGGTCGCCGACCAGCGCTGGGACCGCGGCGCCGACGGCTGGGAGACGTCGACCACGTCGATCCCCGCGGGCTACGCACGGATCACGCTCGCGCCCGACGAGGACTGATCAGCCCTCGTCGAGCGCTGCGACCGAGTCAGCGGGCGTCGACGCCCACGTAGTCGCGCTCGACGGCGCCCGTGTAGATCTGCCGCGGGCGGCCGATCTTCGTCTGCGGGTCCAGCATCATCTCGCGCCACTGGGCGATCCAGCCGGGCATGCGGCCGAGCGCGAACAGCGGCGTGAACATCGACGGGTCGAAGCCCATGGCCTTGTAGATCAGGCCGGTGTAGAAGTCGACGTTGGGGTAGAGCTTGCGCGACACGAAGTAGTCGTCGTTGAGCGCGATCTCCTCCAGGCCCATGGCCAGGTCGAGCAGCTCGTCGTCCTTGCCCAGGGCCTTGAGCACGGCGTGCGCGCTCTCCTTGACGATCGCGGCGCGCGGGTCGTAGTTCTTGTAGACCCGGTGCCCGAAGCCCATCAGGCGGACGCCCTGCTCCTTGTTCTTGACCCGGGTCATGAAGTCGGAGGCGTCGCCGCCGTTGCCCTGGATCTCGCTGAGCATCTTGAGCACGGCCTCGTTGGCGCCGCCGTGCAGCGGGCCGGACAGCGCGTTGATGCCGGCGGCGACGGACGCGTAGAGATTGGCGTGCGACGAGCCGACGATGCGGACGGTCGACGTCGAGCAGTTCTGCTCGTGGTCGGCGTGCAGGATCAGCAGCTGGTCCAGTGCCTTGACCACCACCGGGTCGGGCTCGTACTGCTGGTAGGGCACCGCGAAGGTCATCCGCAGGAAGTCCTCGACGTAGCCGCGGCTGTAGTCGGGGTAGAGCAGCGGCTCGCCCTTGCTGGTGCGGTGCACGTAGGACGTGATGGTGCGCGTCTTGGCGAGCAGCAGCACGGTGGCCAGCTCGACCGTCTCGGGGTCGAACGGGTCGAGCGACTCCGGGTAGAACGTCGACAGCGCGTTGATGGCCGACGACATGATGGCCATCGGGTGCCCGCCACGCGGGAACGTCCCCATGAAGGTGCGGAAGTCCTCGTGCACCAGGGTGTGGCGGTTGACGCGGTCCTCGAACGCGGCCAGCTCGTCCGTCGTCGGGAGCTCGCCGTTGATGAGCAGGTAGGCGACCTCGAGGAACGACGAGCCCTTGGCGAGCTGGTCGATCGGGTAGCCGCGGTAGCGCAGGATGCCCGCGTCGCCGTCGATGTAGGTGACCTTCGACTCGCACGACGCGGTGTTCATGAACCCGGGGTCCACGGTGACCAGCCCGGTGTCGCGCAGCAGCGTCGAGACGACGACGCCGTCGTTGCCCTCGGTCGCAGGCACGACCGGCAGGTCGAGGGACGCGCCCCCGACCAGCAGCTCGACCTTGGTCCCCGTGGCCGTCTCGCCGGCTGCAGTCATGCCTTACCTCCCAGAAGACCCGGTCGGCTGGGTGCGCCGAGCAGGTGTGAAGTCGCTGTGCCACGACCGGTCGGGCCGCACGTGTGGGCCCGCCACGGACGACGTCGGCCGTGGCCTGACGCTACCTTCGCGCGAGCCCGCTTGCCCAATCCGGGGGCGGACGCATCCGACGTGATCCGCGTCACATGGGTTGCGTCAGGCACCCGAGAGGCGCGCGGCGGCGGTCGCGATCCGCTCGTCGCTCGCGGTCAGCGCGATGCGAACGTGCTGGTCGTCGCCGTAGAACGCACCCGGTGCAACCAGGATCCCCAGCTCGGCGAGGTCCGCGACCGTGGCCCACGAGTCCTGCCCGCCCGCCTCCGGCCGCGTCCACAGGTACAGCCCGGCCGACGACGCGTCGACGGCGTAGCCCGCCCCTTCGAGCGCGGACCGCAGCACCGCGCGACGACGCGCGTACCGCGCGCGCTGCTCCGCGACGTGCTCGTCGTCGTCGAGCGCCACGACCATGGCCGCCTGCACCGGCGCGGGGACGATGAGGCCCGCGTGCTTGCGCACCTCCAGCAGCGCGCCGACCAGCGCGGGATCACCGGCGACGAAAGCCGCGCGGTAGCCCGCGAGGTTGGACTGCTTGGACAGCGAGTAGACGGCGAGCAGGCCGGTCAGGTCACCGCCGGTCACGCGCGGGTCCAGGATGCTCGGGATGCCGTCGCTCGCCCACGGCTCGTCCCATGCCAGCTCCGCGTAGCACTCGTCGGACGCCACGACGACGGGCTTCCCGTCCCGCTCCGACGCCGCCCGGGCCGCCGCGACCACGTCGCGCAGCTGCTCCACCGACAGGACGGAGCCGTCGGGGTTGCCGGGCGAGTTCAGCCAGACCAGGCGCACCCCTTCGTCGGCCAACCGGGTGGCGGGGGCGTCGCACGGCTCCGGCGTCGCACCGGCCAGCCGCGCACCCACGTCGTACGTCGGGTACGCCGCCGCCGGGTGCAGCACCACGTCCCCGGCCCCCAGGCCCAGCAGGGCCGGGAGGAACGCGACGAGCTCCTTGGAACCCACCGTCGGCAGCACGGCCGCCGGGTCCAGACCGGGCACCCCGCGCCGTCGGGCGAACCAGCGCACCACGGCCTCGCGCAGCTCGAGCGTGCCGTGCGTCGTCGGGTACCCGTGCGCGTCCGACGCCGCCGCGAGCGCGTCCCGCAGCAGCGGCGGGGTCGGGTCGACGGGCGTCCCGACCGACAGGTCGACGATGCCGTCCGGGTGCGCGCGGGCACGCTCCGCGAACGGGACGAGCGTGTCCCAGGGAAAGTCCGGCAGCGAGCCGGTCAGCAGGCCCATCGGGCGCGCGTCAGTCTTCGTGCACGCGCAGCGGCAGCGTCGCGATGATGGGGTGGTCCTTGTCGATCTCACCCATCTTCGCGGCGCCGCCCGGGGATCCAAGGTCGTCGAAGAACTCGACGTTCGCCTTGTAGTACTCGCTCCACTGCTCCGGGACGTCGTCCTCGTAGTAGATGGCCTCCACCGGGCACACCGGCTCGCAGGCACCGCAGTCGACGCACTCGTCGGGGTGGATGTACAGCGAACGCTTGCCCTCGTAGATGCAGTCCACGGGACATTCCTCGATGCACGCCTTGTCCTTGACGTCCACACAGGGTTCAGCGATCACGTACGTCACGGTGGGTCCTCCACTAGCAGGGTGTCTCTAGTATTCCGCACATGTCCGCACGCGCAGCCCACTGTCCACGGACGAGGCGCACGTGACGCCCGCCACATGGCGTTCGCTGCCCGTCGGCGTGCGCGTGGTGGTGCGTCGTCTGCGCGACGACGACCCCGCGCCCGACGAGCCGCCGTTCACCGACGTGCTGGGCGACCTGGTCGCGGTCGACGACGCCGGGGTCGTGGTCCGCACCCGCCGCGGCGACGTGCACGTCCCGGCCGCCGACATCGTCCTGTCGAAGCAGGTGCCCCCAGCGCCGACCCGCCGCCCCCGCTGACTCCGGGCTCAACCTCGTGTGCTGCCTTTCGCCCGAATAGCGGACGAAAGGCAGCACCCGAACGGCGTCGGCCTCGGGGGGCGCGTGTCAGTCGTCCGTGCCGCCGCTGTCGCCGCCCTTGTCGTCGGACGACGACGGGGGCGCACCACAGATCACGCGGTTCTGCGGCTTGTAGCGCCAGGAGTTGGACTCCGTCTTCTTCAGCTCGTCCTTGAGGTAGATCTTGCGCGTCACGGTCACCGAGAACCCGGGGTTGCCGGGCAGCGCCGGTTCGCACGTCTTCGACTCGGAGTAGACGGTCGTCGGCGCGACGACACCGCTGCGGGCGCTCGTCGTCGTCTTGACCGTCCAGTACTTCGTGCCCCAGATCCGCACGTAGGCCCGCCCGTCGGCCACCCAGCCCTGCACGAGCGCGCCGTACGGCGTGGTGTTCTTCCAGGCCATGTCGATCACACCCGTGAAGATGGTCGACTCGCGTCCCTCCGGGTAGCGGGAGAACCACTCGCTGTGCGGCTGGTGCGTGATGTCCTCCATGCCGGCGAAGAACGCGGCGTTGTAGGTCGTCGTCGACACCTGCGACAGCCCGCCGCCGACGGCCTGGACGTGCTCGCCGCTGACGATGGCCCCGGCGTCGATGAACCCGTGCTTCGCATCGACCGGGCCGAGCGCCTCGGTCAGGCTGAAGGTCTCCCCCGGGCGGATCAGGGTGCCGGTGATGTGGCTGAGGCCGACCCGGATGTTCTCCGTGCGCTTGGGCTCGGGCGTGAGCGGCGTCGAGAACTCCGAGACGATCTCGTCCACCCCCAGCTTCTTGAGCTCGGCCGTGGACTCGACGGGATCCGACTTCGTCAGCTCGACCGTCGCGTCGCGCTCGTCGGCCACCGCAGCCGTCGAGACGGCGGCGGCGACGTCGTCGGGGTCGAGCGTCTTGCCCGGCTTGCCGGCCTTGATCTTCGGCTTGTCGTCGACGAACACGAACGAGGCGTCCGAGGCCTTGGTCTCGAGGTCCGGCTGCTGGTCCAGGATCTCCTTCGTCAGCTTCTCGCCGTCCAGCTGGAGCACCAGGGCGCCGTCCTTCGGCACCATCGAGGCGGCGGCGGACAGGTCGTCGGCGGTCAGCACCGCGAGCTTGCCGTCGACGGTCACCGACACGGGGGCCGAGACGACCTTCTCGGCGGTCTCGAGCGCCGCGTCCGTCTCGCCCTGCGTGATGTCGGGCGCGACGGCCGACGTCGGCAGCTCGAGCGGCCGCGCGCCCACCAACCACTCGTCCGCGACGACCTTGGACGCCTTCACCGTGTCGAGCTTCCAACCGTCCGCGGCCTTGGTCGCCTGTGCGGACCCGTCGACGAACACGACCGTGCCGTCGACCGGCGTCTTCGACAACGCCGGCGACAGCGCGTCGATGCTGCGTCCCAGCTCCTTCGCGTCGACCGACGTCACCGGGTCCACCTCGCCCGTCCCGACGACGTGGTCCCACAGCCGCGCCGGCTCCAGCAGGTCGACGCCCGTGAGCTGGTCGACCGTCGCCTGGGCGTCGAACGTCAGGCCCGCCTCCTGCGGGTCGAGCGCCGCCGTCACCTCCTGCGCGACGACGGGGATCTTCTTGGTGGTCGCCTCGCCGAGCTCGTCGTCGAGGCGAGCGACGGCGTCCGACGACGACAGACCGCCGATGTCCACCCCCGCAACCGTGGCTCCGCGCGGGACCTTGTCACCCAGCGCGTACGACGCGGCGACGTACCCGCCGACGAGGACCACGACGATCCCGCCGACGACCGCGAGCCGTCGGGGCCAGCGGCGCTTGCCGTCGTCGGCGTCGAACACGTCCAGCGGAGACTCCTTGCGGGGGGTGGTCGGGACCGGGCCTGCGCTCACCGTGGCCGGGGTGGGTGCTGGGGCCGTCGTGTCGCCCGGGACGACGCGGTGGCGCGCCGGGACCGGCGGCTGCTGCGATGCGTCGCCGGCGGCGGCTGCGGCGCCTGCCGCCGCGCCTGCCGCAGTGGCACCCGTCGCCGCGGCAGCCGCAGCCGCCGGTTCCGCGGCGTGGGCGTGGCGGTGCACCGGTTCTGCCGGCGTGGCCGCGGGTGGGGTGGCTGTCGGCGTGGTGGCTGTGGGCGTGGTGGCTGTGGGCGTCGTGGCAGCTGGCGTGACGGCTGGTGTCGCCGGCGAACCGGCGGCGGGAGCAGCAGCCGTCGCGTCGCCCTGCGGCGTGCGCGTCGACGTGCGGACGGGGACCGACGATGCGCGCTGGGCAGCCGCGGCGGTCGTGACCGGCGCGCTCAGCGCGGTCGCGTCCGTCGTCGCCGTCGGCTCGTCGTCCTGCTGCTGCGCCGGGCTCGCCGCCCCGGTCGCGCTCTCACCGTCGTCGGGCGCGTCCTCGTCCGTCACGACCTCCGCGGCCGCGGCGTCGTCCGCCTCGGCCCCCGGAGGCTCCGGCTCTCCGACCGCCTCGTCCGCGTCCGCCTCCGTCTCCGCGACCGGTCCCGACGTGTCCGCCTCCGCGGGAGCAGACTCAGCGACGACGGGCGCCATGACCCGCGTCGCGTCATCGCCGGGCGGCTCGACAGCGACGTCGTCCGTGGCCGCGTCGTCCGTCGGCACCTCGGCGGCCGCCGCGGGCGCTGCGTCACCTTCGGGCGCGCCGTCAGCTTCGGGCACGTCGGGCGCATCGGCAGCGTCTGGCGCCTCGTCAGCAGCGGGCTCGCCCGCGGGGCCGTCGGCCGCCCCCTCGTCCGGGGCGGACTCATCCTGCGCGGGCTCGTCAGCGGGCTCGGAAGCGGACTCGTCCTGCGCAGGCTCGTCAGCGGGCTCGTCGCCGGGCTCGGAAGCGGACTTGTCGCCGGGCTCATCAGCGGGCTGCGCGGCCGGGTCGTCACTCGTCGACAACGTGTCGTCGACCGCAGGCGCGTCATCCGGCGTCGCGGTGCGAGGGCTCGTGCCTCCCCACACCGGCCAGACGGCGTCGGCCGCGCCGCCGTCGGCGCCGGGCTCGTCGGCGCCGTCCGGCGACGGCACGGTGGGCTCGTCCGCCGGGACCTCGTCCCCGGGCGTGCCGCTGTCCCGATCGTTGCCGTCACTCATGTTTCCCCCACGGTTGCCTGCGCCACCTGCGCCCGCGCGATTCTACGTGCCCCACCTGAGCGTCCTCGCAGGCAGCGCGGGACGGCGCGGCGCGCGACGGCACGCGACCCGCCCCTAGCCGCGCACCGCGTGCAGCCGGCCGCGCAGGTGGACCAGACCGCCCGCGGCAGCGCTGCCCTGCTGGGTCGCCACGACGGTGCCGACCACCAGGTCGTGGTCGCCGGCGGCGTGCACGGCCGACGTCCGGCAGTCGAACCAGGCGGCGGCGCCGTCGAGCCAGGCGGCGCCGGAGACGGGCGCGAGGCGGTGCGGGACGCGGTCGAGCTGGCCGATGGTCGGGCGCCCGGGCGAGGCGAGCCAGTCGGCGGTGGGGGCCTGGGCGTCGGACAGGACGCTGACGGCCCACGCGTCGACGTCGTCGAGCGCCTCACGGATCCGGGAGTCCGCGTGGACGGCGAACATCAGCAGGGGCGGGTCGAGCGACACCGAGGCGACCGCGCTGGCCGTCATCGCGTGCTGTGCGCCGCGCCATCGCAGCACCACCACCGCGACGCCGGCCGGCAGACGCGCGACCGTGGCGCGGTACAGGTCGGGGTCGACGGGCGCGGCAGCCGGGTCGGGCGCGTCGGTCATGGCCGCGGCTCGTCGACGGCCGGCCAGCCCGGGGCGCCTGCGGCGGGCTCGGCCGGCGAAGGCTCCTCGACCCGCGCGTCCGCGAACCAGCGTCGCGGCGCGAGCGCTGCGACGACGACCATCGCGGGCGAGCCGACCACCCACACCCAGCTGATGGTCTGGTGCGCCGGGACCAGCACGTCACCACCAGGCCCCGTCTGCGCCAGCACCTGCACGGCGGCGAGCACGCCCAGCCCGTAGCCGGCCAGCGGTCCGTACCCGCCCCACGCGCGCACCAGCACCCCGACGGTCAGCACCAGCACGAGCGCGAGGACCACGCCCCACGGCCGGATGCTGCGGTGCACGACCGTCCCGAACCCGCCGATGACCAGTCCGAGGACGAGCGCACCGAGAACCTTGCCGATCGACCTGCCGGAGAGCTGCACGCGCGCCAGGCTACCCGGCGTTCCGGTGCGAGCGCGGCGCGGGGGGCGCCACCTCACCGTGCGCACCGAGCCGGTCCGGGAGCCGCGCGTCGAGGACGTTCGTCGCGTCGCGCAGCGCCGCGAGGACGCTCGGGTGCGCCGTGGCATAGACGTCGGGGTAGTCGATCTCGCCGGCTGTCGGGTCCACCCGCCAGGCCAGCCGCTCGCGTGACACGGAGAACTGCGCGTCGATGCCGGGCTTGTTGCCACGCGGGTCCTGCCGGTGCCACCCGTCGCGCAGCCGGACGGCCACCAGCCCGTGCACCACGAACCCGCCCGCGTCGTCCTGCAGGCTCTGGTAGCACAGCCCTGCGGGGATGCCTCGCGCACGCAGGAGTGCGACGAGCAGGTGGGACTTGGCGTAGCAGAGCCCGACGCGCTGCCGCAACGTGTCGGTCGCGCTGACGGACACACGCGGGTCGGCGGCATCGACCGAGTGCGCGACCTCGTCGCGCACCCACTCGTAACAGGCACGCGCGTACGCGACGTCAGACCGGCCGTCGGCCCCGAGAGTCGCCGCCAGCGCCAGCACCGGCTCGCTCGTCCAGTCGATGACCTCGTCAGCGGCGAGATAGTCGCTCGGGTCGCGCGTCATCCGGCGACGGTACCTCCCAGCACGGGCCGGGACCGGTCATGGTCAAGCCGGTGTCACGCCCGCAGGCCATGCAGTGAAGGGGCTGTGGCGTGCGATGCGGTAGCCCTCCGTGGCCGGGATCGGCGCGAGGACGTCGTTGCTCAGCGCGTACCGCGCGACGGCGGCGGGCCCGTCGACGAGCTGTCCGCCGAGGGCGGCGACCGCCTGGACCTGCGTCGCGTGCGCGCGCAGCGCGGCCAGCACGCGGTCGAGGACGGGGGCGACGTCGACGACGAGGTCGACCTCGTCGTCGGGCACCGCCACCGACGGCAGGGCGGCGGACGCGTCCGGCTGCGCGAGCCCGTCGACCGGGCCCAGCTCCGCCATGGCGGACCGCAGCGCCGCCGCGCCCTGCGCCGCCCACAGCACGACGGGCGCGACCTCGGCCAGCTCGACGGCCCGCATCGTGACCTCGTGGGCGCGGACGTGGTCGGGGTGGCCGTAGCCGCCGCGAGGCTCGTAGGTGACGACGACGGCCGGCCGGCGCTCGTCGAGCAGGTCGGCGAGCCGCCGCGCGGCGACGTCGATGTCCACGCCGACGAACGCGCGGTCCGGCACATCGGCTGCCGTCCCCGCCTGCCCGGGGGCGAGCCACGCCATCCCGGAGTCCTCGTACCGCTCGTCGGGCGACGCCCCACCGTCCAGGTACGCGTGGTCGCCCACGCCCAGCGCCGCCAGCGCGGCGGCAAGCTCACCCTCGCGGTGCGCCGCCAGCGCGGGCCCGTCGCCCTCCAGGTGCGCGGGGTCGGGACCGATCACCTCGCCGCGCTCCCCGCGCGTGCAGGTGACGACCGTGACTGGCAGCCCGGCCGCGGCCCAGGTCGCCAGCAGCGCCCCGGTCGCGAGCGTCTCGTCGTCGGGGTGCGCATGCACCGCCAGCAGTCCCCCACCACGCAGAACGTCCGAGCCCCCGGTCGCTGTGGCGACCGAGGACTCGGACGTTGCGTCAGGCATCGCGCCGGATCAGGACTTCTTGTTGCGGGCCGTGATGCGGGCACGCTCGGTCTGGTCGAGCACCACCTTGCGGATCCGGACGATCTCCGGGGTCACCTCGACGCACTCGTCCTCGCGGGCGAACTCCAGCGACTCCTCGAGCGTCAGCTTGCGCGGCGGCACCAGGTTCTCGAAGTTGTCGGCCGTGGCCGAGCGCATGTTGGTGAGCTTCTTCTCCTTGGTGATGTTCACGTCCATGTCCTCGTTGCGCGAGTTCTCACCGACGATCTGGCCCTCGTAGACCTCCTGCGTCGGGTCGACGAAGAACGAGCCGCGCTCCTGCAGGTTGATCATGGCGAACGGTGTCACCGCGCCTGCGCGGTCCGCGACCAGCGAGCCGTTGACGCGCGTCTCGATCGCACCGGCCCAGGGCTCGTAGCCCTCGGCGATGGAGGACGCGATACCGGTGCCGCGCGTGTCCGTGAGGAAGCGGGTACGGAAGCCGATGAGGCCACGCGCCGGGACGACGAACTCCATGCGGACCCAGCCGGTGCCGTGGTTCGACATGGTCTCCATGCGGCCCTTGCGCTGCGCGAGCAGCTGCGTGACGGCGCCCAGGTACTCCTCGGGGACGTCGATCGTCATGCGCTCGGTGGGCTCGTGGACCTTGCCGTCGATCTTCTTGGTGACGACCTGCGGCTTGCCGACAGTCAGCTCGAAGCCCTCGCGGCGCATCTGCTCGACGAGGATGGCCAGCGCCAGCTCACCACGGCCCTGCACCTCCCACGCGTCGGGGCGCTCGGTGGGCACGACGCGGAGCGAGACGTTGCCGATGAGCTCCTTGTCGAGGCGGTCCTTGACCTGGCGGGCGGTGACCTTGTGGCCCTTGCCGCCACGACCGGCCAGCGGCGAGGTGTTGATTCCGATGGTCATCGAGATCGCGGGGTCGTCGACCGTGATGAGCGGCAGCGGGCGCGGGTCGTCGGCGTCCGTCAGCGTCTCACCGATGGTGATGTTCTCGATGCCGGCGACGGCGACGATGTCACCGGGGCCCGCCTGCTCGGTGGGGACGCGCTCGAGCGCCTTCGTCTCCAGCAGCTCCGTGATCTTGACGTTCTGCATCGTGCCGTCGGCGCGCGCCCAGGCGACGGTCTGGCCCTTGCGCAGGTTGCCGTTGAAGATGCGCAGCAGCGCCAGGCGTCCCAGGAACGGCGAGGCGTCCAGGTTGGTGACGTGCGCCTGCAGCGGGTGGCCCTCGGTGTACGTGGGGGCGGGGATCTTCTCGAGGATCGTCTGGAACAGCGGCTCGAGCGTCTCGGAGTCCGGCAGACCACCGTCGGCGGGCTGGTTCAGCGACGCGCGACCGGCCTTGGCGGCGGCGTAGACGACCGGCACGTCGAGGATCGCGTCGAGGTCCAGGTCCGGCACGTCCTCGTGCAGGTCGGAGGCCAGACCGAGCAGCAGGTCCGTGGCCTCGTGGACGACCTCGGTGATGCGCGCGTCGGGGCGGTCCACCTTGTTGACCACCAGGATCACGGGGAGCTTGGCGATGAGCGCCTTGCGGAGCACGAACCGCGTCTGGGGCAGCGGGCCCTCGGACGCGTCGACCAGCAGGACGACGCCGTCGACCATCGACAGGCCGCGCTCGACCTCGCCGCCGAAGTCGGCGTGGCCCGGGGTGTCGATGACGTTGATGGTGATGCCGTCGGGGTGACCCGCCTGCGCCGCCGCGGGGCCCGAGTACCGGACCGCGGTGTTCTTGGCGAGGATCGTGATGCCCTTCTCTCGCTCCAGGTCGCCCGAGTCCATCGCGCGCTCGTCCACGTGCGCGTGCGCACCGAAGGCGCCGGACTGCCAGAGCATCGCGTCGACGAGCGTGGTCTTGCCGTGGTCGACGTGCGCGACGATGGCGACGTTGCGCAGGTCGGAGCGCACGCTCGTGCCGGTCGTGGTCGGCGTGTCCGTGGACATACGGGTACTCATCTCCGAAGTTGGGGGGTGCGCGCCGAGTCGTCGGGCGCCGGTCAATCCTACCGGCTGCGCACGCATCGGCGGGTGTGAGTCCCCCCACCTACGCCGAAGGCCCGCCCGGTGAGCACCGGGCGGGCCTCTCGACGAGCCGTGTCAGGCCGCGTCGCCGCCGAACACCTCGAGCTTGGAGCCCGGGATGGCGTCGAGCAGCTCGCGCGTGTACTGCTGCTTCGGGTTGTCGAACACCTCGTCGGTGGTGGCCCGCTCGACGAGCCGGCCCGACTCCATGACGCACACCTCGTCGGCGATCTGGCGGACGACCGCCAGGTCGTGCGTGATGAACAGGTAGCTGAGCCCCAGCTCGGCCTGCAGGTCGTTGAGCAGCTCCAGGATCTGGGCCTGCACCAGCACGTCGAGCGCCGAGACAGCCTCGTCGCACACGATCATCTCCGGCTTGAGCGCGAGCGCCCGCGCGATGGCGATGCGCTGGCGCTGGCCACCGGACAGCTCGTTCGGGAACCGGCGCATGGTCGACGCGGGCAGCGCCACCATGTCGAGCAGCTCGCGCACGCTGGCCTCGCGCGACTTCTTGTCGCCGACCTTGTGGACGCGCAGCGGCTCCTCGATCGTGCGGAAGATCGAGTACATCGGGTCCAGCGAGCCGTACGGGTTCTGGAAGATGGGCTGCACCCGACGACGGAACTTGAACAGCTCGTCCTTGCTGAGCGTGCTCAGGTCGGTGCCGTCGAAGTAGATCTTGCCCTGCGTGGGCTCCAGCAGGTTGAGCACCATGTTGGCGACCGTGGACTTGCCCGAGCCGGACTCCCCCACCACCGCCATCGTGGTGCCGCGCTTCACGGAGAACGAGACGTCGTCGACGGCCGTGAAGTCCGTGTGCTTGCCCGGACGCGAACCTCGGATCTGGAAGACCTTGGTCAGGTTCTCGATGCGGACGACGTCGTCGGCCTTCGGCTTGGCGGCGCCGCCGGTCGTCGCCAGCAGCTCGTCCGACTCCACGCCGCGCTCCTTGGCGCTCTGGATGCGCCGCGACGCGAGCGACGGGGCCGAGGCAACCAGGCGCTTGGTGTACGGGTGCTGCGGATCCGCGAGGATCTTGCGCGCCGGACCGGACTCGACGACCTGCCCCTTGTACATGACCACCAGGTGCTCGGCGCGCTCGGCGGCCAGGCCCAGGTCGTGCGTGATGAAGAGGACCGCGGTGCCGAGCTCCTCGGTCAGGCTCTGCAGGTGGTCCAGGATGACGCGCTGCACCGTGACGTCGAGCGCCGACGTGGGCTCGTCGGCGATCAGCAGGTCGGGACGCGCCGCGAGGCCGATGGCGATGAGCGCGCGCTGGCGCATACCGCCGGAGAACTCGTGCGGGTACTGGTTGGCGCGGCGCTCGGCGTCGGGCAGGCCGGCCTCGGCCAGCAGCTCGTGCACGCGCTTGTCGGCCTCGGAGCCCGTGGCGATGCCGTTGGCCTTGAGGGCCTCCTTGACCTGGTAGCCGATCTTCCAGACCGGGTTCAGGTTGGACATCGGGTCCTGCGGGACCAGGCCGATCTGCGCGCCGCGGATCTCGACCATCTCCTTGGCGGAGAGGTGCGTGATGTCCCGGCCGCCGAACTCGATGGTCCCGCCCGTGACCTTGCCCGTGCCGGGCAGCAGGTCGATGACGGCGTGCGCGGTCGTCGACTTGCCGGAGCCCGACTCGCCGACGATCGCGACGGTCTGGCCGGGGTAGATCGTCAGGTCAGCGCCGCGCACTGCCCGGACCTCGCCGGTCGACGTGGTGAACGTGACCTGCAGGTCCCGGACCTTGAGCAGCGGCTCGGTGCCGTGCGACTGGATGGGTGCGCCTGTGGCGTCGACGTTGGTGGTCATCGCTTCCGTGCCTTCGGGTCGAGGGCGTCCCGCACGACGTCGCCCATCATGATGAAGCTCAGCACCGTGATCGCCAGTGCTGCGGCGGGCCAGAAGAGCACCATCGGGTCGGTGCGGATGCTCCGCTGGGCGTTCGAGATGTCACCGCCCCAGGAGATCACCGAGTCGGGCAACCCGATGCCGAGGAACGACAGGGTCGCCTCCGCGACGATGAACGTGCCGAGCGCGACCGTCGCGTACACGATGATCGGCGCCGCCGCGTTGGGCAGGATGTGTCGGCGCAGCGTCGCCATCCGGGACGTGCCGAGCGCGGTGCTCGCGGTGACGAAGTCGGAGTTCTTCAACCCCAGCACGGCACCGCGTGTGATCCGGGCGACCTGTGGCCAGCCGAACACACCGAGCACGATCACGACCGTCATGACACCGCGGTGGGACTTCAACGACGACATCACGACGATCGCGGCAAGGACGAACGGGATCGCGAAGAAGATGTCCGTGACGCGCGACAGCAGCGAGTCGAACCATCCGCCGAAGAAGCCGGCCAGGGCGCCGACCGCGACACCGATCAGCACGACGATGATCGTGGTCAGGACGCCGACGCTGACCGAGGGGCGGGCTCCGTAGATCACACGCGCGTAGACGTCGCACCCCAGGAAGGTGTAGCCCATGGGGTGGCCGGACGACGGTCCCTCGAGGCTGTGCTCGAGGGTGCACGCGTTCCTGGCGTTCGGGTCGATCGACGTGAACAGCGACGGTGCGATCGCGACGGCGAGCACCACCACGATGAGGACGGCCGAGACCCAGAACAGCGGGCGGCGGCGCAGGCTGCGCCACGCGTCCTGCCACACGCTGGCCGGTGCGGCGTGCTCGTCGATCGCGTCGACGCCCAGGAGCGGCGTCTCGTCGAGGTCCGCGAAGAAGTGGTGCTGGTCGGGGCGGGTGGTGGGCTCACGCATAGCGGATCCTCGGGTCCAGGACCGCGTACAGCAGGTCCACGGCAAGGTTGGCGAAGATGTAGACGATCACCAGGATCGTCGTGATCGAGACGACGGTGGGGCCCTGGCTCGTCAGGATCGCGTGGTAGAGCGTCCCACCGACACCGTTGATGTTGAAGATGCCCTCGGTCACGATCGCGCCGGACATCAGCGCCCCCAGGTCAGCCCCGAGGAACGTGATCACCGGGATCAACGAGTTGCGCAGCACGTGCACACGAACGACGCGCCCCCGCGCGAGACCCTTGGCGGTTGCCGTCCGGACGTAGTCGGCGGACAGGTTCTCCGAGACCGACGTCCTCGTCAGTCGGAGCACGTAGGCGAACGAGACAGAGCCGAGCACGATCGCCGGCATCAGCAGCGTCTTGACCGAGACGTCGCTACCCACCGTGGGTGGCAGCAGACCCCACTTCACGCCGACGACGAACTGCATGACGAAGCCGAGCACGAAGGTCGGGATCGCGATGACGACGAGGCTCGCGACGAGCATCGTGCTGTCGAACAGCTTTCCCTTGCGGAGGCCGGCGATCAGGCCGAAGCCGATCCCGAAGACGCCCTCGAAGATCAGCGCCATCACCGCGAGCTGGATCGTGACGGGGAAGATCTCCCGCATCACGTCACCGACGTCGCGGCCCGAGTAGGTGGTGCCGAAGTCCAGCGTCAGGATCCCCTGCAGGTAGTGCAGGTACTGGACGAGGAAGGGCTGATCGAGGTGGTACTGAGCCACCAGCTGGTCGTGCAGTGCATCGCTCATGCCCTTGTCGCCGGCGAGCGCCAAGATCGGGTCGCCGGGAACCAGGAACACCATCGCGTAGATGAGCAGGGTCGCCCCGATGAACACAGGGATCATCTGCAAGAGCCTGCGCCCGATGTACCAGGCCATCAGGTCTCTCCTTCAAAGTCGAGGGTCCATGCCGCCCTGTGGGGCGGGTAGACCGATGATCGGGGGCGCGGGCGCCCAACTGCAAACGACACGCGAGCGGGGGTGGGGCCCACACGGGCCCCACCCCCGGTCATGCGTGCGTCAGATCACTTCTTGGTGATCTCGTAGTACAGCGGGACGCTGTCCCAGCCGAACTCGACGTCGCCGACGAGCTTGGAGTAGCCGCCCGTGACGTTCGAGTACCACAGCGGGATGGCCGGCAGGTCCTTGAACAGCTGCTCCTGAGCCTTCTGGAAGTCAGCGTTCGCGGCGTCGACCGTCTTCTCCGCGGAACCCTTGGCGAAGAGGTCGTCGACCGTCTTGTTGCTGTAGTTGCCGTCGTTCGAGCCCTTGCCCTGGCCGGCGGCCGTGGCGTAGAGCGGGCCGAGGAAGTTGAACAGCGACGGGTAGTCCGCCTGCCAGCCGGAACGGAAGGCACCGGTCAGGCCGCTCTTCTTGTCGAGCTGCGCCGCACCGATGTCCTTGCGCAGGTCGGCGAAGACCGCGTAGGACTGGCCCTCCGCGTCGATGCCCAGGTTCGCCTTGAGGTTGTTCGACACGGCGTCGACCCAGTTCTTGTGGCCACCGTCGGCGTTGTACGCGATGGTGAACTTGCCCGACCACTTGCTGATCGCGTCGGCCTGCGCCCAGAGCTTCTTGGCGTCCTCGGGGTTGTACTTCAGGACGTCGTTGCCCGGGATCGAGTCCGACCAACCAGCGATGACCGGCGACGTGAAGTCGGAGGCCGGCGTGCGGGTGCCCTGGAAGATCGTCTTCGTGATCGAGTCACGGTCGATCGCCTCGGAGATGGCCTTGCGACGGAGCAGGCCCTCCTCATCGTTCTTGAAGTGCTCCTGCCACTGCCCGATGGTGAACGACTGGAAGATCGCGGCGGGCTTGTTGACCGCACGGTCGCCCAGGTCCGACTCGAACGTGGAGAACGCGCTGTCCGGCACGGCGTCGAGGACGTCGAGCTGGTCGGACTGCAGGTCCGCGTAGGCGGCGTCCTGGCTCGTGTAGAACTTCAGCGTGACCCCGCCGTTCTGCGGCTTGCGGTCGCCGGTGTAGTCCGCGTTCGGGACCAGCTTGATCTGGACGTTGTGCTCCCAGCCGCCGTCGGCCACCTTGTAGGGGCCGTTGCCGATCGGGTTCTCGCCGAAGGCCTTCATGTCCTTGAAGGCGGCCTCGGGCAGCGGGTAGTACGCCGAGTAGCCGAGGCGCAGCGGGAAGTCCGCCTGCGGGGAGGTCAGCTTCACCGTGAACGTGGTGTCGTCGACGACCTTGAGGCCGGTCAGCTCGCTGTCCTTGTCGTACGAGAAGCCCTCGATGGGCTCGAAGAAGTACGAGGAGAGCTGGGCGTTGCTGAGCTTGGCGCCGTAGTTCCAGGCGTCCACGAAGCTCTTCGCCGTGACGGGCTCACCGTTGGTGAACTTCCAGCCGGACTTGATCTTGATCGTCCAGTTCTGCTGGTCGTCCGAGGTGATCGAGTCGGCGACCTCGTTGTGCGTCTCGCCCTTGGCGTCGTAGTACACGAGGCCCGCGAAGATCATGTTGAGGATCTTGCCGCCGCCGGTCTCGTTCGTGTTCGTCGGGATCAGCGGGTTCTGGGGCTCGCTGCTGTTCGCCGTGACGATGCCGGTCGAGGGGCCGGACGCCGTGGTCGTGTCATCGCTGCTGTCGCCGCTGCTGCATGCGGTGAGCGCGAGCGCGCCCACGGCCACCGAGGCGGCGAAGCCGGCGAAACGCCTGATCTTCAATGTTCCTCCAGATGAGTGTCGACATCTGGGCTCCGCATGCCGTTCACGTCCGGTGCCCACACCGGACCGACACACTGAACCCGTCTCATGATGCCGAGAGGGTTGCGGGAAGACTACGAAACTCTCATCGGTACAAACCGGACACACGTCACTGTGCGGCCCGATCGTTACCGTATCGATACTGGGTAGTAGCGTCCAGCATGCGAGACGCCGCTCGGGTGAACCTGCCGGAAACACGCCCGTAATCTCAAGGCGCCGGTTCGATCGCCCGCGATTCGGACATTGCGTGACGACATCGCTCACGCCATCTGCTAAGCGCGTCCATGCGTCCCCCTGGAAGCCGACGGTCCTCGACCTGCTCAGGCTATGACGTCGCTGGTCGTCGCGCGCGGCGGGCGCTCGACGACGTCTAGCCGGTCCCGTCCGGACAGGTCGGTCGCAACGACTCGTCCATCACCCGATCGACTGAACCGTCGCGGCGGTCTCGCCTCGGTCCGCATGTGAGGATCGGCCCGTGCACTTCACCGACGCCGTCCGCCGCCTGGGCCGCACCCGCTGGTTCGCGCGCGTCGGGCGCGCCGTGGCGGGGATCGACCGCAGGCTGCAGAAGGCGACCTCGGGGCGATGGTCCGTCCTCGGCCGCGCGCAGCTGCCCCAGCTCATCCTCACGACGACGGGAGCCCGGTCCGGCCAGCCGCGCGAGGCCGTCCTGCTGTACGCCCGCGACGGCGATTCCTGGGTGGTGATGGGCAGCAACTGGGGTCAGGCCCACCACCCGGCATGGTCGGCGAACCTGCTGGCCGACCCGCGCGCGTCCGTCACGTTGGGCGGCCGCACGTCGGCCGTCGTCGCGCACCTCACGCACGACGACGAACGCGCCCGCCTCCTGCCCGCGCTGCTGGCCGTCTGGCCCGGCTACGAGGAGTACGCCGCCCGCTCGGGCCGCGACCTGCGCGTCTTCACGCTCACGCCGGCCTGACCTCGGCACGTCAGCGGGACCGGGCGCGCTCCCGGTACGCGCGGGCCTTCATCACGTCGCCGCACTCCCCCATCGAGCACCAGCGCCCGGAGCGGTTGCGGGACGTGTCGTAGTAGATCCACTGGCAGTCCGGGTTGGCGCAAGCCTTCAGCCGCGCCCACTCGCCCGTCCGGGTCGCCTCGAGCACGGCGACGAGCACCGGCCCGACGACGTCGTCGGGCACCGTCGAGATCAGCGCCGGGTCGTCGCCCACGAACGTGACGCGCACCGGGTGCGCCGAAGCCAGCTCGTCGATCCGCGCGTGTTCTCTGCTGACCGCGTACGCGCGCACCGCGTCCCGCAGCTCCCGCACGAGCGCGGGCGCGTCCGCGAGGCGGTCGACGCCGTGGAACCGGTCGTCGGTGTTGAGCAGCGCCCGTAGGCCCTCGAGGTGCGCCGGAGCGACACCCGGCTCCTCGCCCAGCGTGATCCACGGGTCCAACGGGTTCTTGACGGCCGGCATGCTCTCCAGGATAGTCGTCACCACTGTTTCCTGTTCACTGGTGACGAAGGAGTGATCGATGACCGCCCTCGACGCACGGCCCGGCTGTGACACGTCGGACATGCTGACCATCCACGCGCTGTTCCGTCGGGCGTTCGCGGATGCGCCCGGCCTCGTGCGAGGCGTCGCCGACGGGGACGCCGTGCGCGCCCGGATCGTCGGCGCGCACGTCCGGGAGGTCGCCGGCGCGCTGCACACCCACCACTCGGGCGAGGACGAGCTGCTGTGGGACACGCTCGAGCAGCGGGCGCCCGCGTGCGCTCTGCACGTCGGGCTCATGCGCGCGCAGCACCAGCAGACCGCGGTGCTGCTCGACGCGCTCCTCGCGGACCTTCCCGCGTGGGAGTCCTCCGGTGCGGCCGCCGACGCTGCGCCCGTGGCCGACACGCTCGACGCGCTGCGCGACCTGCTCCAGGCGCACCTCGGCCAGGAGGAGGCCGACATCCTGCCCACCGCCGCCACCGTCATGACCCAGCGCGAGTGGGGCGCCCTGCACGAGCACGGCATGGCGTCCATCCCCCGCGACCGCATGCTGCTGCAGCTCGGCTGGATCCTCGAGGTGGTCCCGCCCGACGAGCGCGCCGGCTGGATGCGGACCAACCTGCCCGCACCCGCGCGCGTGATGTGGCGCATCGTCGGCCGACGACAGTTCGCCGCCCACCGCGCCCGCGTCTACGGAGCGTGACGGGCGGCGTCAGCGCGCGCGGACCACCTGCTTCACCTTCGTCGTCGACGACGTCACGGCGCTGCTGCCCGCGTACTTCACCGTCAGCGAGTAGGTCTTGCGCTTCCACGACTTCGGCGTGCGCAGCGCCGGCCGCCCGTCCCGCCCTCGACCTTCCAGGCGCAGATCACAGCCGCGCAGGGCCCTGGTCACGGGCGCGGCGCCGTGCCAAGGTGAGTTGTCCGGTTCGTCCGTCGATGCAGGGGATACCTCGTGCCCGTCGATGACCTCCGCACCACCCGTCCCGTCGACGGGCTCGTCCTCCTGGACGCCCAGTCGCGCTCCGCGCGCGCCGCGATCTCCCAGGCGAAGCTGCGTCCCGCCCTCAACCCCGCCTACCTCCTGCCTCGCCCCCGGCTGCACGCGCTCATGGACGCGTCCGTCGCGGCACCGCTCACTCTCGTCGTCGCGCACGCCGGCTCCGGCAAGACCTCGCTGCTGCGCAGCTGGGTGGCGGAGTCGAGCGCGCCGATCGCCTGGTTGTCCCTCGACGAGCACGACCGAGACCCCGCCCAGCTCTGGCGCGGCGTCCTGGCGGCGCTCGAGTCGATCGCCCCGGGGTGCTCGACGGCAGCCGCGACCCAGCTCCAGCGGCCCGGCGAGCTCCTCGATGCCGTCGGGGCGCTGCTCGACGACCTGGAGTCGCGGCAGGACGACCCACGCGTGCTCGTCGTCGACGACCTCCACCTGGTCGACGACGTCGAGGCCGTCGCGGCGTCCGTGGCCCTCTTCGTCCAGCACCTGCCGGCGTGGCTCCACGTCGTGATCGCGAGCCGGCGCTCGCCGCGGCTCCCGCTGCACCGGCTGCGAGCGCGCGGGCAGCTGGGCGAGGTCCACTTCCCTGAGCTGCGGTTCTCGTTCGACGAGGCCACCGCGATGCTGGCCAGGATCGCGCCCGACCTGCCGCCCGAGGACGTCGCCGAGGTGGCGGCACGTGCCGGTGGGTGGGCCGCGAGCATCCAGCTGGCCGCGATCGCGGCCCGGTCGGCGCAGGCGCAGGGCCGCCGCTACGTCCCGAGCCGCGACCACGAGCAGAACTACCTCGAGGGGTACGTCTGGCACGAGGTGCTCGACCACGAGCGCGACGACGTCGTCGACGTGCTCCTCGCGACGTCCGTGGTCGAGCACATCGACGCGGGGCTCGCTCAGGTCCTGGCGGAGCGCGACGACGCCGCGGGGTTGCTGGCTCTCGCCGAGGACCGCGGGCTGTTCGTGTCCCGGACCGAGCACGCCGGCTTCGAGATGCACGCGCTCGTGCGCGAGGTGCTGCTCGCGGTGCTCGAGGAGCGGGCGCCCGAGCGCCTGACCCAGCTGCACGGCTGGGCCGCCGGCTGGTACGAGGCGCACCAGCAGACGCCCACCGCCCTCGAGCACCTCCTGCGGGCGGACCGCCCGCGCGAGGCCCTGCACCTGCTGGCCACGCAGGTGGCGGCGCTGTACGACGGCGGGCACGCGAGCACGATCCTGCAGGTCATCCGCTCCCTGCCGGCGTCCGTCGCCTCCGACGGCGTCGAGGCGATGGTCGAGTTCGCCTGGTGCCACCTGCTCGTCGACCGCCGCCGGTTCGTCGAGCTCGTCCACGGCCTGCAGCGGGTCACCGCGGGACGCACCGACGTCGACCCGGTCTGGGCGGCCCGCCTGGACCTGCTCGGGTCGATCGCCGCGACGCTGCAGGGCGACTGGGCCGACGGCGCGACTCTCGCCCACACCTGCCTGCGCACCCTGGGCGACGCGTGGTGGCTCGACCCGCTCGGTCAGTTCTCGTGGAACATGGTCGCGCGCGACATCGCACTCTCCGAGCGCTGGGACGACGACGGCACGGAGGCCCACCAGGTGGTCCGCGCGCTCAGCCTGGTGCCGGAACGCAGCAGCGCGCTGACCGGCAGCGTCGCCATGGCCGAGGCGCTGGCCGGTCGCCCGGTCGATGCGCTGCGACTCGTCGCGGCGGCGCGCCAGGCCTCCGAGCACTCGAACATGACGATCTCCCGGACCGAGGCCATGACCGCCGCTGCCCTGGCGCACCGCGAGCTCGGCGACACCGCGGTCGCACTCCCGCTCCTCGTCGACCTCGCCGCGAGCCGCGTCGAACCGGCACCGCACTGCGAGCTGCTCGCGATGATCGAGCTCACGTACGCGCACCTGGGCGCGGGGCGCCAGGACGCGGCCGAGGCCGAGTTCGGGCGCGCTGCCGAGCTCGTCGACACCGAGATGCCAGGCCAGGGCGCACGCACGTGGCTCGGGCGGGCCGGTGTCACGCTCAGCCTGGCGGTCGGGGACGTCGAGGGCGCGCGCGGCTGGTCGAGCCAGGTGGTCGACCCGTTCTGGACGGGGGCCGTCCAGGCCCGCATCCACCTCGCCACGCACGACGTCGGGTCGGCCGTCGACGCCCTCAAGTCCGCGGAACCGCGCTGCCCACGGCACGAGGTGGTCGCGGGTCTCCTGCACTTCCGCGCGCGCGACGACCTCCAGCCCGCCGACGACCACCTCGAGCGTGCGGTGGAGGCCGCGGTGCGCCACGGTCTGGTGCAGACCGTGGCGGACGAGGGCCGCGACGTGGTCGACGCGGTCGAACGCCTCGCCTGGACGGTACCCCCGGTGTGGCTCGACCGGCTGCGCCGGGCGGTGCCGACCACCGAGTCCGTCGGGACGCCGGCTCAGATGGTCGAGGAGCTGACCGAGCGCGAGCTCGAGGTCCTCCGGATCCTGCCGAGCCGGCTGCCCCTGCGCGAGATCGCGGACGAGCTCTTCATCTCGATCAACACCCTGAAGTTCCACCTCAAGGTCATCTACCGCAAGCTCGGGTGCTCGTCACGTGCCGAGGCGGCCGCCGTCGCGCGGTCGATGACCAGCCTGCACCGCGCCGCTCAGCCGCCGAGCACCCTGCGCCGCTGAACGTCGTACCGCTCGAGCGGCAGCAGCCCGCGGTCGACGAGGTGAGCGAGCTCGCGCACCTGCGCGACCTGGTCGATCTGCGGGGTCCCGCGGACGATGAGATCGGTCGAACGCCCGTCGACCGCGTCGGAGACCCGGTCCCGGGCGATCCGCTGACCGGCGACGAGCCGAGCGCCGCCCTTGCGCGCGGCTTCGGAGAGCCTGCCGGCCCACCTGTCCTCGACCAGCAGCAGCAGCGCCGTCTCGTCGGCCTCCAACGACACCGACGCGAGGGCGACGTCGTGCGCGCTCAGCAGCACCCGGCCGTCGAGTGCCGCCGTGAGCACCGCGAGCGGCGCATGGTCGGCGGGATCGCTCGGGACGACGCGCGTCGACGTCGCCTCGCGCTCCAGCGCGACCGCGTCCAGGAGCCGGATCGAGCCGGCGTCGACGAGCCCCACCAGCGCGTCCGCGACCGGGCCGAGCGCGCCGACGTCAGGCGCGCTGACCACGACGTACTCGAGCAGGTCGAGGTCCGGCGCCGTGCCGCCGTCACCGTCGTTCGCCATCGCCCCCTCCTACCTTCAGTGCAGCCCCACCTTGAGCAGGACCACGAGCAGCCCGACGCACGCACCGGCGACTGCGCACATCACGCGCGCGCCCCCGCTCAGCCCCCCGCGGGCCCCGGCCACATAGCTGTAGATCGTCAGCAGGGCGATCGTCGCGCCCAGGGCGATCCAGGCGGCTGTGCGCAGCTCCGCCCCGAAGACGGTCGACACGAGCAGCACCGCGAGCGGCACGACCGACGCACCGGCGATCGGGAGCGTCTCGCGGAACGCGTGCCGCAGGGCGACCATCGCGTGGTGCCCGTGCGCGAGCGCGCTCCCGATCGTGACGGCGTGCAGGTGCGCCACCCAGTACACGGCGACCGTGCCGAGGATGACGACACTGAGCTCGCCGACGGTCTCGCTGTGGCTCGTCCCGACGGCGATCGCCGCGGCGCAGACCACGGTGCCCGTGATCGCGCCCTCACCCCCTCGGACGAGGCCGAGGGGGTCGCGGCGGGGTTGCCCCTCAGGTCCGCGCGGTGCGCCGCCGGTCGGTGCGCCGTCAGTCGGTGCGCCCTCACGCACCGCCGAACGTCTCCAGCAGCGTCTCGCGCTCGGCCGGCGTCAGGTTGGTGGTGATGAGCCTCGCGTCGCGGGCCCGGAACCGCTCGCCCAGCCGGTCCAGGTCTGCGTTCTCGGTCACCATGAAGAGCGCGGACGTCCCGGGGGTGACCTCGGTACGGATCCGCTCCAGGTCACCCTTGGTGATCCCCGTGCCCTCCGTCGACTTCGCGAGCGCGCCGAGGCCGGCGCCGAGCACCGCACCGACGACCGGGACCGCGAACAGGGCCCCACCGAGGACGCCCCACAGCGCCCCCCACCCCGCACCGCGCTTGTTCCCGTCGTGCTTGTGGTGCAGCGTCGGGCTCTCCGCGTCCGCGGGCCACGTGATCACGGCGTGGTCGACGATGGTCACCAGGCCGTCGCGTACCGCGTCCTTCAGCACGGACTCGGCGTGGACCGCGCCCTCGGGGTCGTCGAACTTCCAGACGGTGAACGTCGTCATGCCCTTCTCCTTCTCGTGGGACGCCGCGGGCGGCGCGCGTGGTGCCGTGCTTTCCGGGTCATGCGGGTACTGCGTCGGACGGAACGCGGTCCGACCTGCGGAGGAACAGCTTGATCAGCTCCTCGACGACCACGAGCGAGGCGGCGATGCCCACGCAGATGCTCCACTGCGTGAACGTCATCCCGGTGGTCCCGAAGATCCGCTCGAGGAAGTCGAGCGCGGTGATCGCGACGATCGCGATCAGTGCGATGCCGTAGCGGCGCAGCTGGAGCCGGCCCGGGATCGCGTCGCGGTCGAAGATCGACCCGCGCTGGTCGCGCGACAGCAGCGCGCCCGCCAGGTGGAAGACGGACAGCGTCGTGAGCAGCATGGTCGATGCCAGGATCGCCTCGCCCTGGTGGTCGCCGATCTGATAGGCGACCAGCGAGCCCACCGTCATCACAAACCCCTGCACGCACAGGCGCAGCCAGTTGCTGCGCGACAGCACGGGGTCGGACACCGGCCGTGGTGGCCGGGCCATCAGGCCCTTCGCGGGTTGGTCGAAGCCGAGCGCGACGGCCAGCGGGATGTCGATGACCATGTTGATCCACAGGATCTGCAGCGGGTTGAGCGGTGCACCCGCGGCGATCCCGAAGATGCCCGCGCCGATGAAGATCGCGATGTACGCCACGAGCGTGGACATCTGGAAGCGCAGGTACTTGAGCAGGTTGTCGTAGAGCGTGCGGCCGTAGGAGACGGCGCCGACGATGGTCGCGAAGTTGTCGTCGGTGAGGATCATGACGGCCGCCTCCTTGGAGACCTCCGTCCCGGTGATGCCCATCGCGACACCGATGTCGGCGGTCTTGAGCGCCGGCGCGTCGTTCACGCCGTCGCCCGTCATGGCGACGATGTTCGACTTCTCCTTGAGGATGCGGACCAGGCGGACCTTGTCCTCGGGGGCGACGCGCGCGATCACCCCGATGTCGTCGATCTCCCGCGTCAGCTCCTCGTCGTCCATCGCCGCGAACTGGGCACCCGTGACCGCGCGTCCCTCGATGCCGAGCTCGGTGGCGATCGCCGCCGCCGTCGTGGCGTGGTCACCCGTGATCATCCGCACGCGGATGCCGGCCTCGTGGCACTGGGCGATGGCGTCCCGGGCCTCGGGGCGCGGCGGGTCGACGATGCCCACCATCGCCAGCAGCGTGAGGTCCTGCACCACGCCGATCAGGTCGGCGTCGGCGTGCACCGTCCCGGGCTCGAGGTCACGCTGCGCGACGACCATGACCCGCTCGCCCGCGTTGGCGATCGCGTCGTTCGCGTCGAGCGCCAGCCGGCGGTTGTCGTCGGTGATCGGGGTCAGCGTGCCGTCGGGGTTGCGCAGCGTCGTCGCCCGCGCGACGAGGACGTCGGGCGCACCCTTGACGTAGCACCGGACCACCGGGCGCCCGTCGTCGGCCGTCATCTCGTGGAACGTGGCCATGAACTTGTACTCGGAGTCGAACGGCACCTCGGCCACGCGCGGAAGCGCGGCCCGCGTCTGCGCGATGTCCAGGCCGCCCTTGGCGCCGAGGACGATGAGCGCGCCCTCCGTCGGGTCGCCGATCAGGCTCTCGCCGTCCAGGACCGCGTCCGCGCACAGCACCATCGGCAGCAGGTAGGGGTCCAGGTCGACGTTCAGGCCGCCGACGTGGCTGATCGCCCCGACCGTGCTGTACCCCTCGCCCGAGACCGTGAACCGGTGCTGGCCGGGGATCACGAGCTCGCGCGCGGTCATCTTGTTGAGGGTCAGTGTGCCGGTCTTGTCCGAGCAGATCGCGGACGTCGAGCCGAGCGTCTCCACCGCCGGCAGGCGCTTGACGATGGCGTGCCGGCGCGCGATCTCGCGGGTGCCCATCGACAGCAGCGCGGTGACGACGGCCGGCAGGCCCGTCGGGATGGCCGCGACCGCCAGCGCGACGCCCGTGACGAACAGGGTGTCGAACGACTGCCCCTGCGCGAGGCCCAGCAGCACGACGACCACGAGCGCGACCGCCGCGATGCTCGCGATGATCTTCGACAGGGAGTCGAGCTGCCGCTGCAGGGGCGTCTTGCTGGCCTCGGTGTGGGCCAGCATGTCGGCGATGTGCCCGATCTCGGTGCCCATGCCCGTCGCCGTGACGACCATCTCGCCGCGGCCGCGCGTCACGGAGGTGTTCATGTACGCCATGCAGATGCGGTCTCCGAGGGGCACGTCCGTGCCGGCGACGGGCTCGGACGTCTTCGCGACCGGCAGGCTCTCGCCCGTCAGGGCCGCCTCCTCGATCTCGAGCGTCGCCGCGAGCGTGATGCGGGCGTCCGCGGGGACCCGGTTCCCGGCCTCGACGAGCACGACGTCGCCGGGCACCAGCTGCGACGCGTCGATCTCGACGGCCTGACCGTCCCTGCGCACCCGCGCGACGGTGCGCATCATCTGCGAGAGCGCCTTGACGCTCTCCTCGGCCTTCGCCTCCTGCCGCAGGCCGATCACCGCGTTGAACACGGTCAGGCCGGCCAGGACGACGGTCGTGCCCGTGTCGCCCGTGACGAGCTGGTTGACGAGCGCGGCCCCCAGCAGCACCAGCTGCATGAAGTCCTGGTACTGGCGCAACCAGGCGTGCCAGCCCGGCTCCGCCTTGCCGCCCGCGAGCTCGTTGGCTCCGTACGTCGTCAGGCGCGCCTGAGCCTCCGCCGACGTGAGCCCCTGGGTGAGATCCACCTCCAGGTCGGTGGCGACGTCGGCGGCGCTCGCCGAGACCGGGTCGAACCCGCGCGCACGCGTCGCGACCTGGGTGGTGTGGTTGTCGTCGTCGGCCATCCGGCACTCCCGCGAGGTAGGCATCAGGGCTTCCTCGCCGATCGTCGCCGCCCGGAGGGTGGTCGCACCTCACCCCTGCCGGGGTGGGGCGCGACCACCCGCCCGGGTGTGACCGTGTCCTGGCCAGACCTCATCGCGGACCAAACCTGGAGGAGGACCGATGCCTCAGCAAGACGTAGGACCCATCGACTATCTCGCCGTCGAGCTGCCGGGAGCGAAGCTCGACGGGAACGGCCTGCGCGCCCTGATCGACCTCGTCGACCGCGGAATCATCAAGATCCTGGACCTCGTGGTCGTCGTGGCCGACGGCGGCGGCGCCTCCGTGCTCCAGCTGGCCGACCTCGACGGCGACGGCGAGCTCGACCTCACCTACTTCGAGGGCGTGCGGTCCGGGCTGCTCGACGACGACGACATCGAGCAGGCCGCGGCGCTCACCGAACCGGGCGACGCCGTCGCCCTGCTCGTCTACGAGAACACCTGGGCCGGCCCGTTCGTCACCGCGATGCGGAACGCCGGCGCCGAGGTCGTCGCCAGCGGCCGCATCCCGGCGGAGGACGTCATCGCCGCGCTGGACGCGCTCGAAGCAGCGGAAGCCTGAGAGGAAGGACGACCATGGGACTCATCGGAGGAATGGCCAGGACGGCCGTCGTCGCCGGGACCGCGACGGCGGTGTCGAACCGCGTCTCCCGACGCCAGGCCGGACGCTGGGCCGCTGACGGTCAGCAGCAGGCCGAGCACGACTACTACGAGCAGCAGCACCAGCAGCCGGTGTACGCGCAGCCCACCTACGCACCGCCGCCCCCGCCTCCCGCCCCGGCCGCCGCGTCGTCCGACGCGCTGATCGAGCAGCTGCAGAAGCTCGGCACGCTGCGCGACCAGGGGATCCTGACGCAGGCGGAGTTCGACGCGCAGAAGGCCAAGCTGCTGGCCGGCTGACACCGCACGACGAAGCGGCCCTCCCGTCATCGACGGGAGGGCCGCTTCGTGTCGTCAGGCGCTGTGTCGTCAGGTGCCTCAGGCGGCCAGCAGCTTGGCCTTCGCCTGCGCGAACTCCTCCTCCGACAGCGCTCCGCTCGCCCGCAGGTCCGCGAGCCCCTTGATCTCGGCCGCGGTGCTGGTCCCACCCGACGAGCCGGCGACGCTCTGCACGTAGGAGCGCATCTGCTCGTCGCGGCGCTGGGCCTCGCGGGCTGCGTGCTCCCCCATCTTCCGCCCGCGCGCGATCAGGTAGATCAGCACTCCGAGGTACGGCAGCACGATCACGAAGATCGTCCACAGCGCCTTGCTCCAGCCACCCATGTCGTCGCTGCGGAAGATGTCCGCGAAGACCGTGATGAGCAGCCAGATCCAGATGAAGAAGAGGAAGAACCACATCATCGCGAGGATGACGTCTCCGAGGTTGTTCACGATGTACCTCCAGATGGGTGGGAGTGTTCGCCGGTCAGCGGGGGTCGGTGCGCAGGAGCTGGATCAGGGCCCAGATGACGAAGACGTTGAAGCCGATGACGACGAGCGACCACAACGGGTAGTAGGGCAGGAACGCGAAGTTGGTCAGCACGGCCAGCCCGGCGATGAACAGGCCCACGGCGTACGCCCAGGACTGCTGCATGAGGATGCCGATCGCCACCAGCACCCCGATCACGCCCAGGATCAGGTGGATCCATCCCCAGGTGGTCAGGTCGAACGCGTAGACGTACCCGTTCGCGACCGCGTACAGCTCGTCCTTCGCCAGTGCCGAGATGCCCTGCAGCACGTCCATGGCCGAGGACATCAGCAGGAACACGCCGGCGATGATGGCCGCGGACTCCGCGGCGGTTCGGCGGGCGGAGCGGTCGGGGCGGTACGACGGTTCTGCGCTCATGGCTTGCCTCCTGGTTCGACGGGTCCGCTGATCGTCGAACGGCGGCGGGTGGCGCGACGCCACCCCACCCGGGGTGGTTGGCCGCCGACCCGCACCGACCCCTACCTTCCGCCCAGCGCGCGTGCCATGCTCCCGGGGTGACGGTCCTCCCTTCGCAAGACGACGGCTCCGTGTTGCTCCGCACTGAGTACAGCGACGAGTCGGCCTGGCAGTCAGCGTTGCGGGCCGCGACGACACCGCACCCGCAGCCCGACGGTTGGGTCTTCGAGGCGCATCTCACGCCGTACGAGGACAAGGCGCTCGCCGGGAAGCCCCCGGAGGTGATTGCGAGCCTCCCGTCGGGCGGTTACCTCTCCTTCGCGTTCATCGCGGACGGTCGCACGATGGCCGATCACACGTTCGTCGTGCTCGATCTCGCCGAGGAGCGCGGCCGTTGGTTCCGGTGCACCGCCGAAGCCGTCCAAGCGATCGAGAACAACCTGTCTCTCGCGAATATGGACTTCTACGAGTTCGCCGACGCTGCAGATCCTGACGGGGTATTCCGCGACCTCGCCTGAACGGGGCCCTCCACGCGACCCTGAGCACGTGCCCTCAGCAGCGCTCAGGCGCTCGGGCGTTTGTCGACGCTTCCTACCCGACCCCGACGACATCCGTCCTCACGCGTCATTGCGCAGATCGATGGAAGTAGACCGTCAGCGAATGCCAGTCGCCGTCCTCAGTCACCTCGGTGTGCATCATCACGTCCTGGACGTCGATCTCCCCCAGAGACTCGACCGTGTCAGCAACTCGCCGCAGCAGGCCGGGTACGTCAGCCTGGCCGACGCCTTTCGGGTTGCTCTGCGAGAAGTGTTCGATCGTCCAGCTCTGGTTCGCACCCACGCGGGAAGGATAAGGCGCATGAACGCGCCAACTCGTGGACATTTACCGTGACGGAGCTCGACCAGCAGCATCTGGACCGCTGCGGACCCGCGGGACCTCCGCCAGTGCCGCCGTGACGAGATCGTCGAGAGCCTCGCTCGCCGGCCCGGCATCCTCGATTCCGGGCGTCAGACGTTGAACCTGAACCTGACCATGTCGCCACTCACGTGGCGGGGTCGTCGTCCTCGTTCCAACCTGCCGCCTCATCGACCTTCAGGGCGTGCGTGTAGGCGGTCAGCTGGCCGAGGAACTCGGTGCGGTTGTACGCGTCACCGCCGATGCTGCGAGCGCACCAGTCTCCGTCGTCGAGCTTCACGAGCATGAAGACGGCCTCCGCTCGCGTTCCCTCCGGGAGCGGCGCAACGACGAGGTCGGCGAACACCTCGTGCGCGGGCATGGGAGGCCGCTTCTCATCCGTGGCCACAGCGATCTCCGATCACACGTTGAAGCGGAACTCCACCACGTCGCCGTCGGCCATGACGTAGTCCTTGCCCTCGATGCGGGCCTTGCCGGCGGCGCGGGCGGCTGCGACGGAGCCGGCTTCGACGAGGTCGTCGAACGAGATGACCTCCGCCTTGATGAAGCCCTTCTGGAAGTCCGTGTGGATCACGCCCGCGGCCTGCGGGGCCGTCCAGCCCTGGTGGATGGTCCAGGCGCGGGACTCCTTGGGGCCGGCCGTGAGGTAGGACTGCAGGCCGAGCGTGTGGTAGCCGGCGCGGGCCAGCTGGTCCAGGCCTGCCTCGTCCTGGCCGTTCTCGGCGAGCATCTCGCGGGCCTCGTCGGGCTCGAGCTCGACGAGCTCGGACTCGAACTTGGCGTCCAGGAAGATGGCGTCCGCCGGGGCGACCAACGCGCGCAGCTCGTCCTGCATCGCGGTGTCGGCCAGGCCGGCGTCGTCGGTGTTGAAGACGTAGATGAACGGCTTGGCCGTCATGAGCTGGAGCTGGGCGAGCTGGTCGGCGTCGATCTTGCCGCCGCCGGCGAACAGCGTCTGGCCGGACTCGAGCACGGCCTGGGCCTCCTGCGCGGCGGCGAGCAGGGCCGCGTCGGCCTTCTTGGCGCGGACCTCCTTCTCGAGGCGGGGCACCGCCTTCTCGAGGGTCTGCAGGTCGGCGAGGATCAGCTCGGTCGCGATGATCTCGATGTCGTCCTTCGGGTTCACCTCACCGCTGACGTGCACCACGTCCGGGTCGGCGAACACGCGCGTGACCTGGCAGATCGCGTCGGCCTCGCGGATGTTGGCGAGGAACTTGTTGCCCAGGCCCTCACCCTCCGACGCGCCCTTGACGATGCCGGCGATGTCCACGAACGAGACCGTCGCGGGCAGGATGCGCTCGGAGCCGAACAGGTCGGCGAGCACCTGCAGGCGCGGGTCGGGCAGCGGGACCACGCCGACGTTGGGCTCGATCGTGGCGAACGGGTAGTTCGCCGCGAGCACCTGCGCGCGGGTCAGGGCGTTGAAGAGGGTGGACTTGCCGACGTTGGGCAGGCCGACGATGCCGATGGTGAGTGCCACGGGAGACGAGTCTACGGGCGGTTGCGGGCCCCACTCACGTGAACGCCATGATCCGCTGGAGCAGCACCGGCGCGTTCTTCTCCAGGGCGCGCCCGCCGTAGCGCACGCCCAGCAGCAGCGCCGTCACACCCAGGGCCAGCCCGACGACGAGCGTCACGAGTCCGACGATCGGCGAGCCGCCGCGCACCGCGACGACGGCGAGCACGGTCTCCGGCAGCGTCGCGACGACGAGCACGGCCCACCCGCCCAGCTGGGAGACCAGTGCGGCCGACGAGGCGCCCTGCCGGGTCTGGAACGGGCTGTCGCCCGGCTGCTGCACGGGGTAGACGACGTACGCCGACACGACGCTCGCCAGCCCGAACCCCGTCAGGAGCAGGCCCAGGGCCGCGCCGAGCAGCGGGACGATCGTCGTCGGGCGATCCGTCAGCAGCGCCGAGCCCACGACGAAGACCACCACCACCGGGACCGCGAGACAGCCCGCCGCCAGGACGCGCCCCCACCGGTCCACGCGGCCGTCGAGCGGCGCCGCGACGTGTGTCCAGAACGCGCTGCCGTCGTATGCGACGTCTGCCGAGACCGACCAGCCCAGGAGGAACGCGGCGATGGGTCCCGCCAGGATCAGCGCACCGCCGTCGCGATCCATCACCCACAGGACGATCGGGACGACGGGCACCACGGCGACCGCCATCGCGTAGCGCGGGTCGCGTATCCAGTAGGTCAGGCAGCGGGCTGTCACCGCGCCCACGGGCGTGGCGGGCAGACGGTCGAACCAGCCGAGGCCGCGCTGCTTGCTGGGCGCCTCCTGGTGCGGCGGGTTGACGAGCGCGCGGCCCAGCGCGACCGCCCAGACCCAGGCCGCGAGCGCGAGCGTGCCGAGCGCGATGCCGAGGTGCGCGCCCGCCAGGAGCCAGTCGCGCGCGGCGACGTCGGCGCCGACCGCCCACGGGGCACCGAACGGCGTCCAGGCCAGCACGTCGCCGACCCGGCGCAACGCGTCGGTGTCCGCCGTGAAGCCCGACGAGAAGCCACCGAGCAGCGGGCCGACGAGCACCAGCGGGACGAACGCGAGGATCGCCATCGCCTCTCGCACACGCCGGCGCCCGATGAGCGGCAGCGCCACCGTCGTCGTCGCGCGCGACCCGACGACCGCCAGCGCGAGCCCCACCACGGCGGCCCCCAGCCCGACGACCAGCGCGAGCGGGTCGTGCCACCAGACCGCACCGACGGACAGTGCGGACAGCGCACTCATGACGCCCGGGATCCCGATCACGCCCGCGAGCGCCAGGCCGACGAGCAGGGTGCGCCGCGGCACCGCGAACGTCACGAAGCGCGCCGGTTCAAGCGTCGAGTCCACCCCGAACGCGACGAGCGGGACGAACCACCAGGCCGCCACGAGCACGGTGCCGACGATGACCGTGACCGGCCGCCGCAGCTCCTCGTCGCTCACGCTCAGCGCGATCATCCCGGCCACGACCAGCAGCGTCACCATGAGCCCGTAGAGCGCGCCGACGACGAGCCCGACCACCTGCCACACCGAGCGCTTGAGCCCGTTCGCGACGAGCTGCAGCTTCAGTCGGAGGAGGTGCGCAACCATGCGAGCCCTCCCCCGCTGACCCGACCGCCGACCAGCTCCACGAACCGGTCCTCGAGGCTGGCGTCGCCGCGCACCTCGTCGACCGTGCCCGCCGCCAGCACGTGTCCGCCCGCGATGACGGCGACGTGGTCGCACATGCGCTGGACCAGGTCCATGACGTGCGACGACACGACGACGGTGCCGCCGCTGGCCACGTAGGACGCGAGGATGTCGCGGATGTTGGCCGCGGAGACGGGGTCGACGGCCTCGAAGGGCTCGTCGAGCACCAGGACGCGCGGTGCGTGGACGAGCGCGCAGGCCAGCGCGATCTTCTTCGTCATGCCCGCGGAATAGTCGACGACGAGCGAGCGGGCGTCGGCCTCGAGCGCCATCGCCGCGATGAGGTCGGCGGTGCGTTCCCGCACGGTGTCGCGGTCGAGGCCGTGCAGCAGGCCCGCGTAGGTGACGAGCTGGGCGCCCGTCAGCCGGTCGAAGAGCTTGACGCCGTCGGGCAGCACGCCGAGCAGCCGCTTGACGTCGGCCGGCCGCTGCCACAGGTCCTGACCGTGCACCAGGACCGTGCCCGCGTCGGGCTGGAGCAGACCCGTCGCCATCGAGAGCGTGGTCGTCTTGCCCGCCCCGTTGGGGCCGACGAGACCGTAGAACGAGCCTGCCGGGACCACCAGGTCGATGCCCGCCACGGCGATCTTGGGCCCGAAACGGCGCCACAGGCCCTGCAGGTGCAGGGCTGGCGGACTGGCGACAGCGCTCTCGTCGGGCATCGCGTCAGCATAGGTGTGATCGCCGACACGCCTCCCCCGCCCGCGGGTCGTGTCGGTGGTGCGTGGTTCGCTGCGGGCATGGACGGATTCGTGCCGGGTGTGGTGGTCGGGCTGCTGGTCGGAGCGCTGGTGGCGGGCGTGCTCGCGTGGTCGGCGGCCGCGCGGCGGTCGGACGCGCGCGTGCGTCGGGCGCAGGTGGAGGCGGCACGCGCCGACGCCCTGCTGACCGCCGCCCGGGAGCGGGAGGCGACGGCTGCGGCCGACGAGGACAAGCTGGCCCACCAGTTCCGGTCGCTCGCCGCCGAGGCGCTGGCAACCAGCACCGACCAGTTCCTGGCGCTCGCCTCGCAGCGTTTCGCGGCGGACCACCAGACGCAGGTCGGCGAGCTGGCGCAGCGGGAGCAGGCGGTGCGGCGGCTCGTCGAGCCGCTCGCGCAGACCCTGGAGCAGGTGCGCACCGAGCTGGGGACCGCCGAGCGCGCGCGGCTGGAGGGACAGGCAGCCCTCGGCGAACAGGTGCGCGCGATGCGGACGGCGTCCGAGCAGCTGCGCGGCGAGACCGCCCAGCTCGCGACCGCCCTGCGCTCCTCGCAGGTGCGCGGCCGCTGGGGCGAGCTGCAGCTGCGCCGCGTGGTCGAGGCAGCGGGCATGCTGGCGCACGTCGACTTCGTCGAGCAGAACCACGTCCGCACCGACGACGGCGCGCTGCGCCCGGACATGGTGGTGCGGTTGGCCGGCGGCAAGCAGGTGGTCGTCGATGCCAAGGTCGCGTTCCTGGGCTTCCTCGAGGCGAGCACGACGACGGACGACGACGTCCGAGCCGATCGGTTGGCGGCCCACGCGCGGCACATGCGCAAGCACATCGACGACCTGGCCGCCAAGAAGTACTGGAACCAGTTCGAGCCCGCACCCGAGTTCGTCGTCATGTTCGTGCCCGCGGAGTCGTTCCTGCACGCGGCCGTCGAGCAGGACCCGGCGATCATCGAGTACGCGTTCGAGAAGGACGTGGTGCTGGCGACGCCCGTCACGCTGCTGGCCCTGCTCCGGACCATCGCCTACGCGTGGCGGCAGGACGCCCTCGCCGCGAACGCGCAGGCCGTGCTGACGCTCGGCAAGGAGCTGCACGGCCGGCTCGCCACGCTCGGCTCGCACGTCGCACGGCTGGGACGGTCGATCGACGCCGCCGCTGACGCCTACAACAAGACCGTCGCGTCGCTGGAGACCCGCGTGCTGGTCAGCGCACGCCGCTTCGCCGACCTCGGCGTCGTCGACGGCGACCTCGACGCCCCCGTCCCGGCCAACCCGCGCCTGTCCACGGTCAGCGCCCCGGAGCTGGTCGCATCGGCCGACGAGCTCCTGGTCGAGTTGGACGGCCGCACCCTGCGCGACGAGCGCGCCTGGGCGGCCGAGCAGTCCCTGGCCGACGCTGACACTGCCCCGGCGAGCGAGCGCCCGGCCCAGTAGGCCCGCGCGTCACCGGCCGCCCGAAGCGGCGAACGCCCCAGAGCGCAGATGAATCAGTGAGGTGAGGTCTGAATCAGTCGACCTGACCCGCCTGATTCAGGTGGGACCGACTGATTCAGGCGCGGCGGCGCCCGGGGTCAGGCGGGGGTGATGTTCAGGGAGCGGCGGTTCTGGCGCGACGGGCGGGCCACCGGCGTGCCGGCCGCCTTGAGGTCGGCGCGCAGCTCGCGCGGCAGCGAGAACATGAGGTCCTCGGTCGCTGTGCGGACCTCGTCGACCTGACCGAAGCCGAGCGCTGCGAGCGAGTCGAGGACGTCGCGGACCAGGATCTCCGGCACGGACGCGCCGGACGTGACACCGACGGTCGCCGCACCCGCGAACCACGCCGGGTCGATCTCCGCGGCGGTGTCGATCCGGTACGACGAGCGCGCACCGGCCTCCAGCGCGACCTCGACCAGGCGCACGGAGTTCGACGAGTTCGCCGACCCGACCGTGATCACGACGTCGCACTCGGGCGCGATCTTCTTCACGGCCACCTGCCGGTTCTGGGTGGCGTAGCAGATGTCGTCGGACGGCGGGTCCTGCAGGTTCGGGAACCGCTCGCGCAGGCGGCGCACGGTCTCCATCGTCTCGTCGACCGAGAGCGTGGTCTGCGAGATCCACACCAGCTTGTCGGGGTCGCGCACCACGACGTCGTCGACGGCCTCGGGCGAGTTCACCACCTGGATCCGGTCGGGCGCCTCGCCGTACGTCCCCTCGACCTCCTCGTGCCCCTCGTGGCCGATGAGCAGGATGTCGAAGTCGTCGTCGGCGAACCGGACCGCCTCCTTGTGCACCTTGGTGACCAGGGGGCACGTCGCGTCGATGGTCTGCAGCGAGCGCGCCGCCGCGGCCTCGTGCACCGCCGGCGAGACGCCGTGGGCGGAGAACACGACGCGGGCACCCTCGGGCACCTCGTCGGTCTCGTTGACGAACACCGCACCGCGCGCGGCCAGCGTCTCCACGACGTACTTGTTGTGGACGATCTCCTTGCGGACGTACACGGGAGCGCCGTAGTGCTCGAGCGCCTTCTCGACGGCCACGACCGCGCGGTCGACGCCGGCGCAGTACCCGCGCGGCGCAGCGAGCAGCACGCGCTTGGTCGGTGAGACCGAGGCGGCGACCGGGTCTGTTGCCTGGTCGGTTGCCGTGTCGTCGGCGGCGTCGGGGGCGAACGTCGGGGCGGATGTCACGGCTCGAGTCTAGTTCGGGACCGGCTCGCTGCCGGGTGTCGTCGGCCACTGCCCGCCGACGTCCACCCCGCCCCACCGCCCCCTCCCCACCACGCACACATCCAGCGACCTGCCGCGCCCAGCACAGGTCGTGATGGTGCACGCTGGGACCACCGAACCGCTGTGCCCCCGATCCCAGGAGCGGACTGATGACGGCCGACACCCTGTCCGGCGACGCGACCCTCGTCCTGCCCGAGTTCGACGGACCACCCACCGACCCGATCGCTCTGTTCGCACGCTGGCTGGACGACGCCGGCGCTCGGTCGGTCCGCGAACCGCTCGCCGCGACCCTGGCGACGACGGACGGCAGGTTGGTGTCGAGCCGCACGATCCTCGTCAAGGGTGTCGTCGACGGCCGCATCGTCTTCGGCTCCCGGACCACGAGCCGCAAGGGGCAGGACCTGCGCGACGTCCCCCACGCGAGCCTGACCTTCTACTGGCGGGAGACCCTGCAGCAGGTCCACCTCTCCGGCCCCGTGACGGAGCTCGACGGTCCGACCTCCGACGCCCTGTTCGGCGGCCGGACCCGTGACGCGCAGGCGGTCGCCGTGAGCGCGCAGCAGAGCGACACCCTGGACGACGAGAACGCCCTGCGCCGCGCGGTCGGGGCGCTCGTCGGCTCGGACGACCCGATCGCCCGACCCGCGGACTGGGCCGGGTACGCCCTGGCGCCGGACCGGATCGAGTTCTGGCACGGCCGCTCGGACCGGATGCACCGGCGCCTGGAGTACGTCGCTGCCCCCGGCGGCTGGACGGCACGACGTCTCCAGCCGTGAGGGCTTGCCGTGAGTTCTAGCCGTGAGGGAGGCAGCGCGGCGCGACGAGCCCGCCGTGGCGGGCGGCCGTGACGTGGGCTCTGTGGGCGGGATGGTGCAGGCTGGGCGGGTGAGCATGCAGGAGGCGGCGACGGGCGAGGGCACGGACCCGACGACGGGCACGCGGCTGCCGCTGCCCCTCAAGGCCGGCGAGACGACCCCCGACCGGCCGTGGCCCGTCCGGCACCTGGCCCCGAAGATCGCCGACTACATCGCGCGCATGCCGCCGGTGTGGGTCGAGGGGCAGATCCTCAACTTCAAGCGGTGGAACAACCTGTGGTTCCTAACGCTGCGGGACACGGACCTGGACATGTCGCTGTCGGTGACGGCTCCCGCGGGCGCGATCGGCAAGGTCGCCGAGCAGCTGCAGGACGGCTCGCACATCGTCATCCACGCCCGTCCGCAGTTCCACGCCAAGAAGGGGACGCTGAGCTTCAGCGCCGACGACGTGCGCCTGGTCGGGCTGGGCGAGCTGTTGGCCCGGATCGAGCACCTCAAGGGCGTGCTCGGGCAGGAGGGGCTCTTCGACCAGCGGCGCAAGAAGCCGCTGCCGTTCCTGCCCGGCGTGATCGGGCTCGTCGTGGCGCAGCAGGGCGACGCGGAGCACGACGTGGTCTCCAACGCCCGCGCCCGCTGGGCCGCCGCACAGTTCGAGATCCGCCGCGTGACCGTCCAGGGACCTCGTGCGGTACCCGAGGTGGGCGCGGCGATCGCCGAGCTCGACGCCGACCCGCGGGTGGACGTCATCGTCGTCGCGCGTGGGGGCGGCTCGTTCGAGGACCTGCTGCCGTTCAGCAACGAGACCCTCGTGCGGGCCGCGGCGGCGTGTCGCACGCCGCTGGTCAGCGCGATCGGGCACCACCTGGACAGCCCGCTGCTGGACCTGGTCGCGGACTACCGCGCGTCCACGCCCACCGACGCTGCCAAACGCATCGTCCCCGACGTCACCGAGGAGCGAGCCCGCCTGGTCCAGGCCCGCTCCCGCTCACGGGCCGCGATCCGCGCGCGCCTCGACCGCGAGCAGGCCGGGCTCGAGGCCGTCCGCAGCCGACCGGCGCTGGCCACACCGACCACACTCGTCGACCAGCTCGAGCAGAGGCTGCACACCCTGCGCGACAACGCCCGCCGCTCCCTCGACTCCGCGCTTCGGCACGGGCATGCGGAGATCGTCGGCCTGGCCGCTCAGGTGCGCGCCCTGTCGCCCGCCGCCACGCTCGACCGCGGCTACGCCGTGGTCCAGGGGCCGGACGGCCACGTGGTGCGCGACCCGGCCGACGTCAGCGCCGGCGAGCGCCTGCGCATCCGCGTCGCCGCCGGCGAGCTGGCCGCAGACGTCACCACCTGATCCCACAGCCGGTCGGCCGACGCGGCACCGCGACGGGCGCCGAGGGTCTCGCCGAGGGTCGCTGTCGGTGGGGACTGGTTGGATGGCCGCATGCCGAAGACACCGCAGGACTCCGCACCGGACGCCAACGCGGACGTCGCCGCCCTCAGCTACGAGCAGGCGCGCGACGAGCTGGTGCAGGTTGTCGCGCGCCTGGAGGCGGGTTCCGCGCCGCTCGAGGACTCGCTCGCCCTGTGGGAGCGAGGCGAGGCGCTGGCGGCACGCTGCCAGCAGTGGCTCGACGGCGCCCGCGAGCGCCTCGCGGCCGTTCGCGAGCCGGTCGACGAGTAGCCGACCGCCGCCCGGACGGGCGCGGCGGGTGAGCGCTCAGCTCGCCTTGGCCGACTCCCGCTCCTGGGCCCGCTGGATCGACGCCTTGCGGTCCTGCTCGTTCTGCTGGTCGGCCTCGCGCACCTTGTCGGCGTCGTAGGTGAGGTTCTCTCCGCCCTCGGGGTCGAACACCATCATCTTGGTCGGGTCGAACCACAGCGACGCCTGGTCGCCGTCCCGCACACGCGACTCGGAGTCGAGCGCGACGACCATCTGCGTGCGCATCCCCTCGCCGTCGAGGTCGCGGTCGAGCTCCTCGAGCTTGGACGCGACGTCGGCGTGGGTCTCGAACGGGATGTAGGCGTACAGGTCGGAGCCGAGCCACTCGGTGACGTCGACGGTCACGTCGAAGCCGACCGCGCCGTCCTTCGCGTCGGTGAGCGACGCGTCCTCGAAGTGCTCGGGACGCAGCCCGACGATGACGAGCTTGCGGTCCCCGAGCTTCTCGCGGAGCTCCGACGAGATCGGCACGTCCGCCACCGGGAGGTGCAGGGTGTCGCCGTCGACCTCACCGGGCAGGAAGTTCATGGGCGGGGAGCCGATGAACCCGGCGACGAACAGGTTGACGGGCTGCTCGTAGAGCCCGCGCGGGGAGGCCACCTGCTGCAGCTCGCCCTTGCGGAGCACCGCCACGCGGTCGCCGAGCGTCATGGCCTCGGTCTGGTCGTGGGTGACGTAGACCGTCGTCGTGCCGAGGCGCCGCTGCATGCGCGCGATCTCGGTGCGCATCTGGCCGCGCAGCTTGGCGTCGAGGTTGGACAGCGGCTCGTCGAACAGGAACGCGTTGGCCTCGCGCACGATGGCACGCCCCATCGCGACGCGCTGGCGCTGACCGCCGGACAGGTTGGCGGGCTTGCGCTGCAGGTGGTCCTGCAGCTCCAGGGTGTTGGCGGCGAACTCGACCTTCTCGCGCACCTGCTCCTCGGTGAACTTGCCCTTCTGCAGGCGCAGCGGGAAGGCGATGTTCTCGAAGACCGTCAGGTGCGGGTAGAGCGCGTAGTTCTGGAACACCATCGCCAGGTGGCGGTCGCGCGGCGCCTTGTCGTTGACGACCTTCTCGCCGATCGTCAGCTCGCCCGACGTGATGTCCTCGAGCCCGACGATCATGCGCAGGAGGGTCGACTTCCCGCAGCCGGACGGCCCGACGAGGATGACGAACTCCCCGTCGGCGATGTCCAGGCTGACGCCCTTCACGGCCTCGAAGCCGTCGCCGTAGGTCTTGCGGATGTCCTTGAGGGTGATGGCAGCCATCGATTTCTCTCCTTGGAAGAGGGGTCAGCCCTTGACGGCGCCCTGGGTCAGGCCGGACACGATCTGGCGTTGGAAGAGCAGGACGAGGATGACGACGGGAACCGTCACGATGACGGCGGCGGCCGAGATGGCACCCGTCGGCTCCTCGAACTGCGAGGCCCCGGTGAAGAACGCCAGCGCGGCGGGCACGGGCCGGGCGGCCGACGTCGACGTCAGCGAGATGCCGTAGACGAAGTCGTTCCACGCGATGAAGAACGCGATCAGCGCGGTGGTGAACACACCGGGCGCCGCGAGCGGCACGATCGCCTTGCGGAATGCCTGCCACGACGTGGCGCCGTCCACCTGGGCCGCCTGCTCCAGCTCCCAGGGGATCTGGCGGAAGAAGGCGGCCAGCGTCCAGATCGAGATCGGCAGCGTGAGCGACAGGTACGGGATGATCAGGCCGAGCCACGTGTCGTACAGGCCGATGTTGCGCCAGAGGTTGAACAGCGGCGTCACGATCGAGACGACGGGGAAGATCGACACCCCCAGCGCCGTGGTGAGGATGAGCCGCTTGCCGGGGAAGTCGAGCCGCGCGATGGCGTAGGCGGCCAGGGTGGCCAGGACGACGGCGATCGCGGTCGCGATCAGCGAGATGCCGATCGAGTTGCGCAACGACGGCAGGAACAGATCCTTCGCCGAGCCCGTCAGGATCTGCTCGTAGTTGCTCCACGTCCACGTCTTGGGAAGGAACGTGCCGAGGTTCAGCTGGCTGGGCAGCTTGAACGACGTCGCGATGATCGAGAACACCGGGAACAGTGCGTAGACGAGCACCAGGACCGTGATCACGCCCCACCAGATGCGGAGCTTCGGCGTCATCGTGCGCATCAGGCCTCCCCCCTCGCGCCGGCCAGATCGACCTTGAACAGCTTGATCGCGATGAAGCAGATGAGGATGACGCAGAGGAACAAGATCACCGAGATCGCGGACCCGAGGCCGATCTCGAGGCGGTTGATCGAGGTGTTGTATGCGAGCAGCGAGAGCACGTTCGTGTTGTTGGCCCCGTTGGTCATGATGAAGACGTTGTCGAAGATCCGGAACGCATCGAGAGCGCGGAACAGGACCGCGACCATGATCGCCGCCTTCATGTTGGGCAGCACCACTCGCCGCAGCCGCTGCCCCCACGTCGCACCGTCCACCTCCGCGGCCTCCTCGAGCTCGGTCGGCACCTGGGACAGCCCGGCCAGCAGCAGCAGCGAGATGAAGGGCGTCGTCTTCCAGATCTCGGACGCGATGATGACGAACAGCGACGTGCCCTGGTGCGCGAACCAGTTGAGGTCCGGGTCGATGCCCGGCACCCAGTCGAACCAGTGGTTGATGAACCCCGAGTTGATGTCGAAGGCGTAGAACCACGCGAACGCGCTGACCACGGTGATGATCCCGTAGGGGACCAGGATGGCCGTGCGCAGCAGCCCGCGCAGGGACTTGATGGCGCGGTGCATCACCAGCGCGAGCGCGAAGCCGAGGACCAGCTCGACGACGACGGAGACGATCATGATGAGCGTCGTGACGCCCAGGGACGTCCAGAACAGCTTGTCGGTCAGCACGACCTTGTAGTTGTTGAGGCCGATGAACGCCTTGTCGTCCGGAGCCGTCAGGCGGTAGTTGAACAGCGAGTCGTACAGGGCCTGCAGGATCGGGTAGATGGTGACGGCGAGCATGACGACGAACGCGGGGCCCGCCAGCCACCAACCCAGCCGCGCCTCGGCCTTTGCGCGATCGCTGCGCTCTGGCTTGTTGCGAGGGCGCGTGGGCGCCGTCGGCTGCGCCGGGACGGTCGCGGTCATAGCAGCTTCTCCCCTCGCAGGACGGCGGTGATGAAGTCGGTCGACTCCTGAGGTGTCGTGTCGGGATCCACGGATGCCGGCGGGTGCCAGGTCTGCTGCAGGCCGACCGAGACCTCGTTGTAGTAGGGCGTCTGGGGCCGCGGCGCCGCCTTCTCCAGCGACTCCCGGATGACGTCCGCCATCGGGAACGCCTTCTTGACCTCGGGGTCGTCGTACGCGGCGGTGCTGGCCGGCGGGTTGCCGTTGGTGGCGAAGTAGTACGCCTGGTTCTCCGGCTTCACGATGCACTCGGTGGCCTGGTAGGCCATCGCGACGTGGTTGCTGAAGGCGCCGACACCGAGGTTGATCCCGCCGTACGGCGGCTTCGACTCGGTGCCCTCGGTCACCTCCGGGTACAGGGCCCAGCCGATGTCGTCGAGGAACGCCTTGTCGAGCGTGCCGTCCTTGACCGCGCCCTGGCTGGCCGACCAGACGAACGGCCAGTTGACCATGAACGAGCCCTTGTCCCCCTGGAACACCGTCAGCGTCGCGTTCTCGTCGGCCGTGGGCAGGCCCGGGCCGCCCAGGCCCTTCTTGCCGATGGTCCCGATGATGTCCGCCGCGTCCTTGCCGGCGTCGGACTCGAGCCCGAGCTTCAGGTCGTCGGCGGACGCCTCGGGGTTCTCCAGGATGTGTCCGCCGGCCGACTCGACCAGCGCGTTGATCCACACCGTGAGCGACTCCGCCTTTGTGCCCTGCACTCCCAGGAACTTGTCCTGGTCGGCGGCCGCGTCCATGAGCTGCTTCCACGTCACCGGGTTCTTGGACGGGTCCAACCCGGCCTTCTCCGCCACGGACTTGCGGTACCAGAGGAGCTGAGTGTTGGCCCAGAACGGGACGGTGACCAGCTTGCCCTTCCAGGTCGCCCCGTCGATCGCGCCCTGCACGATGTCCTTGGAGACCGTGTCCGCCACGTCCGACGGCATGGGTGCCAGGAAGCCGGGCTCGGCGAGCTCGGGGATGAACGGCGGGTCCAGGCTCATGATGTCGATCGACGAGTCCTTCGCCGCGAGCCGGCGCGCGAGCTGCTCGCGCTGGGCGCCGGCGTCGCGCGGGAGGGTCTCCGTCGTGATCGTGTAGGCACCGTCCGCTGCCTCGGTGCACCGCTTGGCGATCTCGACCTGTCCCCCGTTGTCGGGGTTGATGTACCAGGTGAGCGTCGGTGGTCCGCTGCTGCTGCTGCACGCGGCCAGCGGCACCGCCAGCCCCACCGCCACGGCCAGGGCCGCCGCTCGGGTGCGTCGTCGCACGTCGTCCTCCCGGGTTGGTCGAGGCTTCCTCGCTTCGGGTTCCTTGCTACACCCGGCGAGCACGCGCCCGCCACCGGAACGGACGAATCGGTCAGGTCCGTGGACATCACCTGCCGCCAGGGCCGAGACCTGCGACGATGGCCGGGTGCCTCATGAGCTGACACCCGCCCAGGCCTGGTCCGCGCTCCGCGAGGGGAACGCGCGCTTCGTGCGCGGCGAGATGGACCATCCGTCGCAGAGCATCGAGAAGCGCACCGAGCTCTCGAGCGCGCAGCACCCGTTCGCGGTGCTGTTCGGCTGCTCGGACTCCCGGGTCGCCGCCGAGATCATCTTCGACCAGGGGCTCGGCGACCTGTTCGTCGTCCGGACCGCCGGTCACGTGCTCGACACGACCGTCATCGGTTCGATCGAGTTCGGGGTCGAGGTGCTGGGCGCTCCGCTCGTCGTCGTGCTGGGCCACGACTCGTGCGGTGCGGTGAAGGCCGCCACCGCGGCGCTCACGGAGGGCACGACCACCCCCGGGTTCGTCCGGGCCGTCGTCGACCGCGTCATCCCGAGCATCGTCGGCATGGTGGGCCAGGGCCAGGACCTGTCGACGATCGACGCCGCGGCCCTCGGGCACGAGCACGTGAAGAACACCGTGCAGATGCTGCAGGACTACTCGGTGACGCTCGCCCGCGCGGTCTCGGAGGGACGGTGCGCGATCATCGGGCTCGAGTACGACCTGGTCGACGGCCGGGTCCGGGTTGCCGAGACGGTCGGCGACCTCTGAGCGTCCTCCTCGGACGACCTCGCCCCGCCGCGGTCAGGCAGGGGGGACCGGCCGCGGCAGGGCGAGGGGTTCGAGGGTGAGCCCGGGTGACGGGCCCTGACGGACCCGTCACCCTGCGACTCAGCGGACGCGCACCGTCACCGTCGTCGACGAGCGCGGTGCGACGTTCGACGACGAAGGCGCGAAGACCGCCTTCACCTTGATGGACTTCGCGTACTTCGCGGGCAGCTTCACCTTCACCGCCGTCGTGCTCGACGTGACCTTCGCGGTGGTGACCTTCTTGCCGCCCACGTAGATCGCGACCTTGCCGGACGCCCGGCTGCCGTTGTCGAGCTTGCCGACCCGGACCGTGACGACCGGCCGGGTGTGCTTGGCGAAACGCGACCCGGAGACGGTCACGGACGTGACCTTGGCCCGGCCGACGACGACCTTCACGCTGCTGCTCGTCGACCCGTGGTAGGCCGTCGAGCCGCTGTACACCGCGGTGAGGCGGTGCGTGCCGACCGCCAGGGTGCTGATCGTCCGCGATGCCACGCCGGCCTTGACGGTCAGCGGGCCGCCGAGCTTCGCCTTGCCGTCGTAGAGCTGGACCGTGCCGGTGGCGCTCGTCGGCGAGACCTTCACGCTCAGCGTCACCTTGGTGCCGTAGCCCCTCTTCGCGGCGGACGCACGCAGCGTCGTGGTGGTCGCTTTCCGGACCACCGGCGGCGTCTTGACCTGCACCGACGTGGTCGCGGGGACCCCGGAGACGGCACCGGTCGCGGCGACCCGGTAGGTGCCGGCCGTCGTCGGCGCGGTGAGCGTCGCCGACAGCGCACCCGACCAGGACGTCTGCGCCGTCGTCGTCGCCGAACCCAGGGTGACCGTGACCTTCTCCCCGACCGCGAACCCGCTACCGGTGACCGTGACCTTCTTGCCCTGCTCGACAGCCGGGGCCGCGATCGATGGGGTGTACGCCGCGGTCAGGTGCGCGAGCACGTCCCCGAGCAGGGCGATCGCGTGGGCGAGCACGGTCGCGTCGGCCGGGGTCGCGCCCAGGACCACGTTCGCCTTGAGCAGCGCGTCGTCGAGGCGCGCCTTCGCCGCGTCGCCCAGGGTCGAGCGGTCGACGTCGTTCGCCCGGGCGACCAGGGCGGCGAGCGCGCTGGTGTCGACGGGAGTCGTCGGGTCGGTGAGGCGGAAGTCGTCGATGACGCCCCACGCCCCCGCGCTCAGGGCGGCGTCGAAGCCCACGGTCACCGTGCCGTCCGCGGGGACCGTGACCTGCAGCGACGGCGTGTCGTAGACCTTCCACCCCGTGAGGCTGAAGGGCGCCGTCGTGGTCCCGGCCGACGTGGTCGCCACGAGGTCGAGCCGGTCGCCCGAGCCGATCGAGCCGCCCTCACCCGTCGCGAGCAGGGTGTACGTCCCCGGGATCAGGCCGGTGATCGTCTGCTTGACGCCCGTCGAGAAGGCGCTGCCCTGCCAGAACGAGAAGCCCCGCCCGCCGTCGGACGCGTCGGCCGTCGCGCCGATCGCGCCGCCCGTGCCCGTGACCGTCCACGGATCCGTCGAGGCGGACTCGAAGCTCGCGTTCGCGGTGACGTAGTTGTGCGCCTTGACCGCGACCTTCGCGGTCACCGCGAGGCCGGTGCTCGTCACGCCCGGGATCGTGTAGGTGCCGGGGCCGGTGATCCACTCGACCGAGTCGTCCCACGTGGTGGGCTGCTGCTCGACCGAGCCGTCGTTGTACGTGACGGCGACGGTCGCGGGCATCGTGACCGGCGTTCCCGCGGGGACCGTGAGGCTGACGGACTCCACGGACGTCACCGCGCGCGGCGCGACCGAGCCCGTGCGGACGTACCGGAACACGTTGAGCGAGTCGAGCGGCTTGCCGTCGAAGTCGAACATCGCCTGGTTGTCCCAGGCCGAGCCGCCGTAGGAGATGCCCTCGGCGCCCTCGTCGTAGCCGCTCGCCCAGCTCGTCGCCCAGCCCGAGCCGTACGTCTGCCACTTGGCGATGTTCCCCGCCTGGTCGGCGGCCGGGCCGACCGGGATCCACGCGGGCTCCCAGTAGAAGACGCCGATGCCCGCGGAGCCGACGTCGGCCACGGCCTGGATCACGTCCCGCACCTCGCTCGCCTGGCCCTGCACCGACACCGGGTACTGCGTCGCGGTGCTCACCGAGTTGGAGAAGCCGTCACCGTCGTCGGACGTGTACATCCAGGACGTCTCGGCGACCATGACCTTCTTGCCATACGTCGTCGCGACGTTGCTCAGCTGCTGCGTCAGGTTGGCGAGCGTGCCGTGCCAGTACGGGTAGTACGACGAGGCGAACACGTCGTAGTCGACACCGTCCGCCTGCATCGCCGCCGCGATCTGGCCGTACTTGCCCTGGTCCGGGTTCGTGAAGTGGATCGCGACGAGCGCGTCCGGGAACACGTCCCGCACGGCCTCGCTGCCGGCCTCGAAGACCTGCGCCATGTTGTCGAGCCCGGTCACGCCGGCCACGCCGTTGTTCGTCTCGTTGCCCACCTGGACCATGCCGACGTCGACGCCTGCGTCCTTGAAGCTGTCGAGCGTCTGCTCCGTGTAGTCGTTCACGGCGTCCGCGGTCTGCGCGACCGTGTAGCCCGCCCACGCCTTGGGGGCGGTCTGCTTGCCGGGGTCGGCCCAGAAGTCGGAGTAGTGGAAGTCGACGAGCACCTTCATGCCCGCGTCCGTCGCGCGCTCGCCGATCTCCAGGGCACGCGCCGCATCCACGGTCCCGCCGCCGTAGCCGTGGCCGTCGGCGTCGTAGGGGTCGTTCCACACGCGGATGCGGACGTAGTTGACGCCGCCCGACTTCAGGACGTCGAACAGATCGGCGGGCTTGCCGTCGGCGTCGCGGTAGACGACCCCGCTCTCCTCCTCCGACAGGACCGTCGACACGTCGACGCCCATCGCGAAGTCGTCGGGCAGGTTGCTCACCTTGGGCACCGTGATGGTGGCCTCGACGGGTCCGTCGTCGGCGGCCCGCGCCGCGGGTGCGACGGTGCACACCAACGCGCCGGCCACCACGACGGCCGCCGCCCGGCGTGCCGCGTGCGGGGACTTCAGGGACATGGGTCTTCCTCCGCGCTCGATCGTCATCGTTCGAAACGGGTGCGGGAACCAGCTCGTCACTGAGCTCCCCGCACCTGGTTGTCGCCCGGACTGTATGCGGTCACAGTTGCACTTGTCCATGGTGGGCTGCGGATTCACTCTCAGACTGTGCTCATCCTGTGCACTTTGCTGTGCGCGGTCACAGGCCTCGATCTTCGACGACGGCAACGTCGCAGGTCACGGCGGCGGCGACGAGGACGCCGATGCCGCGCCTCGCACAGGGACGAACGCCACATCGCCCGCCGTGGGCCGTGCCGACGTGGTGGGGCAGGATGGATCCATGACTTCTGCACCCACCGACGACGGCGTCGAGTACCGGATCGAGCACGACACCATGGGCGAGGTCCGCGTCCCGGCCGCCGCCCTCTACCGCGCCCAGACCCAGCGCGCGGTCGAGAACTTCCCCATCTCCGGCACCGGCCTCGAGCGCGGCCACATCGAGGCGCTCGCGCGGATCAAGAAGGCCGCGGCGCGCGCCAACGCCGAGCTCGGCGTGCTGGACGCCGACATCGCCGACGCGATCGTCGCCGCGGCCGACGAGGTCGCCTCCGGTGCCCACGACGCCCACTTCCCCGTCGACGTCTACCAGACCGGCTCGGGCACGTCGTCGAACATGAACACCAACGAGGTCATCGCGACCCTCGCCAGCCGCTCGCTGGGCCGCGACGTGCACCCCAACGACCACGTCAACGCGTCGCAGTCGTCGAACGACGTGTTCCCCACCTCGGTCCACGTCGCCGCGACCGCCGGCGTGGTCCGCGACCTGGTCCCCGCCCTGACCCACCTCGCCGAGGCCCTCGAGGCGAAGCGCGACGCGTGGGCCACCGTCGTGAAGTCGGGCCGCACGCACCTCATGGACGCGACCCCCGTGACCCTCGGCCAGGAGTTCGGCGGCTACGCGGCCGCGATCCGGTACGGCATCGAGCGCCTCGAGTCCGCGCTCCCCCGCGCCGCCGAGGTCCCGCTGGGCGGCACCGCCGTCGGCACGGGCATCAACACGCCCGCGGGCTTCCCGCAGCGGGTCATCGCGCTGCTGCGCGAGGACACCGACCTGCCGCTGACCGAGGCGCGCGACCACTTCGAGGCGCAGTCGTCGCGCGACGGCCTCGTCGAGCTGTCCGGCGCACTGCGGACCATCGCCGTGAGCCTCACCAAGATCTGCAACGACCTGCGCTGGATGGGGTCCGGCCCCAACACGGGTCTCGGCGAGATCGCCATCCCCGACCTGCAGCCCGGCTCGTCGATCATGCCCGGCAAGGTCAACCCCGTGATCCCCGAGGCCGTCCTCATGGTGGCGGCTCGCGTGATCGGCAACGACGCGACGGTCGCCTGGGCCGGGGCGTCGGGCTCGTTCGAGCTGAACGTGCAGATCCCCGTGATCGCCGCCGGGGTCCTGGAGTCGATCCGCCTGCTCGGCAACGCGTCGCGCCTGCTGGCCGACAAGACCGTCGACGGCCTGGTCGCCAACGAGGAGCGGGCTCGCGCGCTGGCCGAGTCCTCACCGTCGATCGTCACGCCGCTCAACCGCGTGATCGGCTACGAGGCCGCCGCCAAGATCGCCAAGCACTCCGTCAAGCAGGGCGTCACCGTGCGCCAGGCCGTGATCGACCTGGGCTACATGGAGCGCGGCGAGGTCACCGAGGCACAGCTCGACGCGGCGCTCGACGTGCTGAGCATGACGCGCCCGCCGCAGGCCTGACCCACGCGCGAAGCAGGTCGGGAGCACCGTACGACGAAGGTCC
>Ga0160439_1000115_pt1 | contig 65665 bp, 55 predicted proteins | sample HID1975M_E0MG_FD_108201 | JGI IMG/M metagenome (GOLD analysis project Ga0160439, IMG submission 108201) | Enriched soil microbial communities from UW Madison campus, WI, USA - HID1975M_E0 MG | ecosystem: Environmental > Terrestrial > Soil > Unclassified | place: USA: Madison, Wisconsin...
GCGTTGGCGGCTCTCTTCTCGCGGTCCGCGAGCGCCCTGGTGCGAGCGTACGCGGCGACCGGCGACGGCGCGCGGCGAGCGTCGCCGCGTGGCCGTCGTCGGGCGGGTGGACGCCGCTACCCGCTCTGTCCGAATTTCACCCGAACTGTTGACCGGTTTCACCCGGTCTGGCTAGTGTCACAAGTCAAGGATTAGTAACTGATCCTTACAAAACACCCCTCACAAATAGCGTCACCACGGAGGCACGGATGCACTTCGCGAGACGAGCCGCACGAGCGGCTGGAGACAACCCGAACACCCCGACGCGAGGACGTCGCCGCAACGCCGCGGTCGCGTCGCTCGCCGCCGCGGGACTGGTGGCCGTGCTGGCCGCCGTCGTCCCGGCCACCGCCAACGCGGCCGGATCCTTCACGGCCACGTTCACCTCGACCGGAGACTGGGGTACGGGCCACCAGGCCTCGGTCAAGGTCACCAACGGGTCGACGACGAGCGCCGCGAGCTGGACCCTCGAGTTCGACCTCCCGGCGGGCACCGCCATCACCAGCAGCTGGGACGCCGACGTCGTGAAGACCGGCAACCACTACAAGGTCACGTCCAAGTCCTGGGCCGGGCCGTTCGCACCCGGCTCGTCGCAGAGCTGGGGCTACGTGGGCTCGGGCCCGTTCGCCCAGCCGACGGGCTGCACGATCAACGGCGCCGCCTGTACGGGCGGCACGCCGACGACGCCCCCGACGACACCGACGCCGACTCCGACGCCGACCTCGTCGCCGACCACGACGCCGACGCCGACGCCCACGCCCACGCCCACGGTCTCCCCGACCACTCCGCCCGTGGGCGGCAAGAAGCTCGTCGGCTACTTCGCCGAGTGGGGCGTCTACGGGCGCAACTACCAGGTGAACAACATCAAGACCTCGGGCAGCGCGTCCAAGCTGACCCACATCCTGTACGCGTTCGGCAACACCACGGGCGGCAAGTGCTCGATCGGTGACTCGTACGCCGCCTACGACAAGGCGTACACCGCGGACCAGAGCGTCGACGGCGTCGCCGACACCTGGGACCAGCCGCTGCGCGGCAACTTCAACCAGCTCAAGAAGCTCAAGGCGGCCAACCCGAACCTCAAGGTGATCTGGTCGTTCGGCGGCTGGACCTGGTCGGCGGGCTTCACCCAGGCCGCGGCCAACCCGACGGCCTTCGCGCAGTCCTGCTACGAGCTGCTCAACGACCCGCGCTGGGCCGGCCTGTGGGACGGCATCGACATCGACTGGGAGTACCCGAACGCGTGCGGCCTGTCGTGCGACTCGAGCGGCCCGAACGCGTTCAACAACGTCATCACGGCGCTGCGGAACAAGTTCGGCTCGAGCTTCCTGGTCACCGCCGCGGTCACGGCCGACGGCAGCAACGGCGGCAAGATCGACGCCACGGACTACGCCACGGCTACGCAGAAGCTGAGCTGGCTGATGCCCATGACGTACGACTACTTCGGTGCGTGGAACCCGCAGGGCCCGACGGCCCCGAACGCGCCGCTCACGGCCTACCCGGGCATCCCGCAGCAGGGCTTCAACGCCGAGGACGCGATCAACAAGTTCATCGCCAAGGGCGTGCCGGCCAACAAGATCCTGCTCGGCGTCGGGTTCTACGGCCGCGGTTGGACGGGCGTCACGCAGTCCGCTCCCGGCGGCACCGCCACCGGGCCCGCCCCGGGCACCTACGAGCAGGGCATCGAGGACTATAAGGTCCTCAAGACCAAGTGCCCCGCCACGGGGACCGTCGGCGGTACGGCCTACGCCAAGTGCGGCAGCGAGTGGTGGAGCTACGACACCCCCGCCACCATCGGCAGCAAGATGGCGTGGGCCAACGCCAAGGGTCTCGGCGGCGCCTTCTTCTGGGAGCTGTCCGGCGACACGTCGAACGGCGAGCTCATCTCGGCCATGAAGGGCGGCCTGGGCTGAGTCGCTGATTCACCCCACCGCGAGCGGGGGTCGGTCCGTCCTGGACCGGCCCCCGTCCGCGTGCGGGGATACGGTCGGTGGGTGGTGCACGGCGGGGTGCGGCAGGTCGAGCTCGTCGAGGAGTGGCCCGACGGGGGCGCGCCCGACGAGCCGCGTGACGCTGCGTCTCGTCGAGGTGCTCGGCGCTGGCGGCGGTGGTGGCCCGTGCCGGTGCTCGTCGTCGGGCTGGCGCTGGGTGCGCAGGCGACGCTCGACGCCCGAGCCCGCCATCACGACGCGTTCCTGGCGGGGCTGCCCGGGACGCTGGCACCCCTGCCGGAGCGGTTGGCCGTGCGCTGGGAGGTGCCGACGACCGAGCAGCCGGTGGTCGCGGCGGATTTCGAGGTCGCCGGTGCGTTCGTCGGCGCTCGTCGCATGGCCGACGGGAGCTTCGACGCCCTGGCGCTCGACACGGGCACCGGGCAGGTGCGTTGGGCGACACCGTTGCAGGCGCCGTCGGACGCGCGGGCGTCCACGGTCTCGCCCACCTGCGTGGGGACGCGCGCGAGCTCGTCGGCCGGGGCGGCGTCCGCGACGCGATCGGCCACGGACGTCGTCGCCGCGGGCGAGGCACTGCTCTGCCTGGTGCCGGCGTCCCCGGAGGCATCCCGGCTGGTGACCGTCGACGCACGCAACGGGTCGGTGCTGGCGGCCGTCGACGTGCCGCGCGCCGACGTGCTCGCCGCCGACCGCGGGACCACCTACCTCGCGACCCGCACCGCCAACGGGACGTGCGTGGTGCGGGCGCTGGTCGGTGGCGCGACGCGGTGGGCGACCGCCGCACGGTGCGGGGCCGGTGCCGAGCTGGTGGCAGCCGGCGGCCAGGTGGCGGCCGGGACGGCCGACGGCGGGTGGACCTCGGTGCTCTCGTCGGACGGGCGCGTCGTCGCCGGGGTGGACGGGACGACGGCGACCTCCGTCGTGGGGGACCTTCTGGTGACGTCGACCAGCGTGGGCGGCAAGGTCCGCAGCCAGGTGTTCGCCGCGGGGCGTGCGCCCGTCGCGGTCGACGGCACGGTGATGGTGCCGCGGGTCGACGACGGGTCCGCGGCGGGCGTCGTCGTGACCGCCGACCGCGAGTCCCGTGGCTACGACGCGGCGACCGGGCGTCTGCTGTGGCGCGTGCCGCTCGCCTTGTCCGGCGGGTACCTGGTGCGCGACGGGCGGATCGTCAGCTCGTCGTCGCAGGACCTGGTCGTCGAGATCGACGCCCGCTCCGGGGAGGTCCACCACCGCGCGGCGGTGCAGCGCGATGCGCTCGCGATGACGCCCATGACCGACGGGCCCCGCTTCTTCACGATCGTGCTCGGGGCGCCGTCCGACCCCGCCCGGCTCATCGGCATCGACGCCGCCGCCGGGCAGGGCGTGACCCAGGTCGGGACGCCCGTCGGGTTGCTCTCGCTGCGACAGGTCGGGCGGCACCTCGTGGGATCGGACGCCCAGGGTGTGGTGTCGGTCCTGGGCTGAGGCCGGTCCGTTCGGGGCGTGCTCGTCGACTCGCGGGTTCCTCGTCGGTTCGCGGGTTGGAACGGGCGGTTCGACGAGGAACCCGCGCGTCGAGGTGACCGGGACCGCCGCGGCGCCGGCTGTCGGAGATGGGACAGGCCAGGGGTGGGGTGGCGTCAGTCATTTGCGGCGGGATACGCAAGTTCTTCCAGTTTCTGTTTGAGTCTTGTCTCATGGTTTGTCCGTTCCGTACGGTGTGACCATTCCGCGACGGGGCACCCCCGCTGCCGTCGCCCGGTGCACGCAAGGAGGCGTCTCCGTGAGGAACCCCGTTCGTAACTATCGCCGGCGCGCGGCACGCGTCGCGGCGACGACGGCCGTCGCGCTCGTCGCCACCCTGGCCGCGGCCACCCCCGGCCTCGCCGCCAGCAAGCCCGCGCCCGGCGTCGAGACCGTCGCGGCGCTCGACCCGACGCTCACCGCCGGTCGCGGCGCGTCGGTCCCGTTCGTGGAGCAGGAGGCCGAGAACGCGACGACGACCGGAGAGGTCGTCGGCCCCGACCGCACCGCCTACACCGTGGCGAGCGAGGCGTCGGGCCGGTCCGTCGTCAAGCTCGACAAGGCCGGCGAGTACGTCCAGTTCACGCTCACCAGGCCCGCCAACGCGGTCACGCTGCGCTACTCGATCCCCGACTCGGCCACCGGCGGCGGTCTGACCGGCCCCATCGACGTGGCCGTCAACGGCAAGAAGCTGACCAGCGCGACGCTGACCTCGCAGTACTCGTGGCTGTACGGCACGTACCCGTTCTCCAACGACCCGCAGGCCGAGCCCAACAAGGACTGGTGGCTCACCGAGTGCGGCTGCGTCCCGTCGGCGACCACCCCGGCGCCCGTCTTCGAGAAGCCGTTCCGCCCGTTCCACGTGTTCGCGGAGAAGCGCATCCCGCTCGTCGTCCCCCTCAAGAAGGGCGACACCGTCCGCTTCACGGTCCCGGCGAGCAACACGCTCGACTGGATCGCGCTCGACGTGGCCGACTTCGAGCAGGTGGGCCTGCCCAAGGTCCCGAAGGGCGCGTTCGTCAACGCGTGGCTCTACGGCGCCGATCCGACGGGGCGTCGCAGCTCCGCCGACGCGCTCGACAGGGCGATCGCGGCGGGCGCCAAGAAGCACCTGCCCGTCTACGTCCCGCCGGGCACGTACAAGGTGGATCGTCATCTGATCGTCGACAAGGTGACCCTCATCGGCGCCGGCAGCTGGTGGACCACGCTCACCGGTGACGGCGTCGGCGTGTACGGCAAGTACGTCGAGGACGGCGGGTCCACCGACGTGCACCTGGCCGACTTCGCGATCGTCGGGAACGTCCGCGACCGCGTCGACGACGACCAGGTCAACGGCGTCGGCGGCGCGCTGGGCGGCGGCTCCACGGTCGAGCGTCTGTTCATCCAGCACACGAAGGTCGGCATGTGGTTCGACGGGCCCTTCGACGGGCTCACCGTCAAGGACAACGTCATCGTCGACCAGATCGCCGACGGCCTGAACCTGCGCCGCGGCATCACCCACGCCACGGTCGCCAACAACTTCGTGCGCGGCACGGGCGACGACGGCCTGGCGATGTGGTCCGACCAGGTCTCCGACCCGGTCGCCGACGCCGACCACGACAACGTGTTCTCCCACAACACCGTGATCGCCCCGGCCCTGGCCAACAACATCGCCATCTACGGCGGCCACGACAACACGGTCGCGTCCAACGTCGTCGCCGACCCGGTCCGCGAGGGCAGCACGCTGCACGCCGGCGCTCGCTTCGGCTCGACGCCCTTCTCCGGCCGCACCACGTTCCGCGACAACACCACCGTCCGCGGCAGCACGCTGGACCTGAACTGGAAGATCGGCCTCGGGTCCATCTGGCTGTACGCGCTCGAGGGCGACGTCACGGGCATCGACGTCGTCGGCGACCACTACCTCGACAGCGGCTACAACGCGATCATGGCGGTGTCCGACTACGGCGTGAAGGACACGTGGGGCGTCAAGGACGTCCACTTCACCGACGTGCAGGTGGACGGCGCCGGGACGTCGGTGGTCAGCGCCCGGGCGTTCGGGTCGGCGTCGTTCAAGAACGTCGACGTGCGCAACATCGGCTGGGCCGGCGTGAACAACTGCGGCTCGTTCCACTTCGGGGCGGGTTCGGAGTTCTCGCTCGTCGACCTGGGCGGCAACGACGGCACCGACGGCAACCCGTGGGAGGCCGGCCGCAACTGGCTCACGCCGTTCGTTCCCAACACGATCACCTGCAACGATCGGCCCGACGTGGTGGCACCGCCCGCACCGTCGCCGTGGTCGTGACCCGGTGATCGCCTGAACGACGCCCGCGCGCGGCGATGGTGCGAACCGCGCGCGGGCGTCCTCGACACAGCCCCACCCCGCAACGTCCGAGCAACTGGTTGCTATAGCGACCAGTTGCTCGGACGTTGCGGGTGTCCTGGTGGTCTCAGGTCGTGGCGCGGGTGACGAGCGTCGGCGTGAACATCACCCCGCGGGGCGGCTGGTCGGGCGAGGCGATCCGGTCCAGGAGCAGGCGGGCCATCTCGCCCGCCATGTCCTCGACGGGCTGGCGGACGGTTGTCAGCGGGGGAGTGGCGTCGACGGCCGCGAGGCTGTCGTCGAAGCCGACGACCGCGACGTCCTGGGGGACCCTGCGACCGGCGTCCTGCAGCACGCGCGACGCGGCCTCCGCGACCAGGTCGTTCGCGGCGAACACGGCGTCCGTGCCCGGGTGCTCCGCGAGGATCGTCCGCGCACCCGCGGTGCCGCTGCGGGCGCTGAAGTCGCCGTGCTCGACGACGACCGCGATGCCTCGCTCGTCGGCCGCGGCCTGGAACCCACGCACACGATCGCGGGCCGCCGCCACGTCCGGCGGGCCCGCGAGCACGACGGCGTGGCGCCGACCGAGCCCGGCCAGGTGCTCGGCTGCCAGCCGGCCGCCGATGGCCTGGTCGGCGTCCACCCAGCTCACGGGCAGGGACGTGGTGGGCTGGTGGGACAGGACGAGCGGCACGTTCATCTCGTGCAGCGCGCGCGGGAGCCCGCTCTCGTCGCCGCCGGACAGGAACAGCACCCCGTCGACGTGGCCCTGGCGCAGGTAGGTCAGGACGAAGTCGTGGTCGTCGCGGTCGGCCGGGACGACGACCAGGTGCACGCCCGTCGTCCGCAGCACCGCTTGGGCGCCCGCGGTGACCCGGCCGAAGTACGGGTCGGAGAAGATCCGTTGCAGGAACTCGGCCCCCGCGGCACCGGACGCGGGCTCGGAGATGACGAGCGCGACGGAGTTGGTGCGGCGGGTGACGAGCGATCGCGCGGCCAGGTTGGGCACGTAGCCGGTGGCGCGGACGGCCTCGTCGACCGCGCGCCGCATCTTCGGGTCCACGGTCGCGACGCCGTTGAGGACGCGCGAGACGGTGGACCGGGAGACGCCGGCGCGGCGGGCGACCTCCTCGATCGTCGCGGCGGGTCCGGTGGGCGTGCTGGTCATGGTCCCCCTTATAGCACCGCACGAACCAGCCGCACCTGTGACGGGTGAGTCCTGGCGGGACGAGATCTCGTCCCACGAGGCGACTCCTGTCACAGGTGCGGCTGGTTGCTGTGCGTGATCGTGCGTCAGCGGTAGACGCGCACGTAGTCCACCAGCATCTTGGCGGGGAACGGTGTGGTCGCGTCCACGGGACCCGGCCAGTCACCGCCCACCGCCAGGTTGAGGATCACGTAGAAGTCGTGGTCGTAGATCCACGGCCCCCGCGTCGACTCGACGGTCGCCTTGTCGGCGGTGAACACCAGGCGGTCGTCCAGGTAGTAGCGGATCCCGCTGGCGTCCCACTCGGCGGCCCAGGTGTGGAAGTCGTCGGACAGCGGCGCACCGTTCGGCAGCTTGTAGGAGCCGCCGTACCCGCCGGCACCGTTGTAGGCCGGGGCGTGCAGCGTCGAGTACGACGTGGTGGTGTCCTTGCCGAGCACCTCCATGATGTCGACCTCGCCGTTGTACGGCCACGGCCGGCCGGTCAGGAAGTCGGCGCCCATCATCCAGAACGCCGGCCAGTAGCCCTGGCCCGTCGGCACCTTGATCCGGGCCTCGACGCGGCCGTACGTGAACATGTACTTGTTCGACGTGTTCATGCGGCCCGACGTGTAGTCGCGCCCGCCCGCCGTCTGCTTGCGGGCCTCGATCACCAGGTGTCCCTGGCCGTCCATGTTCAGGTTGCCCGACGGTGTGTAGTACTGCTGCTCACCGTTCTGGCCGGTGCCCGCGTCGACCGTCCACTTCGACGTGTCCGGGCCGGAGCCGGCGGCGCCGTTGAACTCGTCGCTCCACGCCAGGTGCGTGAAGTTGGGGGCCGGGTGGTTGGTGCTGGGCGGCTGGACGGGGTTGCCGCCCGTGCCGTAGACGTCGAACGCGTACAGCGAGTACCCGTACGGACCCGAGCGCTTGGTGAGGTCGAGGCGCACGTAGCGCCCGTCACCGGACACGTTCAGGGTCTCCTTGAGCCCCTTGCCCGTCGTCGTCGAGTAGATGGTGGTCCACGTCGACCCGTTGGCCGATACCTGGATCTGGTAACCGGTCGCGTACGCCGGGTCCCACTGCAGGACCACCTGCGACACGTGCGCGGTGGCGCCCAGGTCCACCTGGAGCCAGCCGGCGTCCGTCCAGCCGCCGGGGTTGGCGGTGGCCCAGCGGCTGGCCGGGTCGGCGTCGAGCGCCTTGTCCGGCGTGCACTGGTAGCAGGTGCCGTCGTCCTGGCTCGACGACGCCGTGCCCGGCTTGCCGTAGCTGAGCAGCACAGCGCCGCCCGGCGTGGTGGGGGGCGTGGTGGGCGTGGGGGTCGTCGGCGGCGTCGTCGTGCCGTCCGTCCCGAAGACCTCGAGCTCCCACAGCGAGATGCCGTAGCCCGTGGCGCGTCCGGTCGCGTTGATGCGGACCCAGCGGGCCGTGGCGTTGAGCGCGACGGACTGCTTGGTGGCCGACGACGCCGTCTGCGTCGACTGCGTGGTCCACGTGCTCCCGTCGTTCGACGTCTGCACCTGGTAGCTCGTCGCGTAGGCGGCCTCCCACGTCAGGTCGACGCGGCTGAGCGCCTTCGCGGAGCCGAGGTCGACGGCGATCCACTGCGGCACGGAGAACTGGCTGGACCAGCGGGTGCCCAGGTCGCCGTCGGTCGCGGACGACGCGGGGGTCGCGGCGGACTCGACCGACGACGCGGTCGTCGGCCGGCCCTTGGACAGCAGCGACGAACCCGCGGGAGCCGACGTGCCCAGCACCTCGAACTCCCACAGCGAGACGCCGTACTGCGTGGCGCGGGCCGTGGCGTTCAGGCGGACGTAGCGGCCGGACGCGCTGACGGCGAGCGTCTGCTTGGCCGCCGACGTCGGGGCACCGGTGTAGACGGTGGTCCACGTGGACCCGTCGCCGGAGACCTGGATCGTGTACTTCGACGCGTACGCCGTCTCCCACGTGAGGTCGACCTCGCTGATCGACTGCGTGGAACCGAGGTCCACCTGCAGCCACTGCGGGTCGGCGGCGGCGCTGGACCAGCGGGTGCCGACGTCGCCGTCGGTCGCGTTGGCGGCGACGGTGCCGCCGTTCTCCACCGACGACGCGGTGGTGGGCTTGCCCTTCGAGAGGACGACGGCCGCCGCGGCGTGCGCGGTGTCGGCGCGGACGGCGACGAACGTCAGGACCATCGCGAGTGCCGCCAGGGCGGCGACGGCGGCGCGCGCGGCGCGCCCGGACGGTGCGCCGGTTGCACCGGCCGGGTACGAGGCGGGTGCGGGACGTGGAACGGGAGCCATGCTTCCCCCAGGGGTCGTCATTGACAGGGTGGGTTGTGCATCAGGTGGAGCGAGAGCGCGAGGGAGCGCTCTCTGAGGGGATACCCTGAACCCGGACAAACCCGCTGTCAAGGGGTGGAGGGTGAACTGAGAGAACGCTCCCTCAGGTTTGCGTCTCGGTCTCGCCGATCTCGTCGGCTGCGTCGTCGGCCGTGCCGCCGACCCCGTTGTCGACCCCGTCCGCCTTGCCGTCGACCGCGCCTCCGACAGCACTGCCCGGCACACCCCGCCGGACCGACCCGCGGACCATGCGCTGCCGCATGCGCCGCGCGTCACCGGTGAGCGCGCTGCCCACGAGCACGCCGAGCGCGATCGAGAACAGCGCGATCCCGGTGCTGATCATGTCGGTCACACCCAGCGACTGGCCGGTGGCCAGCTCGGAGACGCTGCGGAAACCGAGGGCGCCGGGCACCAGCATCCAGAAGGCGGGCTGGGTCACGACGACCGCGGGTGGCCCGTTGCGCGTGCGCGAGATCGCCTGGGCGACCGGTGCGACGAACAGCGCGCCGACGAATCCGCCGAGCTCGGTGGTCAGCAGCGCGCTGCCGGCCGCCTGCGCGCAGTACGCGACCACCATGGCGCCCAGCACCCACCAGAACGCACCAGGTGGGGTGGACGCGAAGTACCGGTACCCGATCGCCGCGATGACCACGCCCGCGAGCCCGGCCCACCACGGCGCGAGCGTCGTCCTGTCGGACGTCTCGAACGCGCCGGTGATGCTGATGGCGACCACCACGCCGAACGCGAGCAGCAGCAGCTGGGCGATGCCGTAGACCATCCGGCTGGCACCGGCGACCACCTGGTTGCTGGTCAGCTCGATGGCCGCGACCGCGAGCATCAGCCCGGGCAGGAATGCGATGAGCGCGGGGGTCAGCAGACGCAGGGCGTTGCCGCCGACGTGCGGCGCGATGAACTCGATCGTCACGATCGAGACCAGGAACGCCGCGAAGACGGGCAGCACGCTGTCCAACGTCGGCCAGCGGGACGCGAGCAGGCGCAGGACGCCGACGAGCGCGCCGAGGCCGATGTAGACCGGGAACGCGTCGACCGTCGGGTAGAGGATGAGCCCGAACCCGAGGGTGAGCAGGGCGTGGCCGAGCACGACGAAGATCGGCCCGAACCGCGGCGGCGAGGCCAGGACCCGGCGGAGCTCGACGCGCGCCTGGGCGAGGTCCGCGGTGCCCGACGACAGCCGTCGGACCAGCGACTCGACCGCACCCACCTGGTGCATGGGCAGGTCGGTCGCCGAGCGCGGCCCGGTGACGTCGGTGACGGTCCCCTCGGTGCTGTCCACCTGCAGGAACACACCCGTGGGCAGGACGAAGACGCGCACCTGGTGGGCGCCGTACGCGCCCGCGACCGCGGCGAGCTGCGCCTCGATGTCGACGACCGACTGGCCCGACGAGAGCAGCGCCGCGCCCAGCTCGCGCATGAGCGGCGGCAGGTCCCGCGGCACCTCGGGCAGCGCGGGTTCCTCGGCCGCCTCGCCGGGGTCGGGGGAGTGCGTCAGGGCGCGCAGCGCGCGGCGCAGACGTTCGGCCCCGGTCACCCGTGCTCCCCTCGTCGTGCCGCTGCCCCGATCGTACGGTCCGGCCTGCGTGGATCAGTCGGGTCAGACGTGAATCAGTCGGTCCACCCGACTGATTCGGGTGGGACCGACTGATTCGTCGGGACGGGGCTCAGCCGCCGAGGTGGGGGCTCAGCCGCCCAGGAGGTCCGTGAAGCTCGGGACCGCGTCGTACAGGCCGGTCGGGGCCGCCGGCTCTCGGTCGGCGACCGTCTCGGCCAGCTCGCGGCCCGCGCGCCGGATGCGGGCGGGCAGCGGGTGGCTCTGGTCACCGCCGGCGGTGGCCCAGTCGTCGGTCGCCGCGAAGACGGCCGTGGGCTGGACGTCGGCCCGCAGGTACCCGAACAGCGGCCGCAGCGCGTAGTCGATGGCCAGCGAGTGGCGGGCGGAGCCGCCGGTCGCGCCCAGCAGCACGGGCACCCCGGCCAGCGCGTCCGGCTCGAGGATGTCGACGAACGACTTGAACAGTCCCGCGTAGGACGCGGAGAAGATGGGGGTGACGGCGATGACGCCGTCGGCCCCCTTCACGGCCTCGACGGCCGCGGCCAGGTCACCGGCCGCGAAACCGGTCAGCATCGCGTTGACCACCTCGTGCGCGAGGTCGCGCAGCTCCACGGTCCGCACGTTCGCGGTGATGCCGCGGGCCGCGAGCTCCGCGACGGTCGCGTCGGCCAGCCGGTCGGCCAGCAGACGCGTCGACGAGGGCTGGGACAGCCCCGACGAGATGACGACGATCGAGCGCTCGTTCATCGCTCCTTCTTCCTTCATGCCTAGAAGTCTGCACCCACCACGGAACTGCTCAACGCGTGACGGCGTCGGCTGCTTCCACGTCGTCCTCCGCCGTGCGACCGGTCCAGTGGTCGGCGGCCGCGACGGACTGCTCGTGCACCTCGCCCGCGGCGCGCGCTGCGGCCACGCGCTCGGCGTGCGACGGCGCGGCGGCCGGCACGTGCGCGGGGCGGACGGCCTCGGCCTCCCGACGAAGGACGGGCACGACCTCCTCGGCCAGCAGGTCGATCTGCTCCAGCACGGTCTTGAGGGGCAGGCCCGCGTGGTCGATGAGGAACAGCTGGCGCTGGTAGTGGCCCACCTGCTGGTAGAACGCGCCGTACCGGTCGATGACCTGCTGCGGCGAGCCGACGGTCAGCGGGGTCTGCGCGGCGAAATCCTCGAGCGACGGGCCGTGCCCGTAGACGGGCGCGACGTCGAAGTACGGGCGGAACCGGTCGACGGCCCGCTGGCTGTCACGGTCCATGAACACCTGGCCGCCCAGCCCGACGATCGCCTGGTCGGCGGAGCCGTGGCCGTAGTGCTCGAAGCGTTGGCGGTAGAAGTTCACCATCTGGGCGGTGTGCTCCATGGGCCAGAAGATGGCGTTGTGGAAGAAGCCGTCGCCATAGTAGGCCGCCTGCTCGGCGATCTCGGGGGAGCGGATCGAGCCGTGCCAGACGAACGGCGGCACGCCGTCCAGCGGGCGCGGCGTGGAGGTGAAGCCCTGCAGCGGGGTGCGGAACTTGCCCGACCAGTCGACGACGTCCTCGGTCCACAGCCGGCGCAGCAGCGCGTAGTTCTCGATCGCCAGCGGGATGCCCTGGCGGATGTCCTGCCCGAACCACGGGTACACGGGGCCGGTGTTGCCGCGGCCCATCATGAGGTCCATCCGCCCGTCGGCGATGACCTGGAGCATCGCGTACTCCTCGGCCAGGCGCACGGGGTCGTTGGTGGTGATGAGGGTCGTGGACGTCGAGAGCGTGATGTTCTTGGTGACCCCGGCCAGGTAGCCGAGCATCGTCGTCGGCGAGGAGGGGACGAACGGCGGGTTGTGGTGCTCGCCGGTGGCGAAGACGTCGAGGCCCGCCTCGTCGGCGTGCTTGGCGATCGTCAGCATGCTGCGCACGCGCTCGGTGTCGTCCGGCGTGCGACCGGTGGTGGGGTCGGTGGTCACGTCACCGACGGAGAAGATCCCGAACTGCATCTCGCGCCTCATCTCAGAAGTTCATGCGTTTGCATGTACTGACCCGCTCAACAGGGAGGGGTCGGTGGGTATTCCTGTGTCACCGATCACCCCCGGCCCCTCCTTGGGCGCACGCCCGCGTGCGCCGATAAGTTGGGGGAGGGAAGTGAGGTGGCAGTGACCGACGAGCAGATCAAGGTCCTCGTCGTCGAGGACGACGTGGACACCGCGCAGTTCGTGCGCACGGTTCTCGAGCGCCGCGGCGGCATGGCCGTCACGGTCGTGCACGAGGCCATGTCCGCGCTCGCGGAGGTGGACCGGACGCAGTTCGACGCCGTCCTCACCGACATCCAGATGCCCGGCATGAGCGGGCTCGACCTGCTCGTCGAGCTGCGCTCGCGCGCCCCCGGCGTGCCCGTGATCGTCTCCACCGCGTTCGCCAGCGTGGACTACGCGGTCGAGGCGCTGCGCCGCGACGCCGACGAGTTCCTCGTCAAGCCCGTCCCCGCCGCGACCCTCGTCGAGCGCGTCACCGCGCTGGCGCTGCAGGGGCGCGCGGACCGCGCGGCGCAGTCCCAGGGCGAGACCGTGCTGGCCGTCGGTGCGCACCCCGACGACGTCGAGATCGGCGTCGGTGCCACGCTCGCGGCGCACGCCGCGTCGGGGGACAAGGTCGTGATCCTCACCCTGTCCGGCGGGGCCGTGGGCGGCGAGGCCGACGTGCGTCGGCACGAGGCCCTCGCCGCGGCGGGAGTGATCGGCGCGCGGCTGTTCCTGCACGACTTCCCCGACACCCGGATCGATCCCGCGGCCGGCGTCATCACCGCCATCGAGGAGACGATCGCGCTGATCCAGCCGACGATCGTCTACACGCACTCGTCGCACGACCGGCACCAGGACCACCGGGCGGTGCACGAGGCCGTGCAGGTGGCGGCCCGCAGGATCCCGTTCGTCGGCGCGTTCCAGAGCCCGTCGTCGACCATCGACTTCCGTCCCTCGCGCTTCGTGCCCGTCGACGGCTTCGTCGAGAAGAAGCTGGAGATGCTGGCGGCGTACGCGTCCCAGGCCCACCGCGACTACATGGCTCCCGACCTGGTGCGCGCGACCGCGCTGTACTGGGGGCGGTTCGGGACGGGTGGGGCCGTCGAGCCGCTGGAGATGGTCCGCGCGGCTGCGATGATCACCCGGTCAGGGAACCACGCAGGGCTGCGCGCGGCGGACGCCGAGCGGGCCGACGACCAGCACGGAGGTCATCGATGAGGGTGCTCGTCACCGGCGCAGGCGGCCCCGCGGGCATCGCGATCATCCGTTCGCTGCTGCGCCGCGGGGACGTGGAGGTGATCGCCGCGGACATGGACCGGTGGGCCAGCGGGCTCTACCTGGTCGACGCGGAGCACCGCCGTCTGGTCCCGGCCGGCCTGGCCGACGACTTCGTCGACGTGGTGCTGGCCATGTGCGCCGCCGACCGGGTGGACGTCCTGTTCCCGACGGTCGACGTCGAGCTGCCGCGGATCGCGGCCGAGCGCGACCGCCTGCACGACGGCGGGACGCTCCTGGCGTCGCCGTCGCTGCGGACGCTCGAGACGTGCCTCGACAAGCTGGCGCTGGCCCGGACCTGCGCGCGCACGTGCCGCGTCCCGCGCACCGAGCTGCTCGGCACACCGCAGGCCGTCAGCGGCTGGGACTTCCCCGTGATCGTCAAGCCGCGCCGCGGTGCCGGCTCGCGCGGAGTCCGGGTGGTCGAGTCGCAGGCCGAGCTCGACGCCGTGCACGCGGACGAGGACCTGCTGGTCCAGGAGCTGCTGCCCGGTGACGAGTACTCCGTCGACGTGCTCGCGGGCCTCGACGGACGGGTGATCGCCGCCGTGCCGCGTGCGCGGCTGCGGGTCGACTCGGGCGTGGCCGTGGCCGGTGTGACCGTGCACGACGACGAGCTGATCGCGACCGCGACGGGTGTCGCGAAGGCCATCGGCCTCACGACCGTCGCGAACGTGCAGCTCAAGCGCGACAAGGACGGTGTCCCCTCCCTGCTGGAGGTCAACCCGCGCTTCCCGGGGGCGATGCCCCTGACCATCGCGGCGGGCGTCGACATGCCGTCGATCACCCTCGACGCCGTCCTGTCCCGGCCGGTCCCGCAGGTCATGGACTTCGTCGAGATCGCCAACGTCCGCTACCTCGAGGACGTGTTCATGCCCGTCGACCAGGTGCTGCCGGCGCCATGACGGGCCCGGACCAGCCGGCGGCCGCGCGGCCCGACCTGCGCGGCGACCACCACGTCCACTCCACGTTCTCCGACGACGCGGTCAGCACACCGCAGGAGAACCTCGAGGCGGCGCGCGCCGCCGGTCTGACGACCCTGCGCATGGTCGACCACGTGCGCGCGTCGACCACGTACGTGCCGGACTTCCTGGCCGCCGTGGCGGCGTTGCCCCGCGTCGACGGGCTCACCGTCGTGACGGGGGTGGAGGCCAAGATCTGGGACGCGTCCGGTGCGGTCGACGCGCCGCCCGAGGTGCTCGCCGCGGTGGGGTCGTCCACCGGCGTGGACCGCGTCCTGCTGGCCGACCACCAGTTCCCCGGCCCGGACGGCCCGTGGAGCCCGCGCGTCACCCAGGAGCACCTGGCCGCCGGGCTGTCGCCGGCCGACGCGGTCGAGATGCTGGTCACCGCCACCGTGCGCGCCATGCGGGCCGTCGGCCGCGCGCAGGTCGCGCACCCGTTCTCGTTGCTGCCCAAGATCGGCCTGTCCGACGACGACGTCAGCGACGAGCTCCTCGACGAGTTCGCCCGGGCCGCGGTCGAGACCGGCACGTTCGTCGAGGTCAACGAGAAGTGGCGCTGCCCGGGTCCGCGGGTGCGGGCGCGCTGGTCCGCGGCCGGCGTCGCGCTCGTCGCCGCCTCCGACGCGCACGTCGCGACGGACGTCGGCTCCTACCCGTGGCTGGCGGGGGTCGTCGGCACATGACGTGGCACGACGTGCTCGTCGTCGTCCTGCTGGTGCTGGTCCTCGCCGGCGTCGTCCCAGTGCTGGCCGGGGTCTTCCAGTACGTCCTGGTCCCGGTGCACGCGTTCCGCAACCACCTGGGCCGGGCGGGCCCGTACCTGCCGCGCGTGGTGGTCGTCGTGCCCGCCTGGAACGAGGGTGCGGTGCTCGGCGCCTCGCTCGAGCGGCTCATGCGGCTCGAGTACCCGCCGGACCGCCTGCGCGTCTACGTCGTCGACGACGCGAGCACCGACGACACCCCGGACGTGGTGCTCGCGAAGGCGGCCGAGCACCCGGGTCGCATCGTCCACCTGCGCCGCGACCAGGGCGGGCAGGGCAAGGCGCACACGCTCAACCACGGCATCTCCCGCGCGCTCGCGGACGACTGGATGCAGGCGCTGCTCATCATGGACGCCGACGTCATCTACCGGCCCGACTCGCTGCGCCGCATGACGCGTCACCTGGCGGACCCGGAGGTCGGCGCGGTGACCGCGTTCATCCGCGAGGGTTCGGCGCACCCGGGCACGGTGTCGCGCTTCATCGGGTACGAGTACGTGACGGCCCAGGCCGCGGCGCGCCGCGCGCAGAACGTGCTGGGCGCGATGGCGTGCCTGGCCGGCGGCGCGCAGCTGCACTCGCGCGAGAACCTCGAGGCGGTGGGCGGCAGCATCGACACGACGACGCTCGCCGAGGACACGTTCACCACGTTCCTGACCCAGCTGGGCAAGCGGCGGGTCGTCTTCGAGCCCGCGGCCGTGGTGCTCGCGGAGGAGCCCGACTCGGTCACGGCGCTGTGGAAGCAGCGCGTGCGCTGGGCGCGGGGCAACGTGCAGATCACCAGCCGGTTCAGCAAGGTCTGGTTCCGGCGGCCGTTCACGAGCCGCGGCGCGGGGCACCGCCTGTCGTCGCTGTCCTTCGGCGGCATCTGGTTCTCCGTCTACCTGCTGCCGGTGGCGATGACGGCCGCGGCCGTGGGGCTCGTCGGGCTGTACTTCGTCGACCCGGACGCGGCCCGCCAGACGTTCCAGACCGCGTGGTGGGTGGCGGTGGTGGGGTACGTCTTCATCACGGCGACGACGCTGCTGCTGGACCGCGACACGGCCCGCCGGTCCTGGCTGCAAGGTCTGCTGTTCCCCGGCCTCGGGGCGATCGTCGTGATGCTCGCGGCCTGGATCCCGGGCCTCTGGGAGGAGCGCGTCCCGCACGCGCTGGGGATGGAGATGAGCGCCGGCGGCATCGAGGTGCTCACGCTCGTCTTCTACTCGTGGAGCGTGATCGCGATGCTCGCCGCGCGGCTGGTGCGGCGCGCCGAGCTGCTCCCGGGCGGCCGATGGCTCTCGCGCGTGCTGCTGTACGTCGTGGGGTTCGGGCCGCTGCTCTGCGCGATCACCCTGGACGCGTACGTCAAGCAGTGGCGGGGAGCCAGCCAGGTGTGGGACAAGACCGAGAAGACGGGCAAGGTGATGGGCTGATGGTCGACGACCCGTGCTCGGACCAGGCGCTGCGTGAGGAGATCCGCGCGAACCGGCGCGACGAGTGGCGCGTGCTGGCCGCCGCCGTCATCGCCGGTGCGGTCACCGCCGTCGTACTGGTGCTGCGGAGCCTGGTGGCATGAGCGACCCGCGCAGGGACGAGGCCGGCACCGACGTGATCGGCGGACCCGGGCTCATCCGTCGTGTCCGGATGGCCTCGCGAGGCGGACCGGGCGGCGAGGCGACGGGTGCCGTGCGCGTCCTGTCCCGGGTGGTCGGGCCCGACGCGGACGTGTTCGAGCGGCAGCTTCCGTTCGTCGTCTCGTTCGCGGTCGCGGTGATCGTCGTCGCGTGCATCCCGGGCAGCATCACCCACCCGGGCTGGGCGGCGACGAGCATCCTCGTCGCCCTGACGGTTCCTCTGCTCGCGCGCGTCGTGCCGTGGCGGGACGGGCCGCCGTGGGCCGAGGACGTGCTGCCCCTGATCCAGCTGGTCGCGGTCGCTCTGCTGCGGTTCGCGACCGGCGGCGGTCTGTCGATCATCGGGGCGCTGGTGTTCATCCCCGTCGTCACCCTGGCCGGGCGCCCCGGACGGATCGGGATGGTCATCGGGCCGGTCGCCGTCGGGTTCGCCGTGCTGGCGCCCGTGGTCCTGGACCCGCAGATGGCCGTGACGGCCACGCTGCTGGCCCGCAGCCTGTTCGTCGCCTTCGTCGCCGCCACGATCGCCGTCATCGTGCACGAGGCGACCTCCCGCCTGCGCGCCCGCAACGCGACGCTGGCCGATCTGGAGCGCGAGGCGCTGCGGCTGAACGACCACCTGCGCCGGGACGCGGACATGCTCGCGGAGCTGGTGCAGGGTCGCGAGGCCGCGTACGCGCACCTCGTCTCGGTGATCGACGCCGTCACGGAGCAGGCCATCATCGCGACGGACCCCGAGGGGCGCGTCGAGGTGTTCAACCCCGGGGCAGAGCGACTGCTGGGCTACCGGCGCGAGGAGTTCGTCGGGGAGAGCCGGGTCGCGGACCTGCTGGACACCAGCGAGCTGCGCCGGCGGTACAGCGAGGTGTTCGGAGTGGGTCCGGAGGAGGCGTCGGACGCCGACGACCCCGACCTGTTCGCCGCCGTGGCCGCGCCGTCGATCCTGCCGGAGGCACGGGCCGACGACTGGACGATCGTGCGCCGCGACGGCACGCGGGTCACGGTCAACCTGAGCGTCACGCGGCGCGTGGACGGGCACGGCTCGACGATCGGGTACGTGTTCGTCGCCACCGACGTCACCGCGGAGCGCGAGGCGTCCCGGCTCAAGGACGAGTTCGTGAGCCTGGTGAGCCACGAGCTGCGCACGCCGCTGACGTCCGTGCTGGGCTACCTGGAGCTGGTGCTGGACGGTCCCGACCCGCTCACCGACGAGCAGCGCGAGTTCCTGACCGTCGTGCAGCGCAACGCGCGCCGCCAGCTGCGGTTGGTGAGCGACCTGCTGCTCACCGCGCAGGTGGACGCGGGGACGTTCGCCATCGCCCGGCAACCCATGGACGTGACCGCCACGGCGCGCTCGGTGCTCGTCGACGTCGCCCCCGTCGCCGAGGCGGCAGGCGTCACGGTGAGCGTCGACGGGCCGCCCGTCCCGGTGGAGGGGGACCCGCAGCGGCTGGAGCAGGTGTTCACCAACCTCATCTCCAACGCGGTGAAGTTCACGCCACGCGGTGGCCGGATCGAGGTCCGCGTCGCGCCGGGAGAGGGCGGCGGTGCGCGCGTCGACGTTTCCGACACGGGCATCGGCATCCCGCCCGACGAGCTCGACCGGCTGGCGACGCGGTTCTTCCGGGCCACGACGGCGACGAGGCAGGCCATCCCCGGGGTCGGCCTCGGTCTGTCCATCGCGAAGGCCGTGGTCGCGGCGCACGGCGGCGAGCTCACGGTGTCGAGCACCGTCGGAGAGGGCACGACCTTCACGTTCACGCTGCCTGGGTCGTAGCACCCACCCTCGGGCAACCCGGACGTATCAGGCACCGGTGCTCATGTCCTTGATCGTCCGTGCGTCGACAACGGCGCCGGACGATCCCGCGAGAGCACGCGCGCACACCCGCGCCGAGCCTGAGAGGCGAACCATGAGCATCAACACACCGACCGACCGCGCCACCGCGACCGGCTTCGAGCCCGCGGCGGTCCCGGCCGTCCGGGCGCTGGTCGACGCCGTCCCCGCCGTGCACCTGCCGGACAGCGACGGCTACCGCCGGCTCACGGTCACCAGCAACATCACGCACGCGGTCCGGCCGCTGGCCGTCGTCGAGGCCACGAGCGCGGACGACGTCAGCACGACCCTGCGCCTCGCGGCGGCGTTCGGCGTTCCCGTCGCCGTCGCCGGGACGGGCCACGGCGCGACCGAGTCCATGAGCGGTGCCGTCCTGGTGCACACCGCCGCACTCGACGAGCTCGAGGTCCACGCCGACGAGCGCTGGGCGCGCATCGGCGCCGGCGTCCGCTGGGCCGCGGTGCTCGAGGCCTGCGCGCCGTACGGTCTCGCGGGTCTGTGCGGCTCGTCGCCCGACGTCGGCGTCGTCGGCTTCCTCACCGGTGGCGGGCTCGGGCCCGTGGCCCGGACGCACGGCCTGTCCTCGGACACCGTCCGCGCGTTCGACGTGGTCACGGGCGACGGGGTCCAGCGGCGCGCCACCGCGACCGAGAACCCCGACCTGTTCTGGGGGCTCCGTGGCGGCAAGGGATCGCTGGGCATCGTCACCGCCGTCGAGATCGACCTGATCGACCAGGCCACCCTGTACGGCGGAGCGATCTGGTTCGACGGTGCCGACGCGACGGCCGTCCTGCGGACGTGGAGCGTGTGGACGGACCTGCTGCCCGACGAGGGCACCACCTCGGTCGCCGTCATGCGGCTGCCCGACCTGGAGCTCTTCCCCGAGCCGCTGCGCGGCCGCACGACGATCGCGCTGCGCTTCGCCTGGACCGGTGACCCCGACGTCGGCGAGGAGATGCTGCGGGCGATGCGGTCGGTGGCGACCCCGCTGATCGACGCGGTGGGAGTCATGCCGTACGCGGCGCTCGCGCAGATCCACTCGGACCCCGACGACCCGATGCCGCTGCACGAGCAGTCGCTGCTCCTGGACGAGTTCGGGCCCGACACGGCCGACGCCCTCGTCGAGCTGGTCGGGCCGGAGGCTCGGACCGCGCAGGCGATGGTCGAGGTCCGGCAGCTCGGTGGGCGCGTGCGTCGCGGCCCCGACTGCGCGTTCGCGCACCGCACCGCGGCCTACCAGGTGTTCACGATCGGTCTGATGATCCCCGAGATCGCCCAGGCGGTCGTCGCCGACTCGAACCGCGTCGTCGACGGGCTGCGGCCCTGGTCGCGGGCCGGGGGCCTGCCCAACTTCACCGACACCGCGGGCCCTGCCTGGGCCGAGCGCGTCTTCACCGCACCCGTGGCCGAGCGCCTGAGCGCGCTGTCGCGGAGCTACGACCCTGCCGGCGTGCTGCTGGCCGCGCGAGGCGTGCGGAGCTGACGGTCAGTCGTCCGTGGCACCGGTCGTCGGTGCCACGGACGGCTCGGTGCCGGGCGTCGGGGTGGCGATCGGCCGGGGTGCGTCGAGGGCGGAGGCCTGCTGTTGCTCGAAGTCGGCCGACGTGCTGACCGATCCCGTGCTGGGGACGGAGTCGGTGTACGCGGCGGCGGTCCCCGGGATGCGGGGGGCAGCGAACGCCGCCACGCCGAGCGCTACCGCGACGCCGAGGCGCAGCCACGTCGCGCGGTCGGCGCCGATCAGCCGAGCGCCGCGTTCGTCCTCACCCGTGGAGAACGGCATCGATGTGCCTCTCCTCGGGTCGGCGCTCGGGCCTCGGGCCGCGCCGACGCCCGTCGGCCACGGCCAGGACCTCGAGGGTCGCCAGTGCCACGAGCGGCGGGACGAGCATCGCCGCCCGCCCCGCGGGCGACTCGGCCCACTGCAGCACCCAGCCCCAGTGCGGGTGCACCGAGAGCACGATTCCCTGCACGTTGGCGGCGGGCGTCGCGTTCGCGTCGTTCTCCTCGTTCGCGTCGCCCTTGGTGATGATGTAGGGGACCTCGACCGGCTTCCCGTCCCGCATCGACTTGATGGCCCGCCCCTCGTCGTCCACCTCGCCCGTGGTGCTCGCGATGTTCGTGACGGAGACGATGCGGTGCGTGACCAGCTGGGTGGATCCGAGCGGCCAGAACGACACCATGAGCCCCGGCTTGAGCAGCTCGTAGCTGTCACCCACGTTACGGGTGACCACGGCATCACCGGGGTCGAACGTCGGGACCATCGAGCCGGAGGTCACGATCAGCAGCTTCTGGTCGTGGAGCTGGTACCACAGCGGCACCGCCAGCGAGGTCGCGTACGCCAGGGCGCACGTCGCGATCACGGTCCACAGCGCCGCCGACAGAAGGCGTCGCCGCTTGCCGCGTCGCACCTTCGGCGGCCCGAGCGGGGTCGCCGCTGCGGGCCGCGGCGCTCGTCGTTCGATCGTCGCGGCGACCGGGTGGAGATCCGGTCTCGGCATCTGGTCAGCCGTTCGCGGGGTTCGAACCGTCCGTGAACCCGGTCTGCTGCACCGCGTCGAACGTCAGAGTGATCTTCGCGGCGGTGTTCTGGAACGTGTTGCCGGCGTCCTCGCTGAAGCCCACCCGGACGCAGAGGTAGCTCTTCGCCTTGGCGCTGACGGTGAGGTTCTTGGTGTCACCCGGCGTCGTGCTGCCGAACAGCTGCTGGTTGGTGCCGATGCCCCACGCACCCGGCGAGCTGCCGAGGAGCGTGCCGGCGCTCACCCGGGTGTCGTTGCACGCCGCTGAGCTCACCTTGTACAGGTCCAGGTGCAGCTGGGTGGTCAGGTCACCCGTGCCCGGCGCGTCCCCGTTGCCCAGGTCGGGGTCGGGGTTCCCGCTCGCCACCGGGTCGGCCGTCACCTTTGCGGAGTACTCGAACGCGAGGCTGCCGTCGTTCGTGATCGTCACGGGAGCGTAGACGCGTGCGCCAGGCAGCATGTTGCCGACCGGCATGTTGAACGTGAGGCTCTGGTCGACCCCGAGGTCGAGCGTGCCCGTCGTGATGGTGCCTCCCGTCCGCTCGCGGTCGGAGAACAGCGCCGACGTGGTCAGCGACGTGACACCGATCGCGGCCATCCCGACGATCGCGACCGTGGCCCACAGGCGGCGGCGCCGGGGCCGGTCGTGCTGTGCCGGAGCCGGGTTGATCATCTCCTGCAGCAGGTCGTCCATCACGGTCGGGCACTCCTTGTGCATCGGCGAGCGGAGATGACTCTCCCAGGTCGTCCATCGGCACTCGAGCGCCAGACTTGAGGATTCTGCCGCACTTTCACCCCACGACGTCGTCGTGGCTCACGCGTGTCCTGGTCGGCCGGGGGAGCATCGCCAGCCCGACGAGCTCGTCGGCGGGGATGGCAGGGGAGTACAGGAAGCCCTGCGCCTGGTCGACGCTCAGGCGGCGCAGGACGGCCGCCGCGATCTCGTCCTCCACCCCTTCCGCGACGACGCTCAACCCGAAGGAGTGCGCCAGGTCGACCATCGCCTGCACGACCACGTGGGCACTCTCGCGGCCCCCGTCGCCCAGGTCCGCGACGAAGAGGCGGTCGATCTTCAGCTCGGCCACGGGCAGGTCCCGCAGCTGCGCGATCGAGGTGTTGCCGATGCCGAAGTCGTCGATCGCCACGCGAACGCCGAGCGCCGCCAGCCGCTCCAGCACCGGGACCACACGGGATGGGTCGGCGACCAGCGCCGTCTCCGTGATCTCGACCTCGAGCAGCGCGGCGGGCACGTCGTGCTCCGCCAGCAGCTCCTCGATCACCTCGACCACGCGGGTGCTCGTCACGTCGTGCGCGGACAGGTTGACCGCGACGGGCGTCGACCGCCCCTCGGCCAGCCAGGTCGCGAGCTGCTTCACCGACTCCGTCAGTGCGTACCGAGTCAGCCGGTGGATGATGCCGGACTGCTCCGCCAGCGGGATGAAGACGCTGGGTGCGAGCAGACCCTGCGTGGGGTGGCGCCAGCGCATGAGCGCCTCGAGTCCCACGATCCGCCCCGTGTCCAGGTCGACCTTGGGCTGGTAGTGCATCTCGAGCGTGCGGGGCTCGTCGTCGGCGGGGTCCAGAGCGCGGTGGAGGTCCCCCAACAGCACCAGCCGGGCGGGGGAGGAGTGGTCCTCGTCCGGCGAGTAGGTGGCAACGCCCGTGCGGTGGTGCTTGGCGCTGTACATCGCGACGTCGGCGGTGCGCATGAGCGAGGACGCGTCGGCAGCGTGGTCGGGGAGGCAGGCCACGCCGACCGACGTCTCGACGTGGAGCGACATCTCTCCGAGCTGGAAGGGCGGCACGAAGAGGTCTCGGACCCGTCGGGCCAGGCGCTCCGCGTCTGCGACCGAGCGCACGTCGGTCAGCAGGATGGCGAACTCGTCGCCACCCAGACGCGCCACGATGTCCTCGTCCCGCAACGCCTGGCGAAGGCGCGTCGCCACCTGCTCGAGCAGCTCGTCGCCGTGGTCGTGGCCGAGCGAGTCGTTGATGTCCTTGAACCTGTCGATGTCGAGCAGCACCATGCCGAGCCGCCCGCCTGTGCTCTGTGCCTCCGCGACCGTGTGCTGCATGCGCTCTGCCAGCAGCCGCCGGTTGGGCAGGCCCGTCAGGGAGTCGAGCAGCGCGAGGCGGGCGTTCTCGAGCGCCTTCGCCTGGAGGTTCTTCGACGTGGTCCACACGGTGCGGAAGAGCAGCAGCCAGAGGGCGACCAGGCCGCCGGCGACCACGAGCGCGACCTTGGCGACGGCGGAGGCGAGCGTCGCGGCCGACTCGGTGTGGTCGAGCATGACCTCGGCCGTCCCGACGACGGTGGTCTGTGTCGCGCCGGGGGGTGCGGCGCCCGACGGGTCGGTGTCCTCGACGGTCACCGGGACGTAGACGTCGAGCACCTGGGTCTGCTCGCCGGGCTGCTCCGCCTCCGTCGAGCTGCGGACGTCGACGATCACCTCGGCGTTCGCGTCGCCACGCTGCGCCGCCTGGTTGCGGGTGGTGTCCGGGAAGCCCGACGACTCCCCGGCCTTGCTGTAGAGCAGGCTCCCGGCGGCGCTCCACAGGCGCAGATCACGAAGGCGCTGGTCGCCGAAGCCGGCGATCGCGTCCTCGACCGCTGCCTCCTGCTCGTCCGTCAGCTGCCCGGTGACGAACGCGTCGGCGGGCAGCGAGCGTGCGGCGTAGGACATCACGGACTCGGCGGACGCGATGCCGTCGTCGATCGCCTGTTGCCGCATGACGGTGGAGGTCACCCACACGAGCGCACAGCCGAGCGCGGCCATGGCCAGGATGCTGACGAACGCGAAATAGCGTGTCAGCGACCAGCGGCGGCGGGATCCGGAGCGCGGCACCGGCGGACCTCACGATCTCGGCGGGCGCGCCGGGGCAGCGCGCGTGAGGTGAGGGTACCTGCGGGAACGATGCGCCCGGGGGAGGTGTTGGGCTGGACGGGGGAACGGCCCCACGAGCACGACGAAGGAGACGACGTGACGTACGAGGTGACGAAGACCGAGCAGGAGTGGGCCCTGGAGCTGAACCCGCAGGAGTTCGCGGTGCTGCGGCAGGCCGGGACCGAGCGGGCGTGGACCGGCGAGCTGCTGGGGGAGAAGCGCGACGGCGTGTACCGGTGCCGGGCGTGCAGCGCGGAGCTGTTCCGCTCGGACGCGAAGTTCGACTCGCACTGCGGGTGGCCGAGCTTCTACACGCCGCTCGCGGGCGACGCGGTGGAGCTGCTGGAGGACCGCACGCACGGCATGGTGCGCACCGAGGTGCGGTGCGCCCGGTGCGGCTCGCACCTGGGGCACGTGTTCGACGACGCCCCGCAGACCCCCACCGGCGACCGGTTCTGCATGAACTCGGTGAGCCTGACCTTCGAGCCCGCCGACGCCTGACCTGCGCCTCGGTCCGGCGCCGACGGGGACCCGATCGGCGCGGGACACGTCCGGGTGTCGGCCATTCGGTCGACACCCGGTGCGCACCTGGTGGACACCGCTGTAGTTCGGGTGCGGCGCTGCCGATAATGCTCACGTGGAACAGCTCCTGACGGTCCGACGGTGGAGGCGCTACGGCGCCGACCGCTTGTTCGTGACCCAGGAGACGGGTGCCCGGGTGGGCTCGGTGGACCTGCAGTCGGGCGAGGTCGTCGTCGACGACCCGGTGCTCGAGGACCGCCTCCGCAAGGCCGCCCAGGCGTACCTGCGTTCCGACGTCGCCGAGCTGGTGATGCCGGTGACCTCTCCCTCGCCGGTGCTGGCCCCCGCCGACCAGGCCGCGCTCGAGGCGTGGCTGGGCAACGAGGACCGGGATGCGCCGGAGGTGCGGCAGGCGCGCGCGGAGCGGGGCTCGCCGCTGCGGGCCAGGCTCGAGCGGCTGCACGTCGAGGGCTGGCAGGTGGTGCACGACGTGCCGCTGGGTCGGCAGGGCTCGCACGTCGCCCACCTGCTGCTGGGTCCGGGCGGGATCTTCACCGTCGCGGAGCACCGGCTGCCGGGGCAGCACGTCCGGCTCGAGGGCCGCGTCATCGAGGTCGACGGGCAGGCCCGGCCGTACGTGCGCAACGCACGTCTGGAGGCGGAGCGTGTGCACGCGCTGCTGGTCGCCGCGGGTTGCGCGTCGATCACGGTGCGCAGCGTCGTCGTCGTCCAGGGAGAGCTCGAGGTCGCCGGGCGGCAGGACCCGCTGGGGCCCGTCCTGGTGGTCCCGCGGCACGTGGTCCCGGCCGTCTTCCGTGCGATGCCGGCGGCGCTCGACCCGACGCGGGTCGCGGCCCTCGCGCACGTCGCGCGCCAGCGCGTGACCTGGAGCCGCTGAGCCCGACCGGGGTAATTCGGGCTCGTCTGGGTGCTGTCACCTAGACGAGGCCGTTCGATGCTCGGAGCACGCGTCGCGATCCGCCAAGATGGGCGGCGTGGTGGATGACAACTTCGGCGAGCTGGAGCGCGAGCTCGGCCTGTTCCTGCGGCGCGCGCACGCCTCGTCGTCGCGCCTGGCACGTGAGGTGCACCCGGACCTGGAGCCGGCCGCCTACGAGCTGATGGCTCTGGTCGCGTCGACGCCGGACATGCGCGGCAGCGACCTCGCGGCCTACATCGGCGTCGGGCGCGGCACCATGTCACGCCAGCTGACCCGGCTCACAGGCCTCGGGCTGCTCGCTCGTCGGCCCGACCCCGACGACTTCCGGGGCCAGCTGCTCAGCCTCACCGACGCGGGCGTGGCCCAGCTCCAGGCGGCCCAGGCGTCCCGGCGCGCGTACCTGCACGGCGCGCTCGACGACTGGACGCCCGAGGAGATCGACGAGCTGACGCGCCAGCTCGGGCGGCTCAACCGCGCGATGTCCGCAGTCGGACAGCTGGGTCTCCGCGCGGTGGCCGACGACGGCCACGAGAGCGCCGCGCTGCCCGACGCGGGCTGACCCGCCCGACGAACGACGACGCCCGGCCCCCCCACGGGGGAGCCGGGCGTCGGTGCGTGCGGTCAGACGCGGACGTCCTCGTGCTCGTCGTCGGTCGCGTCCTCGACGGGACGGCCGTCCTGCGAGACGACCACGGGCTCCCCGACCAGCGGCCGACCGGGGACCGACTCGTCGATCGGCTGGCCGTCGACCTCGAGGCGCTGCTGGATGCCCGAGCGGTTCCCCAGCGGGACCTCCTTGAGGAGCAGGACCGCGACGAGCGAGATGAGCGCGATGGGCGTCGCGATGAGGAACAGGTCCGCGATCGAGTCGCCGAACGCCTGCTCGACGACGGTGCGCACAGGTGCGGGCAGCGTCCTCAGGTCGGGCAGGCTGCCGTCGCCCGCCATCGCGCTCGGGTCGATGCCGATGCGGGCCAGGCCCGTGGCCATCAGGTCGGTGACGTGCGTGGACAGCACGGCACCCAGCGCGGAGACGCCGATCGCGCCGCCGAGCGTGCGGAAGAAGGCCACGGACGCGGTGCCCGAGCCGATCTCGCGGACGTCGAGCGTGTTCTGCACCGCGAGGACGAGGTTCTGCATGAGCATGCCGACGCCGGCGCCCAGGATCAGCATGTAGAGCGCGACGAGCACGAAATTCGTGTCGTAGTGGATGGTGCCCATGAGCCCCAGGCCGCCGGTGAGCAGGATGGCGCCGGCGATCATGAACTTCTTGTAGTGACCCGTGCGGGCGATGATCCGGCCGACGATCATCGACGACCCCATGAGGCCGACGACCATCGGGATGGTCAGCAGGCCGGACTGCGTGGGCGTCTTGCCGCGGGCGAGCTGCATGTACTGGCCGATGAAGACCGACGTGCCGAACATCGCGATGCCGACCGCCACGCTCCCGATGACGGCGAGCACCAGCGTGCGGTTGCGGAACAGGTGCAGCGGGATGATCGGGTCGCTGGCCTTGGCCTCCGCGAGGACGGCGAGCGCGAGGACGACCAGCGAGCCGCCGACCATCGCGCCCGTCTGCCAGGACATCCAGTCGAACTTGTCACCGGCGAACGTGACCCACAGCAGCAGGCCCGCGATCCCGACGGAGATGAGCGTGGCGCCCAGGTAGTCGATCTTGACGTCGCGCTTGGCGGCCTTGGGCAGGTGCAGCGTGCGCTGCAGGACGACGATCGCCGCGACCGCGAAGGGGAGCCCGACGAAGAAGTTCCAGCGCCACCCCAGCGCGGAGTCGGTCAGCACGCCGCCCAGCAGCGGGCCGCCGACCATGGCGACACCCATGACCGCGCCCATGTAGCCCATGTACCGGCCGCGCTCGCGCGGGCTGATGATGTCGGCGATCAGGACGGTGCCGAGCGCGGTCAGACCGCCGGCGCCGATCCCCTGGAACGCGCGCATCGTGATGAGCATCTCGGTGTTGTGGGAGAAGCCGGCCAGCGCGGCGGAGATCACCGAGATGGTAAGCGCGAGCTGGATGAGCAGCTTGCGGTTGACCAGGTCGGCGAGCTTGCCCCAGATGGGGGTCGAGATGGTCGTCGTCAGCAGGGTGGCGGTGACCACCCAGGTGAACGCCGACTGCTTGCCGTGCAGGTCGGTGATGATGCGCGGCAGGGACGACGAGACGACGCTCGTCGCGAGGATCGAGACGAACATCCCGAGCAGGATGCCGGACAGCGCCTCGAGCACCTGGCGGTGCGTCATGGCGCCCTCGGGTGCGGCGCCGGCCTCGACGTCGTGGGGCGTGGTGGTGCTGGTCAACGTGGTTCTCTTCCTGCTGGTTCGGCTGGTGTGTGCGGCCCGGCGTCGTCGGCAGGTCGGAGTGCGTGGTGCGGTTCGGCGGGTGGTGCGGTTCGGGGGGTGGTGCGGTTCGGTGGCTTGCTCCGGTCAGTCGGTGCGGTCCCGGCCGACGGAGCGGTGCGGGCGGCTCGACGCGTCGTCGAGCGACCGGACGAGGCGGTCCAGCACGTCGCCCGCGGCGGCCATCGCGTCGGGCTCCCAGCCGGCGAAGACGTCGCGCATGAATCCGTCGGCCGTGGCGTCGATCGCCCGCGCCCGTGCGCGGCCGGCGTCGGACAGGGCGATCGTGCGGACGCGCCGGTCGTCGGTGGCGATCTGGCGGACCACGTAGCCGTCGTCGACCATGCAGCTCACCTGGCGGCTGGCCACTGAGATGTCCACGCGCAGCACCTGGGCGATGTCCCCGACGGGGAGCGGGCCGCGGCGGTCGAGCGCGTGGAAGATGGCGAGCGTCGCGCGTGAGCAGTCGGCGCTGCGCGCCAGATCGGTGCCGGCCTCCCGCATCGCGCGGGTGAACTCCTCCAGCGACCGCATGAGCGTCTGGTGCTGCGCCGAAGCGTCGTCCGCGCGGCCGGCGTCCAGCGGCGCGGCGTCGGGGGCCGGTCGCGGTGCGGCGTCGGGGGCCGGTCGCGGTGCGGCGAGCGAGGTAGGCACGGGATCTCCTTGGTTGCGTGCTGCAACCATACGCCTAGATGTTTGCACCAGGCAATCGATCTCGTGTGTCCTCAGCCACCCTGTGGGAACGACGACGCCCGCGCACACCTCGGCCCATGGGTCGAGGTGTGCGCGGGCGTCGTCGCTGAAGGTCCGGTCGCGAAAGGTGACGTCAGGCGGTGGAGCCGCGTTGGCGGCGGACCACCTTGACGTCCTCCATGTCCTCGAGCTGGATGCCCTTGGTCTCGGGCACCTTCCACAGCACGAAGACGAAGGACAGCGCCGCGAAGATGGCGTACATCAGGTACGGGCCGGTGGCGCCGAACGCATCGAGCATCGGGGGGAAGGTCATGGTGATGGCGAAGTTGGCCAGCCACTGCGCGGCGGCGGCGACACCGAGCGCCGCAGCGCGGATCCGGGGCGGGAACATCTCGCCCAGCAGGACCCACACCAGCGGTCCCCAGGTGGCTCCGAAGAACACCACGAACAGGTTCGCGGCGATGAGGGCGCTGGTGCCCCAGGCGCCCGGAAGCGTGACGTCGTCCCCGGAACCGGTGGACTGGGTGAATGCGAGCGCCATGAAGCCGAGGCACACCGCCATGCCCACGGACCCGATGAGCAGCAGCGGTCGACGACCGATCTTGTCGATGAGCGCGATCGCGATGAACGTGACGACGACGTTGGTGACCGACGTGATGGTCGAGTAGGTGAACGAGTCGCTCGCATCGAACCCCACCGCCTGCCACAAGGTGTTGGAGTAGTAGAAGATCACGTTGATGCCGACGAACTGCTGGAAGACGGACAGCAGGATGCCGACCCAGACGATCCCTTGGAGGCCGAGCACCGGCCCCTTGAGGCTCGACTGCTCGGCCAGGCTCTTGTCGGTCTCGATCTTCCGCTCGATCTCGGCGACGCGCTCCTCGGGGTCCTCGTCCGGACCGAGCACGCCGGCCAGGATCGTCTTGGCCTGCTCACGGTCGCCCCGGGCGATGAGGTAGCGCGGCGACTCGGGTATGCGGAGCGCGAGGTACCCGTAGACGGCGGCCGGCACGATCGCGACCAGGAACATCCAGCGCCAGGCCTCCAACCCCAGCCACAGCTCGGCGGCTGCGGGGTTGTCGTCGACCCCGGTGGCTACTGCGAGAAGCTGGTCGGACAGCAGCGCCGCGAAGATGCCGAGGACGATGGCGAGCTGTTGCAGGGACCCGAGCCGCCCGCGGACGGCCGCTGGGGCGATCTCGGCGATGTAGGCGGGGGCGATCACGGAGGCGATGCCGATGCCGATGCCCGCCATGAAGCGCCACAGCACGAGGTCCCACACGCCGAACGCGATGGCCGAAAGGATCGAGGAGATGAAGAACAGCACGGCACCGAGGAACATCACCTTGGTGCGGCCCCACCGGTCAGCCAGCCGGCCGCCCAACCATGCCCCGAGGGCGCAGCCGAGCAGTGCGACCGCCACCACGAAGGCCTTGATGAACGTGCCGGCGGACATGTCGAGGATCTTGAAGTCGTGGGTGAAGCCCTCGACGGCACCGTTGATCACGGAGCTGTCGAAGCCGAACAGGAAGCCACCGACGGCGGCGGCCACCGCGAGTGCGATCGCGCGGTTGTGATGAGGGCTTCGACCGGTGGACGACACTGCCCCTCCCGTCTGAGACTCCGGCGTCTGCGACATCGGCGGCACTCCTCGCGCTCGCGCCCTCAGGCGCCTCCTGAGGGTTCCAACCCCACTCTGGCCCCCGACCTGCGCCATTGCACGCCGAGGGCCGAATCGGACACTACCGAAGTTGACGCATCTGCGGCAGATGTGGATGACAATGGCACCCCGCGGCCCGGTCGTCGGCGTCGAGATCGACCTGTGCCGCGGTCCGGTCGCCGGGATCGCGGCGGAAGTCGAGCTCAGTGAGCGGCAGGTGCGCGGGAGGTGCGATGAGCTCTGAACCACGACGACCACGCAGGCCGGCGAGCCTGGACCCGGTCGCGGCCGAGGCGCTGCCCGGGGGCATCGACCCCGCGACCCGCTCCCAGGTGGCGCACACGACCGCTGCGGCCCTCGTGCACCAGGGGCGCGCCAACGCCGAGCCCGAGGTCGTCGCCCGGCTCGTCGCACTCGTCGAGACCGAGGGCCTCGACGTCGTCGCAGCCCTCTGGTCCGACGCCCCTGCCGAGACCCTGCCCGGCGCGCTGTGGCGGCTGTACGTGCTGCGCGAGTGGGTGCGCCGTGACCCTGTCACCGTGTCCGACCGGTACAAGCTCGGTGCGGGGGTGGCGCCTGTCCACGAGGTCGTCGCGGGCGTCGCCGACGCACCCGGGCCGGCCGACGTGCGGGCCGTCGCCGACGCCGTGCTGTCCGGCGTCTACACCGGCGACCTGGCCGTCGCTCTCGAGCGCGCCGCCTCGTTCTGCCGCGTCCTGGCGGCGGGTGCCGCCTTCGACGCCGACCACCTCGACGACGTCGACCCCGGTGGCGCGGCACGGATGACACGTGGAGCCGCCTCGCTCGTGCGCACCGCCGAGGAGCTCGAGCACGCCGCCACGCTGTGGCGGGCGGGCAAGCTCGACTGAGCCAGGCTCGGCTCCTGCCAACCGGCGTAGCATGGTTCTCGACGCCGGGTCGCGGTAGCCCCGGGCTCCATCTCAAGCCGCTTCGAGCGGCCTCGCGCCGAGAGGCGCTCCCGGCCCGGCGTCGCTCACGCGGTCGAGGATCAGTCGGTTCGGTGGTGGATCAGTCGGCTGCAGTCGACTGATTCAGATGCGACCGACGGATTCATCGCGAGCTCACAGACTCGTCGGCCCCGGGGAGGAACAGGTGAGGCGCGCCACGTCCGCGCCGCGCCGACACGCGGCACGCTGGGGCAATCCGGACGCGGGGCCGTCATCGGTGCGTCACGGGGTGGTCGCCTGCTCGTCGTCGGGCGTTAGGCAAACACGGGCCCGTGTCCTAGCCTGATCCCGACCGTCCCACCCCCTCCCCGGAGCCTCCCGTGCGCCTGCGCCTGACACCGCGCGACACCACGTTCTTCGACCTCTTCGCAGCCTCGGCCAAGCACCTGGTCACCGGAGCCAACCTCCTGGGACAGATGCTGGGTGCCGACCGCGCGACCCGCAAGGAGATCGGCAAGCTCATCTCCGACGCGGAGCACGAGGCCGACAACGCGACCCACTCGATCATGCGTCGGCTGAACCAGACGTTCGTCACGCCGTTCGACCGCGACGACATCTACAACCTGGCTTCGAGCCTCGACGACTGCATGGACTACATGGACGAGGCCGCCGACCTCATCGTCCTGTACAAGGTCGACGAGCTGCCGGCGCGCGTCTCCGACCAGGTGCAAGTCCTGCAGCGCGCCGCCGAGCTGACGGCCGAGGCGATGCCGCGGCTGCGCTCGATGGACTCGCTGTCCGAGTACTGGGTCGAGGTCAACCGCCTCGAGAACCAGGCGGACAAGTCCCACCGCAAGCTGCTCGCCCAGATGTTCGACGAGATCTCCGACCCGATCCTGCTGATGAAGCTCAAGGAGATCGTCGAGAAGCTCGAGGACGCGGCCGACGCCTTCGAGAAGGTGGCGAACACGGTCGAGACCATCGCGCTCAAGGAGTCCTGACCGCGGTGGAGGCATTCCTCGTCGTCGTCGTCGTCGCGCTCGCGCTCGGCTTCGACTACACCAACGGGTTCCACGACGCTGCCAACGCGATCGCGACGTCGGTCTCGACGCGCGCGCTGACGCCCCGTGTGGCGCTGACCATGGCCGCGATCATGAACTTCGTCGGTGCCATGCTGGGCACCGCCGTCGCCGAGACGATCGCCAAGTCGATCGTCGACTTCGGCGACGCGAGCAACCACATGTCGCTCACGGTGATCGTGTGCGCGCTCATCGGCGCGATCGTGTGGAACCTCATCACGTGGTGGTTCGGCCTGCCGTCGTCGTCGACGCATGCGCTGATCGGTGGCCTCGTCGGTGCCGGTCTGGCCGCGAGCCTGGGCATCTACTGGTCGGCGGTCTACAAGAAGGTCGTCCTGCCGATGGTGATCTCGCCGCTGGTCGGGTTCTGCCTCGCGTTCGCGATCATGCTGGGCGTCCTGTGGCTGCTGCGGAACAAGGCCCCGGCCAAGACGATGCGCCGGTTCCGGCTCGCACAGACCGTCTCGGCGTCCGCGATGGCGCTCGGTCACGGTCTGCAGGACGCGCAGAAGACGATGGGCGTCATCTACCTGGCGTTGCTCACCGTGGGGTGGGCGGACCCCGACGCGGGCATCCCGCTGTGGGTCAAGATCTGCGCGGCTGCCGCCATCTCTGCCGGTACCTACTCGGGCGGCTGGCGCATCATGCGCACGCTCGGTCGCAAGATCATCGAGGTGGACCCTGCGCGCGGCTTCGTCGCCGAGTCCGTGTCGGCGACGGTCCTGTACTTCAACGCCTACGTGCTGCACGCGCCCGTGTCGACGACCCACACGGTCACCTCGGCCATCATGGGTGTGGGCGCGACGAAGCGGGCGTCGGCCGTCCGTTGGGGCGTCGCGAAGAACATCGCGACCGCCTGGGTCCTGACGATCCCCGCCGCTGCGCTGGTCGCCGCGCTCTTCTTCTTCGTGCTCCACCCGGTCCTGGGGGGCTGACCGCTCCTCGACCGGCCGGGCGTCAGGCGACGACCGGCTCGTGCCGCTCGGCGGCCACGACGCGCGGGCCCTTGGCGGTCTGGGCGACGTGCGCGACGAGCGCCTCGCCGGGCTCCAGGAACGGGTCGCCCGTCGGCAGCTCGTCGGCGACCGAGCGACGGGTGTGCTGAGCCAGCACGTCGACGACCGTCGGCAGCACGGGCCGGTGCGTGCACAGCACGCTGTCGCCGGGCCACTCCAGCAGGTCGACGACCTGCCGGGCCACCCGGGCGGGGGAGGCCGAGTGCTCGTCCTCCGTCAGCAGCGAGGACACCTCGCCGGGCACCTGCGCGGCGGCGGCGTACGGCTGCACCGTGGACGCGCACCGCGCCCACGCGCTCGTCACGACGCGCGTGACACCGAACGCGGACAGGATCGGCACCAGGGCCTTGGCCTGCTCGGCGCCCTCGCGCGTCAGCGGCCGGTCCAGCTCGCCCCCGCGCCACGCGTTCCGCTTGACCGCGCTGCCGTGCCTGGCGACGACGAGGGCGCGCGTGTCCAGCCGGCCCTTGGCGTGCGCGTCGACGAGCGCGACGAGCGGCGCGTTGTCCTCGGGGCGTGTGAGTCGCGCACCGGCGGCGTCGACGTCGAACCAGCGCACCTCGTCGATCTCGTGGGTCGACGCCCGCGGCACTGGCGGACGGGCGCGCAGCGCGGCGGCGTCCACCCGGCCGGCCACCTGTGCGGCCCAGTAGTGCACGCGCTTGGTGCGTCCGTCGGAGATCCGGTACTCGAGGCCGGGTAGCGGGATGCCGAGCACGACGTCCTGCTGCGTCTCCTCGGCGACCTCGCGCCACGCGGCCTGCACGATCGACTCGCCGGGGTCCAGCTTGCCCTTGGGCCACGACCAGTCGCGGTAGCGCGGTCGGTGGACGAGCGCGACCTGCAGGCGGCCCGTGCGGACGCGCCAGACGAGCGCCCCGGCGGCCTCGACGACCGTCCGGGTCCCCGGAGAGCTCACCTGACCGATCCCGGGCGCCGGCGCTGGCGCTGGATGAGGACCGACTGCAGGTCGACCAGCGCGACGCCGTCCGGACCCGTGGAGTGCCGGGTCCAGGTGTCGTCGGGCTCGAGGTGCCACGACGTGGTGGCGTCGTCCATGGACTCGTCGATGAGGTCGACGAGCTCGGCCACCTGGTCGTGGTCCGCGATGCGCACCAGCGCCTCGACGCGGCGGTCCAGGTTGCGGTGCATGAGGTCGGCGCTGCCGATCAGCACGTCGGGCCCGTCGAACGTGGCCTCGGCGGCGGGGACGCTGTTCGCGAACGCGAAGATGCGCGAGTGCTCGAGGAACCGGCCCAGGATCGAGCGGACCCGGATGTTCTCGCTCAGGCCCGGCACGCCGGGGCGCAGCGCGCAGATGCCGCGCACGACGATGTCGACCGGCACCCCCGCCTGGGAGGCGCGGTAGAGGGCGTCGATCGTGGCCTCGTCGACCATCGAGTTGACCTTGATCTTGATCCACGCGGGCTCGCCGGCCGCCGCGGCCCGGGCCTCGCGCTCGATCCGCTCGATCAGGCCCGAGCGCACGCTGCGCGGCGCGACGAGCAGGCGGTGGAACCGGCTCTTGGGCGCGTACCCGGAGAGCTGGTTGAACAGCCGGGTCAGGTCCTGGCCCACCTCGACGTCGGCCGTGAGCAGCCCGAGGTCGGTGTAGAGGCGTGCCGTCTTGGGGTGGTAGTTGCCGGTGCCGACGTGGCTGTACCGGCGCAGGCCGTCGGACTCCTGGCGCACCACCATGCTGAGCTTGCAGTGGGTCTTGAGCCCGACGATGCCGTACACGACGTGCACGCCGGCCTGCTCCAGCTTGCGCGCCCAGGAGATGTTGTTCTGCTCGTCGAACCGGGCCTTGATCTCGACGAGCGCCAGCACCTGCTTCCCGGCCTCCGCGGCGTCGATCAAGGCGTCCACGATGGGGGAGTCGCCCGACGTCCGGTACAGCGTCTGCTTGATGGCCAGCACCAGCGGGTCGGCGGCGGCCTGCTCCAGGAACGTCTGCACGCTCGTGGAGAAGGAGTCGTACGGGTGGTGCAGCAGGATGTCGCGCTCGCGGATCTTGGCGAACATGTCCGACGGGGTCGCGCTCTCCACCTCGGCGAGCTGGCGGTGCGTCGTCGGGACGAAGCGGGGGTACTGCAGCTCGGCCCGGTCGAGGTCGGCGATGACGGTCAGGCCCGTCTGGTCGAGGGGCGCGGGCAGCTCGTAGACCTCCTCCTCGGCCATCCCCAGCTCGCGGATGAGGAGCTTGCGGATGCGCGGGCTGATCCCCTCGGCGATCTCGAGGCGCACGGGCGGGCCGAACCGGCGGCGCAGCAGCTCCTTCTCCATCGCCTTGAGGAGGTTCTCCGCGTCGTCCTCCTCGACCTCGACGTCCTCGTTGCGCGTGACGCGGAACGTGTGGTGCTCGTGCACCTCCATCCCGGGGAACAGGTGCTCGAGGTGCTCGGAGATGACGTCCTCGACGGGGACGAAGCTGGTGGGGCCCTTCTCGACGCTGGCCGTCTGCTCGTCGGGCGCGCTGGGCCGACCGCTCGCGTCCACCGCGATGAACCGCGGCAGCAGGGGCGGGACCTTCACGCGGGCGAAGTGCTCCTTGCCCGTGGCGGGGTTGACGACGACGACCGCGAGGTTGAGCGACAGCCCGGAGATGTACGGGAACGGGTGCGCCGGGTCCACGGCCAGCGGCGTCAGCACCGGGAAGATCTGGCGGCGGAAGAACTTGCGCAACCGGTCCTGCTCGCTCTCGCCGAGGTCCTGCCAGCGCACGAGCGTGATGCCCTCACCCGCCAGCGCGGGCTGCACCTGCTCGGCGAACACGCGCGCGTGCCGCGCCATCAGGGCGTGCGCGTGCTCGCTGATGGCCTCCAGCACCTGGCGCGGCGCGAGGCCCGACGCGGCGGTGACGGCGATCCCGGTGGCGATGCGGCGCTTGAGGCCGGCGACGCGGACCATGAAGAACTCGTCGAGGTTGGACGCGAAGATCGCGAGGAACCGCACCCGCTCCAGCAGTGGCAGGTCCGGGTCCTCCGCGAGCTCGAGCACGCGCTGGTTGAACGCCAGCCAGGACAGCTCGCGGTCGCCGAAGCGGTCCTCGGGCAAGGGCGCCAGCTCGTCGCCGGGCGTGCTGCCCTCCGCGGCGGCGGGGGCTTCGAGGTGCTCGGCGATGTGGGCGGCGAGCTCGCTGTCCAGGATCGAGGCGTCGGTCATGACGCCATGGTGGCACCGATGGGTGAACGCCGGGTATCCGAACCGAACATCACGTCGCTCGACGCGTGCTCGAAGCCTGCGCGGCGGTACGTCCGGATCGCGACCTCGTTCTCCGCGCCCGTGTAGAGGATGACCGTGCGCAGGCCGCGCGCGGCCAGGTGGTCGAGCCCCGCGGCCGTCAGCGCGCGGCCCAGTCCCAGCCCCTGGGCGTCCGGGTCGACGCCCACGACGTAGATCTCACCGACGGGCGTCGGCCCGTGCTCGCCGGCAGCGTGCACCTTGGTCCACACCGACCCCAGCAGCTGGCCGTCGCGCTCGACGAGCAGGAAGCCGGCGGGGTCGAACCACTCCTCGGACTCGCGGGCCCGCAGGTCGGCCTTCGTCATCCGGCCCTGCTCGGGGTGGTAGGCGAACGCGCGCGAGTTGACGCGGCGCCACGCCTCCTCGTCCTGACCGGGCACGAACGTGCGCATCGTGACGCCCGCGGGCAGGGGCACGTCGCGCGGGGTGTCGTCCAGCTCCAGCCGCATCTGCCACAGCTCACGGACCACGGGCATCCCGGCGGCGTCCGCGAACGCGCGCGCAGCCGGCAGGTCGCCGTGCGACCACACGTGCAGGACGCGGTCGGGGACGGCGTGGGCGAGCGAGCGCGCCTCGCCGAGGAGTGCGGTCCCCGCACCGTGGCGACGGTGGACCGGGTCGACGACGAGCTCGCCGCGCGCCGTGGCCGTCAGGGCGAGGTCGAGCTGGGCGTAGCCGACGAGCGCGTCGTCCCGTCGGGCCAGGACGTGGCACACGCGCGCCTCGTCGTCCTGCAGCCACAGCAACGGCTGCTCGGACAGCGGGGCCGTGCCGTCCTCCAGCGCGGCTCGCCCGGCCAGCGCGCGGACGTCGTCGGCGGTGGCGTCGTCGAGCGGGCCGCTCACGACCTCGATGTGCACGTCGGACATCCGTCCATCTCACCACGAGCCGGGCGGTGCCCGTGGGTGAACGACGGAACCGTGGGCCGGCGGCCGTGGGCAGCGGGGTACCGTGGGGCGCCATGGAGCCGGCTTCGGACGAGCAAGCCGCGGGAGCGGGCCCTGTCCGGCGGACCGACGACACGGTCGAGCTGGTGCTCACGTTCGACGACGACGGCGCGGTGCGCTCCACGCCTGTCCCGCGGGTCGACGCGCCGGCCGGTGCGGTCGAGGCATCCGACGTGCTCGACGCGACCGATGTTCCCGAAGAGCCGGGGCCCACGGTCGCGCCTCGCGCGGGCTCGCGGCGTGCGCTGCGCCAGAAGCGGGACACCCGGCGCCGACGTCGGGAACGAGCCGGGGCCGAGGGCGGCGCCGACACGCCCGTGGACGTCGACGTCGTGGTCGTCGGCGCGGGCCAGGCGGGGCTGTCCGCGGCCTACCACCTGCGTGCCCACGGTTTCGCGGCCGCGGGGGAGCGGGGGTGGGAGGACGCTGAGCGAACCTTCGTCGTGCTCGACGAGGCGCCGCAGCCCGGCGGCGCGTGGCAGCACCGCTGGCCCGGTCTGACGATGGCCGACGCGCACGGCGTGCACGAGCTGCCGGGCATGCCGCTGCTCGTGCCGGACCCGACCGAGCCGGCCGCCCGTGCGGTGCCGTACTACTTCGCCCAGTACGAGGACGCCTTCGACCTGCAGGTGCAGCGCCCCGTGCGCGTGGCTCGCGTGCGCGACGACGACGGCCGGCTGCTTGTCGAGTCGCACGTCGTGGACCGGCCCGACGAGCGGGTCGTGTGGCGGGCCCGGGGTCTGGTCAACGCGTCGGGGACGTGGACCAAGCCGTTCTGGCCGGCGTACCCGGGGCAGGGGCAGTTCCGGGGGCGCCAGCTGCACACGCACGACTACACGACGCCGGAGGCGTTGGCCGACGGGCACGTCGTGGTGATCGGCGGCGGGACCTCGGCCGTGCAGCTGCTGCTCGCGCTGAGCCGCGTCACGACCACGACCTGGGTCACGCGCCGCCCGCCACTGTGGCGAGACGAGGAGTTCACGCCGGAGGTGGGTCGGGCCGCCGTCGCGCTCGTCGAGGAGCGCACGCGCGCCGGGCTGCCGCCCCAGAGCGTCGTCAGCGTGACGGGGCTGCCCCTGACCGACGCGTACCGCGCAGGGATCGAGTCCGGCGTGCTCGTGGCCCGGCCCGTGTTCAGCCGGATCACGCCCACGGGCGTCGAATGGGACGGGTCGCCGGCCGACGAGGGCTGGGCGGACGGCCCGTCGTCCGTCGAGGCCGCGACGCTGCTGTGGTGCACCGGGTTCCGCGCCGCCCTCGACCACCTGGCGCCGCTGCACCTGCGCGGCCCGGGCGGCGGCATCGTCATGGACGGCACCGGGGTCGCCGCCGACCCGCGCATCCAGCTCGTCGGCTACGGCCCCAGCGCGTCGACGATCGGCGCCAACCGGGCCGGCCGCGAGGCGGTCACGCGCCTGCGTGACCTCCTGGACCGGGCCGTCCGGGACTGACCCGAGGCACGCACGAACGGGGGTGCCGAGCCAGCCCCGGCTCGGCACCCCCGTTCGGTCAGTGGACTAGCTGCAGCTCACCGTGGTCGAGGCGGCGGGGGCAGAACCCGTGCCGACCCAGCCGTAGCTGGTGGTGGAGCCCGCGGCCAGCGCACCGTTCCACGCGGCGTTGGCGACGGTCAGCGTGGTACCGGACTGGCTGAACGTGCCCGACCAGCCCTGGGCCGTGCCGCCCGCGGGCAGCGTGAGCGCCGTCTTCCAGCCGGTGATCGCCTTGCTGCCGGCCTTGACCGTGACCGTGGCCTGGTAGCCACCCGGCCAGGTGCCGACGACCTGGAGAGACGCCGTGCACGCGCCGGTGACCGGCGGGGTCGTGGGCGTCGGTGTCGGGGTGGGCGTCGGGGTGACGGTGGGCGTGGGCGTGGGCGTGGGCGTGGGAGTCGGCGTCGGGGTGACGGTCGGCGTCGGCGTCGGCGTCGGGGTCGGGGTCGGCGTGGTACCGCCGTAGATCGTCGCCGTCACGGCCGTCGACTTGATGCCGTTCACCCCGTTGAGGACCTGCTGGCCCCACGCGGAGACGTTCTTGGGGTCGAAGCCCAGGACCATGTCGAGGATCGGGTCGGTGTTGCCCGACCACGACCAGCCGTAGTAGCCCATGTTCCGCTTGACGGCCTCGGACATGACGGTCGCGGTGTCGACGTCGGCCGACGTGGCGTGGTACCCGAACTCACCGATGATGAGCGGCAGGCCCATCGTCTTGAAGGCGTCCAGGTAGGACGTGATCGTGGACGCCTGGTTGTAGACGCCGTACATGTGGATGGAGAACAGGACGTTCTTGTCGGGGTCGGACGCGGCCACCGCAGGCGCGGCGGCCTGCATGACGTTCTTCCAGTCCTGACCCCACGCGGGGGCGTCGACGACGATGTTGTGGTGCAGACCGGCGGCACGCAGCTTCTTGATGGCGGCCTGGGTGTCCGACGACCACTTGGCGTTGGCCGTGTCGTTGTTGCCGAACGGCTCGTTGCCGATGTTGATCTGGATGTAGTCCTCCTGGCCCTTGAGCACGGAGGCCAGCGAGATCCAGTAGTCGGCCGCCACGTCGAGGCTGGAGGCGGCGCCCTCCTCGCCGTAGCCGGTGGTGTCGTGGTCCTCGAGCATGCAGATCAGCTTGTTCGCCTTGCACAGGCTGATGATGTTGGCGACGTCTGTGGCGTCGTTCTTGCTCCACCGGTGGCCGTCCGAGAGCACCACGCGCAGGGCGTTGGCCCCGGCGGCGCGGATCGCGGGGATCGCGGTCGCGGTCTGCGAGGTGTACCAGGTGTGCGCGTGGCTGACACCGCGGGCGATGAACGGCGTGCCGTTCTTCTCCACCAGCTGCGTGCCGGAGATGTGAAGGCCGGGGGGCGTGTCCGCCTGGGCCGACGTGGCCAGGACGGACGTCGCGCCGAGCGCGACGAGAGCGGTGGCCAGGGCGGCGCCTGGCAGCAGGGACAGTCGAGACCTCATGGGACATCCTCGTTCCGGGGCATCGGGTGGCCGCGCGTGCGGCAGCCGTTTGGCGTGTACCGGCCCGCCAGACCTTCGTCGGCCGACGGGCTGGTACGGCGTCACCCAACCAGGTCAGCGCCCGCGCGCTGATCCCCTTAAACGATTCACGCCCTGAACCGCTTCAGGTGCTGCTCAGAGGTGCTCGACGACGTACTCCACGCTCGCGACGAACTTGCTGACGTCGTCCGGCTCGATGGCGGGGAACATGGCCACGCGCAGCTGGTTGCGCTTCAGCGCGCGGTAGGGGAACGCGTCGACGACACCGTTGGCGGCGAGCGTCGCGAGCACCTGGTCCACGTCGATGTCGTCGGCCAGGTCGACCGTCCCCACCACCTGCGAGCGGAACGCCGGGTCGGCGACGAACGGCGTCGTCCACGCCGTGCGCTCCGCCCAGTCGTACAGCCGCGACGACGAGTCCGCCGTCCGCGCCACCGCCCAGTCCAGACCCCCGTGCTCGTTGAACCACCGCAGCTGGGCGTCCATGAGCAGGAGGGTCGAGATGGCCGGCGTGTTGTACGTCTGGTGCTTGGCGGAGTTGTCGATGGCGACGTTGAGGTCGAAGAAGTCGGGGATCCAGCGGTCGCTCGCGCCGATCTGGCGAGCGCGCTCGATCGCCGCCGGCGACAGGATCGCGAGCCACAGCCCGCCCTCGGACGCGAAGCCCTTCTGCGGCGAGAAGTAGTAGACGTCCGTCTGCCCGACGTCCACGGGCAGACCGGCGGCGCCCGACGTCGCGTCGACGACCACCAGCGCGTCGTCGTCGGCCCCCTCGACCCGCCGGACGGGCAGCGCGACGCCCGTCGACGTCTCGTTGTGCGGCCAGGCGTACACGTCGGCGCCGGGGCTGGCGACGGGCAGCACGCCCTGGCCCGCGGGGACCTCCTGGACCGTGGGCTCGGCCAGGAACGGCGCGGCGGCCGTCTCCTTGGCGAACTTGCGGCTGAACTCACCCAGCACCAGGTGGTGGCTGCGCTCGCGGACCAGCGCGAACGTCGCGACGTCCCAGAAGGCGGTCGCGCCCCCGTTGCCGAGCACCACCTGGTAGCCGTCGGGCAGCCTGAACAGCTCCGCGACGCCCTCCTGCACCGACCGGACCACGTCCTTGACCGGCTTCTGCCGGTGCGACGTCCCCAGCAGGGCCTGTCGCGCGACGAGCGCGTCCACCTGCTCGGCGCGCACCTTGGAGGGGCCGGAGCCGAACCGGCCGTCGGCGGGCAGCAGGTCGGCGGGGATGATCAGGTCGGCCACGGGACGCCTCTCGCTCGGGAGAGGCCAGTGTGGCAGGCGAGCGCGCTGCCCCGTCACGTGTTTCACGACGACGGCGACGATCAGTCGGTTCCGGTCTGAACGAGTCGGTTGCGACCAACTGGTTCAGGTGGAACCGACTGATCGTCGGGCGTGGGTCAGTCCTCAGACCCTGACTTGGTCCCGGCGGACAGGCCCTGGGCGATCAGGTCCATCACCGAGCTGTCCGCGAGCGTGGTGGCGTCGCCTACCTGGCGGTTCTCGGCGACGTCGCGCAGCAGGCGGCGCATGATCTTGCCGGACCGGGTCTTGGGCAGCTCGGCGACCACCAGGATCTGGCGGGGCTTGGCGATGGGTCCGATCTCCTTGGCGACGTGGTTGCGCAGCGTCGTCTGCACCTCGTCGGCCGACTCCGACCCGCCCGCCGCGTCGCCGCGCAGGATGACGAACGCGACGACCGCCTGGCCGGTGGTCTCGTCGTTCGCGCCGACGACCGCCGCCTCCGCGACCCACGGGTGGGAGACCAGCGCGGACTCGATCTCCGTGGTCGACAGCCGGTGGCCGGACACGTTCATGACGTCGTCGACGCGGCCCAGCAGCCAGATGTCGCCGTCGTCGTCCTTCTTGGCGCCGTCGCCGGCGAAGTACAGGCCCTTGAACCGCGACCAGTACGTGTCCGCGTAGCGCTCCGGGTCGCCCCAGATGCCGCGCAGCATGGACGGCCACGGCTCGGTGAGCACCAGGTAGCCGCCGGCGCCGTCCGGGACGGGCTTCGCGTCGTCGTCGACGACGGTCGCAGCGATGCCCGGCAGCGGGACCTGCGCCGAGCCCGGCTTGGTCTCGGTGACGCCGGGCAGCGGGCTGATCATGATCGCGCCCGTCTCGGTCTGCCACCACGTGTCGACGATCGGGGCCTTGTCACCGCCGATGACGCGGCGGTACCACATCCACGCCTCGGGGTTGATGGGCTCACCCACCGACCCGAGCACGCGCAGCGACGAGAGGTCGAACTTCGCGGGGATCTCCTCGCCCCACTTCATGCACGTACGGATGGCGGTCGGCGCGGTGTACAGGATGGAGACCTTGTACTTCTCGACGATCTCCCACCACCGACCGCGGTGCGGGGTGTCGGGCGTGCCCTCGTAGATGACCTGCGTGGCGCCGTTGATCAGCGGCCCGTAGACGACGTACGTGTGCCCGGTGATCCAGCCGATGTCGGCCGTGCACCAGTACACGTCGGTCTCGGGCTTGAGGTCGAACACGTTCCTGTGCGTGTACGCGGCCTGCGTGAGGTACCCGCCGGTGGTGTGGAAGATGCCCTTCGGCTTCCCGGTGGTGCCCGAGGTGTACAAGATGAACAGGGGGTGCTCGGCGTCGAGCGGCACGGGGGTGTGCTCGTCGGACGCGCTGTCGACGACGTCCGACCACCACACGTCGCGCTCGTCGGTCCACTCCACGTCCTGGCCGGTGCGCTTGGCCACCAGCACGTGCTCGACCGGGTGCTCGCCCTTGGTCAGGGCCTCGTCCACCGCCGGCTTGAGCGCGGACGGGGCGCCGCGGCGGTAGCCGCCGTCGGCCGTCACGACGAGCTTCGCCTCCGCGTCGACGATGCGGGAGTACAGCGCCTCGGCGGAGAACCCGCCGAAGACGACGGAGTGCGGGGCGCCGATGCGCGCGCACGCCAGCATCGTGAACACGGCCTCCGGGACGAGCGGCAGGTAGATCGCGACGCGGTCGCCGGTCTCGACGCCCAGGCCGGTCAACGCGTTCGCCGCCTTGCTGACCTCGCGCTTCAGGTCCGCGTAGGTGATGGTGCGGGTGTCGCCGCCCTCGCCCTCGAAGTGCAGCGCGACGCGGTCACCGTTGCCGGCCTCGACGTGCCGGTCCACCGCGTTGTACGCGGCGTTGAGCTGCCCGTCCGCGAACCAGCGCGCCACCGGGGCGCCCGACCAGTCGAGCACCTCCTCGAACGGCGTGTCCCAGTCCAGCAGGTCGCGCGCCTGCTCGGCCCAGAACGCGGGCCGGTCGGCGTCCGCCCACGAGTAGACGTCGGCGTGGGCGTTCGCCTGGGCCGTGAACTCGGGCGATGGGGGGAAACGGCGGTCCTCGGAGAGCAGGTTCTCCAGACCACCGGGGGTCGACTCGGTCACGCAGACCTCCTGTGCAGCGGCATCGGTGCGGGGGTGTGACCCCCGTCGCACTCTAGCCCGAACGGGTTGCCGCGCCGCGTCGGGACGTGACCTGGTCAGGCCGGACGCGTGACGGAGAGGCTGCGGGCGACGTGCCGGACGGCGGCCTCGACGTGCCCGACGAGTGCCGGCGATGCCGTCGAACCGGTGACCGTGGCCATCCAGACGCTGTCCCGGACGGGGGCGACGACCTGGCGCGTGAGGTTGCGGCCGCCCGACGGCATGTCGTCGTCACGCCGTGCGAGCAGGCCTGGACCGAGCCCCGTCACCACCTGCTCGCCGTCAGGCAGGATCAGGCGGGCCAGGTCGAGGTCGGCCAGCACCGGTGCGGTACGGAGCCAGCCCAGGCTCACGGCGGCCGCCGCGGGGACACCCTCGTCGTCGACCGCGAGCCGCAGGAGCGTGGCGACCGCACCCGTCGCCGCCGACATCCGTGCAGCGCCCGTGGCGAGCGTGGCCGCGCCCGCGCGCTGACGCTCGGTCAGCTCCGCCCAGAGCGGCGTGCGCGCGACGAGGGCGACGAGGTCGTCGCGCAGCGACCGCGCGTCGCCGCGCAGCACCTCCCACCCGCCGGGGGCTGCCAGGGTGAAGGGGAACGGCGGCCGCGTAGGGACGCCCGGACGACGAGGCGGCGAGGCGGTGCGCGCGGGCGTGTCCACGCCGCGACCCTAGCGGCACCGTGCAGGGACGAGGTGGCGGCCTGTGAATGTGGACAATTGGATCCACGTGGCGCGCGCGGCCGCTAGCGTCTGGGGCGGATGACCAGGCCGAGCGACGACGAGGGGGTGCGGGTGGACGCCGTGGACCGAGCGCAGGCGCGCGTCGACGACCTGCGAGCGCTGCTGCGTGACGTCCAGCGTGCGGCGGGACGCGTCCCGGCGCTCACGCGCGCGGCGGGAGCCGTCGGCCGACCGGGGTCGTGGACCGGCGCCGCGGCCAGCACGCTCCACCGCGACGAGCTCGCGCCGGCGGCGATGCGGCTGCCGAAGGCGCTGGACCGGGTCGAGCAGGCGGTACGCGATGAGCTGACGCACGCGGAACGCTCGCTGCGCACGGCCACCGACCAGGCGGCGAAGGACAAGGCTCGGCAGGACGCGTCGTCGTGACGCGCCTGGTGGAGGTCAGCGCGGCCGAGATCGGTGGAGTCCGCAAGGACGTGGCCGCGACGCGCGACCAGCTCGAGCAGCTCGGCTCGCTGCGGTTCCGCGCCCGAGAGCTGGGAGTCTCGACGACCGGCTTCGACGACGCCGCCGGCCTCGTGGACCAGCTCACGCACCGCGTGCTGCCCACCGTCGACTCGCACTGGCGCCGGGCACAGGACCTGGCCGATGCGCGGTACGGCGGCTCGCTCGGTGTCTGCGTCCCCGTCGTCGACGACGACGCGTGGCCGTCCCCACCGTCGCCGTTCACGACGACCCCGGCCCTCGACGGCGGTCAGATCCTCGACTTCGCCGGTACGAGCGCACAGGACGTCGAGGCTGACGCCCAGGACACGCACGAGTCCCACGGCATCGGCGGGTGGTTCTCGGACCGGTGGGACGACGTCACCGACGCTGTCGACAAGGGCGTCGACTGGGTCACCGACACGGCGTCGTCGACGTGGGACTCGATCCTCGACGCCGGGGCCGCGATCGGGGACTGGTGGGAGCAGACGACCGCCGACCTCGGTGCCTGGATCGACGAGCACGGCGCCGGCGTCCGCGAGTGGATCGGCCAGCACGTCGGGATCATCCGTTGGTTCGCGTCGGCGTTCCGGATCGTCGGCTGGGTCGTGGTGGCGATCGGCGTGGTGCTCGCCGTCGTCGGCGCCGTCGTCGGCTTCCTCGGGGGCGGCATCCTCGGTGGCGTGTTCGGAGCAGGCGTCGGTGCTGCTCCGGGCGGCCTCGCCGGCGCGCTCGCGGGTGCGGAGCTGGGGTTGCAGGCCATCGGCGTCGGATTCACCCTGGTCTCGGTCGGCGACTTCCTGGACGTGGCAGCCGACTGGGGAGAGGGCAAGATCGACGGCCAGGATCTCGTCAAGCAGGGCTCGCTCGAGCTCGGGCTCGCCGCCGCGTCGCTCGTGGGTGTCGGAGCGATCGGGAAGATCATCCAGCAGGTCGTCAAGCACCTGCCCCCAGAGGTCGGGGTCAAGCTGGCGGAATGGATCAACAAGCTTCTGCGCCGGGAGAAGGAGGAGCCGGTCCCCGACCCGGATCCCGACCTCCCGCCACCCCGCGACAGCGGGACGCCCGACGGCGTCCCCACGAAGCCGTTCGACGTGAACGACCGCAGCACGTGGCCTTTCGACCTCACCGACCCGGAGCAGGTCTACCAGCACGCGTTCCACAACATGGACGCCGACGAGGTGGTCCTCGGCAAGTTCACCGGGGACACGGCGGCCGACTCCTATCAGAACGTCGCGCAGTCGCGGGGCGCCGCATACTTCAGCCTGGGCGAGGAGGAGGGCGTCGACCTGTGGACAGCCGTCAAACAGGCCAACCATTTCGAGACCGACAGCGACATGTTCGAGTCCATGAATGCCCCATTCCTGGACGACGTGATGCTGGGGCGGAAGACGATCTTGTTCTCGCACGACCCCCGACTCGAGCCGAAGGGAACCTATCTCAGGATGGAATATGACTACATCATGACGGACGGCCCCTTCGCGGGACAGTACAGGTGGGTCGACGATCTAGGGCCGGCGGGCGGATTGGTGGCCGTCGGATGAGCGCGGACGACGATGAGTGGTCGCCTCGGGCACGTCGGATAGAGCAATTGCTGAACTCGGCCTGGGGAGTGGGTGCTCGATCCGGTCGTGGCTGGCGCGATGTGTGGCACTCACCGCCGGGTGCGATCTTCGGTGTGTCGATCGACCTTGACGACGGTGACACGGTGTCGGCTCGGCTGTGGGGCTGGGACCGTGACCTCACCGACCAGGTGACGGCCGCTGGACCGGTGCCGTTCCGAAGCGCCGGCGAACTGGTCACACGGGTGGCCGCGGTGGTCGAGGCGCTGACACCGACCGTCGAGGCGGCGTTTCCACCCTTGAAGCCGCGTCCGAGCCCGATCCCGGGCTCGTCGCCGCTGTCGACGTCCGCCGCGGTTGCTGCGCGCACTGGCGGCTACGTCGCACCACCGCTGATCGCTGACGAGGACCTGCGTGCCCTGGTCGCCGACCGGTGGCCGGCGAGCGAGATCGTCGAGGTACCTGGACCGGACAGGGCTCTCTATCTCCAGCTCAGGCCGTTTGGTTCGAGCCGGGTGACCATCGGAGGCAAGCTCGATCGTGGGTCGCTGGGCGCGAGCGCGTTCGTCGGCCGGTATCCCTACGGGCCGATTCCAGGGCATGGCCTGCACCAGAGGTCGGACGAGCGCGGCGCGACCCGCGTGGTCGAGGAGCTCGACTCGTGGTTGCGCCGGACCATGCCGCCGTCGTGGATCCTCGAGCGTCCCGTCGTCGAGGACTACGGCTGATGAGCGCTGAGCCGAGCCGTCCGTCACCCGACCATCAGCGCAAGGAGACGTGCTCGTGAACGAGGCCAACCCCGTCATCGCCATGATGGGCCGACTGCCCGAGCCCGGATTCGAGGCGACGCTGGCTGCGATCAGGCTCGGCATGGTCCCGGCGGAGGTCGCGATGCGGCCCCTGACTGGCTGGCCCTTGATCGTGCTGGACGACGTGGACGCGCCGGGCATCGCACCGCTGCTGCTCGAGGGCGAGGACGGGGCGGTGCTCGTCGCGGCGTTCACGTCGCCGGACCGCATCGGTGCGCGTGCCGACGCGACGCGTCGCCCGCGGCTCGTTGCGGGCGGGTTGATCGCGAGGGGCGCGAAGCCCGGCGTCGGGATCTGGATCAACCCCGGCTCGGAGCCGTCGATGATCGTCGCGCCCGACCACGTCGCGCAGCTGCGTGGGATGACACCGGAGATCGTCGCGCACACCCCCGGAAGCCGACCGCTGACTCCGCTCGAGACCGCGATCGAGGCTGCGAACGCCGGGCTGGGGGATCGGGAGGCCGTCGCCCGGGAATTCTTGGACGCCGAGCTCACCGTGCTGAGCACGACGGACCCTGCCGCCGGGGACCTGACCCTGCTGTTCGGTGCGGGGCCGGCCGGTGACACGCTGCTCGCCTGGACCGGGCCGGCGTGGACCCACGGCGTGCGTGAGCGGGGCTGGGGCGTCCGGTACACGGGCCGCGACCTGTACGCGTTTCTCGGGGCGCCGACGTCGATCACGATCAACGCCGGGACCGGGGGGCAGTTCCACCTCGCACCGGCCCCGGCCTGAGCCGGCGAGACGTGATGTGACAGTGCAGGACGGAGAGCTCAGGTGGGCGTTCTCCTACGTCAACCGCTGACGCCCGTCAGCGGTGCCGCTCGCGGAACTCGCCCAGGCGCAGGCCGCGGCGGCGCGCGAAGGCGGCGGCGAACCCGGCGAGCAGCACCAGGAAGCCGGCGGTGATCAGCGTGCCCGACGACCCGGAGACCAGCACCTGCGTGATGGTCAGGTGCCAGCCCGACGAGTCCAGGTACTGCAGGGTGATGTCGCGGGCGACCCCGGGCGCGACGAGGGCGACACCGCCGAGGGCCGACAGCACGATGCCGGCGGTGATGGGGACCGCGGGGGTCCACACGCCCAGCAGCACCACCCAGCCGAGCAGCAGCAGGCCGAGGGCGACGAGCAGGATGCCGACCGTGTCGACCGACGCGGTCCAGCCCGGCGTCTGCGCCTCGAGGATCCGGGACTGGCCGAGCAGCAGCGTGCCGGCCGCGGCCGGACCCAGGAGCAGACCGACGACGACGCCGAGGATGTGGGCGCCGACGGACGTGGACCGCGGCGCGTTGGGGTCGGGGAACAGCTCCTCGTCGGCCGGGGGCGGCGGCGTGAAGCCCGGCGTCGTCTCCGGCGGGGCCGTGTCACCTGAGTCCGGTGCCGACTCCGCGACGACCGGCTGCTCCTTGGTGCTCGGTCCGGTGCCGGGCGCGGCGACGACGGCCGTCACGGGACCGGTCGGCGGACCGTCGGGCGCAGGGGGAGCGACGGGCTCGGCGGGCGGCTGACGCGAGCTGACGCGGGCCGGGACCGCGAACGTGCGGGTGGGTTCCTCGACGTCCGCCGGCGGCTGCGGGGCCGGGCGGACCACCGCGTGCCGGCCGGTGTCGGTCGCGGGTTCCTCGGTCTTGCCGATCGCCGCCGTCGGTGCCGTGGGCGTGCTCGCGGGCTTCGCAGCAGTGTCGGCGACGGTCTCGTCGGGGTGCGCGGACCCCGACGTGTCCGCCGTGGACGTGTGCGGCTCGTCGGCCGGTGCGAACGCGGGCTCGTCCGACGAACGCTCCGCACCCGCCCCGTCGTCCGTGGTCCTCGTGGCGTCGGGGCCGGGCTCGGCGGCGTTCTCGTCGGTGGGGCGGTCGCTGTCGGCGGGGGGCATCGGGACTCCTGGGTGGCTCGCGGCGCATCGACATGACGTCGGCCTGCACCCTCACCGTATTGCGGCAGCGACCCCCTCGCCGGGCGTGGGCACGGGTGTGTCGGCCGGCGTGATGGCGGGGGCCCGCGCGCCGACCGCGACCGGCGTGGGCTCGTCGTCGGGCGCCGCACCGAGCACGGGCGACGGCGCCCGCGTCCCGTAGGCGTACGCGAGGCCGACGAGGACGGCGCCGCCGATCGTGTTGCCGAGCCCGACCGCGGCGATGTTGCGCGCCATCTCGGCGACGCTCGCGCCGGGCAGCCCGCCCATCAGGCCGAGCGAGAACGTCGTCATGTTCGCGACGACGTGCTCGAAGCCGGAGGTGATGAACACCATGACGCACGCGAAGACGACGGCGATGCGTGCGCCTTCGGACCGCAGGCGGCCGAAGCACCAGACGCCGAGGCAGACGAGCAGGTTGCACAGGATGCCGCGGACGAACAGCTGGCCGAGCGTCTCGTGCGCCTTGTGCTCGACCATCCCGGCCAGCACCGCGCCTCCGGGCGTCCCGGCTGCGAGGACTCCGGAGGCGTGGACGAGCGCGGCGAAGCCGATCGCGCCCAGCAGGTTGCCACCGAGCACGGCGAGCAGCGTGACCCCGGCGCGGCCCCAGCCGACGACGCCGCGGACCACGCCCTGGGTGAGGATCATCATCGCGGAGGTGGCGAGCTCCGCCCCGGCGACCAGCACGATCGTCAGCGCGACGCCGAACACCAGGCCCTGCACCAACGGCGTGAAGCCGGATCCCGCCGCGGCGAGCGGTCCGCCCGCGGTCGCCATGATGACGACGCCGATGCCGATGTAGGCGCCGGCCAGCGCGGTGCGCACCAGGAACAGGCCCGGGGTGCGCAGCAGCTCGACCTTGTGGTGGGCGGCCTGGGCGTGGGCGTCGACGGTCTCGGCGATGGTCAGCACGGGTGTCAGCCTGTCGCGAAATCACATCCCATTCGTGGGACGAAAGGACCGGGCGGGTTGTGACGGCACGTACCGTCGTGCGCATGACGAGCCTGTTCGACCCGATCACCCTGCGCGGCACCACGTTCCACAACCGGGCCTGGCTGGCGCCCATGTGCCAGTACTCGGCCACCGCCGGCGTGCCCGGTGACTGGCACCTCGTGCACCTGGGCGCGCGCGCCGCGGGCGGGTTCGGCCTGCTGCTCGCCGAGGCCACCGCCGTGGTGCCGGAGGGGCGGATCTCCCCGCAGGACACGGGGCTGTGGAACGACGAGCAGGTGGCGGCCTGGCGCCGGATCACCGAGTTCGTGCACGCCCGCGGGACGCGCGTCGGGGTCCAGCTCGCGCACGCCGGGCGCAAGGCGTCGACGTACCGGCCGTTCGCGGCGTCGTCGGGCTCCGTGCCCGCGGCCGACGGCGGGTGGGGGACGGTGGGGCCGTCCGACCTGGCGTTCCCGGGGTACGCGGCGCCGAGCGCCATGACGGCCGACGACATCGCCGCGGTGCCCGGCCAGTTCGCGGCCGCGGCCCGGCGCGCGCTGGCGGCCGGTTTCGACACCGTCGAGCTGCACGCCGCCCACGGCTACCTGCTGCACCAGTTCCTCTCGCCGCTGTCCAACCAGCGCGACGACGAGTACGGCGGGTCGGCCGAGAACCGCGCCCGGCTGCTGGTCGAGACGGCGGACGCCGTGCGCGCGGCGTGGCCCGACGAACGCCCGCTGCTGGTCCGCGTCTCGGCGACCGACTGGCTGGACGGCGGCCTCGTCGTCGACGACGTCGCGCAGGTGGTCAAGGAGCTCGCCGGGCACGGCGTCGACCTCGTCGACGTCTCGACGGGCGGCAACGCGCTCGCGCCCGTCCCCGTCGGGCCCGGCTACCAGGTCCCGGCCGCGGCCGAGGTGCGCGCGACGTCGGGTCTGCCGGTGGCGGCCGTCGGGATGCTCGACGACCCGCACCTGGCCCAGCGGATCCTCGCCGACGGCGAGGCGGACGCGGTCCTCGTCGGGCGCGGTGCCCTGCGCGACCCCGCCTGGCCGCTGCGTGCGGCGCACGACCTCGGGGTCGCCGCGCCCGCGCTGGACGTCGTCGAGCCGACGGCCGACGTCGCGCTCGCGACGACCACGGGGTGGCAGCCGCAGTACGCGCGCGGCGCCTGGCACTGACCCGGTGAGCGCCGCGCGCAGAGCGCGCAAATCTTGACACTTCGCCCCCGAGCCCACAGGATGCTCAGAACTGGAATCGATTCCACAATCGTCCGGTCAGCCCACCCGCAGCGACGCGACGGAGCGCCGCACGACCCCTGGGAGCCTCGATGGCCCGCCCGAACACCCGCCTACGACGCGCGATCGCCCTGACCGCGGCCGCCCTCGCCCTGACCGCACTCGGCGGCAGCCCCGCGTGGGCCGGCTCCGGCCACGCCGACCCCGCGGGCGACGACGTCCTGACCCCGCAGACCCGGCTCTACGTGAACCCCGACAGCAGCACCGCCGAGGCGGCGCGCGACCTGCGCGGCCAGGCCAAGAAGGACGCGCTCGCGCTGAGCACGGTGCCGAGCGCCACCTGGTTCACCGGCGGGACGCCCGCCGAGGTCAAGCACGACGTGCGTGCGCTCGTCGGGCGCACGGGCCGCACCGTCCCCGTCCTGGTCGCGTACGACATCCCGTTCCGCGACTGCGCGCTGTACTCCGCCGGCGGCGCCGCGGACGTGGCGGCCTACAAGGCGTGGATCGACGGGTTCGCGGCGGGCATCGGCAACCGCGACGCGGTCGTCGTCCTCGAGCCCGACGGTCTGGGGATCATCCCCTGGTACACCGCGATCGACGGCTCGCTGGAGCACTGCCAGCCGCCCGAGTACGACCCTGCGACGACCACCCGCGACGCGGCGGCCGAGCGGTTCGAGATGCTCAACTACGCGGTCGACCGCCTCAAGAAGCAGCCGAACGCGAAGGTCTACCTCGACGGCACGGGCCCGTATTGGCTCGCGGTCGGCGACACCGCCGACCGGCTGGTCAAGGCCGGTGTGCAGCGCGCCGACGGCTTCTTCCTCAACGTCTCCAACTACGAGTACACGGAGAACGACGTCACCTACGGCACGTGGGTCTCGAAGTGCATCGCGTACGCGACGAAGGTTGCGCCCGGCGACTTCGTCGGCTGCGGCAACCAGTACTGGAGCGGTGGTCCGGCGAACGACTGGACCGGTCAGGTGCTGACCAACCAGGGCATCTGGAGCCCGACCGCCACGGACCCGCTGCTGAACACCGCCGGCATCGAGTCGCGCTACGACCAGGCGCTGGGTGACGTGCAGCCGAGCACCCACTTCGTGGTCGACACCAGCCGCAACGGGCAGGGCCCGTGGGCCGCGCCCGCCGGTGTCTACTCGGACGCGGAGACCTGGTGCAACCCGCCCGGCCGCGGCCTGGGGCTGCGCCCGACGACGGACACGAAGAACTCCCTCGTCGACGCCCTGCTCTGGATCAAGGTCCCGGGTGAGTCGGACGGTCAGTGCTACCGCGGGACGGGCGGCCCCACCGACCCCGAGCGCGGCATCGTCGACCCCGCTGCCGGGCAGTGGTTCAGCGCGCAGGCGCGTGAGCTGATCACGCTCGCGTCGCCGACGTTCTCCACGCCGAACGCCCACTGGCCCAGCTGGCCGACGTGGCCGAGCCAGGGCTGGCACGGTCGCGCGAGCTGGCCCAGCTGGCTGACGCACCTGGGAGGAGGCCGAGGCTGACGCACCGCCCCGGCGTCCACCGGCGCCGGGGCTCAACCCTTCGACGTTCACCACTGGAGGTACGTATGCGATCAACGGCGACGCATCACGGATCCACGCAGCACAGTTCCACGCAGCACCGTTCCCGGCTCCGCCGCGCCGCACTCGCCGGCGCGCTGCTCGTCGGCCTGGGCGCCGGACCGCTCGGGTCACCGGCGCAGGCCGCCATCGGCGGTGGCTTCGTCGACAACCTCGACGGGTTCGACACCGCCCGCTGGTACAAGGCCGACGGCTACAGCAACGGCGGCATGTTCAACGCCGGCTGGCGCGCCGACCACGTCTGGCACAACGGCGGCGTGATGGGGATCAACCTCGACACGACCAGCTGCCCGGGCGGCTGCTCGGGCAAGCCCTACGCGTCGGGCGAGTACCGCACCACCGACCTGTACTCGTACGGGCGGTTCGAGGCGCGCCTCAAGTCGGCCCCCGGCGGGTCGGGGACCGTGACGTCGTTCTTCACCTACACGGGCCCGAGCGACGGGCAGCCGTGGGACGAGATCGACGTCGAGATCCTGGGCAAGAACCCGCGGCAGATGCAGACGAACTACTTCACGAACGGGGTCGGCGGGCACGAGACGCTCATCGACCTCGGGTTCGACGCCTCGGCGGGGTACCACGACTACGCGATCGAGTGGTGGAACCAGGGCACCATCAACTGGTTCGTCGACGGCAAGCTCGTCCACCAGGAGAACGGGTCGCGCGGACCGCTGCCCACGCACCCCCAACGGATCATGGCCAACCTGTGGCCCGGGACGGGGGTGGACGGCTGGCTCGGGCCGTTCAGCTACGCGGGGCAGCGCACGGCCACGTACGACTGGATCAAGTACACCCAGTACTGAGCCGGCGTGCGGTCGTGCAGGCGCCCGGTGGGGGACTAGCTCCCGCCGGGCGCCGATCCGCGCACCACCAGCTCGGTGGGCAGGACGACCGGCGTGGGGGAGTCCCCGTCGATCAGGCGGACCAGCATGGCGGCCATCTCCTGACCGAGGCCGCGGATGGGCTGGCGGACCGTGGTGAGCTCGGGTTCGGTGTGGCGGGCGATCTCCAGGTCGTCGAAGCCCACCACGGCGACGTCCTGCGGGACGCGCCGACCCGCGGCCCGCAACGCCCGGAGCGCGCCCGCGGCCATGTTGTCCGATGCGGCGAACACGCCGTCGACGTCCGGGAAGTCGGCCAGGAGGCGCGCCATCGCGCGCGCTCCGCCCTCCGCGCTGAAGTCCGCGCGCTGCACCCGGTCCGTCGGCAGGCCGGCTGCGACCAGGGCGTCCGTGAACCCCTGGTGCCGGGCTACGGACGCCTGCAGGTCGTCCGGCCCGACGATCGTCGCGAGGTGGGTGCGGCCCGAGGCCAGCAGGTGCTCGGCCGCCTGACGTGCGCCGCCGCGGTTGTCGACGTCGACGTACCAGCGCGCCTGGCCGTCGAGCGGCCGACCACCGATCACGACCGGCAGGTCGGTCGTCGCCGCGACCTCGGCGAGCGGGTCGTCCCGTCGCAGCGCCATGAGCATGACGCCGTCCGACCGGCGTGAGGTCAGCAGCCGCTCGAGCCGCGCCTTGCCCTGCGCCGACGAGGCGAGCAGCAGCGTCAGGTCCAGCTCCGAGCGTTCGAGCGCGGCGGCCACACCCACCAGGACCTGGGAGAAGAACGGGTCGCCGAACAGCGTCGGGTCGTCGTGCGAGACCGCCAGGACCACGGATCCGGCCGTGCGCGTGCGCAGTGCGCGCGCCGTCGGGTTGGGGGAGTAGCCGAGCTCGTGCGCCGCGCGCGCGACGGCCTCCCGCTTGGCCGGGCTGACGTTGCGCACGTTGTTCATGGCGCGCGACGCCACGGATCTCGACACTCCGGCGCGTCGGGCGACCTCCTCGAGCGTCGCCGGGCGGCGCGCAGGGGCCGGGCCGGGCGCCCCCTCCGCGGCGGTGTCGGACATGCCGCGAGCCTACCGTCGTGCCTGGTCAGCCCTGGGTGCCCGCGCGCGCTGCGTCGACCACCGCCTGCGCGACGCGCGTGGTCACCTCCGGGTTGAAGACGCTCGGCACGATGTACGTCGGGTTGAGCTCGTCGGGGCTGACCACGGACGCCAGCGCACGGGCGGCGGCCAGCAGCATGGTGTCGGTGATGGCGTGCGACTGTGCGTCGAGCAGGCCGCGGAACACGCCGGGGAACGCGAGCACGTTGTTGATCTGGTTGGCGAAGTCGGAGCGGCCCGTACCGACGACGGCGGCGTGCAGCGCGGCCTCGTCGGGGTCCACCTCGGGGCGCGGGTTGGCGAGCGCGAAGACGATCGCGTCGTCGGCCATCGTCGCGACGTCGTCGCCCGTGATGACGTCCGGAGCGGAGACGCCGATGAACACGTCGGCGCCCCGCAACGCCTCACGCAACGTGCCCGTCGCGCCGCGCGGGTTGGTCACCGAGGCGGTCCAGGCGAGCTGCTCGGTCAGGCCCGGCCGCGCGGCGTGGACGACGCCGTCGACGTCCGCGACGACGACGTCCGTGACACCGGCCGCCAGCAGCAGCTTGAGCACGGCCGTGCCCGCGGCACCCGCACCCGACATCACGACGCGCACCGAGCGGATGTCCTTGCCGACCACGGTGAGCGCGTTGGTCAGGGCCGCGACCACGACGATGGCGGTGCCGTGCTGGTCGTCGTGGAACACCGGGATGTCGAGCCGCTCGCGCAGCCGCCGCTCCACCTCGAAGCAGCGCGGGGCGGAGATGTCCTCGAGGTTGATGCCCGCGAACACGGGAGCGATCGCGCACACGGACTCCACGATCTGGTCGACGTCCGTCGTGTCGAGCGCGATGGGGAACGCGTCGATGTCCGCGAACCGCTTGAACAGCACGGCCTTGCCCTCCATGACCGGCAGCGCGGCCAGCGGCCCGATGTCGCCGAGTCCCAGCACCGCGGTGCCGTCGGTGACCACCGCGATGGTGTTGCGCTTGATGGTCAGGCGGCGCGCGTCCTCGGGGTGGGCGGCGATCGCCTCGCACACGCGCGCCACGCCCGGCGTGTAGGCCATCGACAGGTCGTCGCGGTTGCGCAACGGGACCTTGGACGTGATCTCCAGCTTGCCGCCCAGGTGCATGAGGAACGTGCGGTCGCTGACGCGGTCGACGACGACGCCCGTCAGTGCCTTCAGGCCCTCGACGATGTCCGCGGCGTGCTGCTCGCCACGCGTCGCGCACGTGACGTCGACCGTCATCTGCTCGTGGCCCGACGCCGTCACGTCGAGCGCCGTGACGATGCCGCCGGCCTGCTCGATCGCGGTGGTGAGCTCGCTGACCGCCGTCGGGCGGGCCTCGACCTGCAGGCGGGCGGTGATGGACGACGACACGCTCGGCGACGACATGCGGCCAGTCAACACCGGATCGGCGCGGACCTCGCGGCCGGCGCGCGCCGCCGCACCGAGCGCGCCTCGAACGCACCGAGCGCGCCCGTTGGATCGGGTGCGCTCGGTGGATGTCGGGCGCGCTCGGCGGAGCGGCGACCCTAGGGTGTCCCGCGTGGATGTCCTGGCGTCGTTGGGTGACCTGCCTGCGGTGGTCGAGGCCGGGGAACGGGCTCGTGCCGCGTGCGACGAGCTGCGGTGGCACGAGGCCTTCCGACGGCGGTGGCGCGAGGTGCGCGCGGAGGCCGGGGTGCGGTCCGCGTGCGCGAGCGCGGCGGTGGACGGGGCGCGCGTCCCGCTCGACGTCGTGCGGGCGATGGCGTCGACCCCGCCCGACGATGGGGCGACGGAGCTCGTCGCGCGGGGTGCCCTGCGGGCGGCGGCGCTCGTCGAACGGCTGATGCCGGAGCTCGGCGGGAAGTCGTCGTCGGTGCTGCCGCCCCTGCCGCAGCTGGTCGCGCGGATCCACGCGGCGGCCGCCGCTGGGCTCGTCGGGCCGGACGACCTGGGACGGCTGCGCGGGACGCGTGCACCCCGCGACCTCACCGGGCTGGGTGCGGCACCCGTAGGCGCGGAGCTCGCGGCGCGGCTGGAGCTGCTGGGGCGCGTGGTCGCGACGAGCGAGGCTCCCGCGCTCGTCGTCGCGGCCGTGGTCCACGGCGAGCTGCTGGCGCTGCGGCCGTTCGTCGCCGGCAACGGCGTCGTGGCCCGCGCGACCGCCCGGCTGCTGGTGACGGCGCGTGGGCTGGACGTGACGGGGTCCGTCATCGCAGAGGGCGCGTGGGCGCGGACCCCGAACGCCTACCTCGGGGCGGCCGCGGGCTTCGCGACCGGGACGCCGAGCGGTGTCGGCGCGTGGGTCGTGGCCTGCGCGGACGCGGTCGTGGACGGCGCAGGCGCGGCGCGTGCGGTCGCCGAGGCGGTGCGCGCCGGGCGCCTCGACGGCTGACCCGGCCTGCTCTCAGGGCCCGGACACAACGATGGCGCCCGCAGGGGGAGCGCCATCGTCATCTGCCACCGGGGGTTATCAAGCGCGCTCTGTGTTGGTTCGCTCCGGGTCAAGCCCGGTCGACCTGCCCATAGGTGGGCTCTCCTGCTCGTGGGTTCCCTCGCGGCTCTGCAGTTGTGAGTCCTTTGCTACGCCCCTTCGCGCAGGAAGGGAAGGGGACGGTGTGTCGATGCAGGTCGTCGCTGCCAGGTGCTCGCATGATGGGACGCGGGTCCCGAGATGCGGACTCTTCAGGCGCGCGCTCGTCGTCGGCCGACGTACCAGCCCACCGCGATACCCGTGGCGACGAGCGCGAGCACGCCCAGCGCCGCCAGCGACGCGGGCTTGCGAGCGAACGCGAACAACGAGATGGGGCGCGTGAAGGCCAGCACGCCCCAGCCCTCCTGCTCCGCGAGGCGCCGCAGCGTCCGGTCGGGGTTGACCGCGAACGCGTGGCCGACGACGCCGAGCATGGGCGCGTCCGTGATCGAGTCGGAGTACGCGTAGCTGGCGGCCAGGTCGTAGCCCTCGCGCTGCGCCAGCTCGCGCATCGCGACCGCCTTGTTCTCGCCGTAGGCGTAGAAGTCGATCTGGCCCGTGTACCGGCCGGCGGTGACGCCCATCCGGGTCGCGATCACGTGGTCGGCGCCCAGCACGGCGGCGATCGGCTCGACGATCTCGCTGCTGGAGGCGGACACGATCACCACGTCCCGGCCCTCCGCATGGTGGCGCTCGATGAGCGCGACCGCCTCCGCGTACACGGTCGGGTCGATCGCCTCGTGCAGGGTCTCGCCCACGACCGCCGAGACCTGGGCGACGTCCCAGCCCGTCACCATGCGTGAGAGCTGGACGCGCAGGCGCTCCGTCTGGTCCTCGTCCGCCGAACCCATGAGGTAGACGAGCTGCGCGTATGCCGTGCGCAGCACCGACCTGCGGGTCAGGAGCCCCTGGGCCAGGAAGCCGCGCGAGAACGCCGTGGCCGACGACGTCGCGATGATCGTCTTGTCGAGGTCGAAGAACGCCGCCTGTCGGGCGGTGCTCGCGTCGGCGTCCATGCTGCTCCGGGTGTGGTCCGGGCTCCGGGCCCGGCGGCGGTGCGGTCGCAGCGAGCGTAGCCCGGAGCACCCACACGCGGGGCGTGGGCAGGTGACGGATCGGCGACGAACGCGCATCGACGCGACCACAGCCACGCGGGGTGGGCATCCCCGTCCACAGATCGGTCGCGGCAGCCGCGGGTGCTGGTGCGGGACGGGCACGCTGCGTGGGCAGGGTCGGGTGGAGCCGGGTCGTCGGTGGTCGTGAGTGGTCGGAGGTGGCGGATGGGTGTGTGGCCGGTGCGTGAGGATCGTGCGGTCCGCGTGTCCGAGCGGGAGCCGGCGCCCGCGCCGCCGTCGGGCCACCGGGGCGACCTGCGCCCGGCGTCGGCGTGGACCGACGATGCGCGTCCGTCGCGCGTCGGCGCCGCGAGCGGTGCCGTGGTCGTGGGTGTCGTCGGCGCGGTCGGCGGGGTCGGGACCTCGACGTTCGCGGCGGTGCTCGCCGCCCGGATCGCCCGCCGGACGGCCACGGTGCTCGTCGACCTCGACCCGGTGTCCGCCGGCGTGGACCTCCTGCTCGGCCTCGAGCAGGTCTCGGGTGCGCGCTGGCCCGACCTCGCAGGGGCGCGCGGTGCCGTCGACGGCCGGCAGCTGCTGGATCTGCTGCCCCGGTGGGGGCGGTGCGCCGTGCTCGGGCCCTCGGTCGGTGCGGGCGCGGGTGCGCCAGAGGTGGCGGTGGTCGACGACGTGCTGGCGGCGCTGGCGCGCGAGTGCGGTGCGGTCGTCGTGGACCTGGGGCGCGCCGGCGACGTGGCGTGCGACGTCGTCCTGCTCGTCGCGCCGCGGACCCTCGCCGGCGTGACGGGTGCGCTCCGCGCGCGTCCGGACTCGCGGGCGGCGCTCGTGGTGCGGGCGCGGGGAGGGCTGGGGACCGCCGAGGTGGCGCGGACGCTCGCGCTGCCCGTCGCGGCCGTCCTGCGCGACGACCGCCGGCTCGCCCGTGGGGTCGAGCACGGTGGGCTCAGGGCTGACGGCCGGGTGGGACGCGCCGCGCGCACCGTGGCGGCGGCGCTCGAGCGTGGTGCGCGATGGTGAGCGAGGAGCTGCTCGCCGACGTCCGCGCCGCGCTCTCCCGGCCGGGTGAGCGCGGGCCCGACGTCATCGTCCGCGCGGTCGAGGAGGCGGCACGTGCCCGGGGACAGGTGCTGGGCTCCGCGGCGCTCGCGGAGACGGCCCGTACGGTGCGGGACGCCGTGCTGGGAGCGGGACCGCTGCAGCGGCTGCTCGACGATCGCTCGGTCACGGACGTGCTGGTCAACGGGCCGCACGACGTCTGGGTGGACCGAGCGGGGGTCATGAGCCGCACGTCGGTGGACCTGGGGACGGACGACGACGTCCGCGCCCTGGCCGTGCGCCTCGCGGCAGCAGGCGGCGCCCGGCTCGACGACGCCGCGCCGGCGGTGGACGCGCAGCTGCCCGACGGCACGCGGCTGCACGCCGTGCTCCCGCCGATCGCGGCGGGCGGGACGCTCATCAGCCTGCGTGCCGTGCGCGGCCGGGCCTTCAGCCTGGACGAGCTCGTGGCGGCACGGACCGTGGCACCGACCCTGCTCCCGGTGCTGCGCGACCTCGTCTCGACCCGGACGAACCTGCTGATCACCGGCGCGACGGGAGCGGGCAAGACCACCCTGCTGGCGGCGATGCTCGCCACGGTGCCGGCGGACGAGCGGGTCGTTCTGATCGAGGAGGCGGCGGAGCTCACCAGCGGCCACCCGCACCTGGTCCGGCTGGTGGCGCGTCGCCCCAACGTCGACGGGGCCGGCCGCGTCGACCTCGCCGACCTGGTGCGGCACGCGATGCGGATGCGCCCCGACCGGATCGTGCTCGGGGAGTGCCGGGGGCCGGAGGTCAGCGACGTGATGACCGCCCTGAACACGGGCCACGACGGCGGCTGCGCCACGCTGCACGCCAACGCCGCGGTCGACGTCCCCGCGCGGTTGGAAGCGCTCGGCTCCCTGGCCGGGCTGTCGCGTGCGGCGGTGCAGGCGCAGGCCGCCACCGCGTTCGAGGTGGTGCTGCACGTACGGCGCTCGGGAGCGCTGCGCTACCTGGCGGAGGTCGGCGTGGTGCGCGGAGGTCCGGGGCTGGAGGTGGTGCAGGCGATCACCGCCGACGCGGGCGGGGCGACGGTCTTCGGGACCGGCTGGCCGGCGCTCGCCGACCGACTGGGACTGCGCCGAGCCGGTCGGGGTGTCGCGTGATCGTCGTGGGGGTCGCGTGCGCGGCTGCGGTGGCGGTGCTGGCGCCGACGGGCCGGCGACCCGCGGCGGCCAGGGACCCGGGCCGCGCCGCGGAGCCGCGATCCCGTACCGGAGCCGACCTGCCGGGCGTGCTCCTGGAGGTCGCGGCCCAGCTCACGGCCGGTGCGAGACCCGCCGACGCCTGGTCACGTGCCCTCCCGCGAGGTCTGGCCGGCCCCGGCGGCACGCCCACGGCCGCGGACCTCATGGCGGTGGGCGCCGGACGCGGCGATGCGGATCCGGGCCGGTGCGCGTCGGTCGTCGTCGCGTGCGTCGCCGCCGACCGGCTCGGTGCACCGCTCGCCGACGTGCTGCACCGGTTGGCGGCTGCGCTCGCGGCCGACCAGGAGGCCGCCGCGGAGGTGCGCGCGGCGGTCGCCGGGCCACGGGCCACCGCGCGGGTGCTCGCGTGGCTTCCCGTCCTCGGGCTGCTGGTCGGCATGGCGCTGGGTGCACGGCCGGTCGCGATCCTGGTCGGCGGGGGCCTCGGGACGACGACCGCCCTGCTGGGCGCGGGCCTGCTGCTCGGTGGACGTCTCTGGAGCCGCGCACTCTTGAGGCGTGCCGGAGGTGGGTCGTGATCGGGCCGCGTGCCCGGCGGGGGTGGCCACCGTGGGCCCGGTGCGCGTCATGACCGCGGTGGTCTGCGCGGTCGCGATGCTGGGGGCGCTCTCGCCGTGGTGGTGCGCTGCGGGGTGCTCGGAGGCCGGCAGGCCCCGTCGACGTGGCGCTCGTCGACCCGGCGCGACCGGCCACGGTGGATCAGGTGGATCAGGTGGGACGGGTGGGGCGGCCCGGTCACGGTGGTGGGCAGGCCGGTCCGCGGGCAGGCGAGCCGTCGTCGTCGATCCCGTCCTGCTGCTGGACGTCGTCGACGCCGCGCTGGTGGCGGGCGCGCCCGTCCCCCGCGCGCTGGACGTGGTGGGTGACGCGATGGGCGGGGAGCTGGGTGCTGCACTGCGTCGGGCCGGCACCGCGCTGCTGCTGGGGGCCTCGTGGTCGTCGGCCTGGGCGCGTTCCCCCGACGGTGCACGTCCCCTCGCGGACGCGCTCGAGTCGGCGTGGCAGTCCGGGGTCGCACCGGGCCTCGTCCTGCGCGCGCGTGCGGACCAGCTCCGGCGTGAGCGTCGGACCAGGACCCGCGAGGCCGCCGCACGCCTCGGTGTCCATCTGGTCCTTCCGCTGGGGCTGTGCTTCCTGCCGGCGTTCGTGCTGCTGGGGCTGGTCCCGCTGGTTCTCAGCCTCGCCGCCGGGCTGCTCGGCGGGAGCTAGCGGCGGACGAGGGACAGCAGACAGGCGAGCGGTAGCGGTTAAACGATTCGCCGCTCGCCAGGTCTGGCGTGGCAAGCGGTTCGACGAGGAAGGTGCCGCGATAACGGTATCGACATCGATACCGAGGTCGGCCGACCAGGGGTCGCGGTGTTGCGGGGGTTCGGGGCCGGCGCACGTCCACACGGCACGAAGGAGTGCACGCATGTCCATCATCGATCGTCCGTCGACGACCGGGCGCAGACGACGCCCGTCGTCCGCTCCCGTCCCGCTGCGTCGCGTCACCGCGTTGCTGACCGCCCTTGCGACGCTCGTCGTCGGCGGTATCGCCATGGCGCTGCCCGCGGCCGCGCTGACGTCCAACGGCACCGGCAACGACGGCGGCTACTACTACTCGTTCTGGACCGACAGCCCCGGCACGGTCTCGATGAACCTGAACGGCGGCGGCGCCTACTCGACGCAGTGGAGCAACACGGGCAACTTCGTCGCGGGCAAGGGCTGGGCCACCGGCGGCCGGCGCACGGTCACGTACTCGGGCCAGTTCAACCCGAGCGGGAACGCCTACCTGTCCCTGTACGGGTGGACCACGGGCCCGCTCGTCGAGTACTACATCGTCGACAACTGGGGCACCTACCGTCCCACCGGCACCTTCAAGGGCACGGTGACCACCGACGGCGGGACGTACGACATCTACGAGACGACCCGCACCAACGCACCGTCGATCGAGGGCAACAGCTCGACGTTCAAGCAGTTCTGGAGCGTGCGGCAGTCCAAGCGGACCGGCGGCACCATCACCACCGGCAACCACTTCGACGCGTGGGCGCGCTACGGGATGAACCTCGGCACGCACAACTACATGATCATGGCGACCGAGGGCTACCAGAGCTCGGGGAGCTCGAGCATCACCGTGGGCGAGTCGACCTCGACCGGCGGCGGCAGCACGGGTGGCGGGTCGACCGGTGGCGGCACGTCGAGCGGCTGCACGGTCACCGCGACGCGCGGCGACGAGTGGTCCGACCGGTTCAACGTCACCTACGCCGTCTCGGGCTCGTCGGCCTGGACGGTCAACCTGGCCCTGAGCGGCAGCCAGAGCGTGCAGAACAGCTGGAACGCGACGGTGGCGGGCAGCGGGTCGACGCGCACGGTCACGCCCAACGGGTCCGGCAACACGTTCGGCGTGACGTTCTACAAGAACGGCACGACGACGACGCCGTCCGCCACGTGCTCGACGTCGGGCAGCAGCGCGGGTGGGACCGGTGGCGGCACGACAGGGGGTGGCACCACCGGCGGTACGACGGGCACCGGCTGGTCGGGGAGCTGCTCGGCCGGCTACGTCGGCCTGACGTTCGACGACGGCCCGACGGCCGGCAACACGACCAACCTCATCAACGCCCTGAAGTCCGCGGGCGCGACGGCCACGGTGTTCCCGACCGGTCAGAACGCGCAGGCGCAGCCCGCGCTGCTGAACGCCTACGCGGCCGCGGGGCTGACCATCGGCAACCACAGCTGGGACCACCCGCACCTGACGACCATGAGCCAGTCCGACATCCAGTCGCAGCTCTCGCGGACCCAGCAGGTCATCCAGCAGACGACAGGTACGGCGCCGCGTCTGTTCCGGCCGCCGTACGGCGAGACGAACAGCACGCTGAAGTCGGTCGAGTCCTCGCTCGGCCTGCGCGAGATCATCTGGGACGTCGACTCGCAGGACTGGAACAACGCGAGCGCGACGGCGATCCGGCAGGCAGCGAGCCAGCTGCGGGCGGGCCAGATCATCCTCATGCACGACTGGCCGGCCGCGACGCTGCAGGCCCTGCCGGGCATCTTCACGGACCTCAAGGCTCGCAACCTGTGCCCGGGCACCATCTCGCCCGACACGGGCCGCGCGGTCGCCCCGTCCGGCACGGGCACGGGTGGCGGGACGGGAGGGGGGACCGGTGGCACCACCGGCTCCTGCACCGTCAGCGTCGCGCGCGGCGACGAGTGGTCGGACCGGTTCAACGTCACGTTCACGGTCAGCGGCTCGAGCAGCTGGGTCGTCACCGTGCGGCCGAGCGGCAGCCAGTCGGTGCAGAGCAGCTGGAACGCGGCGGTCTCGAGCAGCAACGGCACCGTGACGGCGCGTCCCAACGGGTCGGGGAGCTCGTTCGGGATCACGTTCTACAAGAACGGGACGACGACGACACCGACGGCCACCTGCGCGGTGGCCTGACCGGCGGCGTGGGGGTCGGGCGCACGACGCCGGGCCCCCACGCCTCGTGGCGCGTCCCGGTGGCCGGACCGCCCATGGCAGCATCGGCGCCCAGCAACGAGGATCGAGCGCGTGACCATCACGCAGACCTGGGCCGGGACGTACACGTTCACCGCACCTCGACTCGTGGAGGCGACCTCGGTCGACGAGGTGCGCGACCTGGTCGCGGCGGGCGGCCGGGTCAGGGCGCTCGGCACGCGGCACTCGTTCAACGACCTGGCTGACACCACAGGCACGTTGGTCACGGTGACGGGCGTCCCGGCCGACCCCGTGCTCGACGAGGGCGCGCGGACCGTCACCGTCGGCGCCGGGACGCGTTACGGCGTGCTCGCCACCTGGCTCGAGGAGCGGGGCTGGGCGTTGCACAACCTCGGGTCGCTGCCGCACATCTCGATCGGCGGAGCGGTCGCCACGGGCACGCACGGGTCGGGGATCGAGAACGGGGTCCTGTCGACGGCCGTCGCCGCGCTGACCTACGTCGACGCCGGCGGCGAGCTCGTCACGATCCGGCGCGGCGAGCCCGACTTCGCCGGCGTCGTCGTCGGCCTGGGCGCCTACGGCGTCGTCGTGCGCGTGACCCTGGACGTCCAGCCCTCCTACCGCGTACGCCAGGACGTGTTCCACGGCCTGCCGTGGGACGCCTTGCTCGACGACCTGGACGGCGTGCTGGGTGCCGCGTACAGCGTGAGCGTCTTCACGACGTGGGACGAACCGACGCTGGACCAGACCTGGCGCAAGAC
>Ga0160439_1000116_pt1 | contig 65661 bp, 51 predicted proteins | sample HID1975M_E0MG_FD_108201 | JGI IMG/M metagenome (GOLD analysis project Ga0160439, IMG submission 108201) | Enriched soil microbial communities from UW Madison campus, WI, USA - HID1975M_E0 MG | ecosystem: Environmental > Terrestrial > Soil > Unclassified | place: USA: Madison, Wisconsin...
CAGGAAGTGGGCCAGCGCCTCGCCCTGTACCTCCAGCGAGGCCAGTGGCTGGCCGAGCAGGCGACGCACGCTTACCCCCAGCCAGCGCGCAAAGGCCGGGTTGCAGCCGGCGACGCGGCCTTCAGCATCGGCCCAGGCGACCGGGGTGCCAAGGACTTCGAGGGACGGAGACGGTGGTGCGGGGGTCATTGCACCAATGTAGTGCAAAACGAGGGTCTATTTCGCCTTCCGTCCGGCACCACGCATGGGCGGTTTGGCAAAGTTAGTGCCGTACACACCAACTATGGTGAATCGGCTGAGTACGAACTATGCCGAACGGTATGGTTAGCGCAGCCCGCTGCGGCTGGAGGTGTGATCCTCGAGACGCAGGAAGATGGCCCCGCACTCTGTACAGCTTAGTACAGGCGGCGCAGGCCACTGGCAACGTTCCCTCTGTCAGTACAGATGCAGGCAATCGCGACTCCGCTGTGGCCCGGCATTTGAAGGCCGAGCTCAAGCACGTAACCGAGGAGCGCGACATTCCAAGAAAATGACCGCGTACATTAACAAGAGCAAGGGCGAAGCTCGCATTCATGCGCGAGAACGTTCGCAAGCTATCCCCCTTAGAACAAGTACTTACCCGTTCGCTTGCTTCAACCCGCAGCCAAGGCGCCTGCCACTTTGACCAATGCCGTGGTGTCACCGTTTCGGAACAACGTAACCGAGAGTTGCCAGCCCGCGCACGATCCGCCAATGATCACCAGCAGTGGCGAAGGACAACGGTAGGATCCATCTCTTGCGATCGCCTGCATGGCGCGCAGGTCCGAATGACTTGGCGTAGGCGATCCATGAGGGTGGTAGTGCCACTCTCCCAGATAATGCAGGCCAGCCTCCCACCGCTGACGCAAAAGCTCTGCCAGCCCTTGGTTAGAGCGCTGAAACCATGCCCATCCTGCCAGCGACCCCTTGGGTTTAGGCGTGGCCTCCAGAACATCTGCGACCCATCCGATGGGTCCATAGCGGCCAATGAGGATCCCGCCGGTCTCCTTCTTGCCGGCCGCTGAGGCTGCCACAATCATGCCCTCAATTGCCGCAGGTCCAATCCACACCGAGGTGCCCTCCTCTCCGGTGGCGACGAATTCCTGCGGCTCAAGCGTGGGTGCGTTCAACGCTTCCGTCCTCGTGCTGTTTGTACAACGCCGCCACCGTCTGTCTATCCACGATTGAACGCGTCACGAACTTGGTGCCGACTGCAGCCCACAGGCTGACATCGCCTGCAGTGGCGGGAAACACCGGATGCCAGCACCCGATGCCCTCCATTTCACCAGCGTCTTCCAGATCACCAGGGGGGGCTACCGCAAAAAAACGCGCTAGTACTTCAGCTGCCGGGAAGCTGGTACCCGTAGCGGCGTAAGCAAACAGCCCTCGCGCCTGCCAGGTCATTGCCAGACTTACGAAGGTCCGGTCCATGCCCCAGTCAAAAACCTCCATCGCCTTTAGTACGGCATCGGATGCAGTGCAATCCACGACGACATCCCAGCTGGACAGTGCTCTAGCGTCTTCAGCGTTGAGCGGTGGGAATGAAAAATTCATCGCCGTCACTCGCGCATCGGGCATCGCTGCATTGAGGCGCTTGGCCATGCGCTCGGCTTTGGATTGCCCCACATCGGAGAGGGTCAGCAGGTGGCGGCTGAGGTTGCCGACCGCCAAGGTATCCTCATCCAGCAGCGCCATCCGGGTCATCCCCATTCGGAGCAAGTTTTCGGCAACCGCCGCACCAAGGGTGCCCACCCCCAAAACCAGGATGGATTTTGAGCGAACTGCCTGCTCTGCCTGGCCACGCTTACGCAGCTGGTCCGGTGCCCAGTTTGCGGTGCGCCGCCACTTCAGGGGCCGGTCAGCACCTGCTGCTTCTCGATCCCATTGCGCTCGGGCAGCCAACGTTGACCGGAAACCATTTCGGACCTCGTGCCTGCCGCACAACTGCATGTTTCGCACTACCAGCCAGTGTAGACGCTGCAGTGGCCCACCGACGAGTTCGGATAACGGGAAGCCGAGCAATAGAGTGACGGGCATTGGGCGCTTGGGGCGTTGTGTACGCCGCAGTACTGCGCCGGCCTCGGCGAGGATGGAAGGAAGATCAAGCCCGGCGTGCGCGCACAGCTGGGCGAGCTGGTCCCACGTTGTGGGAGCTTGCCAAGGCTCTACCAGGATCAAGGAAGGCAAGGCGATCCAGACTGCATCCGGGACCAGATCGCGATGGACGATCGCCTCGGACCAGGAAATCTCCCGCAGGGACCGCAAGCGTTGGTCCATGAAGCGGCTGACAACGGCGGTATCGAATGCTCCCGGTACCGGCGTGAGCGTGGCAAAGCCCCATGGGTGCGACAGGCTGTCAAGCCACGCCATTTCGTGGGCGGATTCGGAAAACCCCAACATCGTGCTCGGCGGCGTCACGAACTGCGTGGGCAGCTCCAGCGCATCCCCTTCGATCAGCAAGGTGTCCTGCCCGGCCGCTTGGATCCACTCCAACAACCGACCGACATGCCAACGCAGCCGCTGCGACAGCTCCTCGGGCTCCTCTGCCCATCCGGCTCGCTGAAACGCCGAGGCGGGCCTGACTAGACACGGCTTGCCCAGCCGCCACGGCCGCCCCTTGGCGACCTCCACATTGAGGTCTTGGTGAGGGAAAGTGACACGAATGCCGCCGTTTACGTCGGGATAAATCCCAATGGCTGGATCGATCGCCGATCCAGACACCACCAGATGCCACCGGGTCCATTCCGGTAGATGTTTGATTGGAGCGCAGCAGAGCTGCGCCTCCAGTGGAAGCGACCACTGATCCTCAGACCATTGCTGCCATGGTCCTAGTACTTGAAGACGAGTGTCATAGGGAAAGCCGGCTACGGCTGTCTCCAGTTCGGAGCGGGTGAGCATGAGTCAGGCGAACCGCCCAGACTGCCGCGGCACGGCAGGGGCCGCCGGTGCGGCGAACCCGCGCCCACGATCACCGCCACTCGGGCCAGGCAGGGGGAAGCTATTGCCCAACAGCTCTCGCCACAGTGCGCCGCTAGCATCCTTGTCGGTCTCGTTCAGTGCGCGACGGGCAAGCTCGGCCGCCTCGCCTGCCTTGACCATGAAAGCGAGAAAATCCTCCCTCCCCAGGCGCTGCAAGACGTTATGGGTAGGTACACCGTGGTCAGCAAGGAATGGAACGACGCCCGCTGCGGCATAGCCGGCCCAAGTGTCACGAATCCCTTCGAGCGCCAAGGTGACGCCTTCCGCCACACTCTGGATGCCATCGGGCAACACAGCGCCGATCATGTGCTCGAGCGGATAGCCTTTGGGGTACTTAGGCAGCGTGTCGGCATGCTCATGCCGCCACCACTTGATGGACCGCACCACGTTGATGAAATGACCATTGCAGTTGCGGTTCTTAACTGCCGCCCACTGGATCTGCGCCAGCGGATGGGTTGGCCCCCATTTCTGCACCGGACGGTCAGGCAGCATCAGCGGCTCATCGCGCCAAGTAGAGGCTTCTTCAGTGAGGCTTACCAAGCCTCCATTCGCACGCTGCGGATCCCATCCCTTGTTGAGCACCCAGTCGCTGCGCTCTTCCAGGGACTCATCCAGCTGTACTGCCTGGCTGCGATACAACGATTCCATCGCGGCACGAGTGGCCGGCTCTGCCGGGAGAGCAGTCACCACTAGGTCCAGGTCGACGTAGGACATTTCGATCCCGAACGAACGATCCTGCTGTGCCCACTTTCCTTGGTAGTGCCGCTCTAAGAAGGGCTCAAATCGCTTCATCGCCACCAGGGGAGTTTCCCGGCTGTAATCAATAGTCGTGACGATTACCACATCCACATCCGAGCGTTTGCCGCCAGTCGGGCGTACGGCCGTAGACCGGCGTACGCTACCCTGCAGGAAGGTGGCCGTAATGATCGGTGACAACTCCGCGTCAGCCGTCAGGCGGCTGCGCAGCGTATTCGAGCCACGCTTCCATTCCTCGCGGTTTCTCTCGCTGGGGCGGATGTCCTGCAGAAATTCAGCAAACTGGGGACGAAGTTCCATGTCGATGCCCTTAAATGGTAAAGGTGGGGTGGTAGCTTCCGTCGATCTGGCCAGCCATGTCGTACTCATACGGAACGCAGCGGCCGATCGCGTCGGTGTGTTGGCCCAGCAGGAAGGCAAAAGCGTTGGGGGTGGCCAAGAAAAGGTGCGTCGTGTTGCCCGGCTTGCGGGCATCTTTCACCAACTCGGCAATGTGGTGGGCAATGGCTGCAGCATGCTGCCCGCCGGCAATGGTCAGGGGGCCAGCACCGTCAACCAGCGATACGCCGATCAGCGTGCCGACCTGTGGCAGATGATCGGCGACGAAGTGCCCCACTTTCTGGCCCACGTTTTGGCTCAGACCTACAGCGACCGCGATGTCCCCACCGTCCCCCAGGATCTGCACCTCAACCAACGGCTCCGGTCCTGCGGTACCGTCCTGGGCATCCCATACGATTCCGGGGTTCTTGTCTCCTCGCTGAACAACCTCAACATCGGCGCCCTCCTTGAAACGTAGCGCCGCTCCGGCCAGATAGGCGATGGACGAATGCGTTTCCAAGAACAGGCGCATAGAAGGGGCCTGTGCCAGTTTGGCTTTGAGGAATGCGCGCACCTGCTCCTGCACCTCCTCCCAGCTGTGTCCATTGTTTAGCCACCGACCGGTAAATCGGTCAGCCAAATTCAGGGTGTTGTCCGGCTCGGCGTCGGCCATGTGCAGCGGGGTTGGCCGTGGGTCGTAGGTTGCGATGGCCACACTTCGGCGCGGCTTCGGTTTGGGACCCAGATACCACTTCTCGTCGGTGCACCACTGATGGAAGCCGGCTCGGTCGAAGCAATTGATCTTCTTGCTCACCAGCTGTTTGGCGGCATCGTCGTAGAGAAAGACCGTCTCGTTCTCGTGACCGGCCAGGCCCACCAGACGGAACTGGATACTGACCTCACGACGCATTTTCTCCAAGTCAGGCTGACTATCGTGAATGTGGAACCGGTCCAAGATGGCATAGAGCTCCTCATCGCTGGCCAAGCCCAGATGCTCACGCCAGCATTTGCGCACCCTTCCCATTTCGCTGTTGTCGGTTTTTCCTTCCTTGAGCACTTGGAGTCGCAACGAACTGTCGTGGCCGCCCACCAATTTGCCCAAAGGATCTCCGTCAGCGATGCGATCGGTTGTCACCAGGTGAAACGCTGCACCTTCGCCGGCCACCTTTTGGGCCTCGCTCAGCCGCTCCAAAATCGAGTACTTGGTGGCATTGATGAACTTGGGGTCGATCAGGTCAGAAAAACCGAAGCGGCCGGCCTTGTTGGCATGCCACTTGATCTGATGATAGTCGGCGGTGATGTAGCCCGGCCCGGAGCGCCGTGAGCGGCCAGGGTCGTACCGGACGACGACATCGTCAAAGGCCTTGGGGCCATCGGCCTCGAAGGTAACCTCAACTACGTGCGGTTGCTGGGGATCCAGCAGTAACGCGGCATGAGTCCAGAAAAAACGGGACTGGTAGCTATCGCCATGCCAACGCGGCTCTACAGCACTGACCATGTGTCTCTCCCAAAATGCAATCCGTGCGCTGGGTCACAATATTAACTCAGCCACGCAGTGACCGCACTCTTTCTGCCCGCGCAGCCAACGCGGCTAACCTGTTGATTGTAAAAGGGTTGCAAGGCGCACGACGTGCTTGGCCGCTACGGTGGAGCCTCTTTAGGCCGGGTTGCCTAGTTCGGAGCTGAGATGGGCCATGTTCCCATGTCCGCTTCCGGCCAAGAGCGGACCTTGCTACCCGGCTAATCTACTCCGCGCCACCCCTCATGACCGCTTTCTGACATGGGTGAAATACGCCATGCAAATGGGTGAGCCGTCACAAGAGGCTTCCCAGCCTTGAAGCGCTGCGCAGTAGATTTACTGAGGACGGTTGCGCATTGATACGTATGCATTCTGTTCTGGCTGGACGAGACACTTGGGGCCAGGGTCACTACCACCACGGAGGTCCCCCATGAGCCATCTGCCTGCCCCGCCCGACGCCCCGCCTCCCTCCACGTTGGCCAACGACCTAGCACGTGGACGCACCCATCTTGGCAACGAGCGTACCCACTTGGCGTACTTGCGCACAACGGTGTCGCTGATCGGCTTCGGGATCACCATTAACCGCTTCAGCACTTACCTGATCCAGAACGACCAAGCGCCCAAAGGTAGCAGACTGATGCTGCACGACGCGAGCAACGCGGGTTTTGGCATGGTGTTGCTCGGGTTGGCGCTGCTTATCTGGTCCCTGGTCCGTTATCGGCTGGTAACCAGGGATATCGAACGCGGCGTAATCGCTCCCAGGCACCGCGCGACAACGGTCTTCACCATCGGCCTGCTGCTGCTGGGCGGGCTGACGGCGCTCTGGCTGTTCACTAGCTGAGGTCTGCCGCGCCGCAGGCGCCGGGGTCCTGGGACACCCGGCGCCGGACTTTCAGTTGCTGCTCCCGGCGGGATTCTCCATCTTGCGCTGCGCCTCTTCCAGCGCCTTCTTCATGCTCAGGGTGTCGGCGCCCTGTGACGGCGGAAACTCCATGAGCGTCTTCAGGTGCTCGGCGATGAACGGGCCGGCAGCCGTGGGTGCCCACAACTTGGAGGCGAAGAACTTGCGCCCGATGTAACCCCATTCCGGCGACTGTGGGTCCATGCGCTCCATGGGATCCATGCGCAGGTTGAAGATGTAGGGCACGGACGGGTAGTACTTTTCATCCCACCAGCTGCCCTCCCGCTTCACGCCGATGTGCATCTTCCAGTTGTCCACGCGCACCGCCATCAGGTCGGTTTCATCGTAGTAGAAGATTTCGCGCCGCGCCGACTTGGGCGATTCCCCGGTCCAGTGGGCCAGGTTGTTGTACCCATCCAGGTGCACCTTGTATTTGGTGCCGTTCATGGTATGGCCCTTGATCAGCTTCTCCTTCAGATCGGGAAGCCCGGCGGCTGCGGCCAGCGTGGCGTAGACGTCTTCGTGGTTCTGTGTTTCGTTGGAGACGCTGCCGGCGGCGATCCGGGCCGGCCACTTGACCAGGTGGGGTACGCGTACACCGCCTTCCCAGGTCGTCCCCTTTTCGCCGCGGAACGGCGCGTAGCCGCCATCGGGCCAGAGCATCAGCTCGTTGCCGTTGTCGGTGCTGTAGATCACGATCGTGTTGTCTTCGATGCCGAGCTCCCGGAGTTTGTCCAGTAGCTGACCGACCTGCTCGTCATGCTCGAGCATCTTGGCCCGCACCACGTCTTCCTCTGCCCTGCCCTCGTCCACGGCTTTCTGTATCCACTTCTTCGGCGAGTGGGAATGGATGTGGATGGCGGTTGTGTTGAACCAGCCGAAGAACGGCTTGTCACCCTTGCCTACCCGGTCAAGCCAGTCGAGGGTTACCTCGACCACTTCGCTGTCGAAGGTTTCCATGCGCTTGCGCGTGAGCGGGCCGGTGTCTTTGATCTTCTGCTTGCCTACCCGGCCAAACTTCGGGTCCGTGGTGGCATCGTCCTTGTCCGAGGCCCAGGTGTGGAGCACGCCACGGGGACCGTAGGTTTGTTTGTACTCGGGGTTCTTCTGCCCCGGGTAGTCAAGCTCCTCGGGCTCCTCTTCCGCGTTCAGGTGATAGAGGTTGCCGAACCACTCGTCGAAGCCGTGGACGGTAGGCAGAAACTCGTTGCGGTCGCCCAGGTGATTCTTGCCGAACTGGCCGGTAACGTAGCCGACCGACTTGAGCACTTCGGCCAGGGTCGGGTCGCTCTTCTGGATACCGCGGGTGGAGCCCGGAATGCCAATGGTGGTCATGCCGGTGCGGATCGGCAGTTGGCCCATAATGAACGCGGCGCGCCCGGCCGTGCAACTGGGCTGGCCATAGTGATCGGTGAAAAGCATGCCTTCACTGGCAATGCTGTCGATGTTGGGGGTGCGCCCCATCATCCCGTGCGTGTAGGCGCCAACGTTCCACACCCCTATGTCATCGCCCCAGATGACCAGGATGTTGGGGAGCTTGTCAGTGCTACCGTTTTTTACGGAGGACGTTTTCGTAGCTTTTTCTGCTGTCTTGACCATGATCTACTCCTTTACAGTTGAGACGGATCAAACGGACTGCTGCCCACGGGGGCCTTTCGTCAGCGGGGATAGAGCAACGTGACACTGAAGCGGACGCCCCAGTCCGGCCCGCCCCGCGGACCTTCCAGGTAAGCCCGAACTCCACCCTGGTAGCTGATCATCTGGTTGCCCAGCTTGCTGACCTTCGAGTACTGGACGTTGAGCGGCACGGTCCACTGGCTCGCCTTCCAGTCGTAGGTGGACTCGATGTTCACAGCCAAGGTACGGCCGCCGGTGAACGCCTTGGCGAGGAACGGCTGCACGAACGTGTTGCTGATGTCCCTGCGGCGGGAGCCGCTGCCGGCGATGTCCGAAAGGTGGTTAACCAGCGCGCCGAAGGTCCAGCTCGCGTCCTGCTTGAGCACCACGAAGGTGGGACCGGCGCCCCAGGTATCCGCGCCCAGGTCATCGGTACCGGTGGGCAGGAGCAGCGCCGGGCCGATGCCCCAGACGATGCCGGACGGGCCGGTTTCCTTGGGCGAGAAGAAGAAGCTCTGGGTGAGGTCGCCGAGCCCGGCCTGGTCGGTGCCCGGAATCACGTCCTCCTGGTAGGCCACCGGGAGGATGGTGCGGGAGATGACGTTCCACTCCGGCGAGATCGAAAACGGTGCAACCGGCTGGATGTTCAGCGTATGCCGATAGCCACCATTGGCGTAGCCGTCGTCGTAGTTGTACTGGAACGGCACGCTGATGAGCGCCGCGACCGGATTGGAGAGCTTCTTCGCCAGGGCGTCCGCATCCTGCGCCGACACCGGGCCGGACAGCCCTGCCAGTACCGGGACCATGGCAAGCGCAGCCAGCAGCGGGCGTGGACGCACGGGGCGCGCAGCGTTGGATGAGCAATGCATGACGGACACCTATGAAGGCGTGGGCAGGGCCACGGAACGCTGGAGATCGAGCATGGGGTCCTGCGGCACGTTGATGCCGCCGGTACTGGGCAGGTCCAGGTCCAGTACGAGGCCCACGGCAAGCGAGAACAACAGGAGCAGCAGGGTTGTCGACGTCCGCTGGCGAACGCGTTCATAGCCGAGCAGCCCTGCGGAAAACAGCGCGAACAGGAACAGCATCCGCAGGATGCGATGGGGAATGTGGTCCTGCCGGGCCGCGAACCGCTCGCCGGCCAGGTCGATGGAGTCGTTGGTGGTGGTGATCATCAGGCTGGCGCGCGGAGTGTCCCGGAAGGAGGCGGTGGCCGACATCACGGCCGCCCAGAGCTCCGTCTGCAGCGCGGTGGTGCGTGCGTACTGATCCAGCTCCTGCTGCGCGGTCTTTGCCTTGGCGAAATCCACGCGTGCGTCGATGTACCGCCGCAACACGGCGCGTACGCGTTCGGCGTCGGGCGTCTCCAGCAGAACCGTCCGCAGCCAGGTCGTTCCCAGCGCGTTCGCCTCATGCAGCACCAGCGACCTGCGCTCGTCGTAGCGACCAAGTGCGAGCGAAAACGTAAAGCCGATAAGCAGCGCCAGCAAGCCCAGCACGGTGTTGGTCGAGAACGAGTCGCCCTCATCGGCACCGGTGATTACTGGCTTTCGTGACTTCCGCAGGTTCTGTCGGGACCGCAGGAAAGCCCCAAGTTCGCGGGCGGCTAACAACGCCACGAAGAAGATCACGGTGAGCAACCACAGCGGGACGAAGGACGGGCTGCCTGGCAGATGCATGTTCCATCACCAACGGATACACTGGGGTGGGTTCAAGGATGGTCGATGGCTGCCAAAACTGCTTCAGTACTTCTACCGACCCTCGTCCAGTGATTGATGCATGCCTGCACTGGCATGGGCTCGCCCCCTGTCCATGCCGCACACACGCTACTTCAAGAGATGTGCGATTCCGCGCTGCGCCGGCGCCACTTGACGTAGGGAAGGGCCAGCAGCGTTACCACCAGCAGGTACAGCACGATCGTGGCGGCGAGGAACGGCTCGTCCGGAAAATTGGTCTTGGCAATGGCCAGGGCGATGGCCGGATGGCGACTGGCGGTGGACAGCGCCAGTACGGTCTGGCGCTGTTCGACCGACCCGGCGAGCAGCTGTCCCACGACCAGGCCGATGATGATGAACGCCACGATGGCCAGCAGGGTGCCGCTGTGCAGCAGGTTCAACACGATCGGCACCGCAGCGAACAGGATCGGCGCCGCGGCGCCCAGCAGCAGCACCAGCGATGCCAGCGCGATCGGCCGGGCCAGCGTCGTGGCAAGCGCTGGTGCCAAGGCGCGGACGAGCATGCCGGCCAGCAGCGGCAGCACGATCATGACGATGATGATCCTGGCAATGGACGTTGGCGGCATGCCGAAATCGCGGTCGAAGTACGCGCCGAGCATCCAGGCCAGCAACGGCACCAGCAGGATCGCCAGCAGGCCCATGACCACCATCAAGCCCAACGCATAGGCGCCCTCGCCGCCGGCTTTGCTTTCCTTTTTGGGAAGCAGCGGTGGAATCGGGGCCAACGCCAGCACCACCAGCGCGATTTCCGTGGCACGCGGCAGCGCGAATACCTCCACCATTGCGATGGCCACCAGCGGCATGATGATGAAGATGGCAAGCACCGAGCGCAGCAGCAGCCCGGGGTGGCGCACCAGGAACAGCGCATCCGAAACGGTCGCCTGCAGGCCGTACGAAAACACCGTGCCGAGGATGCTCGCCTGCAGGCAATGCAGGATCAGCGCCTGGGTGTTCATGGGCCGCTATTCCTCACCGGCCGGTGGCACCCGCTCAGGCGGTCGCTTCCAGGGCCAGAACCCCTCCACTTCCAGCACCACCGACCAGCTCAGGAAGGTACGGATGATAACGAGCAGGCCGAGCGAGAGAATCGCATTCATGGTGCTGTCCAGCGCCACCGTGCGGACGATGTCGGCGGCCACCAGGATTTCCAGGCCAAGCAGCAGTGCACGGCCCAGCCGACGCCGGTAGCGCTCATAGCTGTCGGCCCGGTCCTTGTGCTGCACGGCCAGCGCGAGCACGTACACCGCCGTCGACACCAGTATGGTGGCGACAATCAGGCCGATCGCCAGCAGCTCGATGCCGAGTGCGGACCATTCAACCCATTGGATGGCGACTTCTTCACTAGGCATGACGCGCTATCCGACGCTGGAATCTGCATCAAGAGTGGCGGCAGCGCCCCGCGGCAACCAGCGTTTTACTACCGAACCCTGCTCAGTAAATTTACCTGCATAGCGCGTTTTCAGGCCGCCCCACGCCGCTCAGTTGCCCGATGCGGAAACCGTGCACGGCACGCTGATGGCCACGCTGCCGCCCGCTGGTAGCGCCGGAATCGTGACCCCGGCGCCGAACAGCGCCGAGGCCGGCACGCTCCCCGGGCACGTGGCGCCGCCGCTGGCACTGCAGCTGCCGGCGGCGGTGCAGCTCAGGCCTGTACCGGGTACGTCGGCCACCACCGCATTGGTCACATCGACCACCCCCACGTTGCTGGCGGTCAGCGTGTAGGTCACCGTACCGCCGGTGGCGACCACGCCAGGGCTGGCCTGCTTGGTGATCGCAAGGTCGGCAGCGAGCTGAGTGTTGACGAACGTGCAGAGCAGGGTCACGCCCGGCTGCAGGCTGGCGGGGGCAATCACCAGCGTGTTGCCGCCCAGCGTGCCGATCGTGCCCGGGACGGTGCCGCTGGTATCGACGCAGCTGGCGCCATCCAGGCTGAACTGCGCGTTGGCGGCTTCGGTAAGCGCAACCGGCAGCGCCGGATTGGTCACCGTGAACACCGTTGCCGAGGACGTCGGCGTGCCGGCCACCGTGGTAGTGATGCTGTCGCTGACGCCGTCCAGATTGGTCAGCGAGAACGCGAACGTCCCCACCCCGCCCTGGCTGGTCTTGGCCAGCTGCACCGTCTGCGCGCCGGCAAGCGCGGGCAGCGCCGCGCACAGTAGCGCCGTCCAGGCGATCCGGCGGCGAACTGAGCGGTCATGGTTCGGGTTGCTCATCATGCGTCCTCAGTAAGTGCCGACCATGTTCAGGAACCAGCCCTCATGGTCGTCATCGAAGTCGGTCAGGTCGTCGCTGAACCGGGTGAAGTTGTAGCCCACGCCCAGCCGGTAGTTCGCGCCGATGTCACGGTCCACGCCGACCAGGAAGCCGGACTGGGTGCCGCCTTCATCGACGTCCAGCCAGCGGTACTCGCCCAGCGCATACCACTTCTGGTGCAGTTGATAACGCGTCTGCAGCACGCTGAGCGTGGTGGCCGAATCGAACCACGGTCCGCTGCCGCGGCCCAGCCGCACCTCGCCTTCGCGGCGGGCCAGCTTGGCGCCGAATTCCCACTGGGTGTCGTACTTGTAGACACCCTCGAACGAGAGGATGCGGGTCTTCTGGTCCTGGTCGGCGCCGCCCAGCTGCGCCTCGGTGGCCAGGTCGTAGAGATAGGTGTAACGGCCGAACAGCGCCCAGCGCTGACTGTTCCACGGGCGGTAGGCGAAGCCGATGTTGGCTTCCCAGAACCGGGCGCCGGCCAGCGCGTTCAGTTCATCGGTGGTGCGCGAGTAGTTCAGCCGCCCGGCAATGCGCCAGCTGTCGTTGAAGCGGTGGGTGAGCCGGTTGGTGGTGACCCACTGTTCGCGGCGCTCGCTGCCGATGTCCTTGCGCCATTCGATCTTGCTGCGCCAGTCGGTGTCGGCCGAGGTGCGCCCACCGCTGACGCTGACGGCGCTGCGGTCCACGTGGCCGCCGTCGACCGTATCCAGGTCACCCGACTGCAGGGTGAAACCGAGGTTCCAGCCCTGGGCCGGATAGAAATCCATGCCCATCGTATGCGCCAGCCCGGATTGTTCCGGCTCTTTCAGGAACTGGCTTTCGTTGAACAGGTTGGCGCGGCTGGACAGGCGCCAGCGCTGGCCCAGCGACCAGCCGTTCTGGCGGGTGGGGTTGAACAGCGATTCGTACTGCGTGGTGTCGGTGGAATAGGTGTAGGCGCCGTACAGCGAATGGTCGCTGTCGAGCTTGTACTCGGCGTCCACCGTGGCCGAATCGCCGCGGTCACCGGTGCTGACTTCCGCGGCCACGCTCGCACGGTCATCCAACAGGTAATCACCGCCGATGGCCACCGCGTTGTTGTCCGCGTAGCGCCCGCCGTCATCGTCGAGGGTGCCCTGCACCAGACCATACAGCTCCAGCGCGGTACCGAACCGGTGGCTGTACTTCACCGCACCCAGCAGGCCGGCGGCAGGGTCGTTGGTGCTGCCCTCCTCCACCCGGCGCAGTTCGGCGCTAAGCGTGTTCCAGTCATCCGGGCGCCATTCCAGTGTCGCCTGGGCCTGGGTGAACTGCTCATCGCCACTTTCAGCCTTGCTGTAGCGCGCATACAGGCCCAGCTCGCGGGTCAACCGTCCCAGCACCTCGGCGCCATACTCGGTGACCGGCAGCCCCGTATCGTGGCGGGCGATGGAGAAGCCCGGATCGGTTTCGCGCCACCAGCCGCCGGCACTCCAGTCCAGCGTGGTCCAGCCCAGCTCGCGCAGGTTGGCGCGGGCTTCCACGGCCTTGGCGTCGCCCTCGCGATGCGGATCGGTGCTGTTGCTGCGGATGAAGGTGAAGCCGCCATTATCGGAGAAGAACGACGGTACCCCGAACGATTCGGTGTGCGCGTACTCCAGCTTCAGGAAGGTGCCCTTGCCTGCCTGCAGGGTCAGGTCGCCTGCGGCCAGCGAATAGTCCTGGCCGTCACGATTCTCGTCCACGTAGGTGACGCCCACGCCGACGTGGTCGCCGAGCCACTGCTTGCCGCGTACGCCGGCGGTGAGTTCGCCGTCATCGAAGCCGGACGGCAGCCATTCGTAATCGACCAGCAGGTGCTGCTGGTAGCCGTCGAGCGGCGAATCGCGGGTGAGCGTGGGCATGTTCTCGCGGGTGACCTGGCTCAGTGGCCGGGTCAGCAGCAGCCGGCCCTGCATCTCGTCGATCTCATAATCGGTGCCGCGCTGCAGGGTGATGCGCTTTTCCACCCGACCGGTGGTGCGGTCGCGGATCTCCAGCACCACCTGGTCCGAACCGGGCAGGATGTCGGTGTTGCGCAGGTAGTACAGGCTGCCGCCGGTGCCGATGAATTCGTTGTGGCCCGGCGCGGTCTGCTCCTGCGCACCGAACAGGCGCAGCGTGCTGCGCGGGTCGCCCCAGGGGTTGATCGCCTGTGAGCGCCAGCTCAGCGCGCCACCGTACAGCGAGCGCACGTACTGGGCGTATTCGGTGCCGGTGATGCCGGTGGCGAAGTTGCCCCACAGCGCCTGGTTCTTGTCCCAGTCCACCCGGACGTAGAAGCGGCCCATGCTGTCCACGTCGCGGTAGGTGGTGGAATCGTCGCCGTAGGTCGGGTAGTACAGGTCCGGGTCCAGCCGGCGGAAGATGTCCTGTGGCCACGCCTCGGTGAAGCCGTCGAACAGGTGCTCGATATCCTGTTCGGTGGTGTCGGCCTGGGCGGTCACCAGATACTTGCCGCGCGCCTTGCCCTTGGCATAGAACGCCAGCCGGCCGTCGCTGATCACGTCGTCACTGTAGCGCTCGTCCACCGCGAACGGTGCGGTGGCGCTGCTGACGTTGTTCTGGGCGATGGTCACATCGGCCAGGCCGATGCCGTAGAAGTACTTGCCTGTCACATCCACTTCCAGGGTGTGCTGTTGCTCCACCCCATCGCGGCCACCGCGCACGGCGATGTCGAAGCGGTGCAGGCCGACCGGGACCAGGTATTCGGCGACGAACTTGCGCTCCATGTCCACCGGGTACGAAGCGCCATTGATGGTGAGCGAGGTGGACTCGGGAATGTCGCGCCCGGTGATGCGGATGCGCGAACCGTAGATGGGAATGTTCTGCAGGCGCAGGCCATTGGCGGCGAAGGCCGTGTCGATCAGGCTCTGCTGCAGGGCCTGGTCCACGCCCAGCGAGGTGCCTTGGCTGCGTTCCACCTGGCTGCGCAGTCCCCGCAGCTGGCTGTCGGCCTCAATCGGGCGCACCAGCTGCAGGCGTTGCGCCACGGTCTCGTCGAAGATGCCGTTGTGGCCGTAGGCGCGCACCACATACAGCAGTTCATCGCCTGCGCGGAACGGTTCCCCGGCGGGCAACGTGCCATCCCACTCCACCTGGCTGACCGCCGATACCTCTACGGGGATGTGCGCCAGCGGCGCGATCAGGTCCACGTCGGTGGCGCGGTAGACCAGGATCTCCATGCGCTCGATGAAGTCGCCGTAGTTGCCGCGCACATAGAACGGGACCGGCTTCTGGATGCGCCCGTCTTCGAAGGCGACCAGCGACGGGGCCGAGGCCGAGAGTTCGGGCTGGCCCAGGTTGGGGTCCTCGGTGGCCCAGAGCACGCCGCCACTGGGCAGGCGGATATTGAAGCGCCCGGTCGCTACGGCACGCCCGGGCGGCGGCGCCGAGATCGTGACGCGGCGGTCCGGCTGCAGGGCGGCGGCACCGGACTGCGCGTTGGTACCTTCAGTGACCGGCTCGGTCTTGCCGCGCGTGCGGATACGCAGCAGCAGGTCCTCGCCTTCATGGCAGTCCTGCTCACCGCAGCTGACCGGCGGGGTCTGCACCGGCACGGGCGGCGGAACTTGTGCCGGCTGCGCATGCGCGCTGCCCGCCATGCCGGCGATCAGGGTGGCGAGCGCGCCGCTGAGCAGGTGCGGCTTCATCGTGTCTCTCCCACGCCCGGGCGCGCATCCAGCGGTGCGGCAGGATCGGCACTGCTGTCGACCTGGACCTTGTCACGCACACCGGGGCTCAGGTGCGCGCGGAGTGCGGCGTAGACCGCTTCGGCGCGGCGCAGGCCAAGCTGCACGTTGTACGCGGACGCACCGCGCACATCGGCATGGCCGACAATCAGGACGCGCCCGCCGCCGCGCTGTTCAAGCTGCTGCGCGATGCGGTCCAGCAGCGGCTGCATGGCCGGGCGGATCACCGCGCTGTCGGTATCGAACAGCACCGTGCCGACCAGTGCGCCGCCCTGGTCGACCCCGACCAGCAACGAGGCCGGGTCGTCCACGTCGGCGCGCGCGAGTACGCGGATGGCCGCGCCGTCGCCGCCCAGCGCGCTCACCAGGGCGTTGCGCACGGCGTTGGCCCGATCCAGCGCCAGCGCCTCGCTGCCACCGTTGGCGGCGATCACAATCTCGCCTTCGCCCTGCCCGCGCGCCTGCTCGGCCATCTTTTCGATCACCGGCTGGTAGCGTTCACCGATGCGGGCGCTGTCCGGCGCGAAAACAACTTCGCCCAGCACCATTTCCACCTCGCGCTGCTCTTCCAGCACGGTGGCCGGCAGGCTGACCGCGAAATCGAAGCGGGCCGGCACCCCGGGCGTGATCCGGCGCAGCAGCGGATTGCGGGTCACGAAGGTGGTACCGGCCGGCAGGGTGGCCGCGTCCACCTTCAGGATGAAGTTGCGGCCGCGCGCCAGGCCACCGCCGGACACGCCGACAAGGTGGTAGCGCCCGAACTGGTCGGTCTCCATCAACAGCCCTTCCACCGAGCCGATCCGTACGCCGGGAATGCCGCTCTCGTCGATGCCGGCGTTGGCGATCACGTAATCGACCACGTAGCCGCCCTCGCCCGGCATCACCTTGCGGCTCACGCTCGGCTGGGCCGCGGTGAGGCCCTTGGCGGCATCGCCCTCACGTTGCTGGCGGGTGCTGCCGTCGGCCGCCAAGTGCACGCTGACGCCCTGCCGGCTGGTCAGCACGAAATCGTCGGTGAAGCGCGGCTCGCGCAGCCGCTGGCGGACCACGATCGTTCCTGCCGGTGCGGCCTCGCTGCTGCGTCCGCCCAGCTCGCCCAGGGCAAGCCCATGCAGCAGCGGCGCGCTGGCGTCGGCCACCGGCTGCGGGCCGTTGCCGCGGTCGATGGTGGTCGACCCGGCGATGTAGGCCTCGGCGGCGAAGCCACCCTGTGCCTTGAGGCCGGTCAACGCGGCGCTGTCCTGCCAGCCGTCGCCGTCGCGGTCATCGAACACGCTGCCGATGATGAGGCTGTCGTCCAGCAGCGGGTCGCTGCCGGTCACCACTTCGGCGGTGGCCACGTTGGAGGCGGCCTTGTCGGTGGGCGCGAAGGTCTGCGCCCGGTTGATCAGCGTGCCCGGCCGCACACCCGCGCCAACCCGCATCAGGTAGGAAATGCGCGCGGTATTGCCGGCGGCGATGTCGAGGTCGTTGATGCGCAGCGGCGCGCTACCGCTCGCGGTGACGGAATGATCGTCATCATCGCCCTGCAGCGACCCCTCCACGTAAGTGAAGCCTGGCGCCGGGGTATCGATCAGATAGCCATCCACCAGATCGATATCGCCCACGTTCTGCGCGGTCAGGGTGTAGCGCACCAGATCGCCCACCTTCACTTCGCGCACGTTGGCGACCTTGCCCAGCCGGATATCGGCCGGCGCGTTTTCCACGGCGATGACGGCTGCTGCGGTGGCGGTGGCGCTGGCCAGCCCGGCCCCGGTGGGCTGGCCGGTGGCGAGCACGGTGTTGTTCAACTGGCCACCCTCCACGCCGGCATCGGCTTCGGTGATGGTGTGGTCGTAGCTGGCACAGGCAGCGCTCTGCCCCGGCGCGAGCTGGGTGGGTGCGCAACTGAGCAGCGTCGGCGTGCCGCCCTGCAGGGTGTCCTGGATCACCAGCTGGTCCAGGGTCACGTTGCCGATGTTGGTGGCGGTCACCGCATAGGTCACCACGTCGTCGGCATTGCCCTTGCCCGGGGTACCGCGGTCCACGCTGAGCGTGGCGGTCTTGGTGGTGGCCAGCGCCGGCCGGCGCACGATCGGCAGGTTCAGCACCGGGCGGCAGCGCGCATCGGCCGAGCCCGGCGGGCACACCGCCGGGGGCAGCGGGCTGCCGCCGGGGCCAGGTTGCGCGGTGATGGTGGCGATATTGTCGACGGTGCCGGCATCGGTATCGGCCTGGGTCACCACATAGGTGCCGGTCAACGTGCACTCGCCGCCGGGCGCCACACTGGCGCAGACAATGCGGTTGGGCGTGATCAGCGGGTCGTCGATGGTGACATCGCTCAGCGCCACGTTGCCGGTGTTGGTGGCAGTGACGCTGAAGGTGAGCGTATCGCCGGTAGCCACGTCGCCGGCGGGATCGGTATTGCCGCTCAGCCGCTTGGCGGTTTCCAGTGCGGGCTGTTCGACAATGTGCTCGGTGCTGCACTGCACGCAGGTGGGATCGGGATCGCCACCGGGCAGATTGGTCGCGCTGACCACGTTGTGCAGCGTGCCGCTGGCGTCGGCGGCAACGGTCGCGGTGTACACCAGCGGATAGCTGCCCGGGAGCGTGCCGGTGGGCAGGATGCAGGCCAGGTTGCCGCTGCAGGTGTAGGCCCCGGCGGCGACCAAGCTGACCTGGCCCAGCCCTGCGTCCAGCTGGTCGGTGAGGATCACCGGCTGGGTCGTGGCCGAGCCCGCGATCACCGTGGTGACGGTATAGGTGATGGCCTGGCCCTGCTGCACGAAACTGCCGCTGGGCGGGGTGGCACTCTTGCTCACCGTCGCGGTGGACGGCACCACCGGATGTTCGGTGCTGCAGCTCTGGCAGACCGGCGCCGGATCGATGCCGGCCGGTTTGCCGGGCACCACGGCATTGCGCAACGTGCCGGTGGCGTCGGCATCCACGGTTGCGGTGTACACGACCGCGTAGGTACCCGCAGCGGTACCCACCGGCAGCGTGCACACCAGCGGATTGGCGGCATTGCAGGTGTAGGCACCGGGGCTGGTGACGGCCACGAAGCTGAAGCCATCGCCCAGGGTGTCGGTCAGCGTGAGCGGCTCGTGCAGTTCGTTGTTGGCGACGGTGGTGGTGAGCGTGAACTGCACCACATCGCCCGGCGCCACCTGCGTGCCCGATGCAGGTTGGGCGCTCTTGTTGACGGTGATCGCGGCCGGGGTGATGGCCGTGGGCGTGGTTTCGGTGTCGGTCGCGGTGGCGTCGGGTGCGCTGCCCGGCGCATCGCCGGTGGCCGTTGCCGTATTGACCACGGTGGTGGCCGTTTCGTCGGCGAAGGTGACCGTGTAGGTGTTGTTGCTGGCTGTGCATGCGGTGGTGGTGCCCGGTGGCAGCAGCAGCACGGTGCAGCCCAGCCCCGGCAGGCGCGGATCGACCACGGTCACCGGCGCGAGCAGCACGTTGCCGGTGTTGGTCACGCTGAACGCATAGCTGATCACGTCGCCGGCATCGCCGGTGATGCCGTCGCCATTGCTGTCGGCCACGCTGGCGGTCTTGTCCAGGGTGATTGACGGCAGCTGGGTGGCGTTGATGGTCACACTGTCGGGTGCGGACGTGCTGGTGCCGTCCGTGGCGGTGGCGGTGTTGGTCACGCTGCCCTGGTTGAGGTCGGCCTGGGTGACGTCGTAGCTGGCGGTGCAGGTCAGGCTGGCACCCGGGGCAAGACCACCGGCAGGCAGTGCCGGGCAGCTCACGGTGCCGGGCGCGACGATGCGGTCGTCAGCCACGGAGATCGGGCTGGTGACGGTGACGGTGCCGCTGTTGGTGACCAGGTAGGTGTAAGCCAGCACATCGCCCACAGCGGTATAGGTGGCGGTACTGCTGGCCTTGTCGAGGGTGAGCCCGCGCAGCTGCTGCACCGGGGTGATCGTCGGCGGCGACGGGGTCAGCGGCGTGGTGTCGGAGATGCCGCTGCCGATGTTGAGCACCTGGCCGGCATCGACGTCGGCCTGGGTCACGGTGTAGGTGCCTACCAGCACGCAGGTGCCGGCAGGAGCCACGCTGGCGCAGGTCGTGCTGGACGGGGTGATCCTGCTGTCGCTGATCACCACGTTGGTCAGGGTGGTGTTGCCACTGTTGGTACCGGTAACCGTGTATTCCAGCACGCTGCCGAGCACCACCGGGTTGGGCGCATTGCTGACCACCTTGGCCATGCTCAAGGCGGGATTCTGCACCCCACTGACCGTCACCGAATCCGGCCCCGACTTGGTGCTGCCGGAGGTCGCCGTGGCGGTGTTGGTCACGCTGCCTGCATCGAGATCGGCCTGGGTGACGCTGTAGGTGGCCGTACAGACCAGCTCCCCGCCCGGTGCCAGCCCACCCACCGGCAGTGCCGGGCACGCCACCGCGTTGGGCGCAACGATGCGGTCGTCGGTGACCACCACCGCAGCGGTGAGGGTCACGTTGCCGGTGTTGGTGACGCGGTAGCTGTAGGCCAGCGTGTCGCCCACGCTGTCGTAGCTGCTGGTGGTGGTGGTCTTGTCCAGCCCCAGTCCCGGCTGCTGGGTGCCGGTGATGGTGACCGTGGATGGCGCGGAGCTGGTCGCACCGGACTGCGCCGTGGCGATGTTGGTCACGCTGCCGGTATCCAGGTCGGCCTGGGTCACGGTGTAGGTGCCTGTGCAGGTCACGCTGGTACCCGGGGCGAGCCCGCCGGCCGGCAGCGCGGGGCAACTGACCGAAGCGATGCGGTCGTCACTGATGGTCACCGGGTCGGTCAGGGTGATGTTGCCGTTATTGGTGACCAGGTAGCTGTAGGGCAGTACGGTGCCCACTGCGTTGAAGCCGGTGGCGGTGCTGCTCTTGACCAGCGCGAGCGCACGGTTCTGCACGGCCGTGATGGTGGCCTGCGCGGTGGCCGGGGCGACACTGCCCTGCGCCGGCACCACGCTGGCGCTGGCGGTGTTGGTCACGCTGCCGGCATCCAGGTCGGCCTGGGTGATCTGATAGGTGCCGGTGCAGGTGGTGCCCGCGCCCGGCGCCAGGGTGGTGACCGGGCAGCTGACGCTGGCGATGCGGTCGTCGGTCAGCGCCAGGGTGTTGAGGGTGACGTTGCCGGTGTTGGTCACCGCGTAGCTGTAGCTGATGGACTGGCCGACGCTGGCGTAGGTGGTCGGGTTCGCGGTCTTGGCCAGGCTCAGCGCTGGCCCTGCAGTCAGCGGCGTGGTGGTGCTGTCATCCCCCGTGGCATTGGGCCCGGAGGGCGGCGCGCCCTGCCCGGCGGCGGTATTGGTTACCGCCCCGGCATCCAGGTTGCCCTGGGTGAGCGTGTACACCACCGTTGAACAGGTGCGGCTTGCCCCCGGCGCCAGCTGCCCCGGCGGGCAGCTGATTGCCGGCATGCCCGGCAGCGGATCGTCCACAGTGATGTTGTCGAGGGTGACGTTGCCGGCATTGGTGACCACGAAGCTGTAGCTGATGGTGTCGCCGGCGTCGGTCACCGTGGGCAGCGCGCCACCGGACGCGGTCGGCGCGCCCGCCGTCTTGTCCAGCACCAGCACCGGCTGCGGCGCCAGCGTGACCACCACCGAATCCGGCGAGGAACTCACACGCGCGCTTCCCGGCGGCGTGCCTTCGGCCGTGGCGGTGTTGGTGACGGTGCCGTTGTCCATCTCGGCCTGGGTGATGGTATGCACGCCGGTACAGGTAGCCACCGCATCCGGCCCGCTGGCGGTCAGCGTGGTCTTGTCGCAGGTTGCGGCCGCATTGAGGTTGGTGTCGATGACCGCCAGCGCGGACAGGCTCTGGTTGCCGGTATTGGTCACCACGAAGGTGTAGGTGATGGTGTCGCCGGCGTCGGTCACCGCCGGGTCCAGGCCCAGGTTGAGGGTGGGGGTGCCGGCGGTCTTGTCGATCTCAAGCGACTGCTGCGGCAACGGCAGGGTGACCTGCGCGCTGGCCGTGGTGCTGGTCCCATCGCTGCTGGCCGTGGCGGTGTTGTCGATTGTCTGGTCACCACCGCCGTTGGTGTCGAAGTCGGCCTGGGTGGTGATGTAGGTGCCCTGGCAGACAACGGTGGCAGCCGGTGCCAGTGCAGCGACCGGGATGGCCGGGGTGCAGGACAGCGCCGGCAGCATCGGGTCGCTGACACTCACGTTGGTCAGCGTGGTATTGCCGTTGTTGGTGGCGGTGAGCGTGTAGACGATGGCATCGCCGGGGTTGAGCACCTGGGTGACATCCGCGGTCTTGGTGAAGCCCAGTGCCGGGCTGCGCGCCACCGGAATGTCCAGTGCGCCGCTGCGGCTGATCGTGCCGGCGGCCTGCGAAGTCCCCGTGGCCGTCGCCACGTTGCTGACCACGTTCAACGTGTCCACGTCCGCCTGGGTCACCGCGCGGGTGGTGCCGGTGCAGGCCACGTCCGCGCCAGCGCCACCGAACACCACCGTCTGCCCGGGTGCGAGGTCGACGCTCGGACAGGCCAGGCCCAGCGTCGGATCACTCACGGTGACGTCTTCGAGCGTCACGTTGCCGGTGTTGCTGACCGTGAAGCGGTAGTTGAGCGTGCCCGGCGCGGTGATGGTCGCGACGTCGGCGCTCTTGACGATGGTCATCTGCGGGCCGCGCACCGGCAGGTTGACCTGGTGCTCGCCGGTATCGGTGACGGTGGCGCCGGCCACCGGGGTGTCGGCCACCACCGTGGCCACGTTGTCGATCTGGCCATTGCCCGGCAGGCTGTCGGTACTGCCGCTGTCGATGTCGGCCTGGTTCACCGTGTAGACGATGCCGGTGCAGCCGCTGAACACCACCAGCGCACCCGGTGCCAGGCTGGACACCGGCGGGCACGACAACGACGGCAGCATCGGGTCGGTCAGGACCAGGTTGAACAGCGTCACGTTGCCGGTGTTCTGCACCGAGAACGTGTAGGTGATCGGCTGGTTGGGCCCGCTCACCGAAGCCACATCCGAGCCCTTGGTCAGGAAGATCGCGGGCGTGCGCTGTGGCAGCGCGACATCGGCGCTGGCCACGTCGGTGACCGTGATCACCGGCCCTGCCCCGATCTGGTACTGGGCCGTGCCGGTGACGTCGTTGTGGATCACCTGGGTGTCGTTGACCGGATTGCCCTGGTTGTCGATGTCCGACTGCTGCACGGTGTAGGTGTTGCCGGTGCAGCTGAAGTCGGCGCTGCCGCCGGGTGCCAGAGTGGCGATGGGCGTGCACGACAGGCCGGTACCCAGCAGCGTGTCGTCGGTGATCTGCAGGTTGGTCAGGGTGACGCTGGACGGATTGTTGACCCGGAAGGTGTAGCTGATCTGGTCGCCCACCGCGCTGACCGAGGTGCGGCTGGGAATCTTGATGAGCTCCGGCGACACCGTGCCGTGGTTGATGATCACCGCGCTGCCGTCGGTATCGGTGATCGGCGTGCCGTCGTAGTCGCCGGCGGCCGTGGCCAGGTTGGTGATCGCGTTGCCGCCATCGATGTCGGCCTGGGTGACGGTATAGGTCGCCGTGCAGGTCGCGGTGGCGCCAGGCGCCAGACTGAACGGGGCCGGCGGCGTGCAGGTGATCGCGCTCAGCCCGGCCTTCGGATCGATCACGCTGATGTTGGTCAGGGTGACGTTGCCCGGGTTGCTGACGCTGAAGGTATAGGTGATCACCTCGCCCGCCGCGCTGACCTGGGTGGGACTGGCGGTCTTGTCCAGCACCAGCTGCGGCGCCGGCGGATCCAGCGGCACGCTGGAGGTGGCATTGCCATCCACGCTGCCACCGCCGGGCGCCACCGCCGTGGCCGTGGCGTCGTTGTCGATATCGCCATCGCCGCCGCCGCGGTCGTCGATGTCGGCCTGGGTGATGGTGTGGGTATTGCCGGTGCAGGCGATGTCCGCCGGCGGCGCGGTACCGAACGTGACCGACTCACCCGGTGCCAGCGGGCCTCCGGGCGGGCAGCTTAGCCCCGGCAGCGCCGGATCGGCGATGGTTACGCTCTGGATGGTGGTGTTGCCGGCATTGGTGACCGTGAAGTTGTAGCTGATCACTTCGCCCACGCTGCCGGTGCCGCTGCCATTGGCATCGGCCAGATTCGGGGTCTTGGTGAACTCGGCCACGTAGCTGCGCGCAGGCAGGGTGGTGTCGACGCTGCTGGTGTCGACCACCGCGTTGCCATCCGGATCGGTGCCCTCGATATCGGCACTGTTGGTGATGACATCGTCATTGATGCCGTCGCCGCTGCCAACGCGGTCGATGTCGCCCTGGGTGACGGTATAGCTGCCCGTGCAGCTGACGGTGGCGCCCGGGGCCAGCGACGCGATGGGAATGGCCGGGGTGCAGACCAGGTTGCCGGCAATCAGCGGATCGACCACGGTCACATCGGTCAGTGGCACGTTGCCGGTGTTGGTGGCGGTGATCGTATACGGCACCACCTGCCCAGGCGCGGTGACGCTGGTGACCGGGGTGTTCTTCTGCAGGTCCAGCGTGGCGCGCGGCACGAAGGTGTTGCTGTAGGTGCAGGTGATGGTGGTGCCGGCGTCGGCGATGGCAATGAGCAGGCCATTGCCGGGATTGGTGTCGGTGCCATCGCAGCTCACGCTGTTGGTGTAGTCACCGCCATTGCCGCCCGGGAAGCTTTCCGCGCCGAGGCCGCCGTTCTCTAGCGCGTATACGGTGACCGGCCCGACCTGGTCCGGCCCTGGCGAGGTCGAGGTAAAGGCCGGGGTGTTGTTGGTGAAACCGGTGCTGGCGGGAATCGTGACCGTGGTGGGCGGGCCACCGCTCCAGACCTTCCGCACGATCAGCTCGGCGCTGCGCCGGTCATTGACGTAGGTGCACGTCATCGGACCATCGGTCGGGCCCACCGTGAGCGTGCCGGTGGTGGCATCGTTCACCACCAGCCCGCTGGTGTTGGTGCACGACAGGGTGGTGGTGTACAGGTTGGAGGTGACCGAGCCGAACGACTCGGTCAGGCTGATGACATCGCCCGCATGCACGGTCTGCGCCGCACCGGTATCGGTCTGGCTGGCCCCGCCGGTGGCGGTGGACGCCAGCGGCGCCAGGCCGGTGGCGACGATGGTCACCTCATCATTGGGCAGCGCGTTGAGCCAGGTCTTCTGCAAGGTCAGCGTGGTCGCGGTGCGGGTGTTGGTGTACGTGCAGATGATCGGCGTGCCGGCGTCGGCCGGGGTGATGTCCAGCGTATTCGCCGCCTTGCCATCGGTGCCACCCAAGGTGCCGCCGCTGCAGCTCAGCGCCACGGCGTAGTTGGCCAGCGCCGCACCGCCCATCGTCTCGGCCGGCAGGGTGGCCTGTTCGCCGACGAACACCGGCACGGTGGTGCTGTTGGCACCAATCGAGGCGGTGGCGGTGAACGCGTTGGTGTTGTTCTGCAGCCCGGTGGTCGCACCGAGCTGGGCCACGTCGCCATTGCGGCTGTCCGCTGCCCAGACCTTGACCAGCTGCAGCGTGGCCTGCGGGCGGGTGTTGGTGTAGGTGCAGACGATGTTGCTGTCACCCTGCCCCACCACCAGGGTGTTGCCACTCAGCCCGGTGCTGCCGGTACAGGCCAGCGTACTGGTGTAGTTGGCGGCGTTGCCGGGTACGGCGAACGCTTCCGCCAGCGTGATGGTTTCGCCCACGAACACCGGCACCGTGGTGCCGGTGTCGGTCTCGGTGGCGCTGTCGGCCACCGAGGTGAGCGTGATCGGCGAGGTGGTGCTGCCGGTCGCGCTCAGTTCCACCGTTTCTCCCACGGCCGCGTCCACCCAGCTCTTGCGCAGGGTCAGGTTCACCTCGCGGCGCGTGTTGGTCTGGGTACAGGTGATGGCCGTATCGGCCGGGTCCACGGTCAGCGTGGTGCCGCTGAGCGGCACCGCGTTGCCGGTACACGCCAACGTGCTGTCATAGTTCGCGGCGTTGCTCAGCACTTCGGTGATGCTGCCGCTCTCACCGGCATACACGACCACCGCAGTGCCGGTCGTGGTGTTGTTGCCGCTCGAGGTCGACGGGCCGCTGCTGGCGGGATTCTCGAAGCCGCTGCTGCTCACGGTGGCGGTATCGCCCGGCAGCCCATTCACCCACGTCTTGCTGAGTACCAGCGTGGCCTGGCGACGGGTATTGGTCTGGGTACAGCTGATGGCCGTGTCGGTCGGCGCGATGGTGAGCGTCACCCCGGCCAGCGGGTTGGCATTGCCGGTGCAGGCCAGGGTGGCATCGTAGTTGGCGGCATTGGTCAGTGTCTCGCCCAGGTTGCCGATGTCGCCCGCGAACACGATGGCCGGCGCGCCAGTCGTTGTGTTGTTGCCGGTGGAGGTGGAGAGGCCGCTGCTGGCATCGTTGGTGAAGCCGGCAGACAGCACCGTGGCCGTCTCGCCCACGCGCGCGTTCACCCATTGCTTGGTCAGGGTCAGCGTTGCCTGCAGGCGGCTGTTGACGAACTCGCAGGTCACGCCGCTGTCGGTGGGCATGACGATGCTGCCGTTGGCGCCGGCCCCGCTGACGGGGATCACCCCGCCGCCATCGTTGCGGGCGCAGTTCAGCACGGTGGTGTAGTCGGCGGGATCGCCGGCCACGAAAATCTCGGCCAGGTCCACCGCCACACCCGGCGCAACGGCGGCCCGCGCCTGGGTGGTGGTGCCGCCTGGGGTGGAACTGCCACCGGCCAGCACGATCACCTCATCGGCGCTGCCGCTGATGGCCAGGTCCACGCTGTTGCCGTCCAGGCCGTTTTCCCAGGTCTTGCCCAGCGCCAGGCCGAAGTAGACCGGGTGGGACACCGTGCAGGTCGCGGCGGCGGTGCAGCCCTGCCCACCGCTGACGGTATTGCTGACGGTGCCGGTGGCATCGGCATCCACGGTGGCCTGGTAGGACCAGCTGTAGGTGCCGGGCGCACTGCCCGCCGGCAACGTGCACACCGCTGACTGGCCGCTTCCGCTGCACCCGGGGGGCAGCGAACCCGGCAGCAGGGTCAGCCCGGGGCTGAGCGTATCGGTGAACAGGGTGTCGGCCGCGGTGGCGGTGCCTGTCACCGTCACGGTAAGCGTGAAGCCGATCGTATCGTTGGGCGCTACCGGCACGCCGCTAGCCGGGCTGCCTGACTTGGCGATCGTGGCCGCATACACCTGCACATCGATCGAATCGCTGTTGTCGCCGGGGTTGGCGTCGGTCTGGCCGGCGGGAAGCTGCACGCTGGCGGCGTTCTCGACTATGGTCTGCGCGCTCAGCGGACCATTCAGCGCCAGCAGTACCAGCAGGAGGAGCCACCGCGGGGACGTGGAGCGGCGGACGCGGCCTCGCTCCCCATCCTTCCCCCGACAGTGAACGCGGCTCCACTTCGTCACGCAGCTTTCCCCGCTTCGGCAGCCCGTACAGCTGGGTTCCGCAGTCTCGAACATGACGGAACCGCCCGCTAACAGTGTCCACCTTCCCATACCTACAAGCCTTCCGGGGAAACACTGCATCGCGCCCAGTAAATGTACTGAACGCTTCCATGCACTCATGCCGCGCGCGACATCCGGTGTGCACGTTCAAGCAACGAGAGGTTGTCGCGCCCTGATTGCGACGGCGACGCCTTGGACCCGTTACAGCACGCCTGCCGGCCAAGCGTCCGCTATCGGCCAAAAGCAGACATCACTGGCATACAAGCCGAGTCCGAAACGGCTACGCATCATTAAAGGCACCAGTCCGATAGCTCGACCGCGACCAGTAGCGCTCTCGTGGTCTACGGCAAAGTCAGGGACGGATGAACCTGGGCCAGTTTGGAGCCGGATAGGATTGGTTGACTACTTGAAGTAGGTCTTCATCAGCTGGGTCAACGCCTCGATCTCGGCGGTACGCGCAGCTTGATCCGGTTCATCGGCGATGTGCGCACGAAGGTGGTCGTTCAGCACCTCAAGCATCAATCCGTGCATGGCTCCCCGGGCGGCGGCGATCTGGGTCAGCACGTCTACGCACTCAACACCGTTCACCAGACTCTGCTCCAGCGCAGCGACCTGCCCACCGATGCGGCGGACTCGGGTAAGAAGCTTTTTTGGATTGGCTTGGATGTGCGACATGAGGAACTAGTATACCCTGCCGAGGTACTCTCACATACCCCCCACCCCTATGAATGAACTGACCAGCGTCGCCCACTCCTCCCGGGCCCACACCCATCAGTTCGGAACCGGGGACCCGCTTGCGGAACTGAACACCCGCCGCGCCTTCTGGCTCACGGCCGTCATGATGGTCGTAGAGATCATCGGGGGCTGGTGGTACAACTCAATGGCCGTGCTGGCCGATGGCTGGCACATGAGCTCACATGCGTTGGCTTTGGGCCTCTCGGCGTTTGCCTATGCATTCGCACGCAAGCATGCGAGCAACCCGCGCTTTGCCTTTGGCACGTGGAAGGTAGAGGTGCTCGGCGGCTACACCAGCGCGATACTGCTGCTGGGCATGGCTGCAATCATGTCGTTCGAATCAGTCAACCGCCTTCTGGCGCCAACCGATATCCACTACAACCAAGCCATCATTATCGCCTTCGTCGGTCTGTGCGTGAACCTGATCTGCGCCTGGCTGCTGCGGGACAACCACGATCATGGACATGATCACGGGCACGGGCACGGGCGCGGGCATGTTGAACACCGCGGCCACGGTCATGATCATGGCGGTCATGCGCATGACCTGAACCTTCGTTCTGCCTACATCCATGTCATGGCCGACGCAGCCACCTCTGTGCTGGCCATCGTCGCGCTATTTGGCGGCAAGCTCTGGGGTGCTTCGTGGTTGGATCCGGTCATGGGTATTGCCGGCGCGGTGCTTGTCACCGTGTGGGCGATCGGCCTGCTGCGAGACTCTGGCAAGGTGCTGCTGGACGCGGAAATGGACGCAGGCGTTGTCGATGAGGTACGGGAGGTCATTGTCGATTCGCAGATCCCCGCACAGATCGAGGACATTCACGTCTGGCGCGTGGGCCGCAATCACTACGCCTGCATTCTCGCGCTGGTGACGAAGTCACCGGTCTCTGCCGACTATTTCAGAAATGCGCTCAGCATTCATGAAGAGCTGGTCCATGTCACAATCGAAGTCAGGTGGGAATAATGATCACCCCATGCGCCAAGCGTTGCTCCTTCACTGCACGTGCTCCCTGCGAAGGATGCGGCCGCTCACTCGAGGAGATTCGCTCCTGGAAGAATTTGACGACCTCTCGCCGCACGGCGATAGAGCGCGAGCAGCGCGTATGCGCATGCTTGGCGCAGTGGCAGCTCCGGTAACCAATTAGATGATGACTGTGTCGGTTCGCCGGAAGGGCGCAATCTTCAGTGCGGTTCAAGGTCCGCCTTCGGCCAGAGGCGGACCTTGGCAGCGGGTGGACTCAACCGAGCCGCGAGATGGCGTCGGCTTGACGGTATAAGCGGATGTCCTCTGACCTGAAGTACTGCCCTAGGGTCGGCTTACGGGAACTGCGGACGCGGTTCTCGCTCGGATGCACCAGCGTTTATTGAGGGTCGGCAGGGAATCATTACCGCCGGGGCCAAAAGCAGCCTAAGCGTCTGAAGCGCAAGGTTTTCGGCCAATCGGCGGATCGCCCCGTCTATGGGGCGTGTCAATTGGCCCGCACGCCTTTCAAGGACTAGATGATTTGCGCCAAAGCAATGATGTAGCGGCTCCGATACCGCGACAGACGAGCCAAGATCTTAGGGTGTGACTAAACCCCTCCGTGAATTGCCCATCCGGGGTCTGGCTCATGCCCTCTGCGGAGGATGCTCGTGACGGTCGGACGTCTCCACGCGAGCGGATTGCGCGACCTCGCGCTCAGTCTCCTCCTTCGCATCATTAGACGACAGCGCTAGGCGCTCTTCTGCGGCCAGACCTGACTGTTGTCGGTCCACCTCCGCACGGCTAGGGCGCCCAGATCGGGTGCGAAGGCTGGTCATACTATCCGACAAGGGTGCCTCGAAGCCGGCGATGTTGATTTCTCGTCTGGGCAGCGCATTTGACACTCCATGCTTCATCAGGGCGCTGTCAAGCTCCCATAGATAAGCCGCCCGCACTGCGGTGTTTCTGCGCGAGGCCGCCTCTGTCAGCCAGACTGCCAACATGTAGTTGACCACGCTATCCTCGGCGCCCGTCAGCCAGAGCTGCGGCCGCTGTGGCCCACTCGTCGCCAGCGTGAACGGCACCTGCGAAGCGGCCTCAAGCGCGGCCTTCTTTACAAGCTCCTTGTCCACGTCGAGGTCAACTGAGAACGCGATCCGAATTCTGCGGTTGACGGAGCCATGGGTCCAGTTGACCAAGCGCTTTGTTACGAACTCTGAGTTTGGCACGAGGATGTCGATGTTGTCGTTGGTTGTGATTAGGGTGGATCGGATGTCGATCGACCGCACGACGCCACGGGTGTCTTTGTCCAGTTCGACGAAATCCCCAACTTTCAATGATCGGTCGAACAGGAGGATCAATCCCGACACGAAGTTGCTCAGTATCGCCTGCAGCCCGAATCCCAAGCCAACGCCTAAGGCGCCTGTGAACACAGCGAACTGGCTAAGCGGAACGCCCGCAACCTGCAGTGCAATCAGGGCTCCCAGCGCAAGAATGGAGTAATGGAGTAATCGGGAGAAGGTATAGAGCGCGGCGTGATTGGAATCTGGATGTCGCACGCCGAAACGCCTGATTCCTCGACGGGATGCTTTGGCGATTAGCCAGGTGGCCAGTAGTGTCACGATGCCGGCCAACATATTTCCCGCGCTGACCTCTAAACCAAGAAAGGCCAATGGCTGAAAGGCAAGTACCTCCTCGAACTCTTGAAGATTTGCCATGCTCTGTTCCCGCTGTCATTCGCAAGCTGTCGTCAGGCGCTGGTGGAAGGTAAATCTTGAAGATCGGACCCACACGCTACGTGCTGGAAGGCCTCGGCGCCTACGTAGAAGTACTTAGAGACCTACCGAATATGCACTGAGGACACGGCCGAGGTGGGTGGCGACCATTAGGGGGAGCTTTGGTTTGCCGAATTGGTAGTTGCGTGCAGGCGCCAAAATTCGTGAATGCTTTGCTGATTCAAGATCGCTATGGCACCGCGGGGAAATTCCCTTAAGCGCATTGGGATCGGCACCTCCCTTGGGCGTTGTCCAGAAACGCACACCGCCGCGCGTCTGCGTGGTACTCATCAGCGTGGTGGCCGAATAGCACCTACATTTTGGGGATAAGACAATGCATGAGAACTGCACTGGGTACACAAGGGCGGCCTTGGCCATTGTGATGGGCCTGATCGTTCCATGGGCCTTGGCGACCGACGCCCAGGCCGCCGAAGCCGCCGCCCGCAACGACGCCACCGCAGCGACCCGAGCGGCCAATGACAAGCTGCTCCAGACGCTGCCATTCGCCGACAAGACCGACTTCGAGAATGCCCATCGCGGTTTCCTGGCCGCGTTGCCCGAAGGGGTGATCAAGGGCGAACAGGGCAACGTTGTCTGGGACCCGGACAAGTATGGCTTCATCCAGGAAGGCGACACGGCACCGGCGACGGTCAATCCCAGCCTGTGGCGACAATCGCTGCTGATCAACATCAGTGGCCTGTTCGAGGTCACCGATGGCATCTACCAGGTCCGCAACCTCGACCTGTCCAACATGACGATCATCGAGGGCAAGGACGGCGTCACGGTGGTCGACCCGCTGATCTCGGCCGAGACCGCGAAGGTCGGCCTGGACCTGTACTACGCCAGCCGTGGCCGCAAGCCGGTCAAGACGGTGATCTATACCCACAGCCATGTGGACCACTACGGCGGGGTGAAGGGCATCGTCAGTGAGGACGACATCAAGTCAGGCAAGGTGCAGGTGTTTGCCCCGGAAGGCTTCTTGGAGGCGGCGGTCAACGAGAACGTCATGGCCGGCAACGCGATGAGCCGCCGCGCCAGCTACATGTACGGCAACCTGCTGCCGGCCGACGCCAAGGGCCAAGTCGGCGCCGGCCTGGGCACCACGACTTCGGCCGGTACGGTGACACTGATTCCGCCGACGGTGACGGTGAAGAGAACCGGCGAGACTCACGTGATCGACGGACTAACTTACGAATTCTTGATGGCACCAGGCTCGGAAGCCCCGGCCGAAATGCTCTGGTACATCAAAGAAAAGAAGGCGATCGCCGCCGCCGAGGACTGTACCCACACGCTGCACAACACCTACTCGCTGCGCGGTGCCAAGATCCGTGAACCGCTGCCGTGGTCGAAGTATCTCAACCAGGCGCTGTCCATGTGGGGCAACGATGCCCAGGTGATCTTCGCCCAGCACCACTGGCCGACCTGGGGCAACCGGGAGGTCACCGGTCTGCTGCGTTCCCAGCGCGATCTGTACCGCTACATCAACGACGAGACCCTGCGCCTGGTCAACCATGGCTATACCCGCGATGAGGTCGCCGAGCAGTTCGTACTACCCGACAGCCTGGCCAGCGTCTGGGCCAATCGCGGCTATTACGGCTCGATCAGCCACAATGTCAAGGCGACCTATGTGCTCTACCTCGGCTGGTTCGATGGCAATCCGGCCACGCTGCACGAGCTCACCCCGGTCGATGCAGGGAAAAAGTACGTCGAGTTCATGGGCGGGGCCGACGCGGTGCTGCAGAAGGCCAAGGCGTCGTATGAAAAGGGCGAATACCGCTGGGTCGCGCAGGTCCTACGGAACGTGGTGTTCGCCGATCCTTCCAATCAGACGGCGAAGAACCTGCTCGCGGACGCGCTTGAGCAGCAGGGCTACCAGGCTGAGTCCGGACCGTGGCGCAACTTCTACCTGAGCGGCGCGCAGGAGTTGCGAAACGGCGTGGCGCAGCTGCCGACGCCGAATACCGCAAGCCCCGATACAGTGCGCGCGATGTCGCTGGAAATGTTCTTCGACTACATGGCGGTGCGCCTGAACGGGCCGAAGTCCGGCGGCGGGCATGGCGTGTTTAATGTCGACTTCGGCAATAGCGGTGGCAAGTACCTGCTCGAGTGGGAGAATGGCGTACTCAACCACACAGCGGGCAAGCAGTCCGCCCAGGCGGATGCGACGGTGACGTTATCGCGCGACACCCTCAACGACATCATCCTCAAGCAGACCACGGTGGCCGATGCGACCAGGGCGGGCAAACTGAAGATCAGCGGTAACCGCGCCAAGGTCGATACGCTGCTCAGTGACCTGGACAACTTCGAATTCTGGTTCCACATCGTGACGCCGTGAACGCAGGCCGCCAAAGGGTTCTCCGCGCCGCTGCGACCGGTGCCTAATTCGCCCCGATCGTCAGCATCGGGGCCGGTGCAGAGGGCCCGGTCTCGGCAAGCGAGAAGAACATCATCATGAACGCGAAAGCCCGCTTGGACGGCATGTCGCGGTCATCGACCCAGTACCAGGTGTCACGGTAGCGCACCGCAGCGTAGGCATCGGGAGGCGCTTTGGTGCCGCTATGGATCGTTGCCAATCGGCGGAACGCGCCCTGGCCGGCGCCCTCGGCCGAATAGCCCGGCATGGCGCGGCCTTCGATGATGTGCGCGGGCGGCACGTCGATGCAGTTGGAGAAGTCGAGCAGAATCTCCAGCATCGAGCGGGTCAGCAAGCCGATTTCATGATCATTGCGCGATACCGCGCCGTAGACCAGGTCGAACTCTGCTGCGGGCTGGATGCCGAGCAACTCGCGGACGCGGGCGATGTCCGCTTCAAGCTGCGGATTGCTGTCGCTGCGGAAGAACAGCAGCGTGGCCTCGCCATGCTCGCGTTTCTCGATGCGCATGCCGAGTCCCTCGGAGCGCTGGATGCGCCGCAACAGGTCTGTCAGTTGGATGAACTGGGGGTCGGCTGGCCGCGTGTTAATGCCGGACGAGCGGTTGTAGCGTCCATTTACCGCCCGGGTGGTCGCGCCCATGATGAAATCCGCGGGGTAGCCGGCTTGGATCATCTGGAACACGGCCGCCGGCGGGATCGGCCGCAGCAGGCTCCGGGTGAACTTGTCGCCGGTCAACGGCGCATAGGAGATCGTTGGCTTGGTGGTGAAGCGGCCGTAACCGCCGATCGTGGAATTGGAGTCGCCCTGAGATGGAAAGTTGACTCCTGCGTCGACTTGGCCTTCGGCTGCGTAGGAAGCAACCACCGATGACACATCCAAGAACATCGGTGCGTCGGCATAGCGCAGGCGCACGATGTTGAGCAGGGTTTGCTCTTTCCATGAGTCACCGATCGCACTGGAGTAGGCCAAGCGGTCGCGTGGAATGCTCTGGGGGCCCATCGTGGCGCAGCCAGACGACGACAGCACGCAAGCTGCGGCAAGGCACGCGCACAGCCTACGGATCTCGCTCAAGCTTCCTCCGGGATCAGAAGTCGGTAAACAGCCACAACGCGGTGAGTCCCCCTAGCAGGAGGAGACCGATGCTGAAGACGAAGTTGGCGCGATGCCGAGGCACCATGATGCCTCGCTCGATGTCCTGGCTGACTTTCCAATAGCGCACCAACGACCACAAAAGTAAGACCAGCCCCAGCACCACCATGCCGATGCCGGCGTTGCCGGCGTCGTGGAGCACTAATCGCTGGCCCTGGGGCGCCTGGTCGTTTTGAATCAGATAGGTGCTGAAGCGGTTGATCGTGATGCCAAATCCGATTAGCGACACCGTAGTGCGCAAATAGGCCAGATGTGTGCGTTCGTTAGCCATATGCGTGCGGCCACGCGCGAGGTCGGTAGACACCGAGCCGGAGCTGTTAGGTTCTGTGGTCATGCAAGTTCCTCTATGTAGCCGGCCGTGTAAAGCAAAGGCTGGGCGGCGCCTAAGCAGATGCCGCTCAGCCCGCCGTGCAAGAAGGCCCCCCAGTTCACGCGCTGCGATCAATGCGACGAAGAAGATCACGGTGAGCAGTCGCAGCGGGACATAGGGGAAGCTGCCAGGTAGATGCATGTTCCATCACCAACCCTGCGTTAGAGGATGGCTCATGGTTATCTCTTCTGCTTCGGTACTTCTACCGATCACCCCCCAGTGATTGATGCATGGGACCGGCACCATCTCGCCCCGGTGCTCGACAATCCTGGGCTTGACCCTAGGCGACCGGCGCAGGGAGAAGTCTGAGCTGGCATCTTCGCCCGGCGAGAGGATGCAGCGTTGCACTGTAATCAATCAGGCGCGGATTATGCATCGAAATCCGATATGACTCGTCGAGGTATCAAGCGGCTGTGCCATTCGGGCCGCAGGGCGGTAACGACGGCAGTAGCTAGGCGCGCACGCATGCGAGCCGCCCTTGGTCACGCGACGAGGTATACGGGCGATGTCACCAGAATCCACGCTGCCCTCTTGGTCTCCCCCGCGAGGGTTGTCGCGGGTGCAGCACGCTTTGACCGGCTGCGCATGGTCGCCATACCAGTCTGTGGTCCACTCCCACACATTGCCGATCATATCGTACAGGCCGTATTGGTTCGCTGGAAACGAGCCCACCGGCGCCGTGAACTCGTGGCCGTCGAGTCTGAGGTTCTCCCAAGGGAACTCTCCCTGCCACGTATTGGCCATGTGCAGCCCACCTGGCGCCAGCTCGTCGCCCCACGGGAACTGCGTTGAATCGCTCCCCCCCTTGCACGCGTATTCCCACTCGGCCTCGCTAGGCAGCAGTTTTCCAGCCCAGTTGGCATATGCCAAAGCATCTTCGAAAGCCACATGTACGACCGGATGCTCATCTAGACCGAGCAGGGAGCTATGGGCGCCACGCGGGTGCATCCAGTCGGCACCTGGGATGTACTGCCACCAGTTGTAGATGTTGTCCTTTCCAACGGGGCCTGGAGGCGGCACTAGGACGATTGACGAAGGAACAAGCAGTGCAGGATCGGCTCCGGGGTACTGGGCAGGATCGGCAGGCCTTTCCGCCAAAGTGACATACGCCGTGGCGTTAACGAAGTCCCGAAACTGCCGATTCGTTACAGCGTAACGATCTATCCAGAACGATGACACCCGAACTCGATGGGCAGGGCGTTCCTCCGGGTAGTGATCGTCTGATCCCATCGTGAAAACTCCAGTCTCCAAACGCACCATGCCGTCATACGGCTTACCTGAACCTAGTTGCACAGTCATAGCGCCTCGACAATTGTTTAACAAAAAAGGTACGGCCGCTAAGTGGTTTTACGGATGGAACGACGCTGCTTCCGCTGTTAGCTTGCACTGCGGAAGCAACACCGACAAGACCCGGCAGTCTCGTACCGCAGACAACTGAAATTAACTAACGACCGGCGGACTTGCAGTGGACACCAACTTGGGCTGGAAGGGCCCGAGTGCACATGTGGCCACGGTGCCACAACTGTCTGACCTCTCGCAGGACCCCCGGGGCGTTACGAGATCTTCATGAATAACTATCCGGAGCACACCTGGACGCTGGTCACCATCAACAGCGCCGTCAAGGAGCTGATGCAGACTTACCCCAAGTACCCGCCGCGCAAGGTCCAGAGTGAGGGCTACTCAGGTCCAATCACAATTACCCAGTACGAGCGCTTCAGGCACATCAGGGAGCAGCTTGCCGAGGAAGGGTTCCGCATTGGTCGTCCAACCGAAAACTGACCTGCAAGGTGAGCGCCCTTCAACAGCTGCCGGCCGCCGGCGGCGCCCCGCGGCCTACATCTTCAGCGCGGCCTGCTCTTTGCTGACAGTCGCAGTGGCACTACTAGTGCCACTGCACACCTTGTACGCCCAAGACAGCTCCAGAGGCGGCAGAACCACGAAGCAATCCCCTCACCCTGCGGACAAAGGGGACGCCCGCAGCCGTTCACCCTGGTTGTTTGTGCCGCTGGTGAGCAGCAACCCGAAGCTTGGCACATCTCTTGGTGTGATGGTCGGCTACGTCCACAAATTTGATCCAGCGTCAGAGCCTTCAATGCTGGCGCTCCAAGCACAACGTTCAAACACCAACTCCCGCACGTTCGGACTGGGCGGCAAAGGCTATTGGAATCAGAACAGGGATCAGCTGCAGTTCGGCATCGGTGGCGGGAACGTAAGCAACGACTATCTGGACTTTCTTGGAAGCGGCCAGGAGGTGCGCTCGGAGGAAGACCTGCGCGCCTATTTCTTACGTTATCAACATCAGATTCGACCGAATTGGTACTTCGGTGGCCAGGCCTTGTATTCCAACTACAACGTGGATGGGAGCGATCCCACCTCCGCTCAGGCCTTAGATTCGGTCGGTCTTACCGGTGAGGACGCTTCAGGAGTCGGTTTGATCGTCTCCTTTGACTCACGAGACAATTCTTCGAATCCTACGCGCGGCGCGCTCGTCCAGCTGCACAACTTTGCCTTCCGTGATGGCCTTGGTAGCGATTCGAACTTCGACGTCGTCACCGGAGAACTAAAGTGGCACGCCCAGACGGGAGTGCGCAACGTGCTCGTTCTTCACGGAAAATATCGCTGGACCCGCGACGCACCGGAGAGCAAACAGAGCACGGTTGAGCTTCGAGGCTACGTCCGCGGCCAGTACATTGGACGTAGCTCGCTGACGCTCGAGGTCGAAGACCGATACATGTTCAAGCAGCGCTGGGGCGCCAAGGTTTTCGCCGGACTAGCCTGCCTGTACGGAAGCGGGAAGAACTGCAGCGGCGAGAACGTTTATCCGATGGCCGGCGGAGGCGTGTTCTATGTGGTGAAACCGGAAGCCAACATGGTGATCACCGCTGAGTTTGCCAAAGGCAATGCAGAAAATCACGGCTTCTACGTGAGCTTTGGCCACCGGTTCTAATCACGGCCAACCGGGCTCTGGCTTAATCAGCGGGTTACGGTCACCCAATAGCCCTTCCGATTTTGCGCGTAGTAGTAGTTCTAGAGTGGTGCGCACCCGGAGCTCCAGCATCATGGCGTACTTGTGCGATTCTATTGTTCGCACCGATAGGGCCATCTCCTCAGCCATAGCTTTGTTGCGTAACCCCAGGGAGACATACTCCAAAATCCGACGCTGGGTTTGGGAGATCCGAGGAGCCGGCCGATCCATTGAAGCGACGATGCGTGTTGACAGGTCCGCGGCAACATAGACGCGCCCCCCAACTACATCTTCGAGAGCGCGAACCAACTCTTCGCCCGCCGCAGTCTTGGGCAGGTACCCTCTTGCACCTGAGCGCACCGCTGCAATTGCAAGGGAAGGTTCGTCATGCATTGTCAGGAACACAAATGGCGGGTCATGGCCCTCATCATGTAGCTGCCTCATGGCGTCCAGCCCACTTATGCCTGGCATACTCAGGTCCGCAATGACGACGTCTGGCCTTGTGGTGCGCACGTAGCACAAAAGCTCTTCGCCCGAGGACACCACGTCGATTGCGTCTGACGTTTTCGCGATCAGTCCCCGGACGCCCTGCGCTACAACTACATGATCATCCGCTATGAGAACGCTGCGGAACAATCGTCTTGCCGGAGCCAGGTGAACTAGACCCATCTTGAAACTCCTTCTCGTCCAAGGGCTCTAGGATTGCGATCCGTTACGCGGGGCGGCCTTTGGAGTCGATGCGCCAGTTGGCGCGTCTCGCCCTTCCGCAGGTTTCCCGTGAGGGCGCCAAATCATCCCGAGCAACAAGGCCCCGTTAGGACGTGTGCTGGCGGAGACCTGCCTCCTGATTACACAGCGCGGTGATCGTCTTGTTGTTGATTTCAGCGCTCGACAAGATGACTGTATTTGGCGGAAAGTCAGACGATTGCGGCCGTTGGCGCTCAGACGCAAGAATTACCCGAGCTTCTGGAATATTCTTTGCAACCATATGCGCCAGTTCCCTGCCTGTCACACCATCTGGAAGAAGCTCTTTGACGAGAACGATATCGAAGCCGTCATCAGCAGCGATCCATGCCTGCGCGCTCAAGCCGTCCTCGGCAAATATGGCATCTACTGGATGTTGGGTGCAGCGCGGCTGCAGCAGCTCTCTCAATGTGGTGTGTTCGTCTACAACCAACACCCTTGCATACCCTTTCATAGTGCCCCCTAGTCAGAAGGTGTAGTCGCTAGGCTCGCGTGGAACAGTATGCGATTGCCGTGGCCGTTACTGTGCGGCTCCATGAATGACAGAGGTGGATCGCTGTCTTCATTCCGTCTCCTCACTTCTTCGTTGCTGCCTCTCACGCATCTCCTGTATGTCTCTTTCAAGGAAGTAGTTTAGGAAGGTCCGAACGACTGCGATGGCCGCAAGTTGGCCGATGGAATTCCAAGTGGTGTAGATGGATGACTCAATGATGTCGGCCGCCAGCTGGAAGGTCAGGCCGGCGACCAGCCAGCGACCGTACTCCAGCCACACGTCCCGACGCTGCACGTTCGATCCGCCGCGGAAAAGAAGGAGAAGTACCTTGACTGCCGCAACGCCCGTCGCGAGCGCGATAAGTATGAGTGCGAACAGGTCGATGGCTGCTACGGTCGGCTCGGTCAGCCTGATGAGCCAGACTTCGATGGTCAGGGTTTCAGGAGGATGTGGGATCGTGGCCATTACGTTCACGTGATCTATCCAGCCAATGGGTCGATCTGGTCGCAACAGAAAAGGCACCACCCGCTGACCTCATGAGAAATCAACGGGCGGGCGATCCTGCGCCTGGGCATTGCCCTAGTGGTTGGCGGTCATCGCCTGGTCGATCTTTGCCACCACTTGGTCGATCGAGAAGCTGGCTGCCTTCTGTGTGGGTGGGAACTCAACGAATGACTCCAGGAACTCCCCCATCAGTGCCTGTGCCGGCACCAGCAGGAACACATGGTCCAGTAACCAATCGTAGTAGGTGTTGGAGGTGATGTCGGCACGCTCCATCGGGTCCGTGCGCAGGTTGAAGATCTTGGGGACTCGCAGCGGCGTGAACGGGTTTGCCCAGATCTTCAGGGTTCCCTCCGTGCGCTGCTCGAAGAACACGATCTTCCAGTTATCAAAGCGCAGGGCCACAACATCGGAGTCGTCGTTGAAGTAGACGAATCCAGGCCTTGGGCTCTGATCGGTCTTCCCGGTCAGATAATCGGTCAGGTCGTAGCCGTCCAGATGCACCTTGAAGTCGTGCCCGTCGTAGGTAGCCCCCTTTTTCAGGTCCTTCTTGACGTCGCCGGCACCGGCCATGCGCGCCAGCGTTGGCAGCCAGTCCAGGTGGGATACGATGCCATTTACCAGCGTGCCGGGCTCCAGCACACCGGGATACCGTACAACCGCCGGTACGCGGAAGGCACCCTCCCAGTTGGTGTTCTTCTCGCTGCGGAACGGCGTGGTTCCGGCATCGGGCCAGCTGTTCTGGTGGGGGCCATTATCGGTGGAATACATCACGAATGTGTTGTCGACGATGCCCAGCTCCTCCAGGTAGTCGAGCATTTCCCCGATGTTCTTGTCGTGATCGATCATCACATCGTGGTATTCAGACTGCCACCGTCCTGACTGTCCGAGGCTCTCCGGCTTGCCATGGGTACGGAAATGCATGTGGGTGGTGTTGAACCACACGAAGAACTGTTCGTCAGCGTCGACCGCGGCTTTGATGAACTTCTTCGCCGCCGCCAGGAACTCTTCGTCGACGGTTTCCATGCGCTTCTTGGTCAACGGGCCCGTGTTCTCGATCTTCTGTCCACCCTTGCCGTCCGCCCAGCAGTGAAGGACGCCACGCGGACCGTATTTCTTGCGGAAGTCCGGGTAGTCCGCCTCTGGCGGGTAGTCGCGCAGCTCAGGCTCTTCTTCCGCGTTGAGGTGATACAAGTTGCCGAAGAATTCATCAAAGCCGTGCACGGTCGGGAGATGCTCGTCTCGGTCGCCCAGATGATTCTTTCCAAACTGACCCGTACGGTAGCCTTGGTGCTTCATGATGCGCGCGATGGTGGGATTGGTCTTCTGCATGCCCAGGTCTGCACCCGGCATCCCAACCTTGGTGAGACCGGTGCGTAGGCCCGCCTGACCGGTGATGAATGAGGCCCGGCCTGCAGTACAGCTTTGTTCGGCGTAGTAGTCGGTAAATAGCACGCCTTCTTTGGCAATGCGATCGATGTTGGGCGTGTGGTAGCCCATGACGCCGTGTGAGTAGCAGCTGAGGTTGAATTGGCCGATGTCATCGCCCCATAGAATCAGGATGTTCGGCTTCTTTTCAGTGCTTACCGTCTTCTTTGTCATCGGTATTCTCCTTGCCGTGCGCGTGGGTCACGCGCCAGCGGTGTGGTTCATGCTGGAGGAGGGGGCGCACGACACATGTGACCAAGCCGTGGGGAACTGCTTACGTTCGATCAGTTCTTCTCTACTGTGAATTTGGTGTTCAAGACGAGCAACCGGATTTCTACCGGCGTAGGACCAGTATCTTTACTGGACGGCTTGATTCTGCTGAATGCTCAAGCGGCCTTCCCACGTGCCAACCAAAAGTGACCTGACCTTCAACGCCTGGATAAGGCGGAGCGGCTTCAGCCATGCAGCCTTATCAGTTGTGCTCAGAGCTCGGTCTTGGCTAAGGGCGGGCATTCAACACACCAAGCGTTTGCGGGGTAAACCGAGGGACTTCTAGAGAGATACTCAATGAAACTTTGCGCTGCAGGTGTAAGAGAGGTGAACCGCCCAGCGTCATGTAGACAATCGGCGCCAACGCCTGGTGACCGCTTCCGGCCAGAAGCAGACAAAAAGCGGGTCAGACGGCCCACCTCCTTCTCGCTGCAGCGCCTGCGCGATAACTTTCGAGCCATCGCGCGGGGTCGATCATCCTAATGGTGGTCATCGAGCTTCCCCTACAACCAAGCTCAGTCGGGAACTCTTTTCTTGCGCGTACTGAAAAATGCAGAGCGACGATCGCTGCTTTCCCGACCTCCGAATGAGGCCACTTCTCGGCCATTTAAGCAAGGCTGCGATTTCCCGGAGATTGAAGTGGTCACATTGCATGAAACATGGGACGAGCTCAAACGGTCCACCGAACTTCGGCCGGAGCCTCTCCGTCGGTGAGACAGGACCGACCATCAAGGCCGGCCCTGCGGACGAATGGTGCCCTGCCAGGCGCTAAGTAGCGATGCCCTTCGCGATCTGTAGAAGCAACTCTTCCCCCTGCTCAATCCGAGCGCCGTCGTCAGTAATTAGCGTCAGGAAATAGGAGCGAGTGGGGGTCACCCACCTCAGCTCCGCCCTTCCCTTGCCGTCTTCGGACCGGGCGGCGTATGACCGCGCAGGCACTCCATTGACCTCTGTGTTCAGCATCTCGCGGATCAGAGTGATTTTGGTTCCTGACGCAAGATAATCATCCTCAGAGAGAATAACCACACCAACCTTCGGCACCCTATAGGTACGGGAAAGTCCGGTAGAGGTCGCCCCGTGGATGGTTCCGTTTGGCTCTGTGCCAAGCAACTCGGCTGCGCCGATCAGCGTCCGGGAAATGTCCGCCGGCGTGTAGCCGAGACGCCGCTTGAGCTCGGCGTCGCTCCGGCGAGTATTGCTGACAGTCGCAATGACCTCGGCTGTTGACGGGATCGATCCAGACGCCACCGCCAGTGTGCCTCCGCTTCGTTTGCTGATTCCCTCCGCCATATTCGCTTTGACAGAAGGAGGAGCATCCATCTCTGCGAGGGAAATGATCTCTACCTGGCCTTTCCCGGCGATTGCACTGCGGCCCGCTGCAGAACGCCCATCTTCGACCTCTTTGAGCGCGAGCGATCTTGTCCAATCAGCCATCTCCTGCGGTACGTGATGCTTGGGCCCAGCGGCTTCTTGTGCAAAAAGCGGGGCGACAAAAGATGCGGCAACAAGCGCGACAATTTTAGCTTTCATATCGTTCACCATTCCTCAGCGCTGCAATCGATGGTAGAGGTCTGACGACTTCCATACTCGATCAGATTGTAGTTCTCATCGTACAGCGTCCAACTGTGCGACCCGGTTACCTTCATGATCTCTGGATCGTTGGTATCGCCAGCGTAGTGTCTCCAGTGGTGAAGCTGACTCGGGCTAAAAAGGATATGGGAGGGGTTCAAATTTCCCTGCGGAAGATGTTCACTGACTGCAGTGCCGAAGAAAGGTCTGAACTGCGGCCTGTCGTAGGTTATCGATTCATTGATGACGCCGAGGATGCAGTTGGCCCTGCTAACCGTGCCGATATCGGCCATTGCTGGTGATGAAATGCACGCCAACAACACGAAGAAACCAAACGGCACTATCGCTCTTTCCATTTTCATGAGATCTCCTTTCGGCGCAGTTTCGCCGTGTATCTGACTAACACCTCCACCTCGTTCATGCAATCTCAACGTTTCGTAAGTGAGCATTCGACCACATGATTGCTGCGTCTCGTTAGGCGGCGTAGGAGAATCCCTACCTAAGGACCGGAGAATCGGAGCGCTTTACTCTGGCAACACATAGGAGCGGGCGCCTAGGGCAAAGGCTCCCATTTGCGCGTCAAGCGGCAAATTATTTATTACCTTCGGGAAACGGCACCTTCAGCACTCGCCCGATCCATCCGCACTTGGTCGGAAGCGAACTCCAGCGGTTTTGGACGCGTCGCTTGGCGCCGGCGCGTCTGCTATCGGCCAAAAGCGGACACGCATGTAGGATGGCGGCTGTCAACGACATCCTGACCGATTCAGAGGCTTGGTTGTTGGTTGGGGCACGGCGTTGGCAGGAAAGACCTTAGCGCGGATGCCCTAGTTCGATAGCCGTAGTTCCACTGCATTCGAATTGGAGTTGGCCAAGCTCTGCTTTGAATATGCTGCAGAGATCAGCGAATCAAGAAGGGTTTGCGGATACCCAGCCCCTTGCGGGCCAATCTTACAGATCGTTCCCCCCTTGGCACCCCAGAGCGAAGACCCTATCCTGCTGCCGGCCGAAACGTACGCTGCGGGGTGACGCAAGTCCCAGGCTGGTCCTGTGCTTACTGCGCAACGACGTGCAGTTCTGGTTCCGGCGAAGGTCCGCCTCGCGTTATTTTTTCTCTGATCAAGGTTGATACTGTGCTTCTTGCCGTTTCCCCCGGCCGCCTTTGCCGCTGGCACGTTGTCCTGTTCCCACTGCTGGCCGTGCTGGCCCTGCCCGTTGCCGCACAATCGCCGCGTTGTGGCACCTTCAAGGATCCGGCCAGTGGCGCCGTACTTCGGGTTGACAGTGCGGTACAAGACGAACGCCAACTGCCCGGCGAGGCCGCAGAGCCGTATCACTTACAGCGCAACGGCGATCAACTGCTGGCGGCCAATCTGGCCAGCGGCAGGATGACCACGCTAGCGGTCAGTACCGATAACGGGAACCTCAGCGACGACACCGAGCATTACGTGCTCGAAGCTGACGTCGCCTGCCAAGCCGCTTCAACCTTCGCGCCCGGCAGTTGCCGCGCCGATATCACTACGTGCTTTGGCCAGATGACGTGGGCCGGCGCAGACAGCTGGAGGCGATGGTGCACCGAAGGCGTTTCCGCCGCCTGCAACCGGTTGATCGAGGACTACCGCAGCGAAGCTCGCAGCGCGTGGGTAATCGCCAAGGTCATGGCCGACGACAGCATCCCCTCCAGCCCCCCAGCGGTGTGCGTGGAAGACAGCGCCGCCTTCGATGGCGAGGCCTGCCGCCACGCGGAGGATGCCCAGCGCGCAAGGGCCGTGGGCAAGGCATTTGCGTTGACCAAAGACATGCCCAGCGAACCAACCTTGCCTGGTTCGGAGTTGGACGAAGTGGCCAAGCTGTGCCGCCAGCAGCCCAGCGTCACCTTTTGCACTGCCGTGGCGTCAGCCCTCCATACCGCCGGGCGGCTGCCAGCCGCGCTTGAAGCATTGCAGCTGGCATGTAGCACGGCCGAGAACCCGCAAGCTTGCGCGCAGCTGGCCACCCAAGGCACCGACACTCCGAACTAACTGGCCATGTCAGCGTCACTGAGCACCGGAACATCCACCGCTCTGCGGCATGGGTGGCTTCCGGCGGTGTGGGGGGAGTTAAGGCAACTTTAGGAGCCGCTCTTTCCCACCATTTCGTCCGGTCCCGCACCTTCCGCCGGACAGACTCTTTCAGGGACGCGGCGCACTGCTCTTAAAGGGTGCGGGAATCAGGCAGCAGGAGGTGCCCCAGGGTGGGCGTTAGCTTCGTGGGGTCCATGTGGTGTGCCGGTGCGGCTTCGTCGAGGATATTCCTCTGGACACCCTACGCCGGGCCCGGATAAGGGATGAGAACGTTCGCCTCGCGGATCCGCAGGACATCTGGCCGAATCTATGACATCTGGCCGAATCTATTACGACCTCACCCTACGGATCCGCTCCGCGTCCAGCTGGAGTCCACCCAGTGGGTGGTGCCTCCCCCGTTATTGGATGGGAATTTCCGCCGACAGGCGTGAAAACGGCGCGAAGAACTTGGCCGTCACCAGGTAGCTGCTTCCCACCAATCGGGCAGGTCCACCCCTTCGTACGGATCGATCAACCTGTTGACGCGTTCGATGCCGGTGGGCACTTGGAACATTGTGACCTCTTCGCGGCGTAGCAAGCCTCGCCAGTCACTTAGCATCGCAATGCGGAGGTCTTCGGGCTCAACAGGCAGCCATCGCATCGGCCAGTAAGGAAACCGTCTCGGCCCGCCTACGCTGCGCGCCAGCTCGGCGATGTTGTTATGGCAGCTTGCACTGCTGATTCGCGACCAAGCATTCACCATAGCTCCCTCAAGACCTTCGATGTACTGAAGGAACCGGCTTCCGTCGGTAAGCAATACGCCTGTGACACCTGTGGTTGCGTTACGAGTGGCGGCGCTACGCGCCACTTCCTCAACCTGAAGAAGGGTCGCCCCAAGGCCAACTTGGCTCGTGTAAACGAGCGTGTGTAGCTTTCCCATGCCGCCTCCCCCAGATCGACCAGGATGCGCGACCCTACCATCCCATCAGCGGACGACCGACGGCTAGGATCCACTCTTCGGCGGAGGCTGGCCCGAGCGCCCCCACGCTGAGACGGAACTCCAGCCCGCGCAGACCATCCGTCAAGCCTGATCGCAGTTGCTTCGAGCTCTACACGCCGAGGGCGTGGCATCTACCGCCCCTTAACTAGCAATTATCATAGGCTGCGCGTTCGTTCGAAGGTAGGGACCGCAATGCCGAATACTGGGGTGTTCTATCTCCATGAGGTCTCGGGGCCCACGTCAGGCTCCCCCGGGCAGTTCACGTCCATCGCGAGGGTAAGAGCGACCTGCTCGAAGTGCAGTCATACGTTTCACGCCACTGCTCCACCCGACTTAGTGGTCATCGAGGGTGGGACGGTGCTTTCCTGCTCCGCATGTGGCGCGAGACAAGCTATCAGCAACGCACGCTTTGACCTCTTCTCGACCCGCCTCGGCTCGGAAAGCAATCCTCGGCCTGAGCAGGATTAAGCGATATAGGGGGCTGCAATTTCAGCCAGACGCTCCACCCCGGTGGGCACAGCGCGAGAGCCCAAGGCTCGACCACCGAGGCTCGTCCAATCGCTGAATGCTGCCTCTTGGAACTGGGTATCGACGATAGAAATCCACCGCATCGACCAGTAGGGCATACATCGCTCGGAGACCCGTCCACGGGCAAGCTCAACGACATTGCAGTGCTCACGAGAATTGACGATCCGCGAATAAACTATCGACAGTCCATCATCCGGGCCTTCGATGTACTGCAGGAAGCGTGACCCATCAAAAAGCAGTATCCCGGTCACGCCCGCCAAACGGTTATGCGCGGCGGCTTTCTCAACCAGTCGGTTCAACTGGTCGTTGCTCAGATCTATAGCCGCCTCACTGGCGTATGCGATTGCTTGCAGGGTCATTCCGACCGTTCTCCGCTGCTCTGGTTTTCCTATCCCGGGGAGAGAATCGTAGCGGACAAAGTAGAGGACCCGACGTGAGCGAGCGCCCATTTCGTCGCTCGCGACCTGAACTAGCTGAACGGTTTAAGCGCTTGGCCAGAACCGATGGTCTGACGCCATGGTCATGCTGCTGGCCAGCGAGCCTCCGGGTCTCGCTGCTGAGCGGGCGGACACTACTTGCAACCTGCATAACCATTGCGGGCACTCCCTTGGTGACAGTTGGCAAAGCTGCATGGGCTCGGGAAGGAGCTGCCTGAAAGCCAGTTTAGCTTGGGCAGTCGCTTCTTAGCTTGGGCAGTCGCTTCGGGGGAGACCTCCTTCGTTTCCGCTGTTACACGAATTGAATGCGGACGGCGCTGCGCCGCAACGCTGCATCCCGGCAAGAGGCCCTGGTTGAGCCTGACTGATTTAGAGAGCGCATAGGCGATTTGATTATCTGCTCTCCCACCGCCCACCGCTCAGCGGCCCAGATGGCTTGGTTAAGAAATTCTCAACGCCGAAGGGTCTACTTTCACGCGTCTTGGTCGAGGCTGGCGGCAAGGTATTGGCTCACCCCACCAGAGGACCACCAGATGGCCATCAGAACGCTTGAAGAGCTCTTCGTTCACGAGCTGTCCGACATCTACAGCGCTGAAAAGCAGTTGACAAAAGCCCTGCCCCGCCTGGCCCGAGCCTCAGAAAACCCGGATCTGGCGGCTGCTTTTGAGACCCACCTGGAAGAGACACAGGGACAGATCGAGCGCATCGATCAGGTCGTTGAAGTGCTGGGCATCCGCCTCAAGCGCATCAAGTGCGCCGCGATGGAAGGGCTGGTTGAGGAAGGCAAAGAAGTCATTGATTCGGTTGAGAAGGGCCCGGTGCGCGATGCCGCGCTGATCGGCGGGGCCCAGAAGGTGGAGCACTACGAGATCGCCTCGTATGGCACCATCGCGGCGCTCGCCAAGCAGCTCGGATACAAGGACGCGCTCCCGCTTCTTCTTGAGACCCTGGAAGAAGAGAAGGCAACCGATGAGAAGTTGACGCTCCTGGCGAAGTCCGGTGGAAATGCCAAGGCAGCCCAAGCGGCGTGAGGTAGGACCATGGAACGCGACCAGAAAGCGTCCTGACCCAGCCGGTAATCCGGGGAGCGGCACTGGCTGCCGCTCCTTCACCGGATTGCTCCACCGGCGGGACTAACGTCGGGCAGCTAGCTTAACTCTGGGCCGTATGGGAATGTGGAAACGTAACGGTTTATCGATCGTGCTGCTCCTTTTGCTTCTCTGCTTCTTGGGAGGGCAAGTGTGGACCGGCTTCCTGGCACACAACCAGGAACTCGCTGACGCACACCGAGCGCCGCTGGACCTGTGGGACTACGTGCAGAGCGGGCACTTCGTCAGCGCCACGTTTGAGAACTGGGAAAGCGAGTTCCTTCAGATGGGCATGTATGTCCTGCTGACTGTCAGCCTGCGTCAGAAGGGCTCTGCTGAATCCCGACCACTGGACGACGCCAAAGAAGAGGAGCGCATTGAGGCTGGCCCTACCCCTTGGGCCGTTCGCAGAGGCGGGCTCTGGAAGACCTTATACGGCCACTCCTTGGCGATCACCTTCGGCGCGCTGTTCCTGTTGAGCTTCTCGTTGCACCTTGCGGGCAGCTGGCGCGCGGAGGTCGACGAGCAGATGGCCCTTGGACAGCCCACGCCGACGTGCTGGGAACACCTTTGGAGCAGCAGCTTCTGGTTCGAGTCGTTCCAGAACTGGCAGAGCGAGTTTTTGGCTGTGCTCGCGCTGGTCATCTTGACCATTTTCCTTCGTCAGAAAGACTCGCCCCAGTCGAAACCGCTGGCTGCACCGCACAGTCAGACGGGCGATTGAAGATCCGGAGCGTCTATGAGTCAGCCCATCCCTGCTCTTTTGATCATCGACATGTTCACTCTGTTCGACTTCCCCGAAGCTGACCGGGTGAAGCCCAACGCATTGAAGGCCGCCGGGCAGATCGCCGTCCTCGCGCGTCGCTTCCGGGAGCGAGGTAACCCGGTGATTTATGCAAATGACAATTTTGCCAACTGGCAGATGGACTTCAAAGGACTGGTGAGTCTCTGTTTGGCGGCGGAAGGCGAGTCGTCAGCGATCGCTGAAGTTCTGCAGCCGCAGCTTGGCGACTACTTCGTGCTAAAACCCAAGCACTCTGCGTTCCTCGCCACCCCGCTTACCGTGCTCTTGGCCAAGCTGGGCGTAAGCGAGCTCGTGATTACAGGAATGACCGCCGAGTCATGCATCGCCGCTACGTGCTTCGACAGCAATGCGAGGGAATACCACACGATTGTGGTGCAGGAAGCGGTGGCTGGCATTGGTTCCAGACGAACGACCGCATTGCGGCTGCTGGGTGACTCCAAGGCGGCTAGTGTCCTCAAGCTGGCGAGTTACCTGCGCCGCTGAAGGATGTTTCTCAAACCCCTTGCCGACTCAGCAACTAGTGTTCGGTTGAGCCATTGGACGTTGCGTTCTGGTCTGGGTTGGAAGGCGCCTTGACGTTGCTGCCGGCGCCGTGAACGTGCACACCCGTCGGGTCTTGAAGCTGGACCACCCTCCCCTGTTGCCAAGCGTCTGCTCCGGGGTCTATAGCGGGCTCGGGGATATCGGCGCGGCGTTTCGGAATGTCCCCCTCGAAACCGGCGTAGTCCACGGGATGGTCTTCCACCTCCACGGCCATTCGCTTGACCTTGGGGTCGTAACTGGGTCCCTTGGGAACGGCCCAGCTCTTGAGGGGCGTCTCCTACCTGGAGACGGAAGTCGTAATGGCGCCGGCTGGCGTGATGCAGCTGGACTACAAAGATCGCCCGTTGCCCTTGCGGCAGCGCTTTGCCAGGCTCCGGCTCATTGGTCTTATCGAAGCTCCGCTTGCGGCGGTATTCACTGAGGGACATGCCCTGCCCCGCGCTACTTGCCCAAGTGCTTGCGCACTGCGGCTGCGGTAGGACCCACCGCTTTCACCGCCGCCCGGAGTTCTTCGGCGTTGACGCCCAGTGCCTTGGTCCAATATTGCAGCTCATGGTCCTCGTTGACGTTGATGCGATCGCGGTCCGGGCTACCAGCGTTCTTTTTGTCGTCGGTCATGATGATCTCGTCCTTGCGTTCTAGATTGTTTTCGCGACCAGCAATTGCCGGCGCCAGGTCACTGCGCCGCGCGTGCTGGGGTGGCGCTGAAGGTGGACGACCGAACGGCGGCGGGTGCGTAGGCCATCTCGCCTGCAGCCGCGATGAGCTCCAGAAGATGTGCGGCAACGGGGCCAACGTCTTTCCGCACGCCGATGAAGTGGACCCATGAGCCCTCCACTTCCACTCGGGCTCCGTCAAGCTCAGTGGACCGGCTGACCAGTACGCGAAGGTTCTGGATCCAAGTCTCGCAGGGGACCGCGTCCAGCTGAACCGCGGTGGTGGCATCGCCCACGTAGAGATCCGCCATTTCCATCCGGGTCACGCGGGGCGTTGCGGCCCGAAACTGTGGGTAAGCACTCATAAGATCGTCCTGGTAGATATTTGAAGACAAATATCCGCTTGGCGGAGGGCACGTCGCGTCACTGCGGCGTCAAGGGAACGTCAAATGACTGGGCCGCTTGCAGCGAGTTGCTGTTCATGGATGGATCGTCGGTACGCACGCCAGAAAATACACACCGCCGTGAGCGGCGGTCACCTATTATCTTCTGTCGGGCCAACCTTGGATCCGCTACACGGGAGTCACGATGAAAAGTGATTGCAACCGAGTCCGGGACGTCAAAGGATCAACTCAGCCATGGACGTGACGGCTTGGCACGTCCTCTATCTCTTTTGGCTGGCTGCAGGGGCCATGGACTTTCTGCTTCACCGAGCCAGCAGCATCGAATCCACATCGGGACTGAAGGAATCCACGCTGCACTTGGCGCAGATCGCGATCCTGGGGGCGGCAACGCTCCTGTGGCTCTCCTTTCGAGCATCTCAACCGCTTTTCGTGATTCTTCTGGCGCTGATGTGCCTGCATGCCATCACAGGCTATTGGGATACACGCGTGGCCTATCCCACCCGAGCCATTCGCCCCTTGGAGCAACACGTTCATAGCGTCCTGGACTTGGCCCCTTGGATCGCTATCGGCGCCTTTTACTGGTCCCTTCCTGATACGCACGCGGTAGCTGGCTTGGTGTTTGAACCGGCTCCGATCGCCATGTGGCTGTTTGCCATCGTGCCGGCGCTACTTCTTACGGTGCTTCCCGCCCTCGTTGAGTTCCGACGCTGCCTCGCCTACCGCGCCTAGGCGAATCCGGCCCGCAACCCGGCGGTCAGGGAGACCTCGCCGGGTGGAGTTCAGAGATTGCTCGCAGCAGAGCGGGCCGCCGCCAGCCCGTCTCGTTTGTCAGGGGATAAGGATCACCTTGCGGCAGTCCTCTTCCTTACGGTCGAACAGTTCGTAGCCGCGGGCGGCGTCTTCGAGCGGAAGACGGTGGGTGATGATCACTCCAGGGTCGAGCGCGCCTTCCCCGATGTAGTCGAGCAGTTCGGGCATCAAACCCTGCACGTGGGTCTGGCCCATTTTGAAGGTCAGACCCTTGTCGAACGCATCGCCAAGCAGGAAGCCATGCAGATAGCCGGAATAGACGCCGGGAATGCTCACCGTGCCGCAGCGGCGGGTGGCGGCGATGCACTGGCGGATCGCAACCCCGCTGCTGCCTTCCACCTTCAGCGTGGTCAACGCCGATTCGAGCGCGCTGCCTTCGGCTTCGAAGCCCACTGCTTCGATGGATGCATCCACGCCGCGCCCATTGGTCTGGGTGATGATGTATTGCGCCGGGTCCTCGATCTGACTGAAATCCACCGGGGTTACGCCGTAGGTCTGCGCGGCGAAGGCCAGCCGGTAGGCCAGATGATCGACCATGAAGATGGTCTCAGCGCCCAACAAGCGACAGCACGCGGCAGCCATCAGTCCGACCGGGCCGGCGCCGAAGATGGCCACAGTAGACCCCGGTTTGACGCCTGCATTGAGCGCGGCCTGGTAGCCGGTTGGCAGGATGTCCGACAAGAACAGCACCTGTTCGTCGGGCAGCGCATCCGGCACGCGCAGCGGGCCCACGTTTGCCTTGGGAACGCGCACGTATTCAGCCTGGCCGCCTGAAACACCACCGTATAGATGGCTGTAGCCGAAAAGTGCCGCCGGCGGGCGAATACCCTTCTGGTTCACTGCCGCCCCCTTGCCGGTGTTGGTTGTCTCGCACGCTGCGTGTTCAGCCAGCTTGCAGTGGAAGCACTCTCCGCAGGCGATGACGAACGGCACCACGACCCGGTCGCCCGGCCTCAGATCGGTTACCCCATTGCCCACCTCCTCCACGACCCCCATGAATTCATGGCCCAGCACATCGCCGGTATGAAGGTCAGGAATCTTTCCGCGGTAAAGGTGAAGGTCCGAGCCGCAGATGGCCGTCGCGGTAACGCGCAGGATCAGATCATCCGGCGCAGCCAGGGTCGGATCCGGGACAGTGTCCACCCGGACGTCTTTGCTGCCGTGGTAGGTCAACGCGCGCATTGGGGCTCCTCGTGGCGTGATCGGTGCCATTAGAGATACTCGTCACTGTGTCCCCCGTCAGTGACTGCCATGTAGTGAAGATGTGGAGCCCGCCAAAACGCCGTGCTCATGGTTACAGGCCCACCATGCACATTTTCGACTCAGGAGAACCACATGGCCCTGATCCATTCAACATTGATGGGAGCAGTAGCCGGCATGCGCGCGATGACCCCCTTGGCCGCAGTGACGAACGCTGCGCGCGGCGGCAATCTGCCTGTCGATAACGGGGCGCCGCGCCTTTTGTCCAACAAACTCGCGTCGGCGGGCATGCTTGCATTGGCAGGCGGTGAGCTCATCGGCGACAAGATGAAAACGGCCCCCGATCGGATCGTGCCGGCGGGCATGGTGGCGCGCGTCGCTACTGGGCTGATTGCCGGCGCGGCGTTGGCTCCCCATCGGCAGCGAAAGCTGGGCGCGCTGCTGGGAGCCGGTGCTGCCGTGGGTATGGCCTACGTGACGTTCAACCTGCGCATGCGCGCGATTGCCCGCTACGGCCAAACCAGCACCGGAGCCGTGGAAGATGCCATTGCCGTGGGAAGTGCCGCGCTGATCACTCAGTCCGCAAGGGGCGCCAAACGGAGAGGACGTCGCTGATTCGCGTTGTCAGGGCCCTGCACAAGCCATCCACATCGCAGGGGCGCGACGTTTACCCGCACATTCGCACACTGGCGTTTCTTCCACCCCAGAGAGGCTCCCTCGATGCCCGTGCCAAACACCCGAAGCCGCCCTTCAAGGCTCAGCAGCAGTCGTTTCCTGGCAAGACCGACAAGCTCGACCCACGGCCTGACCACGGTGAAGAGAGCTACGTCGGCCACGGCCTTCTGAAGGGCAAGAAAGCTCTGATTACCGGCGGAGACAGTGGCATCGGTGCCGCAGTAGCCATCGCCTACGCCCGCGAGGGCGCCGACGTGGCGATTGCGTTTCTCGAGGGGGAGGAAAAGGATGCCGCCAGCATTGGCGCCCTCATCGAAGGGGCGGGGCAGGAGGCCGTCCTGTGCCCCTGCGACATCAGCGACGACGCCCAGGCTGCGGCGCTCATCAAGCAGGTCACGGCCGAACTTGGCGGCTTGGACATCCTGGTCAACAATGCTGCGTATCAGCGCTACTACGAGTCCTTCGACGACATCACCGTTGAGGACTGGCGCAAAACGTTCGAGACGAACGTGCATGCGGTGTTCAACCTCACCCGTCTGTGCGTGCCTCATCTGGAGGACGGCGGCTCGGTGATCAACACCGCCTCGGTGAATTCGAAGAAGCCCACGCCCAACATCCTGCACTACTCGGCCACGAAGGGCGCGGTCGCGAACCTCACCATTGGTCTGGCGGGTCTGCTCGCGGAGAAGGGCAATCGCGTGTTCGGATCGTTGGTGGCCCGTGTCCAGAACGACGTGGGCCTGATGTCGGAGATGTAGGACCTGCAGTTAGAACAGGGGCTTGGCAACACGCCGCAGTGCCTGAGTCACTTGGCCTTGGTGCATGCCGCGTACGCCGTGGATAGCGAGTAGCGTGGCCGCTCGTCATGGGCATTTTGGTAGAGCGCGTCCGCTTTCGGCCAGAAGCAGACAGCGACCGGCTCAGTGATTATGAGGCCCGCAGCGAATGCTTATGCATCAATGAGATACGCTCTGGCATTTTTCCGGCGTGCTACCGTGAAACCATTGGTCGATCGAGGCCCGCCTTCGTATTTTTCCGGCTGAATTTGGTTCGATGCCTTCACGGTATGAAGCCCAAGCCTTACCGGCCCTGGGGGATGACGCAGGCGTCTGGCTGGTTGGTTACTCCTTTGAGCGGCCTGGGACTAAGCAGCCCGATCATTCAACCGCCGGGGCGTGAGCTACGGCTCATGAGTCTCCTCTACGGACTACGGCGAGCTGGATCCTGGAAGGTATCCTCCCCCGGCTGCTCCGGCTGCTTGTCCATCAGCGCCGCGAGGTAGGCCATGCCCTCTGCGATGGCCAGGTCCATAGTCTCTGAGTCGGCAATGGGTGGAAGGACGCGAAAGAAGCCGTCCGAGTTTGAGACGGAATATACGAAGGCCCGGCCGCCTAGGGGCATCCAGACGTCGATTCTGCACTGCACCCCGTTTCGAGATCGGGCGTAATTCTGCACCTGCACGGGGAGGTGCCTGTGAGCAACATTACGCCCGTCTCTCTGACCATCGAACATTGTGGTCCCTTGCTCAGCCAGTAGTTGCTTCCGCCAGCTCCATGCTGCCCAGACCAGGGCGGGGCATGCTTCTATGTCGATCAGATATACTTGAGCTCAATGTCGGCTACTAGCGCGTCAGCCCTAGATGAGTAGAAATACTTAGGGCAACGCTGAAAAAGTCCGCGTCATCTGCAAAAATGCGCCTTCCCGATTCCGCCTGCAGCCGCGATGAAACAGCAGACCCTGGCCATGGCCGCCGACCAAGCCGCCGGATTCGAACAGCACCGTCGTCCGACGCGGCGAGATGTGTTTTTGGCCACGATGGAGCAATTGGTGCCATGGGCGGAGTTGTGTGCGGTGATCGAGCCGCATTACTCCAAGCCGGGCAAGGGCCGCCCGCCCGTTGGATTGGAGCGGATGCTGCGGATGTACTTCGTGCAGCACTGGTTCAATCTGGCCGATTAGGCGTGCGAGGAGGCGTTGCTGGACAGCACGGCGTTACGCCGGTTCGTGGGGATCGATCTGGGCCGGGAGCGCGTACCCGACGCAACGACGCTGTTGAAGTTCCGGCGCCTGCTGGAGCGCCACGAACTGGGCGCGGAGTTGTTCCATCAGGTCAATGCGCAACTGGAAACGCGGGGCTGGAAGGTGGGTACGGGCACGATCGTGGATGCGACGATCATCGCCGCGCCCAGTTCGACCAAGAACGCGGACAAAGCGCGCGATCCGCAGATGCACCAGACCCGCAAGGGTCAGCAATGGTTCTTCGGGATAAAGCTGCACATCGGCGTGGACAGCCGCACCGGCCTGGCGCACAGCGCGGCGGTAACGGCGGCCAACGTGCATGACAAGCACCTGCTGGAAGACCTGCTGCACGGCGGAGAACGCCGGGTGTATGGCGACAGCGCCTAGGCCAGCCAGAAGGCCTTGATCCGCGAGCACGCGCCGCATGCCAAGGACTTCACCAATCAACGGATACGCAAGCGGGGCGAAGTGGACGAAGCGCAGCGAAGCCGCAACCGCAACAAGTCGAAGATCCGGGCACGGGTGGAACACGTGTTTGCGGTGGTGAAGTGGTTGTGGGGCTTCACGAAGGTGCGCTATCGAGGCCTGGACAAGAACGCCAACCGCAGCTTCGTGGCGCTGGCGTTGGCGAACCTGTACCTGGTGCGTCCCCGCTTGGCGGGATAGGTGCGCCCGCGAGGGGCGCGGGGGGGCGATAACGGCCCCGATCACCCTTGCGCACGGCGGAAATCACGTCGGCGAACGGCCTTGATCCGATAAGTTCGCGTCACCGCTACTTATTCAGCGTTGCCTTAATACGCGCTCTGCTCGGCGGCGCGGGGCTGGCTGGATGCCTCCGGACTCGGACAGCACCGCGCGAACCGAGCTATGGTGACGGTCAAACAGAGCTGCAATCTGGTGCAGCGATTCGCCTCGTCGCCATCGCTCCCACATCAGAGCCTTCTGGGCGTCGCTGTAGTAGATCCTAGGCCTGCGCTCCATCTGCAACACTCCTGCTGCCGGTAAGCAGTCTTCAGTGTGTTGCGTCGACCGGTTGAATCCAAGGCCAGAAGCGGACGTTCGAGCAGTCAAGCATCCGGGGCGTCGAGTCGCATGCACTCGAATTCCACAAAGCCTGTGCACGGCAGATCGCCAAGTTCAAGCACAAAGCCCAGAACCTCGACTAGCCCGGCCGCCTCGCTTGGTCGTTTAGCGGACGGGTGCACCGGTCCACGCCGTAAGTCGGTTGCTGGCGACTCACCCCTAGCTGATAGGTTGCACGCTGCTGTGCTTGCTGTACATCTGCACGGGTGTGCCGCCGGGGACCGTCGTGCGCATTGTCTTGTCATTCGCGCTGCGTCAGACGGACTACTGGAACCATTCGCGCTATAATGAATTGGCTGCCAAGGACGCCTATGACGACTAAAGCTCAGCGTGAACAGGCCTTCATTGAAGCGACTGCATCTCTTCGGCTGGAGGGGCTGCCCATCTCCGGGCGAGATGACGATCTATACGCAGCGGTTATCGCTGGAGAGCATCGGGGCCCATTGCGTGATGTGGTCCTGGCACGCATACGCGCCGAATTGGCGCTCGATGAGAGTCCGTTCCCACCATAATCAGGTTAGCTAGCAGCTGCGCCTACCTGTTGGGCCAACGCCCCCCCTGGGCAGGAGCTGACATCAAGTGGCCCCACTCCTACTTGTACCAAGGCTGCGAAAAGGTGTTGACGCTTGATCCCTTGGACAGATCTGAATTTTTCGGGCCTTTAGTGTCTTGCAAAAGCACTACCCTGGCTCGCTCCAATGCTCGCCGACTGAAAGCCGCCGATCGTGTGACTGATTTAGCTGTCTCCGAGGTTACCTTTGCCAGTGCGGCAACCCGCCTTGCCACTTTGCGCGCGTCGTATGGCGCAAACGGATTGCCGTTCTCCAGCTCTAACGTCCTCATAGCATGGCCGAACGCCCGATTAAAATGCACCCTTGAGCCGTAAGCACCTTGTCGCTGGTACGCTGCTTCGTACGCTTCGTAGCACTCAACACACAGCTCTCGAGTCAGATCCCGATTGAGTTTCATCTTTCGAAGCACAACGGCCATGGGTGGCAAGTACCGCCCTTCGCACTTCTTCAGCATATCGCTGATGTACTGCCTGTAGGCTTGGATCTTTGAACTGTGACGGCCATTAGGGAACTCCAATGCTTTGTACCCCCCCCAAAGATCGATCAAGGGCCGGGAAGCGGCAGCTTGGGGATCTAGCAGCATTTGCGGGATGCTTATTCCCTGCAGGGCGCAAAGGTTCACCAATGTCCTGAGGGTAACCCGGCCCCGAACCGCATTCGACCGCATCCTAGCCACTGCAGCTCGGAGTGTTGCAGGCAGGTTTGGCTCGCCTTGACTAATCTCAACCAGCCCCCGCACAAAGGCATCGTAGCGCTCAAATGGGATTTGCTCTTGCCCTGGGGTGGCGCAGAGCTCCACCAGCTCCGCCAACCGTTGCTCGGCCCATGCAAGATGGGTGGACCGCGTACTGGCACGCCCACTCCCCGCTAAGGCCGCCCCGCAGCGATAACACTGTCGCCGCGTTCGGTAGTCCCGGCAGGTCGGCTGTGCGTATCCGCACCCGCGGCAGTGGCTTTCAAGGTCACATGCGTGCACCGGACAGGTCTGCTGAATCTCAACCATCCAAATCAGGGGCTCCCACGAGTCCTCATCCCAGTCCCGAAAGCACGCTGGACACCATCGCTGGTGCTTGGTGTCCCGCCCTACCCCAGTAACGGCAAGAAGCTCATCAACAACCCAGAACGAACCACAGCGAACGTGTTCTGAACCAGTCAGTCGCTCGATGTGCGCGACCAGCTGCTTGAACTGTCTGCCCGGACCACAAAACCCACTAGCTCCAAGAGCTTGGTAGCGCCTGCTATTGCCAAGGGCGGAGTAGGTCACCGGGCAAAGGGACCGAACAGTCACGCCCACCGTCCATGCCAGCCTAGCTACGTAATGCTCGACTGATTCAACTAAAGCGCTCCCTTCTCCCTTCAGCGGCAGCGGGGGAAGCACACTCCATCGAAACTGCCCGTGCTCAGCTCTGGTCGTCATTTCCCGCCTTCTTATCAGCATGTCCCCAGCGTGAGCAGGCGCGGGCCGACCGCTCTGACACGTCGCCTGCAATCATGCTCCTTTCGAATGCGTCAATGTCGCGCCAGAGGTTCTTAAGGTCTTCGGTCCCGTAATAGGAACTCTCGATATGTCGTTTCAGCACGCGGCTACTCCCATCCTGGCGTGCCGCAACCTCCGCGCGAACAAGCAGCTCCACGATCTCCGCAAATACTCCGCCTGTAGCCGCCAGGATGTCGAATGACATTCGGATGAGAAGATCGGCCTGCGATAGCTGATATCGACTGCTTAGTGACTTAAGCAACCGAAGAAACGGCAGCCTGTCCTGCTTGCGACTGTCGCTATAGGGCGGGACCCATACAGTTGTGACACGGCGGCGGAGTTCAGAGTTGATCGACCAAAGCTGGGTTGCCTTATGCACCCCAGTCATCACGAACATGATCCCGGTAGCCTCAGCCACTGCCATCAGGTGAAGGGTATGGTCAGCGGGAGACTTATCTCGGTGGTTCACCAGAAGCGCTGTGACCTGATCAATAGAGGCGTATTTGCATGCGCGCGCTATTAGGCTACGTTGCACCATTCCCCAACATTCACCCTCGGTCTGCCGCGTACGTCCAAGATGCTGCCAATCAAACGCTGCGGCAGCAACCTCTTTCCGAATTTCTTGCTTGACCTCCTCTTCCAGATGGCTTCCCTCTAGCAACCAGTGCAACGTCGGCGCATGCAATTCCTGAAGAATGGATGTGGCTAGCTGACGCGAGCTGAAGTAGGCTCCGTGCGGAAGTGTTGCAAAGGTCTCGACCACAGGTACTCTGCCACGCCCCCAGCAAGCAGGGTTGCCAAACATCTCCTGCATCACCGAGCGACGCATCGTGGTCTTGCCAACTCCCGAAGGCCCAATTATGAACACCATGTGCCCTGGTCGATGTTGGTCAAGCGCCATCCGCAGCCGCCTTCGTGGGCCTTCATAGGCGGGGTGCTGGACCATCTTCATTAGTAGTCCTCCTGCTCATCGAAAGGCACGATCTCCGGCTCAATGTCGAAACGTTCGGGCGGTTGCTCCAGAGCAACATCACCCCGAGCGGTTGGCAATGGAGCGAGGTGGACCGTGGCCGCTTCAGCCGCCTGCGCTAGTGTGCGCCTCGAATGTCGTCCACGCGCGATCTCTTCTCTTCGGCGGGCAGACTGGGACCGCTGCGCGGGCGCCCAGAGTAGATCGAAGAGCCGCTCTTGATCTGACAGCTGCGCGTCGCTTTGCACTCTATTGTGGAAAGCCTTGAACCAACGCATGTGAACCCGCACATAGATCACGCAGGGGTCACAGCAGTCACTTCTGACCTCGTCCACCTTACCTGTTCGCAGCGCCATTAAGAGGTCGTCGCTTGTGAACCACCCATCTGCGGTACGAACCCCGCGCTGTGGATCTACCTTCTTTTTCGGTTGAACCTTTATAGAGGTTTTGATGAGAAAGGAATCATCCCATCCGCAAGGAGTACCGAGCGATCCGAAGGCAGCCAAAGCTTCCTCCCTTCGCTCGGCCGGACACCTCCCGTCCCCGCCAGGCTTGGCTGGCAAGTCGCGGTAGACGAACTCAATGAACTCGTTGTGCACTGTGACGAAAGAGGTTCTAGCGTTATTACGACTCTTGAACCGGCCGTCGACCTTGCGACCAATTTGATCTGGCGCAGTACTGCCGGCAAATCGGTGCGCGACCTGCTCGTTGACTTGCTTGATAGCATTTTCGGCAGTTCCATTCCAAGCGCTGCCTGCTGTAGGTGAGTACCGCAGACTGATGGAGCCTTCACAGAAATCCTCTACCCAATGCGACGTGTTTTCGGGACCTCGATCCAGATGAATCATCCTTGGCAGGAAACCATGCCTCTTGACGTACTCCCTCATCAGCAATGCCAGGGCATCGGTTCTAGCTGACCCGAATACTAGGGAGTGGGCCATCGTGTCGCCCGTCGCTCCATCAATTCCTATGTAGAATTTGGCTTTCTCCGCTGGAAAGTAGTTGATCAGGTTCGGTGCGCAGCGAACGTCCAAGTCCGACGAATCCACATGCAGTGTGTGCCCATATCCGATCGGCGCTAGTGAGCGATGGCGGGGATCGGTGCGTGCACGCGCTGCGTGGTAGGCGCGAAAGCCGCCTGTGGATAGCGCGTGACGTGTTGGGCTCTCGCTTCTTCGGCGAGCATCCAGTCGACCCCTGCCGCAAGGCTCAACTCCCAACCGAAGACACTCTTCCTCGAACACATAGAACAAGTCCTTCGGTCTATGCACCCTTCCCGTGTTCCAGTGCAGCGCGATGACAGTCTCAATGGCTTGCTCATGCTCCGGAAGCAAGCGCGACGCTCGGTTTCCACTGAAGGCATATTTGGTAAGGCAAGCGGATAGCGCTGATCTTCCTTCAGCAACGGCTCTTCGAACCTGTCGCTGCAGGGCGCCCATCCGTCGCGTTGCGGGCAAACTTCCGGCCTCAATCAGCGCAAGCCTACTTAGCCGCTGGCGTGCCCGCTGAAGGTCGGTAGCTGTTGCCACCAGCAAAGGATCGGCCACAGCTGGTTGCGACTGAGCGCTAACAATTGAGCCAAGAAGTAGCTCATCCGCCTCCCTAGCCTGCTCCTTGGTGGCATACAGATGAAAGCGGTCAGTCATGGCTGCGGGAGTGCTCTGCCACGGACCAAAGGATGCTGATTTCGCCAACATCCAAAGCGCGAGGCGCGGGGTGAAACCGGGCACTTCAGCGATGAGGTCGTCCAGCAGAACGGGGCGCTTGGCGATAATTCCAGCCACTTTGGTCACTACGGTGATTTCATATTGCTGAAGTGGATCGCCGGCTACCGCATAGCATGCTTCGAGGTTCTGGAGGTACACACCGGTCGGAGTGGGCGGCAACCAGACTCTGAATACGAGGCCATGCTGCTGCGCCCATTGAGCGTATGGGAAATAGGTCCATATTGCCCCTTGCTTGGCCCAGGAGGAGTCCGGAACCGTCAGCTGACTCTCTAGCCAAGATAGAGGCTTGCACTCCACTAGCTCGACACGGTCCCTACGGAGTACAAGGAAGTCCACGTGCGCGGTACTGATGTGATTTCGCCCGGACGCCGTGGTCCGCTGCACGCGGCGGCATGGCACCTGTACGTAGTAGCCCAACACCTCCGGATCAAGCTCAAGCTCATAGGCAAAGACCAGTTCGCAGGTGTGGCTCTCAACTGTTCGCGCGCTACCGTTTTTGACTGAGTTATGTCTGACACGAACGTTTCTCAGCGCCGCCTGGCCTACGGTCTTTGTTCCACTGCCGGCAATCATGTTCTCGATCTGCCGAATACTGAGCTCGCTTGCTTTGATGCGGGTGTAAAGCTGGTGACGCTCTTCAAACGATAGGCCACCAAATTGAGGGTCTGTGGACATGCCGATTCCTCATGCGCACCGCCACGGGAGCGCCCTCCAAAGCCTAGCAATGATGGCCAGGTGGGTTGGACATAGGCGCCCGTGACAGGCCTGCGCAGGCTTGACAGGGGAGTCAGGGAGGGGGACAGTACCGGCAAGACCTGTCAAGTCGCCGATCTGAGAACCCGTGAGTCCTACCTCACGGGTTTTCTTTTTCCAGCTCCCGGTAAGAAAAGTGAACGCTGGGCTAGGTCATGGGCCGCCTGCCTCCCTCGGAGTTTGAGGTGCCTGAGATCGTAGGTACGCACTGACATCAGCAGCGTGAGCGAACCATCCGCGACGACCTTGTGGACGAAACAGCGGCACTGGCAAACGGCCTGTGGCGTTTGCCCGCCGGAGTGCCGCTGGGCTATTGAAGCCGAGCAGTCGCGACAGGTCCTTGGCTGGCACCAGCCCGCCATAGGTTTGCGCCACCCAAGCCACAGATAACGCATCGAGTTCTTTACTTGGTAGGCTCACGTACGCTCCAGTGACGCTAGGTTCCAAGTAACCCTAGCGCTCCACCGTAGCCTTTTCATCCAGCGAAACTGCCCTTCCAACGTCTACTTTTTTTGGAGGTTTCCGATGGGGGAGTTGCACGAAGCTTGCCAAGCACTCCAAGCGATGCAGTGCTCCAATCTAGGTCGTCCTGCCTCTGATGCAACGGACAGGCTGCACTCCAGGATTCTCTGGAATACATGGTCTCTGGTGGAAGGCGGGGAAGAAGAGCTAAGAGCACGCTATGTTCTTCGGCGCCAAAGCCTGGATGGTCCGTTGATGATGCGCAGCGATGAGTTCAGTGCATATCGGCAGGGATTGCGATCACTATCACTGAGGCGGCGCAAGCACCTCGCCCTGCAGCACCCCCAACTTGAGGAGGTGCTTAAGTGGCCCGTTGCAGCCCTCAGCCATCGAGAATGGGATATGAGGACACTTGTTGGCTGGCATCGCCTATTTGCGTCCAGCGCGGGGCTGCTCGGGGACCGCTATTCATTTCCAGGCGATAAGACCAGTACTGATGAGAACCGCATGCCGGTCATGGCATATGACCTGGATGGCCTTTACCAACGAGGTGATATCTATGGCTTTCTGATGCTGGCTTGCGCTTATCGCCTGTTCCACTTGCAGCGACTAGCTGACCGCCAGTGGTATGCAGCAGATCACCTGATTCGAGCGCTGCCTGGAGCGTGCAGAGACCCCAGAGTGCGTCCGTACGCGCATGACCTGATCAGGCTTGCGAAGCAACTCCTTCACCTGCTGCCAGATACGAGCTTTCCCATTCACGTGGATGACAGCGTCATCTGGAGCCAGATCCAAGACGACCTCCACGAGCCCTCCTACCTGATGAGACGTGCTGCTGAAAGACGCGGCGTTCACATCCCAGAGCCTGTGAGCCCGGTCATTCCCTACCGATACAAAAGGTGCCCGTCTCATCAAAAGTCTTTGCTGTTCGCTCGTGACGGATAGCGTTCTGTCACGATGGGGCCAACAATCTGCGACCGGAGAGCGAGGGCGGGGGAAGTTGGGCCCTGTCCGCGAGCACCTCTTATTCGATAAGCAGCCGCTGGCAATGGGCTATAGGTTGATCCAGATCCAGCTTTCGAAATGCATCCATCGCTGCAGCGTTCACCTCCAAAGGAGCCTTGTTCCCGTAAATCCAGCGCATCGCCTGCATCAACTGGCCGTGGCTAAACACGACCACTTGCTCATGCTCGGAGTAGGATCCAAGAATGCGCAATGCCCGCTCAGCGCGGGCAATTAGCTGGGCAAATGACTCGGCACCAGGTCCATCCACATAGTTTGGATCGCAACGGGACCAGTAGTCTTCTACCCACTTTTTGCGGTCTGCTGCCGAGGTGCCCACGCACCGCTCGGGCGACAGATAAGTGAACTCATGGACCTCCAGGGGCGCAGCGACCATCTTGAAGCGCTCGGCCAGTGGTTGCGACGTCTGCCTAGCCCGGAGGAATGGTGAGGTAAAGATGCGGTCAGGCGTAGCCGACCAGGTCATTGCCATTGCGCGAGCCTGCTCCTCCCCCATGGCAGTAAGGGCAATGGACTCTGGGTCGGCAGTCACAAATCCCGCATTAGCCATACTTTGCGCGTGTCTAACCATCACTAGCATCTCCCCTCTCCTCATTCTGCTTGCCTTATGGGCAGGTGCCTGATCACCGGTCTCGGATGCACTTTAGCTCGGACACAGAGGCCCTCTTAACCTAGTACCAAGAGCTATTAGGCCGCCCCCCCTATTGTCGCAATGGTTCTGGACCATTGTCTGCTGGGGCGGGCTACGCTCGCGTGCCTTGCGCTACACAATCTTTGCCGCTCAAAGAGGGGCAAAGCACGTTCTAAACCTTGACAGTCTGCACAGACTACGGGGTTCCGATGGGCACCTACTTTGGTAATGGGTTCACGCAGCCACGCAGCCCGCCGCTAATCCACGAACACCTTCGCCCAGTCCTCCCGGACGCTGACCAGCGGCCACCCGCGCTCCTTCGCCAGCGCCACCGACTTCTGGGCGCCCGAGGCATACGCAATGTCCCGCTCGTCATCATCGTGGGTAACCAGCAACGCCAGCGAGGCACCCTTTCCCTGCGTGGCGAACTGCAGCATCTGGATGTCGCCGTTGGAATTGCCGGCGGCAAATATCGGGCGCGCACCGATGCGGCTCCATATGCGCACCACTTTGTTCGGGCCGTCGTCGAACACTTCCAGTTTCGAGGTGTGGACCAGCTTGCCGATGCCGTCTTCTTCGCGGTACTGCAGCGCGACGCTGGTGCCGACCACGCGCTCGGGCGGAACGCCGTACAGCTCGCGGGTGATCGGCCGCATGAAATCGCGTCCGCCACCGGACACGATGTAGTTGGTGAATTGATTGGCTTCCAGGTACTGCAGCAGCTCGCGCATGGGCGCGTAGGCGGTTTTCAGGTAGGGGCGTTTCAGCACCGGGTTCTCCTCGCTGCGCAGGAACTGGTCGGCCTTGCTGGCGAACGACTCCACGTCATCTTCGGCATAGGCCGAAAGCAGGCCGGCCGCCATTTCCTTGAGCGTGGTGTCATCGCCCTCGTAATGCTTGGTGATGACATCGCCCAGCCACGCCTGGTCCTTTTCGTGAACGGCTTTCCAGGGTTGCCGGTCACGTAGCGCCGGGTCTGCTTCAGCCTGTTCGGCAATGCGGCGCAACAGGAAGCCGGCCTGGATCGGCGTGGGCTTTTCGCACCACAGGCAGCCATCGTTGTCGAACACGGCGATCCGTGCGGCCGGCGGCACGTAGTCGGGGCCGTCCTCCAGGGTAACCCGTGCGACGAAGGCGATGATGGCCTGGCGCGTGGCGCCGGCGTTCCAGCTTTTGAGCAGTCCTTCGTGCATGGGTATGACTCGACGGGGCTTGAAGCTGGAATGCTAGCCCTGGCGCGCGGCGGCTACCTGCGCAGAATCACTGCGCGGGGCGCAGTAGTTCTACTGGGTGCGGCGCCTCAACGCCATGATCGCTTCCGGCAGCTCCACACGCATCTGTTCGCGTAGCGCGTCAGCCACGCCGTGGTAGCGCCGGCGCTGGAAGAGGTAGCAGCCGACGAACAGCCCCAGCATCATCAGCATCGGCCAGGCGGCCGCGACTACCAAGGGCATCGCTACGCACAGCCCGCCGATGGCAAGCGTCATCCAGTTGCAGATGCCTTCCACGCGAACCTGGTTGCGCTTGGCATCCACCACTACCAGCCCACGCATCACCGGGTAGTAGCGCCCGGTGAAGTTCATGCCGAAGCTCTCGCGGAAGGCCATGCGGCCGTCGGGAAGCGCGCGGAATACCAGCGGCAGCCACCTCTGGGTGGCTACATCGCGTTCCAGACAGTTCAGCACCAGCCTCTCGCGCATGGCGGCGTTGGCGGGTATGCGCTCGTTGAACAGGCGGATACCGGTGACGAAGTAAAGCGGATTCCAAGTCAGCTCCAGGATGATCTCCAGCACCATCACCGCGACCACTACGTAGAAGATCGCCATGCGTGGGTCCTCAGCCGCCAGCGGCCGTAATGGTGGGTAGGGCGGCACCCTTCGGCCACAGCAGCCAGAGGTTGCCCTTCTGCTTCATGTCCCCCGCCAGCTTGCCGGCGGCGTCGCCCGTGCCCCAGTACAGGTCAGCCCGTACTTCGCCGGCAATGGCGCCGCCGGTGTCCTGCGCGGCCACCGGGCGCACCACCGGGCTGCCGTCCGGGCGCGTGGTGGACAGCCACAGCAGGCTGCCCAGTGGCACCACGGTGCGGTCCACCGCCACGCTGTAGCCGGCGGTGAGTGGCACGTTCAACGAACCGCGCGGGCCTTCGTCGCCTTCCGGCCCCTTGGTGAAGAACACATAGCTGGGGTTGCTGGCCAGTAGCTCGGTCACGCGCTGCGGGTGTGCATCGGCCCAGGCGCGGATCGCGTCCATGGTGACGTCCTCCTTCTTCAGCTCACCTTGCGCCACCAGCCAG